>Ga0190272_10001056_pt1 | contig 13348 bp, 8 predicted proteins | sample Popmic504T_FD_133746 | JGI IMG/M metagenome (GOLD analysis project Ga0190272, IMG submission 133746) | Populus adjacent soil microbial communities from riparian zone of Shoshone River, Wyoming, USA - 504 T | ecosystem: Environmental > Terrestrial > Soil > Riparian zone | place: USA: Wyoming...
CCGGGCCGGTGGTCATGCTCTGAGCGTCGCCTGGACTGGTTTCGCTGGTGGGGTGGGGTTTGGCGAGTGGGCTGAGCACGGTGGTGATCAGCGCGGATGCTTCGGGGTCGAACTCGCCGCGCAGGACCAGGCGGCCGTTGCGTCTGGTGTGCAGGTGGAGTTCGTTGACGGGTTCGGCGAGGTCGCGGTCGTCAGGTGGCAGACCGTCCTGGTCCAGCGCCGCCCGAATCCGGTGTCCGACCTTGGTCAGGGTGCGGGCGTCCAGGCTGCGAGCCGCGTCCACCAGGGTCTGTTCCGCCAGCTCGCGGTCGGCGTCCGCCACGTGCAGGGGAAGGCCGCCCAGGGTTTTCGCGATGACCTCGACGTGGTCGGGACCGAGAGCGCCCTCGCGCAGGGCGGCCGCGGTGGCCGGCAACGCTGCTGGGACCACTCCACCACTCACCAGGGGTGCCTCGGAGACGGCGGACGCCTGGTCGATCCGGCGTTTTGCCTCAGCCGTGCCGATGCGCAGCACATCCCGTAGCAACACCGCCAAGCTGGGATAGCCGACCTCGACCGCGACATCCCGCGACGTCAGTTCAGCGATCAATTCCAACGACGCCGCATACTCCCGCCGCACAGCCTCCTCGGACGCACTCAACGCGCGCAGTAGTTCCTCACTGCTACGTCGCCAATGCTCCCTACCGGGCATGCCTCAATAATACCAATATCGCCACAGCAAGGCGTCACCCCAAAGAAGGAAATTCAACCACCGGAAAGTCGAGGTTGGCCAATCGGGGAAACCGCCGCCCAGGCGGGTCGAGCCAAGAATTCACCGGCCGGCCGGACCGAGCCAACAAGACCGCCGGCAGGCCAACCCAAGAAGGACCCGACTCACCGTCCAAAGCCGTCTCTAGGCCGAACTCCGACCGTACAGAACCAACGCCCACGTGAGGCACCCCAAGCCCGCCGTCGACACCACCGCTCGCGCGAGGTTCCACCGCACCCACGCCACCTCGAACGCGGCCCGGACCCCAGCTGGATCAGCGGTCTCACCGGCCGCCACGAGAGCGTTGTTGAGGGGCACGTTCGCGGCGATCGTGATGACGAACGTGATCGCGTACAGGACGAACCCGGCGATGATCCACGGCATGGCGTCGCGGCCGGCGTGGAACGCCCCGGCGGCGATCGTCAGCAGGCCGGCGCCGAAGAAGCCGATGCCGAACCACCCGTTGAGGATCGCCACGTTGATCCCCTGCATGGAGGCGACGAACGTGGGGTCGTCGGTCCGTGCGAGGCCGGGCATGACCCCGCAGGCGAAGGTGTAGAAGAGGCCGGCGAACAGGCCCATGGTGATGGTGGCCGCGACCAGCGTCGCGCCCCTGCCGAAGTCGACCAGGTTCACTGACATGGCACCAGTGAAGCGCCGATCGGCGAGACGAACCATGGCTGTTTCGCTCGTTCGCATGTCCGCGCGTCTACCCTCGGGAGCTATGGACGTTCTCGCGGACCTGCTCGACGGGGCACGCGCCAGGGGGGCGGTGTTCAACCAGACGATCCGCGACCCGCCGTGGGCGCTGCGCATCGCCGACCAGGCCCCGCTGGCGGTGGCGACCATGCTGCGCGGCGAGTCCTGGATCGTGCCGGACGTCGGCGAGCCGGTTCGGTTGCGCACCAGGGACGTGGCGATCATGAGGGGTCCCGCGCCGTACACGGTCGCCGACGACCCGGCCACGGCGCCGCAGGGCATCGTCGGGCCGGGCGGCCGGTACACCACCGTCGACGGCGTGGAGATCGTGCAGGAGCCGGGCCTCGGGGTCCGCACCTGCGCGTCGGAGAGCCTGGACGGTTCGGCCATGGTGATCAGCGGCACCTACGACGTGCACGGCGCGGTCAGCGACCGGCTGCTGGCCGCGCTGCCGCCGGTGCTGGTGGTCGCTGCCGACGGTCCGGTGGTGGACCTGGTGGTCGCCGAGGTCACCAAGGACGAGCCGGGCCAGCAGGTTGTGCTGGACCGGCTGCTGGACCTGCTGTTCGTCACCACCCTGCGGAACTGGTTCGCCAGGCCGGGTTCGCACCCGCCGGCGTGGTACGGCGCGCACAGCGACCCGGTGGTGGGCACGGCGTTGCGGCTGCTGCACGCCGACCCCGCGTACCCGTGGACGGTGGCCGTGCTGGCCGCCAAGGTCGGGGTGTCGCGGGCCGCGTTCGCCCGCCGGTTCACGGCCCTGCTCGGCCAGCCGCCGATGGCCTACCTGGCCGAGTGGCGCCTCACCCTGGCCGCCGACCTGCTGCGCGAGCCGACCGCCACCGTGGCCGCCGTCGCCAGGAAAGTGGGCTATGCCAACGCGTTCGCGCTCAGCGTCGCCTTCAAGCGCGTCCACGGCGTCACCCCGACCCAGCATCGCGCCGGCGCGGCCATCGCCTTCGCGTGACCCGGGCGTATTTCCGGCCCACGAGGAGTCGGTTCTCGTTACGCTGAGGGAAACCCACGACCACGGAGAGACCCGAAGCCATGGGGCGCCTCGTAGGCTGGCTCAAGAGCAATGCCGACGGCGCACTGGCGCTGGTGATCGCGGCCACCGTCGGGCTGCTGGCGGTGCTCGACGTGCTCGGCACCGACGAGGTCGACCAGGCCATCCTGCTGACCCTGGCGTTGCTCGCCGCGACGCTGTTGCGGGACAGGAAGCTGGCGTCGAGGGCGCTCGCCGACACGTCGGCGGTGCGGCTGGTCAACGGGCCGGAGGTCGGCCAGGTGCACGCCGAGGCGCACCGCGACACCGACCTGTGGATGTTCAAGGGTGGCACCGGCACCTACCTGCGGGCCGTGACGATCGCGCAGTGCGTCGAGAACGCCAGGCGGGCCAAGCGTCCCGTGCGGATGCAGGTGGAGATCATCGACCCGACGAACGAGCTGCTGTGTCACGAGTACGCCCAGTACCGGTCCTCGCTCACCCCAGGGCCGGACCGCACCGGCGAGACGTGGACCCAGGAGCGCACCCGCAAGGAGTCGTTCGCGACGATCCTGGCGGCGTGCTGGTACCGCCAGCGGTTCACCTTCCTGCGGATCGAGGTCGGCCTGTCCAAGGTCATGACCACGTTTCGGTGGGACCTGTCCTCGCAGTGGGTGATCATCACCCAGGAGGACCCCGGCGCGCCGTCGATGTTGTTCGACAAGGGAAAGCCGCACTACCGGGCGTACAGCAGGGAGCTGGTCGCGAGCTTCGAGCAGTCCCGCCAGATCGACATCAGCCGGGCCCGCGAGCTGCAGCTGTCCGACGAGCCGTCGGTCGAGGAGACACGCAAGCTCTTCGCCCTGCTGGAGGTCGGCCTGCCCAGCTCGTTGACCGACCGCGACGTCGCCGACCTGATCCGCCGGGCGATCCGACCGAAGAACCCGTACTGGTGACCGCCTACGACACGATCCACCGGGCGATCCTCGACGGCGTTGCCGACCGGGACGTCCCCCGCTGGGCCGCCGGCGTCGTCGGTGAGGTGGCCAGCGGCGGCAGCGGCATCATGGCCGTCCGGCACCCGCTGGGGTTCTACTGCCTGCCGGTCGAACGCACCGGCGAACGCGGCGTGTGCGTGCACCTCTGGAGCGACCGGCTCACTCCGGCCCGGCCGACCACGTCGGCCACCCACGCGCACAGCTGGGAGCTCGTCAGCTTCGTCCTGTGCGGCACCCTGTGCAACGAGCTCGTGACGGTCAAGGACAGCCCAGTCAGCCCAGTCAGCCCCGACAGCCCGGACGGCCCGACGCACCGGGTGTTCGAGGTGATCAGCACCGCCGACGGCGACGAGATCCGGCGGACACCTCGGCTGGTGCGCCGCCGGACGAGGGCGGCCGAGCTGCACCACAGCGGCGAGGTGTACTCCCTGCCGGCCGGGGTTTTCCACGAGACGACGCACCGCGGCGAGACCGCGACGGTCGCGCTGGGGCGCGGGTTCCCGGACGCCGTCGACCTGGTGCTCGGCGCGCCCGACACGGAGACCCACCGGACCCGGCGGCACGTGTGCGGCCGCGACGAGACCATCCACGCCGCGAGCCTGGTCGTCGACCTGCTCGCCGAGGTCCCCCGACCGCGACACGAGGAGCACGACCGATGCGAACGCAGAAGGCCCTGACGTCCGCGCCGGTGGACCTCGAACATGCCAGGGCCGTCGCGGTGCGGGCCGCCGAGGACGCGGGTTCGCTGCTGCACGCCGGCGTGATCAAGGAGGTGACGGCCAGGACGAAGAGCGCGACGGGCGACCTGGTGACGAACCTCGACCTGGCCGCGGAGCAGCTCATCGTCAAGCAGATCCGTGCCGCGTTCCGTCACCACCGGATCATCTCGGAGGAGGCCGGGCTGTTGGACGCCGACGACAGCTCGTGGTCCTGGCTGGTGGATCCGTTGGACGGCACCAACAACGTGGCCATCGGGCTGAGCAACTACGTCGTCGGCGTCGCGCTGTGCCAGGACCGGGTGCCGGTGCTCGGCGTGGTCCACGACCCGGTGCGCGGCGAGACCTGGTCGGCGGTCCGCGGCGCCGGTACCACGGGGCCGCGGGGCGACGTCGTGCTGCCGCCGTACCGGCCGGCCGGGTACGGCCCGGTGTTGGCGTGGGTGCAGGGGTACGAGGTCAGCAGGCACGATCCCGCCGCGCAGGCGCTGCGGCTGGTGCTGGAGTCGCGGTCGCGCCGGCTGTTGCAGCTGTGGGCCCCGCTGCTGGCCTGGGTGTTGCTGGCCCGTGGGGACATCGACGGCTACGTCGGCTACCGGGCGGAGGCGGTCGACCTGCCGGCCGGCAGCCTGCTGGCGCGCGAGGCCGGCGCCGTCGTGCACGGCTTCGACGGCACGGCGTTCAACGAGCGTACCGATCGGCCGAACGACCGCAGCTTCGTCGCGGGGCACCCGGACGCCATCCCCGACCTGCTGGCCATGGTCCGCGCCGCCGACGGGGTGACGATCACCGGGCTCAGTGAATGACCTCCCTGGTGAGGTTGTCCCCGGCGCCGCGGACGAACGGGTTCGTGTCCCGCAGCGCCTTCTCGACGATCGACTCGATGTCGGCGTCGTCGTAGTCGTCGGGCAGGGCGACGTCCACCCTGCGGAACAGCTCCCGCACGTCGGCCGGGCTCGGTACCTCGTCCAGCCGTACGTCGAGGGCCCGGTCCATCTGCACCTTGCGGCACTCGCCGAGGCTCATCCGCAGCTCGATGTTCCAGCTGTCGTAGTACGGCCGGCCCCGCTCGACGATCATCGCGGGGAACCGCGGCCCGCGCTGGGTGACGATGAGGTAGCGGGACGAGAGGTCCCACCGGAACGTGGACAGGGTCGACGACAGGCCGATCTCGACGTTCAGCAGGTGCTCCAGCTGCTGCTTGTACCAGCAGCACGCCAGGATCGTCGCGTACGACTCGATCTGGGTGCCCTTGCCGGTCCAGGTCAGGGCGTCGTCGTCCTCACCCTCGGCGAGCCCCCGGTACAGGCGGGCGTAGCGGTCGCAGAGGCCGAGGTTCGTCGGGTCGAGGATTTCCATGCGGACGACGAGCTCCCGGCGGCCGAGGCTGGCCTCCCTGAGGCACGCCGGCAGCGTGACCACCCTGGTGTGGGTGCCGGTGCCGCCCTTGAAGATCCACCGGTCGGTGCCGATCCGCGCCTTGGTGAGTGCCTCGGTGACCTGGGCGCCCGCGGCCATCTTGACCGCGGCCATCCCGTCGAGGGTCTGCTGGGTGCTGGCCAGCACCCGGTCCATCCCGGCGATCCGCTCGACCCGCTCGTGCAACAGCTCCAGGGTTCTGGCGACGTCCTTGAGCGACTCGTGCATGTCGGCGTTGACGGACTCCTGCCGCCACCGTTCACGGAGCATCGCGAAGGCGACGACGCCGAGGGTCAGCGGAATGGCCTTGCTGACGAGCTCGGCCGAGACGACGTCGACCAGCCCGAGCAGGCTCATCGTGACGGCGAGGACGAGGGCGACCGAGCTCTCCGCGTTGTTCTTGATCCACGGCAGGATCTGCCCCATTGCCTCTCACTTTCGGTCATCCCAGAGCCACTGAGCGTAGGACAATGCTTGCCGATCAGGTGAAGAGAAGGGCCAGAACGCTCACTGGCAATGCCACCGCGACCAGTCCGAGCCCGGTGAGGGTGAACCTTCTCATCGAGATCCGCAGGCCGTTGCGCCGGCACGACTCCAGGCACAGCAGGGTCGCGAGGGACGCCCACGGGGTGACGATCGGGCCGACGTTGGTGCCGATGAGCAGGGCCAGCAGCTGGTCGTGGTTGGCCGCGGGCACGACCGCCTCGCCCGCCGTGTACGCGGGCAGGTTGTTGATCACGTTCGACAGCCCGGCGCCGGCCGCGGCCGCGCGGAACACCCCCAGCCCGTTGGGGTCGGTGCCGACCAGGGTGGTCATGACCTCGGCCAGCCCGTGGCGCGCCAGCGTCGGCACCACCAGGAACAGGCCGGTGACGAAGATCAGCAGCTGCCACGGGACGAGGCCCAGCCGCAGCCTGGAGCGGTCGAACAGGGCGAACGCGACCACCACGATCCCGGCGGCCGCGGCCGCCGCGTAGCCGATGCCGGAGTGGACGAACGGGACGGCCAGGACGAACAGCAGGCAGGCCGCGCCGGCCACCCGGAACAGGTGCCGCTGCTGGGTCGTCTCCAACCGGACCGGTTCCGGCGGCAGGTACCGGTCGCTGCCCCGTTCCCCGCGGCGCCAGTAGCAGACCCGGAGGAACAGCATGGTCGCGGCGATCGCGGCCACCTGCGGCGCCCACATCCTGGCCGCGAACTCCGGCGCCTCCAGGGCCACCCGGTCGGCGGCGAGCAGGTTCGTGAGGTTCGAGACCGGCAGCAGCAGGCTCGCCGTGTTGGCCAGCCAGATCGTCGTCATGGCCAGCGGCAGCGCGGCGATCCGCGCCCTGGGCGCCAGCGCGAGGAACACCGGGGTCAGCAGGACGGCCGTCGTGTCCAGGTTGAGGAAGATCGTGGTGAGCGCGGCGAACGCCACGCACAGCAGGAAGAGCGCAACGTAGTTGCCACGGCCGATGATCGCGAGCCGGGCCGCGATGACGTCGAACACCTTGGCGTGCGTGGTGAGGGTGGCCAGGACGATCACGCTGCCGAGGAACAGCAGCAGCGGGGTGATCCGCCGCAGGTTGTCCGCCGCCTCATCGGCCGGCAGCAGCCCGGTCGGCACGCACAGGATGCCGACGACCAGCAGCCCGACCCTGATCCAGTCCAGCACGCCGGGCCTGCCGACCAACTCGCGGAGCCGCCCGATCGCCACCGGGGCATCCTGCCCGATCCCGGCGGGCGTGTGCGCGGAGCGATCTTCGGAACAACCCCGTGGCCACGGTGAGTCACTCCCGTGATACTGGCAAGGTGACCCGGGGAGACGGCCTGACCGACCAGCACCGATCCGTCGACTTCTTCATCAGCTACTCCCCGGCCGACGAGCGCTGGGCGGCCTGGATCGCCTGGCAGTTGGAGGCGGCCGGGCACCGCGTCCTCATCCAGGCGTGGGACTTCGTGCCGGGCACCAACTTCATCGACTTCATGGACCGCGGGGTCAGGGACGCGGCCGTGGTGGTCGCGGTGCTGTCGAACAACTACCTCACGTCGCGCTACGGGACGATGGAGTGGCAGGCTGCGCTGCGCTCCGACCCGCGCAAGCTCGTCACGGTTCGTATCGAGGACTGCCGGCTCGAGGGCCTGCTCGCCACGATCACCTACCTGGACCTGATGGACATCCAGGACGCCCGCGCCGCGGGCGAGACGCTGCTGCGCCACCTGCGGCACGTGCTGGCCGGCCGGGCCAAGCCGGCGACCGAGCCCGGCTTCCCGACGCAGTGGCGGCCCGGCGACGAGCCGACCGTGCCGGACGGCGACCGGGGGCGGCAGGGCACCAGGGAGCCGGCGCGGACCCGGCGGATCCCGGTGGCGGCGCCCGTGTTCCCCCCGGTCCGCGAGCCGTCCCCTGCGCAACGCGACAGCGTCACCCTGCTGCACGTGTCCGGCCCGCGGTTCGGCCGTGGCATGGCCGGCCCGGACGAGCCGTTCAGCCCGCGCGATCTCCAGTCGCGGATCTGGGCCAACGTGACCCGCCTGATGGACAAGGGCACGCCCAAGCCGGAACTCATCGTGGTCAGCGGTGACCTCACCGAGTCGGCCAGGCCGCGCGAGATCGACCAGGCGCTGACGTTCCTGACCGGGCTCCGCGTGCTGCTCGGCCTGGAGAGCCACCGGCTGATCGTGGTGCCCGGCCGGCGTGACGTCTCCAAGGCGGCGTGCCTGTCGTACTTCGCCCGCTGCGAGGCCAGGGACGTCCAGCCGCAGGAACCGTTCTTCCCCAAGCTGGAGCACTACGCCGAGCTGTTCGCCGAGCTGTACCAGGGGCTCGACGGGCCGGTGTTCGACGTCGCGCAGCCGTGGACGCTGTTCGCCGTGCCGGAGCTGCGGGTCGCCGTCGCGGGGCTCAACTCCACGATGGCGGCGAGCCACCGGGCCGAGGACGACCACGGGTGGATCGGCGAGACGCAGGCCACCTGGTTCGCCGAGCGGCTGCGGTCGTTCGAGGAGAGCGGCTGGCTGCGGGTCGGCGTCGTCGGGCACGACCCCACGCCGGCCGCCCGGTCCGCCGGCGCCGATCCCGTCCTGCTGCGCGACGCAGCCACCCTCGACGGGCTGCTCGGCAACCGGCTCACCGTCCTGCTGCACGGCCCCGGCCCCGGTGGGGTGCGCATCGACCACCTCGACTCCGGGCTGCCCGCGGTGTCCGGTGCCGGTCCTGGCCGCGACGAGATCGTCCAGGTGACCAGGGACGGGCTGGCGCGCTTCTCGGTGCACGACGACCGGGTCGGCGAGCGGGCCGAACGGGTACGGCGCGAGTGGAGCGCGGTGCACGCGACGTTCACCGCGCCGGCCGACGACGCGGCCGCGGAGCTCACCGAGGTGCCGCCGGCCCAGCTGGAGCGGTCGAGCGACCCGCACGGCCTGCTGCTGGAACGCATCGCCGAGGTGTGCGCTACCAGGGACGCCGACGCGAAGATCCGGCACATCCCCACCGATCCGCCGCACCTGCTCATCACCCGCCACGAGGAGGGGTTCACCCCGCAGCGCCGGGTGGGCGCCTGGGTGGGGGAGCCGACCCGCGAGGCCGTCGACGCGTTCCTCCTGCACGATCCGGAGCACGGATCGGAGCTGGTGTACCAGGGGCCGCAGCCGGCGCAGACGCTGCGCGAGGAGGTGGCCCGGCGCGGGGTGCGGCTGCGCAGCTTCACCGAGTTCCAGGGACTGCTCGACCTCGACGACTACGTGGCCAGGCAGACCGCGGCGCTCCGCACCGACCGACGCTACCCACCGGATCTGTATGTGCCGCAACGGTTCCGGGAGCTCGACCGGGGTGACCGCGAGGTCAGGGACGGCCTGGTGGAGGAGCTCGTCAGCCTCATGACGGCCGACCACGGCCGGTTCGTCCTGGTGCTCGGCGACTTCGGCCGCGGCAAGACGTTCGCGCTGCGGGAGGTGGCCCGGCGCATCGCCGAGACGGCACCCCGGCTGATCCCGATCCTGATCGAGCTGCGGGCGCTGGACAAGGCGCACTCGGTGGACGGGCTGGTCGCCGCCCACCTGGCGAACCACGGCGAGGACCTGATCGACCTCAAGGCGTTCCACTACATGCTGGGCGAGGGCCGGATCGTCCTGCTCTTCGACGGCTTCGACGAGCTCGTCACCAGGGTGACCTACGACCGCGCCGCCGACCACCTCGACACCCTGCTGCACGCCGCCCAGGACAAGGCGAAGATCGTGGTCGCCAGCCGGACGCAGCACTTCAAGTCGCACGCCCAGGTCTTCACGGCGCTCGGCGAGCGGGTCGGCCTGCTGCCGAACCGCAGGATCATCGGCGTCGAGGACTTCACCCCGGCGCAGATCCGCGCCTACCTGGTCAACCGCTACGACGGCGACGAGCGCAAGGCCGAGGACCGGCTCCGGCTGATCAACAGCATCCAGAACCTGCTCGGCCTGTCGCAGAACCCGCGGATGCTCAGCTTCATCGCGGATCTCGACGAGGACCGGCTGCACGCCGCGGCGCGTACCCAGCACACCCTGAGCGCGGCCGCGCTGTACCGGGAGATCCTGCACCACTGGCTCACCTACGAGGCCGACCGGGCGTCCGGCGGTCCGGGTGCCGCCGCCGGCCTCGGCATCGGCGACCTGTGGGTGGCCGTGACCACGCTCGCCCTGCGGCTGTGGGAGGGCGGCGAGTCCTACCTGCGGCCGGCCGAGCTGACCGAGGTGGCCGACGCGCTGGCCGACCTGGCCGACGGCCGCCTGTCGCGGCTGCAGACCGCGCACGCGATGGGCGCGGGCAGCCTGATGGTGCGCACCGACGAGGGACTGTTCGGCTTCATCCACAGCTCGGTCGTCGAGTGGCTGGTGGCCAACGAGATCGCCTCCCGGTTCTACGGCGGGTCGACGGCGCCGTCGCTGCTGCAGCTGCGCCCGCTGTCGCACCTGACCGTCGACTTCCTGTGCGACCTGGCCGAGACCAAGGCGTGCCAGGCGTGGGCCGACGGCGTGCTGAACGACCTCGACGCCGGCGACGTGGCGCGGACCAACGCCATCAAGATCAGCACCCGGCTGCGGACCCCGGCCAGCGCCGACCTGCGCGGCGCGTCGCTGCAGGGGGAGGACCTGTCCTACCGGGAGTTCCCCGAGGTCGACCTCACCGGCGCCGACCTGTCGGGGGCCCGGTTGGTCGGCGCCAACCTCGGCCATGCCGTCCTGCGCGACGCCCGGCTGGTCGGCGCCCGGCTCGACGAGGCCGACCTGACGGGCGCCGACCTGCGCGGCGCCGACCTCAGCAGGGCCCGGCTGTCCCGCGCCGACCTCACCGGTACCAGGGTCACCGGCAGCCGCTGGACCAGGGCCGCGCTGATCAACACGATCGGGGTGCCGGACGCCCCCGAGCTCCGCGCCGCCGCGGTCGCACCCGGCCGCCCGGTCGTCACCGAGTTCGCGCCGGCCGCGATCGGGGTCCGGCACGGCTTCCACGCCGAGCTCGGCCGGCTGCCGCAGGTCATCGCCTACAGCCCCGACGGCGGCACCCTGGCGATCGGCAGCGACGACGGCGGTGTGCTGGTCTGCGACAGCGCCAGCGGCCTGCCGCTGCGCACCCTGCAGGGCCACCGGGACCGGGTGTTCGCCGTGGCCTACGGCCAGGACGTGCTCGTCACCGGCTCCAGCGACGGCTCGGTCCGGGTGTGGGACTCCGCCACCGGCCGGTGCATCCACGTGCTGCAGGAACACCGGCGGTGGCCGTGGCCCGTCGTCCTCGACGCCGACGGCGAGCTGCTGGTGACCGGCGACGCCGACGGCGTCCTGCGGCTGTGGGACCTGGAGTCCGGCCGGCTGCGGCACGAGCTGCCCAGCGGCCGGGGGTTCGTGTTCAGCGTCGCCCTGCACGGCCAGCTCCTCGCCGCCGCGTACCAGGACGGCAGCGTCCGGATGTGGGACGTGCCGAGCGGCGCGTCCCTCGGCGAGCTGACCCGCGCGTCCGGGTCGGTGTTCCGGGTCGCCTTCGGCCCGAACGGCGACCTGCTGGCCACCGGCGGGCAGGGCGGTGCGGTCCGCCTGTGGGAGCCGACGACCGGCCGCCAGCTCAACGAGCTGCCCGGCCACTCCGGCGGTGTCTACACGCTTGCCTTCCACCCCAACGGAAAGTTCCTCGCCAGCGGCGACACCCGCGGCGGGGTGCAGCTGTGGGACCTCGCCGCCGACCGGCCGCCGGTGCGGCTGACCGGCCACCACGCCGCGATCTACTGGGTCACCTTCGACCCGTCCGGCGGGCTTCTCGCCACCGGCGACAGCGCCGGCGAGGTGAACCTCTGGGACACCGGGACCGGCCGGCTCCGCACCACCCTCAGCGGGCACACCGGCTCGGTGTGGCCGTTCGCGTTCCGCCAGGACGGCGCCCAGCTCGCCATCAGCGACGACCAGTTCACCACCCGGCTGTGGGACACGGCCACCGGGCAGTGCCGGCACATCCTGGCGGGGCACGGCAGGCAGGTGACCTCGGTGCGGTTCGACGCCACCGGCTCCATGCTCGCGGTGAGCGGCAACGACGGCATCGTGCGGCTGTGGGACCCGGTCGCCGGCAAGCAGCTGCAGCGGCTGGCCGGCTCGGAGGACCGCCTGCTCACCCTGGAGGCGGCCGTCTTCAGCCCGGCCGGCGGTCGGCTGGCGACCGTGAGCAACGACGGCCGGCTCAACCTGCTGAACCTGGACACCGGCCGGTACGAGCGGCACCTCAAGGTCGAGGCCGCGCCGATCTGGGCGGTGGCGTTCAGCCCGTCGGGGGAGGACCTGGCCACCGCGAACGACGACGACACCGTGTGCGTCTGGTACCGCACGACCGGGCGGCTCGTGCACACCCTCGCCGAGCACCGCGGCCGGGTGCGCTCGATCGCCTACAGCGACGACGGCGCGGTGATCGCCACCGGCTGCGACGACTCGATGGTGCGGCTGTGGGACGCGGAGTCGGGCCGCCTGCTGCACACCCTCGCCGGCCACACCGACCGGGTCTACTCCGTCACGGTGGCCGGCGGCCTGGTGGCGAGCGCGTCGTGGGACACCACGGTCCGGATCTGGGACGTCGGCACCGGCCGGACCCGCCACGTCCTCACCCGGCACACCGGCCGGCTGTGGACCGCCGCGTTCAACCGGGCGGGGACCGTCCTGGCGACCGCGGGCGACGACCTGGTGGTCCGGCTGTGGGACCCGGTGTCCGGCGAACACCTGCACACCCTCGCGGGGCACACCCGCGGCGTCTGGTCACTCGCGTTCAACCCGGCCGGGGACCTGCTGGCCAGCGGCGGCGACGACGGCACCACCCGCCTGTGGTCCCTGGGCAGCGGGTCCTCAGCCCACCCGGAGACGGCCGTGACCCTCCTCGGCCTGCCGGAGGGGTGGGCCGCCCTCGCCCCGGACGGCCGCTACAAGATCGACGGCGACGTCGCCGGCCAGTTCTGGCACGCCATCGGCATGTGCCGCTTCGAGACCGGCGAGCTCGACGAGCACCTCCCCGAGGTCCGCCAACTACCGACCGACGTCCCTTTCTGACCATTCCAGGGTAATGCCTCTCGTCGAATTCGTGAGACTCGGTTGAGACTCTCGGAGTGTTCTCGCCGCATATCTTGAGTGAGGTCGGCGTTTTCCCTTTCCCATCGGAGAGGCTGTCTCGCCGATCACATCATCGGCGAGAGTGAGAGTCCCCTATGAGAACAAGCACTGCCGTGTGCGGCACAGTCCTGTTCGTCGCCGGCCTCCTGGCCGGCGGACCGACGGCCGTGGCGGCAGCACCGCCGCCGCCCGC
>Ga0190272_10001057_pt1 | contig 13347 bp, 12 predicted proteins | sample Popmic504T_FD_133746 | JGI IMG/M metagenome (GOLD analysis project Ga0190272, IMG submission 133746) | Populus adjacent soil microbial communities from riparian zone of Shoshone River, Wyoming, USA - 504 T | ecosystem: Environmental > Terrestrial > Soil > Riparian zone | place: USA: Wyoming...
CACCGGCCCGGCGCCCGACCGGTCGCGGTGGCGGCCCCTGCGGTACTCGCTGCCGGCCTGGCCGGATCGCGATCACCTGCCACGCATCACCGTCGGCGGCGGGGCCCTGGTGCTGACCTGCGCGCAGTGGCGGCTGCGGCAGGCGGACCTGTGGCCGCCGGACGACCCAGTGGCGAGCAAGGTGCGGGCCATGGACCGGCTGCGGCGCCGGCTGGACCTGCCGCGCTGGGTGGCGATCGCGGGTGATCGCCACGACGAGCCGACGGCCTGCGATCTGCTGAGCCTGCGCACGATCCACACCGTGGACCGGATACGCCGCCGGTGGCACGGCGACCTGTACGTCATGGAGCTGTTGCCGGCGCCGGACCGGCTGCCGGTGACCGACCTCGGTGCGGACGGCACGAGCCAGGCCGAGCTGTTGCTGCGGTTGCCGCTGGACACTTCGCCGGCGGTCATGGCGGCCCGCGCCGTGGCCGGCCACCGCGCGCGCGGGTCGGCGGCTTCCACGATGGGCTCACGCGGTCCGACCGGGTCGCGTGCCAACGGATGAGGAGAGCACCATGCAGTCAACCGATCCGACAGCGGCTTTCCCACTGGACGATGTCGACGCGCTGATCGCCGACCTGGAGGCGACGGTGACCGGTGACATCCCCCTGGTCGGCCCGGAGTCGAACGGCACCTGGCCGTCCGAGATCTGCACCGGCCGACCTACCTGCGTACCGCGCTGAGCCAACCAGGGGTGGGCCGGCAACCCGGCCCACCCGACCCGGCGGGCGCCGACGGACTCGCGGCGCTGGCCGACCGCGTCGGCCTGCCCGGCCCGCTCACCCCGGCCCGTACTGCACGCCGTGCCGACGGTGGCGTCGGGGTGCTGATCGGCCTGCTGGCCGACGACGGCGCGCCCGGTGCCACCCGAGCGTTGCTGGCCGAGTGGCTGCCTGGTCTGCGGGCCGGCTTCCGCTGCGGCGGGCTGTTCGACTCCGGCCTGGCCGGGTACGTCGTCGGCCTGACCCACGCCGCCAGGGCCGAGCCCAAGCTGGCCGGGCCGGCCGCCGGGATGCGGACGCGGCTGGCGGGCTGGACCCGGTCCGCGCCGTGGCGTACGGACCGGGTTGGTTGGTCCGACTACGACCTGGTCACCGGGGCCTCCGGCGTGCTGCTGGCGCAGGCGGGCCTGCCGGACGTGACGCCCGCCGAGCTGGCTCCGGCGGTCGGGCACCTGGTCGGCCTCTGCGACGCCGCCGACCTGCCGCGCCTGCGAATCGGCGGACTCCCCGTCGGCGGGGGGCGGTCGTCGCGGGGCGACCATCTCGACCACGGCCTGGCGCACGGCATCCCCGGGATCCTCGTCGCGCTGGCCGCGGCTGTCCGGCGGCTGGGCCATGAGCCGGCCGTGGTGGTCGCGCTGCAGCGGGTCGCGACCGTGCTCGCCCGATCGTCCTATGTGGACGCCGCCGGCGTCACCAGTTGGCCGGCGGGCAGCGCCGGCGCCGACCCGGCCGGGACGGTGCGGCGGCAGGCGTGGTGCTATGGCACGCCAGGAGTGGCCTGGGCGCTATGGGACGCCGGCACCGCCATCGGGGACCCGCGTATCGCCGAACTCGGGTGGCACGCCATGGCGACGGTGTGTGACGTGTGGCTGGACGAGCGCTACCTGTACGGCGACGGGCCCGGCGACCGGCTGGGCGTGTGCCACGGCGCGGCCGGTGTGCTCGCCGTCGCGGACGCGTTCGCACGGCACGCCGGACACCCGTCGGCGGCGCGGTTGAGTGACCACCTCGCAGCCCTGCTGGACCGGCACACCGACGCCATCGGCGAGCTGGCCGGCACCGACCTGACGATGCTGACCGGGGTGTCGGGCGTGTTGAGCGTGCTGCACACCGTGCGCGGCGGGCGCCGGGACTGGCTGCCGATTCTCGGGCTGCGGTAGCCCGGGTGGTGATCGAATTCGGTTGACGGGCCGACGGCCGGCGTTAGCGTGGCCGGGGTGTTGGCCCCGCCGGATGGACTGTCCGAGGACGTGCTGGTGTCGGTGCTCGCCTCCCGGTGGGGCGTGGATGCCGCGTCGATGGTGTACCGGCCGGTGGGGTTCGGCAGCCATCACTGGGAGGTCGTCGACGCCGACGGTGCGCGCTGGTTCGTCACGGTCGACGAGCTGGAGCGGAAGCGGCACTCGCGGCGGGAGTCGCTGGACGTGGCGTTCGACCGGCTGCGCGCCGCGCTCGCGGCGGCCGGGGACCTGAGGGACGCCGGCCGCGGGTTCGTGGTCGCGCCCGTCCCGACCATGGACGGTGCGCCGTTGGCGCGGCCGCACGATCGGTTCGGCGTCGCGCTCTACCCGTTCGTCGACGGGCGGAGCTTCACCTGGGGCGAGTTCTCCACGCCGGAGCACCGACGCGCGGTGCTCGACCTCGTTGTCGCCATTCATACCGCCCCGACGACGGCCCGCCGGCGCGCCATGGCCGACGACTTCGGGATTCCGCATCGTGACGAGCTGGAGGCGGCCCTCGCCGGGGACGCCGTCGACGACTGCGGACCGTACGCGCGTGCCACCTCGGCGCTGTTCACCGAGAACGCGGCGCCGATCCGGCGGCTGCTCGCCCGGTACGACGACCTTGTCGCAGTCGCACAAGGTGGGGAGCCGTCGCGCGCGGTTCTCACCCACGGCGAGCCGCACCCGGGGAACACGATGTGGACGGCGGACGGCTGGCTGCTCATCGACTGGGACACGGTCCTCGTCGCGCCGCCGGAGCGTGACCTGTGGAGCCTCGACCCCGGCGACGGGTCCGTACTCGACGCCTACGCCGAGGCGACCGGGATGCGGCCGTTGTCGCCGATGCTGGAGCTCTACCGCATCCGGTGGGACCTCGCCGACCTCGCTGTCGACGTCGGCCGCTTCCGCCGCCGGCACACCGGAAACGCCGACGACGACGAGTCGTGGAACATCCTGCGTCGCCTCGTCACCCACCTCGGCGCCCAGGGCACCCCGCCGCGGCGGTCAGTGCAGGAGCGGGCCAGTGGCGGCGAGGAAGTGCTGCATCGTGATCCCGTGCTGGAGGTCGATGTCGAGTGCGTCGATGACCGCGGCGATGGGGTTGGCGACAGCCCGTCCCGGTGAGCCAGCGAAGTTGAGGCCGACGACCCGGTTCGACCCGTCGACCCACAGACTTCCGGAATCACCGGGTGCGCTCGGGTCGCCGTTTTCGATCACGATCTGGTTCTGGAACGTCAGCGTGCCCTGCGGGTATCCGATCACGTCGATCTCGGCGCTCACATCCGTGATGACCCCATCGGTCACCCCCGTGGTCCGTCCGGACTTGCGGACCTGCGCGCCGAGGACCGGGTCGGAGGCACCGGCGAACGGGCCGAGGTTGAGCAGGTCCCGCCGCAGGAACCGGTGACCGGACAGGACCGCGACGGCCGCGTCGACCTCGTCGGCGAGGACCGACCTGTGCAGCCGTCCGACGATGTCCGCCGGGGTGCCCGTGTCACCCCCGCCCGTCCCGGGTTGGATGACCGGCTCGCCCACCGCGCACGTCAGGCTGCCACAGAGGACGTGCCAGTTGCTGAGCATCAGATCCTGTCGCGTGCGGTTGTCGAAGACCGAGCCGCCCAACGTGCCGGACCCGCCGAGTACCTCATTGCCCACGCTGATGCCACCGACCATGGGGTTGTGCCGGAGGCGGTGCTCGTCGGTCGGGTCGGGGCCACCATGCACCTCGAACCGCGCCTCGATCACATCGATCGGAACGCCGTCGATCTCGTCCGGCAGGACCTCGGCATCGGCCAACCGAGATCGTGGCAGCTTCCGCTCCACATAGACCCGGATCGCCACCTGGTCGGTGCGGACCCCTCCGACCTCCTTCAACCCGACGCCGACCCCGATCACATTCGGGTAGGCGCGCAGCCGCCCGGCGGCGGCTCGCTTCGCCTCGGTCGCCCGTCTCATGAGGGCATCGTCGCCTCCACCGGCGATGCTCATTGAAGGTCTCCGAGCTGCACCGCGGTGATGCGTGCGTTCCCGTCCGGATGAATGACGGTCACCGGCAGACTGTTGACGAGAGCCTCCCGCAGGAGGGAGATCCACATGCTGTGCATGATTCGCTCGAACGCCGAGATCTCCGGCGGCCCGAACCACAGGATGAAGGCTTCCTTCTCCCCGGCCGCGTCGATGATCTGCGTGAAGCCGGCGTCATCGAGGATTTGCAAGCAGGTCACCGTTCCGGTCATCTGAGCCATTCCGCTGATCCTCCCGATAGTCGTGGTGGAACGGCCCGCTCACCGTCGCCGCAGTAGCCGGACGAACCGCGACGCGAGCGCGATATCCCCGCGCACCCGCATGTCGCCCCGGCCGAAAGCCTCCAGCGGCGACAGAGTGCCGTCCGCCAGGCGCCGCCAGGTCTCTTCCGCAACCAGCACCTCGAGATCCGGGCGGTGGGTCCGATGGGCACTGACCGTGCAGGCGTCGGGTCCCAACTCCAGCGACCACGAGCGGACGGCCCCGCTGTCACCGGCACCGTGCACCACGCCGACGTGCACCCGGCCACGGACGTCGGAACCGCCGACGAGCTCGCCGAGCCGATCCACCGTGCGGCCGAGGTCATCCTCCGCCGAGTCGGTCAACCGAGGAAACGGAGCCAGGAAGTCGCCGAGCACCGGGTGGCCGCGGAGTCGTTCGGCCAACTCTGGGCGTATAACAGTCTCATCCATGACGTCCTCCCACTTGGTCAGCGGTGCTCGCCCCTTGTCGGGCGGAAGTAGCGGTCGAGTGCCCAGGCGGCGACCTGCCGGCCCATGTCGACGCCGGCGGTGTCGGCGAATCGGAAATGAATCCCCAACCACACCCTCGCGTCCACGACGTCGTTGCGCAGCACTCGGCCGGAGTCGTAGTGGCGGACAGCGCCCGGGACCGCGCTGGAGACGAGAGTCAGCCGTAGGTGTCGCGTGCCCAGCGTGTCCGCAAGGGCTTGGGTGAACGCACCCATGACGCCGCCGTACCCGCTCACGTAGTCCGGATACGGTGGGTTCACCAGCAGCGGAGTCCACGTCGGATCGGCGACCGTCGCGGGGTTGCCGTCGGTGTCGGCCAGGTTGATCGCGGTGAGCGGCCGCCAGAAGCCGTACAGGTACTTGGCGTGCCATACCGAGATGAACGCGTCCGCCACGCTCATCCCGACGGCGGCGAACAGCCGGGCGGCGTCGACGATGTCCAGGCGCCGCAGGGCCACCTGGTCGGCCAGCGCGGTGTTGATCTGGACAACGGCGTTGCCGGAGAAGAACAGCGCCGTGTTCGTCTGCTCCGCCGTCCTGGCCGTCGATGTCGCCGAGCCGAACGCCTTGACCTCGGCGAAATCGCGCGTGTAGCGAGCCGAGGTGAGCGCCGGAGGCGGCCCGGGTTCGCCGAACTGGGCCCCGCCGCGCACGAGCAGCGGTGTCACGGCTCCCATCCACGGTACGAACATCGGAGCCGACGCCGGGGGCGTGGGTCGCCAGACGCCGGGAGCAGGTGGCCGGGTGAACAGCACCGGTGCGTTGCGTCCGTCGCCGGCGCGCATCGCGATCAGCCGATCGGCCGCGAGGACGCCGTAGGCAATGCCGTTCGTCTTGGCGCTGCCGTCCGGAATCTGTGCCAGCGACTGTGCGTGGGCCTCGTCGAGAGCGACCCTGGCGTAGGGCGAATAGGTCACGAGAACCCGGTGGGCGGCCGCCACGGCTGCCGCCTGGGTGGAGCTTCGATGCGGTGCGCGGGCGCGGAAGCGGTAGGGCTCGTATCGGCGGTCGATGCCGATCACGGCGTTGTAGACCGCGGCCTGGACGAATCCCAGGTAGAGGAAGCTCTCCACGGGCACCTTCGTCGGATCACCGAGGAAGGTCGACACCGCGATCCTGTTCCAGTCGGTGACGACCGCCGGGCCGCCCGCGTCGGTTGTCGTTGTCGCGGTGGCGACCGAGGCGGACCCGAAGGGCATGAGTAAGAGGATGGCCACGCACATGACAAGCCGGCGGCGGCCAGGTGTCGCCCGAAGTCGCGCTGATTGTGAAAAAGCCTGGAAGACAGTGTCCATGTCGGACTCCTGCACTCGACGAATCCTGTCGCCGGCGACGGCAGACTTACGAGCCCCAGTTCCGTCGGGTCTGTGGCGTGGCGCGATAAAGCGGAGTCCGGCCCGGCGATCGCTGCGGATCGCGAACGGTCAGCTTGCTCCACAAAGCCGCACGAATCAAGAGTTGAAACGAAAGAACGCAGGGAGCAGCTGATCGAATTACGCTGTGTGGGAGTGTGATTACATTCCCGTTACCTTCTCCGAGAAGAGACGCACAATTGATCGTCAGCGCTTGGGCCAGTGCCATGGGGGTTCGTCGAGCGGCTCCTGACCGACGACGCGGGTCTGGCCGAAGTCCTTGGTCAGCTCGATGGTCTGCGCGTCCGCCCCGTCGCGCAACGCCGTGACGAGCGGGCGGGAGTGCGACACGACGACGACCTGGGTGTGGGCGGACGCGGTGACGACGAGGTCGGCCAGCGGCGCCAGCAGGTCGGGGTGCAGGCTCGTCTCCGGCTCGTTGAGGACCAGCATCGACGGTGGCCGCGGGGTCAGCAGCGCCGCCACCCAGAGCAGGTACCGCAAGGTGCCGTCGGACAGCTCGGCGCTGCCCAGCGGCCGCAGCAGGCCGTGCTGGTGGAAGGCGACCTCGAACCGGCCGGCGTCACTCGCGATCTCGACGCGGCTGCCGGGGAAGGCGTGGTCGACGGCCTTGTCGAGCGCCGTGCGGTCGCCGATCTCGCGGATCGTCTGCAGCGCGGCGGCGAGGTCGGCGCCCTCGGCGTCCAGCACCGGCGTCCTGGTGCCGACCCGGCTGGTCCGCGCCGGGGCGTCGGCGTCGGTGCGCAGCTGGTCGTAGAAGCGCCACGACCGGATCTGCTCGCGCAGCGTCAGCAGGTCGGGCGCGCGCTGGGGGTCGGCGACCTCGCTGAGCATGCTGTCGAACGGCCGCAGGGAGCGGTGCACCTCCTGCCACGCGCCGGTGGCGTCCCTGACCCGGACGACGCCGCCGTGACGGTCCGACAGCAGGGTGGCCGGGCGCAGCACCGGGCCGCTCCACGCGCACTCGCGCTTGATCTCGGGGTCGAGCCCGAACGCCGAGTTGGACGGGATCGGCAGGCCGAGGTCGACGGCGTAGCCGAACTCGTCGCCCGCGAAGCCGAGCCGCAGGCTCACCGGGCCGTTGCGCGCCGTGCCCTGGACGGCGTACTCCCCGTCGCGGACCGCGCGGCCGAGGGTCGACGGCCCGGCCCACAGCGTGGACGGAAGCCCGCCTTCGCGGGCCAGCGCGGCCACCGCCCCGTTGCGCGACGCCCCGGCCAGCAGCCGCAACGCCCGGTAGACGCTCGACTTGCCGGTGCCGTTCGCGCCGGTGACGACGTTGAGCCGGCGCAGCGGCAGCACCAGCCGCCGCAGCGACCGGTAGTTCTCCACGGCGAGAGTGGTCAACACCCCGGCCAGGCTACTGAGCAGGCCGGCCGGCGGGGGTCGGACGGCGGAGGTCCGACGGCGGGCCGGACAGCGGGGTCGGACGGCGGAGGTCCGACAAGAACGTTCCGCATGAACGTGACACCAGTCTGGTTCAGCGGCCCGAGAACCAGACTCCTGTCGCGTTCATGCGGATCGGGCCCGTCGAGCATCGAGAACCGTGGGCGAGCAGGTTAGAATCAGGAGTATCAGCGGGTGATTCAGGGCGGTGACCGTGGCGGGGCAGGGAGAGCGGATCCGGCTGGCCCGGCAGCGGGTGGGCATCAACCAGCGCGAGCTGGCGCAGCTCGCCGGGGTGTCACAGCCGACGATCAGCCGCGTCGAGAGCGGCGAGCATCCCGGCCTGACGGTGACCGAGCTCCACCGGATCGCCGTGGCCACCGGAACGACCGTCGCCGCCCTGCTGCGGGAGACCCCGGGTGCGGGGCGGCTGTTGAGCGCGGCCCGGCTCGCCGCCGGCGCGGCCGTCGGGGCTGAGTCGACGGCGGCGTCCGTCGCCGCCGAGCTGCTGGAGCTGGACGCCACGCTCGACGCGCTGGCGGTTCCCGGACGGCAGGAGCGGCGGCGTCCGGAGGCGGAGTTCGACCGGAAGGACGGCCCGTCCGAGCAGGGGAGAACGGCCGCCGCCGGTATCAGGGCCGCGCTGGGCGCCGGGGTCGGGCCGCTGGCCGACATCGACGAGTCGATCGAGCAGCTCACCGGCGTCGACGTCGTCCACCGCGAGCTCGGCGGCGTCTCCGGATTCTGCGCCGTCGATCCCGACCGCGGGACGGCGATCGTGCTGGTCGGCACCGGGGCGGCCGAGACGGCGGAACGGCAACGGTTCACCGCGGCGCACGAGCTGGCGCACCTGATGTTCCCCGGCGACCCCCGGCACCAGGTGTCCGCCGGTCGGCCCCGGCCACCCGAGGAGGTTCGCGCCGACACATTCGCGAGACACCTGCTGATCCCGGCGGACGGTGTCCGGTCCTGGCTGCTCGCCAACGACGTGACGACGGTGACCGAGGCCGAGTGGGCCGCCCTCGCCAACGTGTACCGGGTGAGCCCCGAGGTCGTCCTGATCCAGCTGCGGGAGCTCGGGCGGGCGCCGGCCGGCCTCGACGGACCGCCGACCGGTCGCAGGCTCGCCTACCGGCACGGGTGGGGGCCGGCCTACGACCTCGCCCAGGCAGCGGCCCGTGCCGACCGCCCGGCGGTGCGCCTGGTCGACCGCGCCACCCGCGCCTACCGGCAGGGCAAGCTCGGGCTCCCGCCGCTGGCGAAGCTGCTCGGCATGTCCGTGAACGACGCCAGGGCCGCGCTGGCCGACGCCGGGGTCGTGCCGCCGCGCCGCGACGACGATGCCGCGGTCGATGCCGCGATCTCCGGGCACCTCATGGCCGGCCTGTCGCCGACCGCGGCCGACCGGCGGATGGCGCGCCGCATCGTCGACGGCGACGAGGCGGCGGACCGGTCGATCCGGCGGTCGGCCGAGCGGCTGGGGATCAGCACCACCGGTGAGTGACCCCTACCTGGTCCCTGGGCGTGACGTGCTGCGCAACGTGCCCGGTGTGACCGACCCGGCCCTGCTGGCCGAGTTCGAGCTCACGGCCTCGCTGGCCAGGGTGGCCGAGCTGGCGCGGGCGCCGATCGACGGCAGCTTCGACCTCGACCACCTGTGCGCCATCCACCGGCATCTCTTCCAGGACGTGTACGCCTGGGCGGGCGAGGTACGCACCGTGGACATCGCGAAGGGCATGCCCTTCTGCCGCTGCGCCGCCATCGAGAGCGAGGCGGGCCGGGTCTTCGGCGCCATCGCGCGCGACGACTACCTGGTCGGCCTGGGCCGCGACGCCTTCGTCGTCCGGCTCGCGACGCACTGGGGTGAGGTCAACGCGCTGCACCCGTTCCGGGAGGGCAACACGCGGACCCAGCGGGTCTTCTTCGAGCAGCTCGCGTTCGTGGCGGGGTGGTCGGTCGACTGGACCGCGATCGACTATCCGGCGTTCATCGCGGCCCGGTTCGAGAACCTGCGGACGGCCGACGCCGGTGCGCTCGCAGAGGTGCTCGCTGTGGCGGTCAGGGAAGTGCAAGAACTGGACCGGTGATCGCAAACCGGGCGGGGTCAGCGGATGTTGGGGGCGGGGCCGGTGGAGCCGCGCAGGACGAGCTCGGGCTCGAAGAGCAGCTCGTCGCCGGTTCCGGTGGCGCCGCGGATCTGGGCGGCCAGCAGGTCGATGGCGGCGCGGCCCATGGGCTCGATCGGCTGGCGGACCGTGGTGAGCGGCGGGTCGGTGTAGTTCATCAGCGCGGAGTCGTCGAAGCCGATCACGGAGATGTCGTCGGGCACGGCCAGCCCGGCGCGGCGGGCGGCGCGGATGCACCCGAGAGCCAGCGGGTCGCTCGCGCACACGATGCCGGTGGCCCCGGCGGTGATCAGGCGCGCGGCGCCCATCTGGCCGTTCTCCGAGGAGAACAGTGAGTTGACGATCAGGTCGTCGTCGAGCTCGAGGTCGTCGTAGCGGGCGGCGAACTCCCTGGCGGCGGCCAGCTTCCGCTCCGACGGCACGTGGTCCTGGGTGCCGAGCAGCAGCCCGATGCGCCGGTGGCCGAGGGTGTAGAGGTGGGCCATGGCCTGGTTCACCGCGCTGGCGTCGTCGCAGGACACCTTGGGGAACGGCAGCCCCTCGACGGAGGCGTTGACGAGGACGACGGGCAGCGCACGGTCGATCAGCCGGCCGTAGTGGTGGTGCGAGGCCTTGCGCAGCGCGTAGAACCCGCCGGCGAACACGACCCCGGACACCTGGTGGTACAGCAGGGACTCGATGAAGTCGGCCTCCGAGATCCCGCCGGCGGTCTGGGTGCACAGGACGGGGGTGAAGCCCTGCTGCGCCAGTCCGCCGCCGATCACGTCGGCGAACGCGGGGAAGATCGGGTTCAGCAGCTCGGGGATCACCAGTCCGACCAGGCGGCCGCGCTCGCCGCGCAGCTTCGTCGGCCGTTCGTAGCCGAGGATGTCCAGGGCGGTGAGGACGGACTGGCGGGTGGCCTCGGAGACCCCTGGTTTGCCGTTGAGCACCCGGCTGACCGTGGCCTCGGAGACGCCGACCTTCTGAGCGACTTCGGCTAGCCGTGACATGACGTCGAGCTTACTTCACCAGCGCAATTTCTTGCACCAACTTGCGCTCGAATGGGGTTGCGTCGAGCGTAGCGGCCCACCCGCCGGCCACACCGGGCCGGGGCCGTGCTGAGGTAGGGGCGATGACGCGGGCGACGAGAGAGTCGGCGTGGACGCCGCTGCGGGTGCAGGCCTTCCGCGTGCTGTGGCTCGCCCAGCTGGGCAGCATGATCGGCACCTGGATGCAGACCGTCGGCGCCCAGTGGCTGCTCGTCGACACGGCGGGCGCCGCCACCCTCGTCGCGCTGGTCCAGGTGGCCGCGCTGCTGCCGGTGCTCCTGCTGGCGCTGCCGGCCGGCGCGCTCGGCGACATCTTCGACCGGCGGCGGCTGCTCATCGGGGTGCAGGGTTTCCAGCTGACCGTCGGCGCCGCGCTCACCGTGCTCACCGCCACCGACCGGATGACCCCCGCGCTGCTGCTCACGTTCACCTTCCTCCTCGGCTGCGGGGCGGCGCTCGCGATCCCGGCGTACGGGGTGCTCCTGCAGGAGCTGGTGCCGACCGCGCAGGTGCGGGCGGCGGCCGCGCTCAGCGGCATCGCGATGAACATGGCCCGCGCGGTCGGGCCCGCGATCGCCGGCCTGATCATCGGCTGGGTCGGCCCGGCCGCGGTGTTCGGCATCAACGCCTTCTCGTTCGTGGTGGTGCTGGTGACGCTGACCGTCGTCCGGCCGCCGCGGTCCGACGATGCCGGGCTGCCCGAGCGGTTCACCAGCGCCATGCGGGCCGGCGGCCGGTACGTGCGGTACTCGCCGGTGGTGCGCCGGCTGCTGCTGCGGGCCGCGCTGTTCGTGCTGCCCGGCGCCGCGCTGTGGGCGCTGCTGCCGCTGGTCGCCACCCGGCTGCTCGGCCTGGGGGCCAGCGGGTACGGACTGATGCTGGGCGCGCTCGGCGTGGGTGCCGTGCTGGCCGCGGACCTGCTGCCCCGGTTCGGCTCGCGGCTGTCGGCCAACCGGGTGCTGCTGATCTCCGGGGCCGCGTTCGGCGCCGCGCTGCTCGCGTGCGTGCTGGTGCGCAACACCGTTGTCGTGATGCTCATGCTGGTGCCCGCCGGGATGGCGTGGCTCGCCGTGCTGGTCGGCGTCAGCGGGACGCTGCAGGTGTTCCTCCCCGCGTGGGTGCGGGCCCGTGGGCTGTCGATGTACACGATCGTCTTCGCCGGCGGGCAGGCGATCGGGGCGTTCGTGTGGGGCGTGCTGGCCCAGTGGTGGGGGCTGGTGCCGACGTTCGTGCTCGCCGCGATCGTGATGGCGGCGGGTACCGCGACCGTGGTGGTGTGGCCGCTGCGCGACGTCAGCGGCTGGAACCGCGACCCACAGGTCTACTGGCCAGAGCCCGACCTGCACACCGAGCCCGACCCCGAGGACGGGCCGGTGCTCGTGACCATCACCTTGACCGTGCCGGACGACCAGGTGTCGGACTTCGTCGACGCCATGGCGGCGCTGCGGCGGGTCAAGCTGCGCACCGGTGCCACCACGTGCGCGCTGTACCGCGACGGGGTGGACCCCCACCGGTTCGTCGAGGTGGCCGAGTACCGGACGTGGGCCGAGCACCTGCGGCAGCACCGTGGCCGGCTCACCGGCACGGACCGCGCCGCCGAGGAACGCGCGCTGGCGCTGGCCGACAGCACCCCCGAGGTGGCGCACCTGTTCCCCGCACGGGTTGTGGACAACTCGTGAGTGGCAATTGGTGTTCCAGCACCAAATGCCACTCACCTGGTGCGGAACGCGCCCACCGCCCGCTCCCACGCCGGATCGCCGGTTCCCAGCCTGGCGAGCGCCGGCGCCAGCTCGGCGGAGAACGCGATGCTCGCCTCGACCGGCAGCAGTGACGGCAGGTTGTCGATCGCGATGATCTCCAGCGGCGGCTTGTCCGACAGCCGCGCGGCCGGGCGCTCCCAGCTGGTGTTCTCGGCGTAGATCGGCAGCAGGTTGTTGTCCGACGTGACGTCGGCGGTGACGTCGGAGATCACCGACAGCCGCCGCGTCGGGTCGGCCACGTCGGCGTCGGTGAGGAACGGTGGCACCGGCCGGGTGGTCAGCACGGTGTTGACCAGGATGTCGTGCCCGAGCAGCGCCGGCCGGTCCAGCACCCGCGTCTCGGCGACGTCCCAGCAGGTGGGGGAGAGGCCGGCGACGGCGATGGCGTCCCGGGCGCCGCGGCCGGAGCGGCCCAGCGCCCCGATCACGACGGCTCGCCCGGCCGGGTCGGACGCGGTGGACTCGCGTAGGGCGGCGTCCAACTCGTCCCGGGTGGTCGGCCGCAGCGGCGTGGTCAGCCGGCCGCGGAGGTGCAGGATCGCCAGCGCGGCGCCGACGTACCCGGCCCAGTAGCCGAAGGCGGCGAGGCGCCGGCCGTCGTCGTCCACCAGGTACTCGATGTCGAGCAGCTCGCCGCCGCCGGCCGCGAACCGGGCCAGCAGCTCGGCGGCTCCTTCCTGGCCCTTGTAGGCGTGCCCGAAGTACACGTGTCGGTGCACGAGCGCGTCCGGGGTGTCCGGCAGTTCCTTCAGGCCGACGATGTGGTGGTCGGGCGGCGCGTCCACCCAGCTGCCGGCCGGCGCGATCACGCACCCGGCGGCCGCGTAGTCGGCGATCGGGAACGCCCGCTGTGGTGACTCCTCGACCGTGACGCCGACGCCGCTACCCACGAGCAGGGCCG
>Ga0190272_10001058_pt1 | contig 13341 bp, 11 predicted proteins | sample Popmic504T_FD_133746 | JGI IMG/M metagenome (GOLD analysis project Ga0190272, IMG submission 133746) | Populus adjacent soil microbial communities from riparian zone of Shoshone River, Wyoming, USA - 504 T | ecosystem: Environmental > Terrestrial > Soil > Riparian zone | place: USA: Wyoming...
CGGAAGTCGGGGAACAGGCGTGCCACGTGCGGCAGGCCCTGGACGAAGCCGCGGGGCGCGCGGGCGGTGATCACGGCGTCGATGTCGCCGGTGCGCAGGAGGTCGTCGAGTGACCGGTCGGCGACGGGCTTGAGCCGTATCCCGTCGGGCAGGGCGGGCGGCACGTGTTCCTCGCGGCCGGGCTCGTCGACCCCGGCCTGGTACCAGTCGACGGACGACAGCGGCACCCCGAACTGGTGCTGCAGGAACCCGCGGACGTACACGCCGGCGGTCTGGGTCCACTCCGGGATGCCGACGCGGCGGCCGGCGAGGTCGGCGGCGGCACGTACCGGGCCGTCGGCGCGGACGTAGATCGCGGAGTGCCGGAACACCCGCGAGGGAAACACCGGGATCGCGGTGAGGGTGTCGTCGGACTGGGAGACGAGCGAGCAGTACTTCGCCAGCGACATCTCCGATACGTCCCACTCACGGTGGCGGACGAACCGGTGGAAGATCTCCTCGACCGGCCGCTCGGTGCAGACCAGGTCGATGCCGTCGGCGAGCACCCGGCCGGACACCAGGTCCTGGGTGTGGGCGTAGCCGCTGAGCGCGAGGGACAGCGTGACCCTAGCCACGGGCGCGGTCCATGATCCACGACCACCGGTCGCGGGTGATCCGCTTCTCCTCCGGCTCGGGACCGATCGCCGGTGGGAACTGGTCGCGCCACTCCCACGGTCTGGTGGCGTCGATGATGACCCGCGAGTTGAACCCGGTCCTCGGCCCCGGCTGGATCGCGGGGTCGAGCGGGCCGCTCCAGGTGCGCTTGATGAACTGATAGGAGTCCTCGGGGTCGGCGCGCGTGCACACGGCCCAGATGACCTCGGTCAGGTCCGACACGTCGATGTCGTCGTCCACGACCACGGTGATGCGGCCGAGGTAGGCGCCGGTGCGGCACTGGGCGGCGACCATGCCGGCCTGCACGGAGTGCCCCGGGTAGCGCTGCTTGATGCCGACGACGTTGAACAGCCGGCACCCGCCGACGCCGTGGCACCAGGCCGCGGTGACGTCGGGCACGCCGGCCAGCCGGATCTCGCGGCGCAGGTTGGCGCTGCGCAGGTACTGGCGGAACCGGTGGGCCTCGTAGGGCGGCTTCTCCGGCGGCACGCCGAGGATGATCGGGTCGTCGCGGTGGTAGATGGCCGCCACCTCGAACACCGGCTCGTGACGGCTGCCGGACGCGTAGTACCCGGTCCACTCGCCGAACGGGCCCTCCAGCTCGGTGCGGTCCTGGTGCAGGAAGCCCTCGAGCGCGATCTCGGCGTTCGCCGGGATCGGCAGCCCGGTGTGCGTGCCGACGACGCACTCGATGGCGGAGCCGCGCATGCCGCCGGCCCATTCGAGCTCGCTGAGGCCGGGGGCCATCTCCAGCGCGCTGGCGACGAACAGCCGCGGGTCCATGCCGACGAGAACGACCGCCGGCATCGGCTTGCCCTGCGCGAAGTACTTGTCGCGGTGGATGCGGCCGTGCTTGCCGGGCGAGATGAACAGTCCGGTGCTGCGCTCGTCGTGGACCATCACCCGGTAGGTCCCCATGTTGATCCAGTCGGAGTCCGGGTCCTTGGTGATGACGCAGTCGCCGGTGCCGAGGTACCGGCCGCCGTCCTGCGGGTGCCACAGCGGGGTGGGGAAGATGCCGAGATCCACGGCGTCGCCGTCCAGGACGTTCTCCATGATCGGCCCGGTGTCGACGATCCTCGGCGCGAGGGGTTCGGTGTGGTCCATGCGCCGTTCCCACTCGTCGATGAGCTCCCACGGCCCGATGGTCGACGGCAGCCCGAGGGTCACCGCCAGCCTGCTGCGCTCGCTCTGCGCGTTCACCAGCACCCGGAAACCCCGGGGGAACCCGGGAATGCTGTCGAACAGGACGGCCGGGGCACCGTCGGTGTGCTGGAGCATCTCGGTGATCCGGCCGATGTTCTCCTGCCAGTCGACGCCCTCGACGACGCGGAGCTCGCCGATGGCGTCGACCCGCTCCAGCCAGCCGCGCAGGTCGTCGTAGCCCGCGGTGCCGGCCCGGACGGCCGCGGCCAGCTCCGACGGTTCCGCGTCGGACGGCAGCGTGGCCAGCCGGATGTCCGGCCCGAGCCCGGCCGCCCTGGCACCGTCCGCGTCGACGACCGTCACGTCACCCCTCCCGTCGTGATACCGGCACCGGCACCGGCCGAAGCACCGGCGCCGGCACCGGCCGAAGCACCGACCGGAGCCAGATCGCGGGTCACGCCGGGGAAGTCCCGCAGGACCCGCTCGGCGAGGTCGTCCAGGCGCTGCCTGAGCTCGGGCCCAGGGCCCGCCATCGGCAACCGATGCTCACCCACCGTGAGCAGACCGAGCCTGGCCATGAGGTACTTGACCGGGATCGGGTTGGTGTCCCAGAACACCGCCTGGTTCAGCTCGAACAGGGCGAAGTGGGACGCCCTGGCCTCCTCCAGGCGGCCACCCGCGACCGCGTCGCACAGCGAGACGAGGGCCGCCGGCACCAGGTTGCCGACCGCGTTCATGAGCCCGGCGGCGCCCACGGCGAGCATGGGAAAGGAAAGCTCTTCCAGTCCGCAGAAAACCCGGAAGTCGGCGCCGAGTCGCGTCAGTAGCGCGGTGAGGTACCCGAGGTCGGCCGACGCGTGCTTGAGCCCCACCACGTTCCCCGCCCGGTCGGCGATCGTCGCGACCGAGTCGACGGTGATCGAGACCGCCGCCCGGCCGGGGATGTGGTAGATCAGCACCGGCAGGTCGGTGGCGCCGGCGACCTGGGTGAAGTACTCGACGAGGCCGCGCTGCGGCGGCGTGACGTAGTACGGGGTGACCACCAGCGCGGCGGCCGCGCCGGCCCGCTCCGCGAGGCGGGTGAGTTCCAGGGTCTCCGCCAGGCTCTGCCCGCCGGTGCCGGCGACCACCGGCATCCGCCCGTCGGCGGCCTCGACCGCGATCGCCAGCAGGTCGGCCCGCTCCGCGACGGTCAGCAGGCTCGGTTCGCCGGAGGTGCCGGTCACCACGATGCCGGACGAGCCGCCGGCCACCTGGTGCCCGACCAGGTCCGCGTAGGCGTCCAGGTCGACGCGGCCGTCCCGGAACGGGGTGACCAGCGGGACGTAGGAGCCCATGAGGAAGTCCCGCTCCAGGTCGGCGAGCCTCACGAGAGGTCGCCGCGGTTCGTCGACCAGCCGGTGTGCGAGCCGATGAGCACCGGCGGGTGCTTGAGGTCCTCGTGCCACAGCAGGGAGTCCATCGACAGGTTGAGCGGACTGTCCTGCACGGTCAGCTCGTACACGTCGTCGGCGTCGCTGGAGTGGTTGTGGATGGCCCAGCCCGGCGCCGACAGCATCAGGTCGCCGGCCTTCCACTCGTAGACCTTGCCGCCGACGGTGCTGCGGCCGCTGCCCTCGAAGAAGTAGTTGATGGCGGCCGCGGTGTGCCGGTGCGGCCGGTCGACGATCCCGCCGGGGCGGATCGTCATGGTGGCGAAGAAGTTGTGCGTCGTTCCGTTGGTGCGCCCGGTCGCCGGGTTGTACAGCAGGTACAGGCGGCGTCCCCGGTACTGCGGGCCCAGCGCGTGCAGCTTGTCCAGCTGCGGTTTGACCTCGCTCCACGGCCACATCAGGGCGGGCGAGTCCTGCACCGGCGGGTTGACGAGGCGCTCGTAGCACATCAGCCACGCGCCGTCGTCGGTGAGCTGGAAGGTGTCCTCGAAGGGCGTCTTCGCGGTCTCGTCGTCGCCGCCGAGGGAGTCCGCCAGTTCCTCGGCCGGGTCGGCGTCCACGTAGTGCACGTTCATCTTCTCCAGCAGGGCCGCGTTGCTGTAGACGAGCCGCACCTGGCGCCGGTCGATGTCGTTGGCGTGGGAGTAGGTGGCCATCGACGGCGTGTTCCACACGTCGTACCTGGCGAACGACCTGGACCGGCCGTCGACCGTCGCGGTGCCACCGCCGTCGATGCAGAACACCACCTGGGCGGAGTTGTGCCGGATCGGGCTCGTCCGCTCGCCGGGCAGCAGAACCTCCAGTGCCACCTGGATTCCGGGCGCGAGGCCGAGCCCGGCCCCGGTCGACCTGGGGTGCACGATGAGCGACCGCCGGCGTCCGTCGGCCGGCGCGGCCACGCCGGACAGCCGGTCGACCTCGGCGTCGATGTCCTCCCTGGGGATGACGACCGACGGCCAGAGATCGTCCAGCCTGGCCGCCGGCGCACCGACGCGGTCGACGAACCGGGCACGTTCCGCTGGCTTGTCGTTCATCAGGGCCAACTCCTCACATGGATTCAGTCGATATTGGCGAGGCAGCGAACCCCGAGCGACAGGTCGGACAGACCCGTCCCCATGGACTTGAACAGCGTCAGGTCCGCGCCGGGCGGGCGCCCGACACCGGATGCGACCAGGCCGGACAGGGCGGCGACCGAGTCCCACCCCACGTCGTCGGCTCCGTAGAACTCCCTGAGCTCCCCGGCCAGCTTCCTGGCCTGCTCGACGCTGTCGGTGGCGACGACGGCGCAGCGGGCCAGCAGCTTCGGCGCGAACTCGGCGCGCTCCGGGGTGATCGCGCCGACCGCGTTGACGTGGGCGCCCGGCGTCGGCGTGCCGGCGTCGAGGAACGGTTCGGTGGCGCGGGTGACGAGGGTGACGATGGGCGCGTCGCGCACGGCCTCGTCGACGGTGGATGCCTGCACGGTCGCGAGCCCCAGCTCGGCCTCGATCCGCGCGCAGAACGCGGCGGCCTTCTCGCGGTCGCGGCCGAACACGCGCACCCGGCGCAGCGCACGGACCGCGGCCACCCCGGCCACCTGGGTCAGCGCCTGCTTGCCGGTGCCGATGATCGCCAGCTCGTCGGCGTCCGCGGCGGCGAGCGCCTTGGTGGCCACCGCGGTGATGCCGCCGGTGCGCAGCTGCCCCAGCCGCCGCGCCTGGATCACGGCCCGCAGGGAGCCGTCGTCGCTGTCGAACATCAGCAGGTGCGGAGCGGACCCGGCGGGGGTGCTGGCCCACGTCTTGGTCGCCGCGTACCCCCACCCGGGCACGACGGCGCCGATGGCGTGCAGGCTGGATCTGGCTCCCCACAACACATGCGTCTTGATCAGGTTGTCGGCCCGGCCGGCGTGCTCGGCGCGCAGCCCGACCTCCAGCGCGTCGATGGCGCCGGCCATGTCGAGGGCGGCGGCCACCTCGGCCTCGACCACCCACCGGCCGGGCGGCTCGCTCACGCCCGGTCCCGGTCGGCCACCGCGAGGGCGGGCTCGTCGAACACGGACGGCACCGGCGGGCGCAGCTCCAGGCTGTTGCTGACGACGGCGTGGGCCACGTAGCGCCCCACCACCAGCAACAGCCCCACCGTGAGCTCGGGCCCCAGAGCCTCGGTGGTGGCCGCGACGCGAGCGGCCGCCCGGTGGCCGCGGTCGGCCAGCATGGCCAGCACCAGCTCGCGCGCCAGCCGGGCGGTGTCGCCCAGGTTCGCCGGGTCGCCGGTTCCGGTGGCAGCGGCGATCCACCCGTCGTCGAAGTCCAGCGTGCGGGCCAGCCGTTCGTGCTGGTGGCGCTCGTAGTCGTTGCCCCACTCCGACGCGACGGTGAGCGCGACCACCTCGGTCAGCTCGGCGGGCAGGGCGGCCTTCAACGCCTCGGTGAACTGGTTGAAGGCAAGCAGCGCGGCCGGCTGGTGCCCGCCGACGGCGAAGAACTCGCCGAGATAGCCCAGGCGCTCCACCTTGGCGGCCAGCGCGTCGCGCAGCGGTGGGCTCAGCTCGGCATGGGTGAGCCGGGGGATCTCCACGCTCATACGACCTCCAGCGCTTCACCACTAGGCAGAAATACTGTCTGCACAGTAGCATTGACCATGGAAGCCCATCAAGACCGCCCGGCGCCGTGGCGAGGCGGGCCGGGCCGGATGTGGAGGCGCCCGATGACGACCGAGCTCGGCCCGTCCGTGCCGGCCCGGCTGCGCGCCGAGATCGACGGCGACGCCGACGGGTTCACCATCCTCCTGATCACCGTCGGTGACGGCGGCTGGCCGCACGTGGCCATGATCAGCGCCGGAGAGCTCGTGGTCGTCGACGACCGGACGCTGCGGATCGCCACCTGGCCGGGCAGCCGCACCACCGCCAACCTGACCGCCACCGGGCGTGCCACCCTGTCCGCCGTGGCCGACGCGACCGCCTTCGCCCTGCGGATCTCCACCCACCGTGGGGACGACCTCGCGATCCCCGGCGACCCCACGCTCGCCTGCTTCGACGCCGTCGTCGACAGCGCGACGGCCGACCGGGCGCCCTACGCGGACCTGGAGACCGGGGTGCGGTTCCGCCTCAGGGACCCCGACGCGGTGCGCCGACGCTGGGCCAGGACCAGGAGAGCGCTCGCGGGCCGCACGTGACCTCCCGCACGTTCGGCTCGCTGCGGAACTTCAACTACCGGCTCTACGCCGCCGGACAACTGGTGTCCAACAGCGGCACCTGGATGCAGCGCGCCACCCAGTCCTGGCTCGTGCTGCAGCTGACCGGCGGCGACGCCACCGCGGTCGGGATCACCACCGGCCTGCAGTTCACCCCACTGCTGTTCCTCGGGCTGTGGGGCGGCGTGATCGCCGACCGGTACCCCAAGCGGCGGCTGCTCATCATCACCCAGACCGCGATGGGCGTGCAGGCCCTCACCCTCGGCCTGCTGGTGGTGTCCGGCCACGCCCAGGTGTGGCACGTATACGCCCTGGCCTTCGCGATGGGCCTCGCCACCGTCGTCGACAACCCGGTGCGGCAGTCGTTCGTGATCGAGATGGTCGGCCCAGAGCAGCTCGGCAACGCCGTCGCGCTGAACTCCGCGACGATGAACGCGGCCCGACTGTTCGGCCCCGCGCTCGCCGGGTTCCTCATCACGGCCATCGACACCGGCCCGGTGTTCCTGGTCAACGCGGTGTCCTACGCGGCCGTCATCGCCGGGCTCTCCCTGATGCGCGAGCACGAACTGCACCCGGTGGAGCGGGCAGCCCGCGGCAGGCGGCAGCTCCGCGAAGGGCTGCGCCAGGTCCGCACCCGGCCGGACCTTCGACGCATCCTGCTGCTCGTCGCGGTCGCGGCCACGTTCGGCCAGAACTTCCAGGTGACCATCGCCCTGATGGCGGGCAACGTGTTCCGCACCGGCGCCGGCTCCTACGGCGTCCTGTTCACCGCGCTCGGCGTCGGCGCGCTCGCCGGCGCGCTGCTCGCGGCCCGCCGCAGGGAACAGAGCAACGGACTGCTCATCCTGTCCACGGCGGGGTTCGGCGCCTGTGTGCTGCTCGCCGGGCTGGCGCCGTCGTACTGGACGTTCATGATCGTGCTGGTGCCGGCCGGACTGACCTGGCTGACGCTGACCACGTCGGCCAACACCCTGATCCAGCTGAGCATCGCCCCCGCGATGCGCGGCCGCGTGATGGCGCTGTACCTGCTGGCCCTGCACGGCGGAACCCCGTTCGGGGCGCCGCTCGTCGGCGTCGTGTCCGGCGCGTTCGGCACCAGGTACGGCCTGATCGTCGGCGGGCTGGTGCCGCTGGCCGTCGCCGTCACCGTCGGGGTCCGGTACGTCCTGGCCCGCCGCGCGACCAGGGCCGAACCCGTTACCGCGCCCGGTGTTCCGCTGTCCGACGTGCCCGCCAGGGACTGAGGAGGTCCGCTGTGGACGGTCCGCGTTTCGTGCCACGCCCACCCCGGCAGCTGTCCGGGGCGGCCCTGGAGGTTCACGACGACATCGTCCGCACCAGGGCGGGGCTGGCGCGGGTGACCGACGTGACCGGCCCCGACGGCGAACTGCTCGGCCCCTTCGGCCTGCTCGTCGAGTCGCCGGAGATCGGTGACGCCGTCCAGCGGGTCGGCACCGCCCTGCGCGAACACGCCGCCCTGCCGCCGCCGGCCGTCGAGGCCGCAATCCTCACCGTCGCCCAGCACTGGGACGCCGGGTACGAGTGGTCCGCGCACGAGGCGGTGGCCAGGGCGAGCGGCGCGCTCGACGACGCCACCATCGACCTGCTGCGTGCGGGCCGCCCGGTCGCGTCACCACCGTCGGCCGCCGTGGCCAACGCCGTCACCACGCAGGTGCTGACGACCCACGGAATCGACGACGACCTGTACGCGGCGGCGGTCGCCGAGTTCGGTGAGCGGGGCACCATCGACCTGACCCTGCTCATCGGCTATTACGTGCACCTGGCGATCCTCATCACCGCGTCACGGAATCGAGTTGGGCGTTCGGGGAAAGAACTCTCTCCGTAATCAAAGAGCGGTTCGAGATCCACCCGAATAGACCGAAAGGTATCGGCCGAGTGAGCTTTGAGAACGCCACACGATGTGGTGGAAGCACTCTCCTACCAGCGTGAACGCATGTAATCTTCGGTTGATCTTCTGGCCCGGAACCGGCCACGCTTATTCCTTGCCGGGCCGGTGAAAGCGGCCCCCGACAATTGAGCACGACAGCCGCCTCAGCTGTTTCCCGGAGAGGGTCATCCATGCCTGTGGAATCCAGTGGAACCCCGCCAACGGCCGGTCGGGATGTGATCGCCGGGCGGGCCGTAGGACAGAAGGTCAGGCGGAACGCGATGACCACAGTGGTGTCACTGTGGCATCGGCGGCTGGTCGTCGCCCTCGTCGACGGCGCCGCGTGGGTGGTCGCCCTGCCGCTCGCCACCTGGATCCGGTACGAGTTCGACGCCACCCACCTCGACGGCGCCGACCTCGCCACCTTGGCGGCGATCGCGCTGGTCACCCTGTGGGCATTGGACATCGCGGTGCACGCATACCACGGCCGGCACGCGGTCGGCAGCCTCGAGGATGTACGGGACCTCACCGCGAAAGCCTGCCTCGTCGGCTCGATCGTGATGGTGGTCTTGCTCGACAGGGTGACTCCGTCGGTGCCCCGGTCGGTCCCGCTGACGGCCGTCCTGCTGGCCGTGACCCTGTCGGTGTGCGCCCGCCTGGTCGTGCGGCACAGCCGCGCCATGCTGGCCAGGCCCGACCACGCGCTGGCCCTGCGAGTGATCATCTACGGCGCCGGCGTCCGCGGACAACGGCTGGCGCGGTCCATGCTGGCCGACCGGGCCGGCGGCCACCTCCCCGTCGCGTTCCTCGACGACGACCCCCGGCTGCGACGGTGTCGGATCGCCGGGGTGGACGTGCGCGGCTCCGGCGTCGACCTCACCGCGATCGTCGGCCTGACCGGGGCACGGCTGCTCGTCATCGCCAGCCACAGCGTCACAGCGGCCACGACCCGCCGGGCGGCCGTCGAGGCGATGGGGCTCGGCCTCGAGGTGAAGTTGCTGCCCCCGGTGAACGAGCTGTTCCGACCGTGGGTGGGCGCCGCCGACCTGCGCGACCTCGACATCGCCGACCTGCTGTGCCGGCAGCCGGTGGAGACCGACCTCGCGGCCATCGCCGGCTGCCTGACCGGCCGCCGGGTGCTGGTCACCGGCGCCGGCGGCTCGATCGGCTCCGAGCTGTGCCGACAGATCCACTCCTTCGAACCGGCCGAGCTGATCATGCTGGACCGCGACGAGTCGGCGCTGCACGCCGTGCAGCTGTCGATCCACGGCGCCAACAGCCTCGACTCCCCCGACCTGGTGCTGGCCGACATCAGGGACACGGTGGCCCTGCGGACGGCCTTCGCGATCTGGCAGCCGGAGGTGGTGTTCCACGCCGCGGCGCTCAAGCACCTCGCGATACTCGAACACCATCCGCAGGAGGCGTGGCAGACCAACGTGCTCGGCACGGCACACGTGCTCGAGGCGGCCGTCGAGGCCGGGGTGCGGACGTTCGTCAACATCTCGACCGACAAGGCGGCCAACCCGGTCTGCGTGCTCGGACGCTCCAAGCGGATCGGCGAACGCCTCGTCGCCGCCGCGGCCGGCGGCGACCGGTTGTTCCTGTCGGTCAGGTTCGGCAACGTGCTCGGCAGCCGGGGTTCCGTGCTCACCACGTTCGCCGAGCAACTCGCCACCGGCGGGCCGCTGACCGTCAGCCACCCCGACGTGACGCGGTACTTCATGCTCGTGTCGGAGGCGGTCCAGCTGGTCGTGCAGGCGGCGGCCATCGGACGGCCCGGCGAGGCGCTGGTGCTCGACATGGGCGCCCCGGTGCGGATCACGGAGCTGGCCCAGCTGCTCATGATGGTGTCCGGCCGGCAGGCCCGCATCGTCTACACCGGCCTGTACGACGGGGAGAAGCTCCACGAGGACCTCTTCGGCGCCGGCGAGCGGGACATCCGCCCGATCCACTCGGCGATCTCCCACATCGTGGTGCCCGGCCTCGACCTGGCGGTGGTGCGGACGAGGGGAGCACAGCTCGGCGGCGCCGCGGCCATGGTCGACCTGCTCAGAGAGCCGGAACGACCGACGCCGGAACGACCGACGCCGGGCCGGCCGCTCCGGCTGCCGACGAACGCCGGCCGGGCCGCGACCGGTGGGTCGCTGTGAAGATCCTGGTCACCGGCGGCGCCGGCTTCATCGGCGCCAACCTGTGCCGGGAGCTGGTGACGCGGCTGCACCACCACGTGGTGGTGCTCGACGACCTCAGCACCGGCCGCCGCGCCAACCTGGACGGCGTGCCCGTCGATCTGCGGGTCGGCACCGTGCTCGACCGGGCCGCGGTCGCCGCCGCCTGCCAGGGCGTCGACTCGATCGTGCACCTGGCCGCGGTGCCGTCGGTGCCGCGGTCGCTGGTCGACCCGCAGCGCAGCCACGACGTCAACGCCACCGGCACGCTGAGGGTGCTGGAGGCGGCCAGGTCGGTCGGCGCCCACATCGTCGTCGCGTCGTCCAGCTCGGTGTACGGGCGCAACCCGCTGCTGCCCAAGTCGGAGGACATGGCCTGCCGGCCGACCAGCCCGTACGGCGTCAGCAAGCTCGCCGCCGAGGCCTACGCGCTGGCCTACCGGACGTGCTTCGGGCTGGACTGCGCGGTGTTCCGCTTCTTCAACGTGTTCGGCCCGATGCAGCCGCCCGACCACGCGTACGCCGCGGTGGTGCCCGTGTTCATCGCGGCCGCGCTGCGCGGCGAGCCGCTGGCGATCCACGGCGACGGTGAGCAGACCAGGGACTTCACCTTCGTCGACTCGGTGGTCGACGTGCTCGCGGGGAGCGTGGCGCGCCGGCTCACCGCCGACGACCCGGTGAACCTCGCGTTCGGCACCAGAACCACGCTCAACGAGCTGGTCGGCCTGCTGTCCACCCTGCTCGGTCGCGACCTCGACGCCGCCCACGGCCCGGCCCGGGTCGGGGACGTGCGCCACTCCCAGGCCTCCGACGTCACGCTGCGGGGACTGTTCCCCGCGCTCGAACCGGTGCCACTGGCCGCCGGCCTGCTGCGCACCGTGAAGTGGGCACAGGCCGGACGCCGCGTGGAGGTGCCGGCATGACCATCGGGCGGTGCGGCGACCGGCTCGTCGTCGTCGGCCAGGGCTACGTCGGCCTGCCGGTGGCGATGCGCGCGGTGGACGCGGGCTTCTCCGTCGTCGGGCTGGAGGTCGACCAGATCCGCCTGTGGTCGCTGAGCGACGGCGTCTCCTACATCGACGACGTGCCGAGCGACCGGCTGCGCGCCGCCATCGACACGGGCCGCTACCTGCCGTCCGGCGACTACCGGGACGCCGACGGGTTCGGCGCCGCGATCATCACCGTGCCGACGCCGCTGAAGGATCGGGAACCGGACCTGAGCTTCATCGTGTCGGCCACCACGCAGCTCGCGCCGCACCTGAGGCGGGGAGCGACCGTCGTGCTGGAGTCGACCACCTGCCCCGGCACGACCGACGAGCTCGTCGTGCCGGCGCTGGAGCAGGGCAGCGGGCTGGTCGCCGGCCGGGATTTCGCGGTCGGCTACAGCCCGGAACGGCTCGACCCTGGCAACAAGCAGTGGGGGCTGGTGAACACCCCCAAGGTCATCTCCGGCATCGACGAGCGGTCGCTCGCCGCCGTGCGGGCGCTCTACTCCCGCCTCGTCGACACGGTCGTCCCGGTGTCGGCGCCCAGGGTGGCCGAGCTGAGCAAGCTGCTGGAGAACACGTTCCGCCACATCAACATCGCCCTGATCAACGAGATCGCCATCCTCGCCCACGAGCTCGGGGTCGACGTGTGGGAGGCCGTCGACGCGGCCGCCACCAAGCCGTTCGGCTTCCTGCGGTTCACGCCGGGGCACGGCGTCGGCGGGCACTGCCTGCCGGTCGACCCCACGTACCTCGCCTGGCTGGTGCGCCGCGACCTGAACCGCAGCTTCCGCTTCGTCGCCATGGCCAACGACATCAACGACCACATGCCCGACTACGTGGTGCGCCGGCTCACCGCCACCCTCGACCGGCGCCACAAGCCGGTCGCCGACAGCACCGTGATGCTGCTCGGCCTGGCGTACAAGGCGAACACCGGCGACACCCGCGAGGCGCCGGGGTTGCGCGTGTTCGAGCTGCTGACCCAGCTCGGAGCGGTCGTCCACGTCGCCGACACCCACGTCGAGCAGCACCGGTCCCCGCCGGAGATGAAGTTCGTCGACCTGTCGGTGGAGAGCCTGCGGGCGGCGGACGTGGTCGTGCTGATCACCGACCACGACGACGTCGACTACGAGCTCGTGACCGCCGAGGCGCCGTGGGTGCTCGACACCCGGCACCGGCTGTCCGGCGCCAGGGTGGAACACCTGTGACGGCCCGGGCCCTGCGGGTCGTCCTCGTGCTGAAGACCAGCCAGGGCGGCATGTGGACCCTGCCGCACATCGCCGAGCTGCGGGCCCGCGGCCACCAGGTGCTGGCCGTGCTGCCGGCCGGGCCGGGCCGGCTGCGCACCGCGCTCGCCGAGCGGGGCATCCCCGTGCTGGACAGCGCGTTCGACTTCCGGTTCCGGCCGACGTGGCGGACCCTGGCCGGCCTGGTACGGCTGCGCCGCCAGCTGCGGGCGTTGACGCCGGACGTGCTGCACTACCACCTGTACGCCTCCGCCCTGGCCACGCGCCTCGCGAGCGTCCGGTTGGCCGTGCCCAGGGTGCACATGGTGGCCGGGCCGCTCTACCTGGAGTCGCCGCTCATCAAGGCGGCCGAGCGCCACCTCGCCCGGCTGGACACGGTGACCATCGGCGGCAGCGAGTTCACCGCGCGGCGCTACCGGCAGCTCGGCATCCCGACCGAGCGGACGCCGGTGATCCCGTACGGCGTCGACACCGCGCGGTTCCGCCCGTTCGGGCCGGGCGCTCGCGCCGCCGCGCGGTCCGAGGTGCGCGCCGAGCTCGGCGTCGCGAGCGACGCCTTCGTGGTGATCATGGTCGCGTACGTGTACGCGCCCAGGGCCGCGGTGCACGCCGGGCGCGGGCTGAAGGGCCACGACGTGCTCCTCC
>Ga0190272_10001059_pt1 | contig 13335 bp, 9 predicted proteins | sample Popmic504T_FD_133746 | JGI IMG/M metagenome (GOLD analysis project Ga0190272, IMG submission 133746) | Populus adjacent soil microbial communities from riparian zone of Shoshone River, Wyoming, USA - 504 T | ecosystem: Environmental > Terrestrial > Soil > Riparian zone | place: USA: Wyoming...
CCCGTCGGGTGGCCGGGCAGCACGTCGTCGATCACCTCGGTCATCCGCATCGCGGTGCCCTGCTCGAGCCCCTTGCACAGGCTCACGATGGGAATCCACGGCCGCACGAACTTGGCCGCCTCCTCGAGGGTCGCGCGGAAACCGTGGGACGGGACCCCGACCACCAGCACGTCAGCCGGCCACACCGCGTCCTCCAGCGAGCTGGTGCCGCGCAGCGTCGGATGCAACGACAGCCCCGGCAGGTACGCGCTGTTCACGTGCTGCTCGTCGATCTCGGCGGCCAGGTCGGCCCGCCGCGCCCACAACGTCGTCGCCGCGTTGGCCGCGGCCAGTGAGGCGACCGTCGTCCCCCACGACCCGGCACCGAGCACCGCGACCTGAACCTGCCTGGACACAGTGGTCTCCCTCCCGTGGCGTTCCGTGCTGTGCAGCTTGCCCGCCGACACTGCGTGACGCCAGGCACCGCCCAGCCCCGTCCTTCGGCGTCTCGCATCCGTGTCGACGTTTTCGCGGGCTCGATACGTCCATACGGATGCGAGACGCTCGGTGGGGGATCATGGGTGGGTGATTGGTGGCGGTGGGGCGCTGGCCGGGGTACGGGTGGTGGAGCTGGCCGGCATCGGACCCGGCCCGTTCGCCGCGCAGCTGCTGGCCGGGATGGGCGCGGAGGTGACCAGAGTGCAGCGCGCCGGCGCCGGCGCGTTCGACCCGTCCGGTGGGGTGTCGACCGGCGGGCGGGCACGGACCGTGTCGCTCGACCTCAAGGATCCGGCGGGGGTCTCCGAGGTGCTGGCGCTGGTGGACGACGCGGACGTGCTCATGGAGGGGTTCCGGCCGGGGGTGCTGGAGCGGCTCGGCCTCGGGCCCGACGTGTGCCTGGCCCGGAACCCGCGGCTGGTCTACGCGCGCCTCACCGGCTGGGGCCAGGACGGGCCGCTGGCCCAGCGCGCCGGGCACGACATCAACTACATCGCCCTGGTCGGTGCGCTCGGCTCGTTCGCCAGGGCGGGGCAGCCGCCCACCCCGCCGGTGAACCTCGTCGGCGACTTCGCCGGTGGCTCGATGTTCCTGATCTTCGGCGTGCTCGCCGCGCTGTACGAGCGCTCGCACTCCGGTAAGGGGCAGGTGGTGGACACCGCCATGATCGACGGCGTCGCCTCGCTCATGGGGTTCGTGTACGAGCTGCGCTCCGCCGGCATGTGGGGCGGCCCGCCGGGCTCGAACCTGCTGGACACCGGGGCACCGTTCTACGACGTGTACGCCTGTTCGGACGGCGGTTTCGTGGCCGTGGGGTGCCTGGAGCCGCAGTTCTACGCCCACTTCCTGGCCGGGCTCGGCCTCGCCGGCGAGGACCTGCCGCAGCAGTTCGACGCCGCCGGGTGGCCCGTGCTCCGGGCCCGCTTCGCCGAGGTCCTCCTCGGCCGTACCCGGGACGAGTGGGCCGCCGTGTTCGCCGACACGGATGCCTGCGTGACGCCCGTCCTCACCCTGGACGAGGCGCCTCTACACCCGCACAACGCCGCCCGCGGCACGTACCTCCGACTCGACCCGTCAGCCCCCACCTCAACCCCAGCCTGGACCCCAACCCCCGCCCCACGCCTGTCCCGCACCCCCGGCCACCCCACCCACCCCTGACCACAGCAGCCCGTACCCGCCGCCCCAACAGCGCGTGTCCGCCATCTCAACAGCGCGTGTCCGCCATCTCAGTAGCGCGTGTCCGGCGTTTCAACAGCGCGTGTCCGCCATCTCAGTAGCGTGTGTCCGTCGTTTCAGTAGCGCGTGTCCGGCGTGTCGACACACTGTGTCCGGCGTTTCGGTTGACGGCGGGCGAGCGCGATGATCGACCGGTGAGTCTGACGACCATCGCGGCCGAGCAGATCTGGGCCGAGCTGCAGGGCAATCCGGAGCTGCCGGCGACTACCGCGCCGGTGACGGCTGGGTGAAGCTGCACACGAACTACCGACGCCATCGGGCGGCGGCTGTGACCACGCTGGGCATCGACCCCGCCGTGCCCGGTGTCGATCGGGACACAGTCGCCGCCTCGGCCGCCGACCGGAGCGCGGTCAAGCTGAAGCGGGCCGTCACCGACGCGGGCGGTTGCGCGGCGGCCATGCGCACCCCGCCGACTGGCGTGCCATCCGCAGCGCCGTGCATTGGCGGCGTTGCCGTTGCTCGCGATCACCGCGACGAACACCGACGACCAGAAAGACGGACACACGCTACCGAAACGACGGACACACACGCTACTGAGACGACGGACACACGCTACTGAGATGACGGACACGCGCTGTTGGGACGGCGGACACGCGCGGATAGGGCGGATGGGCGTGGATAGGCGGCCGGGTTGGGCTAGCGGGCGGTGGCGTCGAGGATCTTCGCCCATCGGCGGAGCACCACCTGGCGGCGGGCACTGTCGTCGGTGAGGAGGTTGGCCAGGCCCATGCCGCGCACCATGTCCAGGGTGCCCTGGACGGCCTCGCGCACCGCGGGGTCGCTGTCGTCGAGGCCGAGCACCCCTACCGTGAGCCGGTGCGTCTCCCGCCCGAGCCGGCGCTCGAACGGACGGACCGCGGCCAGCAGCTGGGGGTCCGTGCGGGCCGCGACCCACAGCTCCAGCGCGGCCACGAACAGCGGGCCGGAGAAGAAGTCGCCGAGCATCTGCAGCACGGCGTCGGTGCGCTCCGGGCCGGACGGCAGCTTCTCCGCCGCGGCCAGGATGTCGTCGACCAGCACCTTGCCGACGTGTCCGACGGCGGCGACGACGAGCTCGGCGCGCGTCGGGTAGTGGTGCAGCTGGGCGCCCCGCGACACGCCGGCCCGCTCGGCGACGACGGTCGTGGTCGTGCCCGACCAGCCGTACTCCACCAGGCACTCGACCGCGGCCTCCATCAGCCGCTGGCGGGTGAGCCGGCTGCGCTGTTGTTCTTTCCTGGTCTGTTCCTTGCGGGTGGGAACGACGGAGCTCATGTCAGTACGACTTGGGCAGGCCGAGGGTGTGCATGGCGACGAAGTTGAGGATCATCTCGCGGCTCACCGGGGCCACCCGGCCGACCCGGACCGACGCCGCCATCGCCGCCAACCCGTACTCGCTGGTGAAGGCGTTGCCGCCGTGGACCTGCACGGCGCGGTCGACGGTCTCGCACGCGACCTCGCCCGCGGCGTACTTGGCCATGTTGGCGGCCTCGCCGGCACCGACGTCGTTGCCACTGTCGTACACGGCCGCGGCCTTCTGGATCATGAGCCGGACCATCTCGATCTGGATGGCCGACTCGGCGAGCGGGTGCGCGATGGCCTGGTGCGAGCCGATGGGGGCGTCGAACACCGAGCGGGTCTTCGCGTAGTCGACGGCCATCGCCAGCGCGTAGCGGGCGACGCCGACGGAGAACGCCGCGCCCATCACGCGCTCCGGGTTGAGGCCGGCGAACAGCTGGGCGATGGCGGCGTCCTCCTCGCCGACGAGCGCGTCGGCCGGCAGCCGGACGTCGTCGATGAACAGCCCGAACTGCTTCTCCGGCGAGATGATGTCCATCTCGATGTGCTTGTACTCGAAGCCGGGAGCGTCGGTCGGCACGATGAACAGCGCCGGCTTGAGGCGCCCGGTCCTGGCATCGTGGGTGCGGGCGACGACCAGCACCGCCTTCGCCTCGTCGACGCCGGAGATGAACACCTTGCGGCCGTTGAGAATCCAGTCGCCGCCGTCGCGGCGCGCCGTCGTGGTGATCTTGTGGGCGTTCGACCCTGCGTCCGGTTCGGTGATGGCGAACGCCATGGTGACGGTGCCGTCGGCGAGGCCGGGCAGCCACTGCTTGCGCTGGGTGTCGGTGCCGAACCGGCTGATCACGGTGCCGCAGATGGCCGGGGACACCACCATGAGCAGCAGCGGGCAGCCGGCCGCGGCCAGTTCCTCGCACACCGCGGCGAGGTCGCCGAGGCCACCGCCACCACCGCCGTACTCCTCCGGCAGGTTGACGCCCAGGTAGCCGAGGCGGCCGGCCTCCGACCACAGCTCCGTGGTCTTCTCGCCGGCCCTCGCCTTGCGCACGAAGTACTCGCGGCCGTACTTCGACGCGAGGTCGCGGACGGCGGCGCGGAGCTGCTGGCGCTCCTGGCTCTCCTCGTAGTTCACGCTAACTCCTCCTCGGAAGTGACGGGCCCGGCGTTCACGACGGCCAGGACGCTGCCGGCCTCGACCTGTGCCCCCGCGGCGACGGCCAGCGAACTCACCACGCCGTCGGCCGGGGCGGCCACGGAGTGCTGCATCTTCATGGCCTCCAACACGAGCACGACCTGGCCGGCCCGCACCGGGTCGCCGACCGCCACGTGCACGGCTGCGACCGTTCCGGGCATCGGCGCGAGCAGCGACCCGGCCGCGACGTGCGAACCCGGCTCGGGGAACCGCGCAACCGGCAGCAGGGTCACCGGGCCCAGTGCCGAGTCGACGCACACCAGTCCCGGGTACGCCGCGACGTCGAAGCGGCGCCGCACCCCGCCGACGTCGAGGGTCACACCGTCCACAGTGGACCCGACGAGATCGACGCCGTCATGGCCGGTGGCCCGCAGCCCGTCCCGCGTCAGCCGGTAGTCGACGTCGACCGTGATGCCGTCCACCTCGTAGGACTTGCGCTGCGGCTGGGAGAACACGTTGCGCCAGCCGACCGGCAGCCGGCCCTGCACCCGGGCGCGAGCGCGGTTGCGTTCGGCGTCGGCCAGCGCGGCGGCGAGGGCGGACAGCCGCACCGCGCCATCGTCGGCCAATGGCGCGGCGAGGACGTCGATGCCGTGCCGGTCGAGGAACGCTGTGTCCGTGTCACCGGCCAGGAACGCGGGATGGCGCAGCACGCGGACCAGCAGGTCGCGGTTCGTCGTGACCCCGTGGATGCGCGCACCGGCGAGCGCGGTGGCGAGCCGGCGGGCGGCCTCGGCGCGGGTGGGCGCCCAGGCGATCACCTTGGCCAGCATGGGGTCGTAGTGCGTCGACACCACCGAGCCGTCGGTCACCCCGCTGTCCACCCGCAGCCCGTACCGCGCGGGCACATCGAACTCACTGTCCACATCGGACAGTGCGAAGCGGTGCACGGTGCCGGTCCGCGGACGCCAGTCGTCGGCCGGGTCCTCCGCGTACAGCCGCACCTCGATGGCGTGCCCGTCGAAGGCCGGCGGCTCGGCGTCGAGCGCGGCTCCCTCGGCGACCGTGAGCTGCAGCCGCACCAGGTCGAGGCCGGTGACGCACTCGGTGACCGGGTGCTCGACCTGCAGGCGGGTGTTCATCTCCAGGAAGAAGAAGCGGCCGTCCGCGGTGGCCATGAACTCGACGGTGCCCGCGCCGACGTAGCCGATCGCCCGCGCCGCCGAGGTCGCGGCATCACACAGCCGGGCGCGCAGGTCGGCGTCCACGAAGGGGGACGGCGCCTCCTCGACCACCTTCTGGTGCCGGCGCTGGATGGAGCACTCCCGCTCACCGAGCGCCCACACCGTGCCGTGCCGGTCGGCGAGCACCTGCACCTCGATGTGTCGTCCGCACTCCAGGTACGGCTCGCAGAACACCGTCGGATCACCGAACGCCGACGCGGCCTCGGCCCGCGCCGCCTCGATATGCGTCGGCAACTCGTCGAGCGAGCGCACGATCCGCATGCCGCGGCCACCGCCGCCGGCCGACGCCTTGATGAGCACCGGCAGGTCGGCGGCCGTGACGTCCTGCTCGGCGATCTCGGGCAGCACCGGCACTCCGGCGTCGGCCATGAGTTTCTTGGCCGCGACCTTGCTGCCCATCGACTCGATGGCGTCCAGCGGCGGCCCGACCCAGCACAGCCCGGCATCGAGGACGGCGCGGGCGAAACCGGCGTTCTCGCTGAGGAAGCCGTACCCGGGGTGCACCGCGTCGGCGCCGGAGTCGAGCGCGGCGCGGACGATCAGCTCGGGCCGCAGGTAGGTGTCGGCCGGGGCCGCGCCGGGCAGGCGCACCGCCAGATCGGCCTCGACCGCGTGCGGCGCGTTCGCGTCGGCGTCGGAGAACACCGCGACGGTGCCGATACCGGCCGCGCGGCAGGTGCGGAAGACCCGGCGGGCGATCTCACCGCGGTTGGCCACCAGAACAGTGTTGATCATCGCGAGCCTCCGTCAGGCGCGCGACAAGCCCGCGTATCGCGCGTTTCCCGACCCGAACAAGCGCGATAGGCCCGCGTATCGCGGGACGCGCCGCAGCGGTCACATCCGGAAGACGCCATACCCGCTGGCCCCCTTCACCGGCGCGGAGTGGATCGCGGACAGGCAGATGCCGAGGATCGTGCGGGTGTCGCGTGGGTCGATGACCCCGTCGTCGTACAACCGGCCGGACAGGAACATCGGCAGCGACTCGGCCTCGATCTGGTTCTCCACCATGGCCCGCATCGCGGCGTCCTGCTCCTCGCCGTACTCCTGCCCGCGGGCCTGCGCCGCGCCGCGGGCGACGATCGACAGCACCCCGGCGAGCTGCGCCGGGCCCATCACCGCGGACTTCGCCGACGGCCAGGCGAACAGGAACCGCGGGTCGTAGGCCCGGCCGCACATGCCGTAGTGGCCGGCGCCGTACGAGGCGCCCATGAGCACGGAGATGTGCGGGACCGTCGAGTTCGACACCGCGTTGATCATCATCGCGCCGTGCTTGATGATGCCGCCCTGCTCGTACTCGGCGCCGACCATGTAGCCGGTCGTGTTGTGCAGGAACAACAACGGGGTGTCGGCCCGGTTGGCGAGCTGGATGAACTGGGCGGCCTTCTGGGCCTCCTCGCTGAACAGCACGCCGCGGGCGTTGGCGAGGATGCCGACCGGGTAGCCGTGCAGGGTGGCCCACCCGGTGCACAGCGACGACCCGTACAGCGGCTTGAACTCGTCGAAGCGCGACCCGTCGACGATCCTGGCGATCACCTCGCGCGGATCGAACGGGATCTTGAGATCCGTCGGTACCAGCCCGAGCAGGTCGTCGTTGTCGTACAACGGTTCCTCGTAGTCCGACGCAGGGGACGGCCCGTGCTTGCGCCAGTTGAGCCGGGACACGATCCGGCGTCCGATGCGGATGGCGTCCACCTCGTCGGCGGCCATGTGGTCGGCGAGGCCGGACGTCCTGGCGTGCATCTCCGCGCCACCGAGGGACTCGTCGTCGGACTCCTCGCCGGTGGCGACCTTCACCAGCGGCGGGCCGGCGAGGAACACCTTGGCCCGCTCCCTGACCATCACCACGTGGTCGCTCATGCCCGGCAGGTACGCGCCGCCGGCCGTCGAGTTGCCGAACACCAACGCGATCGTGGGGATGCCGGCCGCGGAGAGCCTCGTGAGGTCGCGGAAGATGCGGCCACCGGGGATGAAGATCTCCTTCTGCGTCGGCAGGTCCGCGCCGCCGGACTCGACGAGGCTGATGAGCGGCAACCTGTTCTGTTCCGCAAGGTCGTGTGCCCGCAGGCTCTTCCGCATCGTCCACGGGTTGCTGGTGCCGCCGCGCACCGTCGGGTCGCTGGCGCCGATGACGCACTCGACGCCCTCGACGACGCCGATCCCGAGGACCGTGCTGGCTCCGACCTTGAAGTCCGAGCCCCAGCCGGCCAGCGGGCACAGCTCCAGGAAGGGAGAGTCGGGATCGATGAGCAGCTCGACGCGTTCGCGCGGCAGGAGCTTGCCCCTGGTGCGGTGTCGCTCGACGTACTTCGGGCCGCCGCCGGCGACCGCGGTGGCGTGCTCGGCGTCGACCTCGGCCAGCTTGGCGAGCATCGCCTCCCGGTTGCGGGCGAAGCCGTCGGCCGTGGGGTCGACGACCGTGGACAAGGTGGCCATACCGCCCATCCTCACACCCTTCGCCATAAAAGCAAGCACGCCTGATGGTTTTCACTCCCCCTGAGGCGACTCGCATCCGTGTGGCCGTTTTCAGGGCCCCGAAACGGCCACACGGATGCGAGTGGCCGTCAGGGGGACGAGTAGCCGGACAGCTTCGCGACCAGGTCCGTCAGTACCTCGGTCGCACCACCGCCGATGCCGAGGATCCGGGCGTCGCGGTAGTGCCGCTCCACCTCGGACTCGCGCATGTACCCCATGCCGCCGTGCAACTGCACCGCCTGATCGACCACCCAGTCGCAGGCCTCGACGGCGGCGTTCTTCGCCAGGCATGCCTCGGCGATCGCGTTCTCCCCGGCAACGACGCGCACCAGGACCGAGCGGGTGTAGGTGCGGGCCAGCTCGACCTGCTGTCGCATCCGCACCAGCCGGTGCCGAACCACCTGCCGGTCGACGAGCGGACGCCCGAAGGTGGTGCGCGCCTTGGTGTACCCGACGGTCAGGTCGAGGCAGCGCTGGGCGACCGAGTACGCCTGCACCGCGAGGCTCAGCCGCTCGAACACGAACTGCCGCATGATCAGCACGAACCCGCCGTCCGGCTCCCCCACCAGGTTGGCGGCCGGTACCCGAGCGTCCACAAAGGACAGTTCGGCCGTGTCGGAGCACCGCCAGCCCATCTTGTCGAGCTTGCGCGACACCGTGAACCCCGGCGTGCCGCGCTCGACCACCAGCAGGCTGATCCCGCCGTAGCCGGCCCCGCCGGTGCGGACCGCCGTCGTCACGTAGTCGGCCCGACACCCCGACGTGATGAACGTCTTGGCGCCGTTGACAACGAAGTGGTCCCCGTCGCGGACGGCCGAGGTGCGCAGGTTGGCCACGTCGGAGCCGCCGTCGGGCTCGGTGACCGCGAGCGCGCCGATCAACTCGCCCTCCAGGGTGGGGCGGACGAAGCGGCCGATCAGGTCGGCGTCGCCGGTGGCGATCATGTGCGGCACCGCGATGCCGTGGGTGAACAGCCCGGCCATCAGCCCGGACGACGCGCCGGACGTGATGAACTCCTCGGCGAGAACGGCCGAGTCGATCGCATCGCCGCCGCCCCCGCCGACCGACTCCGGCGCGCCCACCGCCAGCAGCCCGGCGGCCGCCGTCCGCTTGTGCAGCTCGCGCGGGATCTCGCCGTCGCGCTCCCACTCATCGAGGTGCGGGCCGATTTCCCGGCGGACGAACCGCCGGCACGTCTCGCGCAACGCCCGCCGCTCCGCCGTGTCGAAGGGATCGAAGGGATCGCGGGTGTCAAAGGGATTGCTCACAGGAGCTCCTCCGGGATGTCCAGGTGCCTGGCGCGCAACCACTCCCCGAGTGCCTTGGCCTGCGGGTCGAACCGAACCTGCTCGGCGACACCGCGGCCGAGCAGCCCGTCGACGACGAAGTTGACCGCCAGCAGGTTGGGTAGGACGTGCCGGGTCACCGGCAGGTCCGCGGTCTCCGGCAGCAGCGCGCGGAACGCGTCGACGGTGAGCGAGTGCATCAGCCACCGGTACGCGTCCTCGTCGCGCACCCACACGCCGACGTTGGCGCTGCCGCCCTTGTCACCGCTGCGGGCGCCGGCGATGGTGCCGAGCGGCACCCGCCGGGTGGGGCCGGCCGGAAACGCCTGCGGCGCAACGGGTTCCGGCTCCGGCGCGAGCTCAAGGGTGCGCCCCGCCGGCTCAATCGCCACGCGCGTGCCGTCGGGCAGCACCGCCACGTGGTCGACCACGGACGCGTCGACGTACCCCGCGGTGAACACCCCGTACGGCGACGCCTCGCCCGGTGGCGCCGTGAGGTGGAACCCCGGGTAGCTCGCGAGCGCCAGTTCGACGGCGGCGCCGGTCACCGCGCGCCCGGCCACCTTCGGGTCGGCGTCGCGGACCACGCAGCGCAGCACCGCGCTCGCCTCCTCCTCCGACGCCGCGTCGGGCCGGTCGGTGCGCACCAGCGTCCAGGCCACCTCGGCCGGGCGGGCGTCGTCGAGCGCGGCGTCCAGTTGGGCCCTCACCAGCGCGGCCTTGGCCTCGATGTCGAGCCCGGTGAGCACGAACTCGACCTGGTTGCGGAAGCCGCCGAGGCTGTTGAGCGACACCTTGAGGTTCGGCGGCGGTGGTTCGCCGCGCACCCCGCTGATCGCGACCCGGTCCTTTCCCTGCTGTGCCAGTGAGATCGTGTCCATCCGGGCGGTCACGTCCGGGCCGGCGTAGCGCGCACCGGTGATCTCGTACAGCAGCTGCGCGGTGACCGTGCCGACGGTGACCGCCCCGCCGGTGCCGTCGTGCTTGGTGATGACGCTCGACCCGTCGGTCGCGATCTCGGCGATCGGGAAGCCGGGGTGACACAGGTCCGCGCCGGCCGCGACCAGCTCGGTGAGGAACGCGTAGTTGCCGCCGGTGGCCTGCGCCCCGCACTCGATCACGTGCCCGGCGACGACCGCGCCGGCGAGCGCGTCGTGGTCGTCGCGGGTCCATCCGAAGTGGGCAGCGGCCGGGCCGACGATCACCGACGCGTCCGTGACCCGCCCGGTGACCACCACGTCGGCGCCGGCGGTGAGGCACTCCGCGATCCCCCACGCCCCGAGGTAGGCGTTGGCCGTCAGCGGCGCGCCGAGGCCGAGGTCGGCGGCGCGGTCGCGCAGGTCGTCGCCCTCGACGTGGGCGACCGCGACGTCCAGCCCGAGCCCCCTGGCCAGCTCGCGCACCGCGTCGGCGAGCCCGGCCGGGTTGAGCCCACCGGCGTTGGTGACGATCCGGACGCCGCGCTCCAGCGCCAGCCCGAGCCCGTCCTCCAGCTGTCGCAGGAACGTCTTCGCGTAGCCGCGGGCGGGATCCTTGAGCCGGTCGCGGCCGAGGATGAGCATGGTCAGCTCGGCCAGGTAGTCGCCGGTGAGCACGTCGAGCGGGCCGCCGGTGAGCATCTCGCGCATCGCGGCGAAGCGGTCGCCGTAGAACCCGGACGCGTTGCCGATACGGATGGGGCCGATACGGATGGGGTCGGTCACGGCCGGCCGTTCCCAGCGGGCTCCCGGCCACCTCCGGGCGGCCCGGCGAACGCCTGCGCGATGTCGAGCCAGGCGTCGGCGTCCCGGCCGTCGGCCACCACGGCGAGATCGGCGCGGTTGCGGCGTTGCGTCACCAGCAGACAGAAGTCGAACGCCGGGCCGGTGACACGCTGCGCGGCGTCCGACGGGCCCCACGTCCAGGTCTCGCCCGCCGGGCCGGTGAGCTCGACGTGGAACTCGTCCGCCGGCGGGGTGCGGCCGTTGACCAGGTACGCGAAGTTCCGCGTCCGCACCCCGATGTGGGCGACGTGGCGCAGCCGCGCTGTCGGCTCGGACCGCACCCCGAGCGCGTCGTACACGTCCTGCGCGTGCGCCCACGTCTCCATCAGCCGCGCGGTGGCCATGGACGTGGCGCTCATGGGCGGGCCGAACCACGGCAGCTTCCCGGTAGCGGCCGCGAGCGCCGCGGCCAGCTCGGCCCGGCCGGCGCGCCACCGCGCGAGCAGCTCGGCCGGCGGCTCGCCGGCCCCCGCGGTGGCGCCGGCCTCCAGCTCCGCGATGAGGTCCGTGACGGCCGCGACCTGCCGAGCGAACCCGTCCGCGTCGGTCGCGGCGAGCACCGACATCCGGTCGGTCCAGGCGAGATGCGACACCTGGTGCGCGATCGTCCAGCCGACCGCCGGCGTTGGCGTGGCCCAGCCGCCCGGCGACAGCGTGGCCACCGCGCGGTCCAGCTCGTGGGTCTCGGCCGCCAGGTCGGCCAGCACGGTCGCCAGGTCACCCGCCATGCCCACCAGCATGGCCCCGACGCCGAATCAAAGCAAGCAGGCCTGACTTTTTAACTGGCGGTACCGTCGTCAGGGGAGTAACTCGCTGTTGGTGCCATCGTTACACGTGGCGACAAGGAGGTTCTCCATGATCGCCCACGACACGACGTCGGCGCCGGGGGCCGATCCACTCGCTGTCGTTATCGGCAACGGCTCGCTCACCGGATTCGGCTACCTGATGCTCGGGCGGCGCCGGCTCGCCGCGGGCACCGGACTGGTCACGCTGCTTCTCGTGATCACGCAGGCGGCGGTGTTCCGGGCGAGGTGGCTGGAGCTGGTCATTGTCCTGTGGTGGCTGGCGCTGATGGCACACGGGTGGCTCCTGGCCAGTAGCGCGCGGCGGGCCACCCTGCTCGGACAGCGGCTGGTCGCCGCCGGCCTGGCCGTGCCGGTGCTGCTGGGCGCGGGGCTGCTGCGCCACGACGCCGCCACCGTCGAGCGTACGCTCGACGTCGCGCGGGCAGAGGGTTCGTGCGCACTGGCGCGGGACGCCGTCGACCGCATCTGGCTGGGCCACCGCGTCATCGACGCTCCGATGGCCGAGCGCGGCGACGCCGCGGCCGAGGCATGTCGTCGGCTGGAGTTTGCCGAAGCAGCCCTCAGCAATGCCGTCGCCACAACCATCGACAGGCCCGACAGCGACCTGCGTTTGGGCTTCCGCGGGCTCGGCCGGGTTCTCGCGGAGCTACCGGGCCATGAGCCCATGGTCGTCGCGGCGGTCGAGCGGTTCAGGGATCGGCTGCCTGCCGATGATCCCTGCGTGACCGCCGCCGTCACCGACTGGCTCGGGCAACGTCCGGCAAGCGGCGACGCGCTGGACCGGGCCACCGAGGTCGTAGCCCGGCTCGCGCCCGCCGCGCTCGTGGAATGCGGGAACGACCTGACGACGTCCCAGGTGTTCGATCAGGCACGAGGTCGGTACCAGCAGGTACTGGACGACTACCCCGACCACGAGGCCGCCGGCCTGGCCGGAGTGGGGATGCAGGACCTCGAACTGGCCGTCGTCCGCACCAGCGGCGGGTCCTACTGCCGGGAACCGAAGCCGTACAGCCGCGCCGCCCCCTACGCCCCTCGCATCAACCGGGTGGTGTTCTACAACCTCACCGACGAGTACACCACCCGGCTACCCGCGGACTGGCGAGCCGGCGACGTCGCCGACGCCGTGCTGATCGCGTGTGCCGATTCGGTAGCCCTCGGAGCGGCCGTCGAAACGTGCTTCTACGAGCGGAAACCGGGCGACCTCCCGCCCTTGACCGTGCCCGGCCGGCAACCCCTTCCCGGGCACGAGGTGACCTTCCACGAGATCACCATTCCGATCCAGGCGTACGAGCTGCGAACCGGGAGGCGCGTGGTGGAGACCACGGTGGCCATCCGTGGGGCGAGTTGTCCCAAGGTCTACGAGTACGAGACCTCGCTCTCGCTCCCGAACCTGGGCCCGCCGGGATCGGCGCGGGTGATCCCGTCCGACGCCGACCTCATGGCGGCCTTCGAACCTGTCGTCATCGGCCGGTAGCCGGCGCGGGACGCCCTCGTGAGCAGAAACTGGTGCTCGGGCACCAGTTTCTGCTCACAGGCTGTGGACAGGTCGTGAGTGGCGTTTGGTGTCAGGACACCAAACGCCACTCACGAGTCAGGCGGTGGAGAAGGTGATCCAGTTGAGGTTCACGAAGTCGGCCG
>Ga0190272_10001060_pt1 | contig 13334 bp, 13 predicted proteins | sample Popmic504T_FD_133746 | JGI IMG/M metagenome (GOLD analysis project Ga0190272, IMG submission 133746) | Populus adjacent soil microbial communities from riparian zone of Shoshone River, Wyoming, USA - 504 T | ecosystem: Environmental > Terrestrial > Soil > Riparian zone | place: USA: Wyoming...
AGGGATGCGCATTCCCCGGCTGCGACCGAACCAACCGATGGTGCCACAGTCACCATATTCGACACTGGGCCGACGGCGGCACCACCGAGCCCGACAACCTCGTCCTACTCTGCGGCCGACACCATCGACTCATCCACCACTCGCAATGGCAATGCACCATCACACACGGCCGCCCCGAATTCCGACCACCCACATTCATTGATCCAGCCCAACAACCACGACACAACGTGGTCCACGCCTGAAATGGACCAGACGGCAACCGCAACGACGTCACACGACCGCTCCCGTTGGTCGACACGCCGCCGGCCAAGCTGTTGGAAGCTTTAGTTCCCGGCGATCGGGAGCAGTTCCTGGATGCGGCGAATGGCCTGGCGTCGGGTGGAGGGGGTCGCGCGGTCGGGCGACTCCTCCGAGTCCGAGACGAACCAGGCGCCGGACTCGTCGGTCACCAGGGCGATGCCGACGCGGTCGGCGCTGGTGATGGCCTGGATGACGACGGTCGAGCGTTCTTTGCTGGTCTGGCAGGAGTCGACGAACCGGGTGAGCTGCTCGACGAACGCGACGCTCTGGTCGAGGGCGGCGACGGCGAACCGGTCGGGACCGGCGGGGAACAGGGCGAGGCTGCCGTCCGGCCCGTGGACGATGTGCACCAGGACGTTGCGCTGGTCGGCCCGGCCGAAGGCCCTGGTGCCGATGCGGGCGGTGGACAGGCCGTCGACGACCTGGCTGAGCTTCGGCGACGGGGCGACGCTGCCGTCGCCGACGCGGACGCACAGGCCGCGGGCCAGCAGGGAGGCCAGGCCGACCTTGACGGTGTACTCGCGGCGGTCGTCGGACCCCAGATCGAGGAGCTCGCGGATGGCGATGTGCTCCGGCGGCCGCCACTGCAGCAGGAACTCGATCTCGGCGTGGGACAACACCAGTGAATCAGCCACGTCGGCCGAGATCCTTTCGAGAGCAGGGAAACCGTGCTTGTAGTACCACTGAAACGATCTCCGTGTGTGGAGGTTGCGCCGTACCTCGCCGACCGGTCGTGCCGGTGAGCCAGCCGGACCACCCGGTGCGACCGGACGGCGGCATGATGTCGTCGTGACCGAGACGGGGACGACGCGATCGCGGCTCACATCGTGGGCCGATCCGGACGAGATGTTGGCCAGGGGCAAGGTACTCCGGGAAGTGGCCCGGCCGCAGGAACACGACCACGAAGCCGCCGGACCGGACCGGCCGGGGGTCCTCGAGTTCGTCGAGACCAGCAACGTCGGACGGCTGCCCGAGCTGATCCCGTTGCGGGTGGCGCGCATGTCGGCGTCGCCGTTCTCCTTCTTCCGCGGCGCGGCCGGGTTGATGGCCGCCGACCTGGCCGGCACGCCGGTGAGCGGGCTGACGGCCCAGATCTGCGGTGACGCGCACGCGGCGAACTTCGGGCTGTACGGCACCTCCGACGGTCAGATCGTCATGGACATCAACGACTTCGACGAGACCGTCCCCGGCCCGTGGGAGTGGGACCTGAAGCGGCTGGCCGCCAGCCTGGAGCTGGCCGGGCGCGAGGGCGGGGTGTCGGCGTCGGACCGGCTGGAGGCAGCCGAGGACGCGGTGAAGTCCTACCGGCGCACCGTTCGCGAGCTGGCGGAGCTGCCGTTCCTGGCGTCCTGGACGGCGCTGTTGGACGCCAACGCCCTCGGCGCGGTCAAGGCGCACGAGCTCATCGACGACTTCGAGCGGGCGTCGGCCAAGGCGCGCCGCAACACCAGCGCCAAGGTGGCGGCGAAGTGGACCCGGCGCATCGACGACCACGAGACCGGGACGCGGCGCCACCGGTTCGTCGCCGACCCGCCCATCCTCACCGACGTGGACGCCGCGACCGCCGACGCGGTCATCGACGGGCTGGTGTCCTATGTGGACACCCTGGGCGAGTCGCGGCGCAACCTGTTCACCCGGTACGCGGTGTCGGACGTGGCGTTCCGCGTGGTCGGCACCGGCAGCGTCGGCCTGCGCAGCTACCTGGCGCTGCTGCACGGCAACGGCGACGAGGCGCTGGTGATGCAGGTGAAGCAGGCCGCCCCGTCGGCGCTGCGGCCGCACCTCGGCCTCGAACCGGCCGACCACGAGGGCCGACGGATCGTCCGCGGGGTGCAGCTGGTGCAGGCCGAGACGGACATCCTCCTCGGCTGGACCACGATCGGCGGCCGCCCGTACATCGTCCGCCAGTTCCGCAACATGAAGGGCGACATCGACCCGACCGTGCTGCCGGGCGACCACCTCGACGACTACGGGCGGCTCGCCGGGGCGCTGCTGGCGAGGGCACACGCCCGGTCGATCGACCCGCGGCTGCTCGCCGGGTACTTCGCCGACGACGAGGTGATGGACGAGGCCGTGGGCCGGTACGCGGTGCGCTACGCCGACCGGACCGAGCGCGACCACGCCGACCTGGTGGCCGCGGTCAGGGCCGGCAGGCTGCCCACAATGGACGGCGCCTGACACCGGCTCATCCCACCCTGGACAGCACGGCCGCGGCCGTCGAGGTCGCGACCGGCCACACCCCCGGCACCAGCAGGACGGCGGCCGCGGTCAGCACCGGGACGACGAACCCCAGCTCGAACGGCCCGCCGGCGCGGAACCGCAGCGCGCGCGGCGGGCGGATCTCGTACCAGGTCTCTCCCGCGATGCGGATCGGCCACAGCCACGGGCAGCCGGCGCGGGTGACCGAGTCGCCGAGGCAGTGCACGAACATGCCGAGGCCGACCGCGATGCCGATCCATCCGCCGACGGAGCTCAGCTCGGCGGCGACCGCGTCGGTGATGTTGTCCCTGGCCAGGGTGCTCGCCCACACCAGGCCGGCCGCGAGGAGGATGGCCAGCAGCCAGTTCTCCAGCGCGTCGACGGCGAGCATGAGCCCGAACACGATGATCCCGACGACGGCCCATGGGCCACCGGCGTCACCCCCGGCGGCGGCCAGCCCGCTGAGCAGCAGGGCGGCCACCAGAGTGTGGCTGGCGTGCCGGTGGCGGCCGGTGCAGGCCTCGTCGCGCGGCCCCTTGGTGGCCCGGTACAGCGCGGCGGACGCGGACCGCACCCCGCGGGACAGCAGCTTGGTGAGCGGCCCGAGCAGCCGGGAGGCGCGGGCCCCGGGATGGTCGAGGTCGGGCAGCAGGGCGTACCCGGCGGTGGCCGCCGCGAACGGCACGGCGGTGGTGACCGCGTCGAGCCCCAGCAGCGGCGCGGCCGCGAGGCCGACGCACCATCCGGACAGGGCATGGGAGCGGCCCATCACCGCGCATCACCCGCCTCTCGGTGAGGAAGTTGCCCTCACCGAGCGGCGAGCGAGCCGTGCGAATGTAGCGGATGTAGCGGAAACCTCCGCGGGGGCGGATCAGCCCGCCGCGGTCAACCACGTGGCGCGACCGGGGCCCCCCGGCACCCAGCAACCGGTCACGGCCGCGCCATCCCCGGCGCCTGCGGCCGCACCCGGGGTGCGGTCGTCGGGCAGCCGAAGCAGATCGTCGAGCACGTCGCACACGGAGCCGGTCGACCGCCACCACGTCCGGGTCGGGGCCAGCACGTTCAGCTCGGTGCCGGGTACCCGCATCGCGACGACATCGTCCTCGGCCTCGAGGTGGACGACGTCGACCACGTTGTGGTGGACGCGCACCCCCACGACGGCGACGGGCTCGCCGGTGGCGTCGCGGGGATGGAGGAAGCGAAACCCGCGGGCGATGAGCGCCCGCAGCCTCGTTTCGGCGTTGGCGGTCGACCCCGATCGGAGGTCAGGCGAGGAGGTCGTCGAACTCACCGTCCTTGGCGCCCGCCACGAAGGCCGCGATCTCCGCCCTTGTGTAGACCAGGGCAGGGCCCGACGGGAACCGGGAGTTGCGCACGGCGATGTCGTCGCCGACCGGCGCCACCTCGACGCAGTTGCCGAGCGCGCCACTACGACTGCTCTTGCGCCACGCCACGCCCGTGATCGACTCGGCCAACACGCCGTTACGAATCTCGTTCGACACGATGCCTCCGCTCGCATTCGAAGATGCAACTGCACGTGCATTTTGACGCGGCTCAGAGTAGCAGCGGGCGAACGGAGAGTAAATGCACGTGCAGGTTACGGGTGCAGATGCAAGCCCGGTTCAACCGTCGGTGACGGCTGGGCTCAGCTGTCGGAGCGCATCTTCATGAGCAGTTGCCGGGTGTGTTCCGGCGTCTCGGCGTCGACCGTCAGTTGGTCGATCACGCGACTGTAGAGCTCGATCTCGTCGCGCTTGTCCAGGTACAGGGCGCCGGCCAGGTGCTCGATGTAGACCATGTCGGGCAGCTCCGGCTCGGCGAACCGGAGCAGGCTGAACCCGCCCTCCGCGACGTACCCGCTGAACCGGTACGGCAGCACCTGGAGCGTGACGTTGGGCAGCTTGGTGACCTCGATGAGGTGCTCGATCTGGGCCCGCATGACCCGCTGCCCGCCGATCGGCCGGTGCAGCACGGCCTCGTCGACGACCGCCCACAGCCGGGGCACCGGGGCGCGGGTCAGCAGCTTCTGGCGTTGCATCCGCAGGGCCACCCGGCGCCTGCCGTCCTCGCTGATGAGATCCGGCCGGCCGCGGCTCACGATGGCCCGCGCGTAGTCCTCCGTCTGCATCAGACCGGGGACGAACTGCAGTTCGTACACCTGGATGCGGGCCGCGGACTCCTCGAGCCCGATGTAGTCCTGGAACCACGACGGGACCAGGTCGGTGTACCGGTGCCACCAGCCGGGGTCGTTGGCGCGGCCGACCATCTCCAGGAAGAGCTCCCGCTCCCCGGCGTCGGTGACGCCGTACATGGTGAGCAGATCGGCGACGTCGCGCTCCTTGAACCCGACCCTGCCGAGCTCCAGTCGGCTGATCTTGGACTCGGAGCCGCGGATCGAGTAGCCGGCGTCGGCACGGGTGATCTCGGCCGCCTCACGGAGCCGGCGCAGCTGAGCGCCCAACACGATCCGACGGGCGGTGGGGCCGCCACCCTGGTCGCCCTTGGGCGCCGGGGAGGGGTCCGCTGTGGTCACTGCCGGGCCTCCAGGATTCGTCGATCTTGCCTGCCCAAACGGTACTCCTCGCACACGGTGATCAAAAGTGCACCGCGAGCGTGCCGAAGGGCTCGGTGCACTACGCTGAGGGACCCTGACAACCACCGCCAGTGACCGTCCTACGCCCCGTGAGGAACAGATGCACGGCCTCGACGCCAGCCAGCCATACGCCGACGCACCAGTCCACATCGACACCACGAAGGCGAGCATCGCTCGGGTCTACGACGCTTTCCTGAACGGCAAGGACAACTACGCGATCGACCGCGAGGTGCTGCGGCGGGTGCAGGCGGTCGCGCCGGAAGCGGCCCAACTGGCGTGGGACAACCGGAACTTCCTCAACCGCGTCACCCGGTTCATCGCCGGTCAGACGGACGTGATGCAGTACCTCGACTGCGGGTCGGGGCTGCCGACGGCGGAGAACACCCACCAGATCGCCCAGCGCATCCAGCCGGAGTCGCGGGTGGTCTACGTGGACAACGACCCGGTGGTGCTGGCCCACGGCCGCGCACTGCTGGAGGAGAACGAGCAGACGCACTTCAGCGCGGCCGACATCTTCGTACCCAGCCAGATCCTCGGAGACGAGGTGGTGTGCAAGTACCTCGACTTCGACCAGCCGATCGCCCTGTTCCAGCTCGGCACGCTGCACCACTACGACGACGAGCGCAGCCCCGGCGACATCATGCAGGAGTACATCGACGCGTTGCCGTCGGGCTCCTACGTCGCGGTCAGTCACTTCTTCGACCCGGAGACCGAGGAGTTCAACGACCTCGCCCGACGCATGGAGCACGTCTTCGTGCACAGCCCGATGGGCTCCGGCCGCTTCCGCACCCGCGCCGAGATCGAGGCCATGCTGCCCGGCCTCGACCTGGTCGCCCCCGGGCTGGTGAAGTGCGCCGACTGGTGGCCGGACGGGCCGCAGATCAAGAACCTGCCGCCGGTGTCGTACTGCATCGTCGGCGCCGTCGGCCGCAAGCCCTGACCTCTAGTACGGTGCGCCACGTGACGGCGCATCCCTCAGCCCGGACGGTGGCCGTCTGATGGCGGTCACCAGCGACGAGGTACGCACGGTGGCGCTGAGCCTGCCCCGCGCGTACGAGGCGCTCGTCCGCGACCGGGTGAAGTTCCGGGTCGGCCGGATCGTGTTCCTGGCATTCTCGCCCGACGAACAGTCCATGGGCATCGGCTTCCCCAAGGAGCAGCGGCTCGACGCCATCGCGGCCGAGCCCGACAAGTTCCACCTGCCCAGGCCGTCGGACATGCGCTACAACTGGATCAGGGTGCACCTCGACGCGATCGACCACGACGAGATGCACGAACTGGTGGTGGAGGCGTGGTGCCTGTGCGTGTCCAAGCGCACCGCCGCCGAGTACTTCGAGGCCCAACAGCAACCCTGACCCATCGATACCGGCGTCAGCGGTGGGGCTCGACCACGACGCGGCCGATGGTGGTGCCGGCGGAGATGCGGGCGACGCCGTCGGGTGCGTCGGCCATCGGGAGGCGCTCGGTGACCAACGGCCGCACCACCCCGGACTCCACCAGGGTCTCCAGCTCGGCCTGCACGGACCGCACCAGGTCGGGCGCGGTGAACCGGTACATGCCCCAGTGCAGCCCGAGCACGCCGTAGTTCTTGACCAGCGCGTGGTTCGTCGCCAGCTGGCCGAACGACCCGCCGGTGAAGCCGATGATCACGATGCGGCCCTCGAACGCGATGCACTTGGTGGACCGGGTGAAGGTGTCACCGCCCACCGGGTCGATCACCACGTCGGCGCCGCGGCCGCCGGTGAGCTCCTTGACCACGGTCACAAAGTCGGCGGCGTGCCGGTCGACCACCACGTTGGCGCCGAGCGCGCGGGCCGCGTCGGCCTTCGCGGGGCCGCCGACGACGGCGACCACCCTGGCCCCGGCCGCGCTGGCCAGCTGGATCGTCGCCGAGCCGACGCCGCCGACCCCGGCGTGCACCAGCACCGTCTCGCCGTCGCGCAGCGCGGCCCGTCGGTGCAGGGCGAAGTGCGCGGTCTGGTAGTTCATGTGCAGGGCTGCGGCCTCGGCGTCGTCGAGCCCCGGCGGTGACCGGAAGGTGAACGCCGCGTCGAACACGGACAGCTCGGCGAGCCCACCGACCATCGTGGTGCCGAGCACCCGGTCGCCCTCGCTCCAGCCGTTCACGTCCGCGCCGACAGCGACCACCTCACCGGCCGACTCGACGCCGAGGGTGAACGGCAGGTCCGGCTTCACCTGGTACTCGCCGCGGCACAGCAGCGCGTCCGGGTAGCTGAGCGCGGCGGCACCGACCCGCACCAGGAGCTGTCCCGGTCCCGGCTTGGGGTCGTCCAGGTCGACCAGTTCGAGCGCGTCGGCCGGGGCGCCGAGGGACGTGACCTGCCACGCCCTCATCGCCACCCCACCTTCTTCAGCAATCGCAGCGACGACCCCAGCGCCTTCGCCCACCGCTCGTCGGTGAACCCCTTGGGCGTGCCGAGCCCCTGGAGTCGTTGCACCGCAACGGTTTGCGACTCGGTGAAGCGCAGGATGCCCTCCCGGCCGTGGCGGCGGCCGACGCCGGAATCGCCCATCCCGCCCATCGGCGAGTCGAGCGAGCCCCACGCCGCGGCGTACCCCTCGTTGACGTTGACCGTGCCCGCCCTGATCCGGGACGCGACCCGCGCGCCGCGGTCGGCGTCGCCGGTCCAGACGCTGGCGTTGAGGCCGTACGAGGTGGCGTTGGCCAGCTCGACCGCCTGGACCTCCGAGCCGAACCCGTACACCGAGACCACCGGGCCGAACGTCTCGTCGGCGTACAGCGTCATGGCGTCGGTGACGTCGGTGAGGACGGTGGGCTCGAAGAAGTACGGGCCGACGTCCGGCCGGCCCTTGCCGCCGGCGAGCACCGTCGCGCCCTTGCCGACGGCGTCGTCGACGTGCTCGGTGACGGTGGCGAGCTGTGTCGCGGAGACCAGCGATCCCATGTCGGTGTCGAAGTCGAACCCGGCCGAGAGGCGCATGGCCCGCACCCGGTCGAGGAACCTCGTGAGGAACTCCTCGCGCACCCGGTCGGCCACGTACATCCGCTCGATCGAGATGCACAGCTGGCCGGCCGACGAGAAGCAGGCCCGCACCGCGCACTCGGCGGCCTTGTCGAGGTCGGCGTCGTCGAACACCAGCATGGGGTTCTTGCCGCCGAGCTCCAGCGAGCACCCGACGAGGCGCCGCCCGGCCTGGGCCGCGACGGTGCGCCCGGTGGCGGTCGACCCGGTGAAGCACACGTAGTCGGCCTCGTCGATGACCGCGCCGCCGATGAGCGCGCCGGGGCCGTACACGATCTGCCAGAGCCCCTCCGGCAGCCCGGCGTCGACGAGCAGCTGCACCCCGGCGAGGGCGATGAGGGGGGTCTGGCTGTCCGGCTTGTGCACGACCGCGTTGCCGGCCATGACCGCGGCCAGCCCGTCGCCGACGGCCAGCGAGAAGGGGTAGTTCCACGGCGAGATGACGCCGACCACGCCCTTGGGATGGTGCAGCTCGTGGGTCTTCGTGAGGCCGGGCAGCGCGCCGGCGCGGCGCCTCGGACGCAGGAACCCAGGCCCGCGCCGCGCGTAGTACCGAGCGGTGATCGCCACGTCGGCGATCTCCTCGAAGGCGTGCTTGCGGGCCTTGCCGGACTCCCACTGGATCAGGTCGAGCAGCCGGTCCTGCTGGTCGAGCACCAGGTCGTGGAAGCGGAGCAGCACCTCGGCGCGGCGTCGCGGCGGCGTCGCGGCCCATTCGCGCTGGGCCGCCCTTGCCCGCTCGAACGCGGTCGTGACGTCGGCCGGGTCGGACTCCGGAACCGCGGCCAGCCGGGTCCCGGTGAACGGGGCGGACGTGTCGGCGGTGCGGCCGGTGCTGCTCACCACCCGGCCGACGAGCCGGTCCAGCAGCTCCTGGTCCGGCCGGCGGTGGGTGACTGCGTCCGGCGTTGCGGTCATGGTCGCTCCCTCGCGGTGACTCGCCGGTAACCCTGACCCCGTCAGCCTTGCACGACGAACGTCCGCGAGACACCGGTGAACGCCGTGATCTGTCCGGACAGGTTCTTGGCGTCACCATGATGGACGATCCGGTACGTGCCGGCGGGCGTTCCGGCCGGCACGTCCCAGCTGACCGTGGCAATGGACGCGGCGATCCCGTCGCGACGCCAGCGGTAGATCGTCGAGCGGTCCCCGTCGTCGGCGACGGTGCGCCAGGTGCTCCCGTCGAGCCGCTGGACCTCCAGGAACGTGCCGCCGCGGCGGAGGTTGTTCTTCGGGTGCCCGGTGCTGAACTCGGCGACGGCCCGCTGGCCCGCGCGGTAGGTGGCGGCCGGCTGGGTGAGGACGTCGCCGAAGCGGCGGAACAGCTGCGGGGCATCGAACACCACCCCCGGCTGGAACGCCTGCGTCTGCCCGCCGTCCGGCTGCGCGGGGCCGGGCGCGCTCGGCCGCCCCGCCGCCAGGTCGCCGGCCAGCCGGTCGAACTCCTGCTGGTAGGCCGGCAGCGCCCAGCGGCCGAACAGGGTGTGACCGCCCTCGTAGTCCTGGTTGTCGTACTCCTGCGGTGTCGTGAGGTAACCCGCGTACTCGTTGGCGTAGCCCGAGATCAGCACGTTCTGGACCGGCACGCCGAGCCGGGCGGCGACCGTGCGGCGCAGCCGGAGCCCGGCCACGATCGTCGCCTCCTGCGGGACCCCGACGAGCACGAGCTGCCCGATTCGCATGAGCTGCAACGGAAGCACCTCGGGAGTGAACCCGAGCGAGCCGGTGGTCAGCAGGATGTCCTTGGGCGACTGGCACTGCCGCAGCGCCGGCGACGCCTGGTAGAGCACGGCGCTGATCGCGTCGAACAGCGGGTTGCCGTCGGGGCCCTCACCGAACAGCGGCAGGCCGCCGCCACCGTCCTCCGTCGACCCGGCCGCGAAGCTGGCGCCCAGCGCGCCGTCGCACGTGGTGTGCTGCTGCCCGTCGCCGGTGTACTCCGGCCGCACGGTCACCGCGCTGAGGTCGACCATGGAGAACCGCGAGTCGACACCGCCGGTGATCGCGGTGCGCGGTCCGTCGAGCAGCCGCCGCGCGGCGTCGTACTGGCGGGTGCCGATGATCCTGGTGTTGTCGAACTCGTTCTCGGTGGGGCCGCTGCCGGGCCGCAGGTTCAGGTTGGGCGACATGTCACCGGCGTTGCCCTGGGCGAACGCCGCGACGAAGGCCGGGGACCCGGTGGCCAGGTAGTCGACGCCGGCGACCTCGCGCTCCCAGTGGTACGCCGCGTATCCCTTGTTGTCCGGGCTGATGAGGGTGTTGTTCGCGGTCATGCTGGTGTTGTGGGTGGAGAACCAGTTGATCGCCCCGACCGCCCGGCCGCCCTTGTCGATGCGCAGGACGGTGGTCTGCGGGTCGATGGCGTTGGGGAAGAACGCCTTGTCCTGCGCGGGATTGCGGTCGAAGGCGCCGCGTGACCGGTTGACGCTGGCGTCGGTCAGCTCGCCGTGGCCGAGCGACAGGGTGGCCGGCCCGAGGTCGTCGTGCGCGCGCCGCACCGACTCGGTGATGCCGTCGACGATCGCGGTGAACGTCGACCCGTGGAAGCCGAGGGTCGTGACGTTGTAGAGGGTGTAGTGCGAGTGTCCGCCCGGCCCGGAGTGCGTGTGGTTGGCGGTGAGCATCACGTTGTCCCTGGTGTAGAGGGACCCGTGCTGCTGCCGCAGGCGTTGCAGCACCGCCTTGTGGACGCTGGAGAAGATCATCCCGAGGTCGGCTTGGACGAACACCACGCGCCGGGCACTGGCCCGGTCGACGATCACGAACGCCCGCGACCGCTGTCGTTGGTGGATGCCGGTGGTGTTCTGGGTGAGGCTGCCGTAGCCCATCATCCCGGACTCGGCGGCCTCCCCGGTGAGGTCGGCGAGTCCCCGGCCCGCGAGGTACGGCTCGTCGGCCACGGCCGACGGCGTGGGGGCGAGGAACCCGGTGATGGCGAGGACGGCTGCTACGACGGCGGCGGCGCTGCGCATGTCCGGTAACGATACGACCGCATACGGTCAATGTGAAGAGTTCTCAACTTGACGTGATCGTCATGACCGGCGCACCCTCCCCACGTGCTCACGCCGGCCCGCATCGCCACGTCGGTCGCCTTCGGGGTGCAGGGGCTGGTGTTCGCGTCCGTGCTCACCAGGGTCCCCGCGCTCAAGGAGAAGTTCGGCTTCACCGACGGTGAGCTGACCCTGCTCCTCGCCGTGGTGCCGGTGATCGCCGGCGTCGGCTCCGTCCTGGCCGACCGGCTGGCCGCGCGCCACGGCGGCGCCACCGTGCTGCGCGGGTTCGTCGTGCTGGCCTGCTGCGCGGCGGCGCTCGTCGGGTTGGCGCCGTCGCGGCCCCTGCTGTACCTCGCGCTGGCCGGGTACGGGCTCACGCTCGGCGCCGTCGACGCCGCGATGAACATGCAGGGCGTCGCCGTGCAGGCGCGGTACGGCCGCAGCATCATGAACGGCTTCCACGCCGTCTGGAGCCTCGCGGGCATCGTCGGCGCGCTCGGCACGGCGGCGGTGGCCGACTCGGTCCCGGTGTCCGCCTCGGTACCGGCGGCCGCCGCCGTCGGCATGGCCGCGATCCTCCTGGCCGCCCCCCACCTGGCGCTGCCCGACGCCACCCCGAACACCGTGACCACCTCGCCGCCCGCCCCGGACCCCGGCGACACGCATCCGAGTGGCCGTTCCCGGGCCCCCGAAACGACAACACGGATGCGAGACGACGTCGGCGCGGGAGCGAACCCGGCCGCCGGTGGCGACGCGGCACCAGCCGGTGGCGACGCGGCACCAGCCGCTAGTGACACGGCACCAGCCGCCAGCGACACGGTGCCGTGGCGGGTGCTGTTGCCGATCGGGCTGGCGCTGGGGTGCGTGTACGTCGCAGACTCCGGCGCGTCCACCTGGAGCGCGGTCTACCTGCGCGACACCCTGCTGTCCACCGAGGGCGTCGCCGCGCTGGCCTACGCCGCGTACCAGGGGACGGCGCTCCTCGGCCGCGCGTTCGGCGACCGCCTGGTGCGCCGCCACGGGCCGGTCACCGTGGTGCGGTGCGCGATCGCGGTCGCCGTCGCCGGGCTCCTCGGGGTGATGGTCGCCGGGTCGCCAGCGGTCGCGATCGCCGGGTTCGCGGTGCTCGGGCTCGGCGCGTCGGTGCTGGTGCCGCTGTCGTTCTCCGCGGCGGGGCGGCTCGACGACGGCCGCGGCACGGCCGTCGCGCGGGTCAACCTCTTCAACTACGCGGGCTTCCTGGTCGGCGCCCCGCTCGTCGGCGCGGTGGGCGCGGTCGCCGGGATGCGCTACGGCTGGCTGGGGCCGCTGGTCGCGCTGGCGCTGGTCCTCGTCCTCGCCCGCCGCCTCGACCCCGCCAGGGCCGCTACGTGAGGGCGCGCAGATGCGGAAGGATCGCGCGCATCGCCTGGCCGCGGTGCGACACGGCGTTCTTCGCCGACGGGTCGAGCTCCGCGGAGGTCCGCGTCTCCCCGTCCGGCACGAAGATCGGGTCGTAGCCGAAACCGTTGGTGCCGCGGGGTTCCCTGGTGATGGTGCCGCGCCACGACGCCCGCAGGACGAGCTCGGGGCCGTCGGGCAGGACCAGCGCGGCGGCGCAGTCGAACTGCGCGCCGCGCCGGGGGTCCGGCACGTCGCCGAGTTGGGCCAGCACCAGGTCGAGGTTGGCGCGGTCGTCACCGTGCCGGCCGGACCAGCGGGCCGAGAGCACCCCGGGCATCCCGCCGAGCGCGTCCACCGACAGGCCGGAGTCGTCGGCCAGCGACGGCAGGCCGCTCACCTTCGCCGCGGCCCGCGCCTTGATCAGCGCGTTGTCCTCGAAGGTGACGCCGTCCTCCACTGGCTCGACGTAGTCGGGGAGGTCGAGGAGCCCGAGCACCGCGACGCCGGTGCCGGCGAGCAGCTGGCGGAGCTCGTCGAGCTTGTGCGGGTTGCCGGTGGCGAGCAGGACCGTGGTCATTCCGGGAGGGTCCCCGGGTACGGCTCGGCCAGCACGGCGTTCTGCGCGACGGTCAGCTGCTGACACCCGGCCATCGCCACGTCGAGCATCCGGTCCAGCGTCGACCGGGGGAAGGTGGCGCCCTCGCCGGTGCCCTGCACCTCGATGAGGGTGCCCGCGTCGGTGGCGACGACGTTCATGTCCACCTCGGCCCGCGAGTCCTCCTCGTAGGCGAGGTCCAGCCGCACCCGGCCGCCGACCACCCCGACGCTGACCGCGGCGACCGCGAAGGACAGCGGCTGCGG
>Ga0190272_10001061_pt1 | contig 13333 bp, 9 predicted proteins | sample Popmic504T_FD_133746 | JGI IMG/M metagenome (GOLD analysis project Ga0190272, IMG submission 133746) | Populus adjacent soil microbial communities from riparian zone of Shoshone River, Wyoming, USA - 504 T | ecosystem: Environmental > Terrestrial > Soil > Riparian zone | place: USA: Wyoming...
CATGAGCCAGTTTGAAAATGCGCTTGAATCATTTGATTACGCATTACTGATAAAGGATGATTACATACCCGCTCTCATCGAGCAGGGCAATGCCCTTGCGATGGTAGACCGTTACGAGGAGGCGATAGCCAGCTTTAAGTCTACATTTAATTACAGTACTCCGGACGCAACCATTTTTTATAATATCGGCGAATGTTATGAGAACCTGGAAAGCATGGAAGAGGCGCGCGGATATTATAAGAGAGCGGTGAAGTTAAATCCTGATATGGCACAGGCATGGTATGGAATAGGAACCACACTTGAATTTCAGCAGAAATGGTTTGAAGCCATTCATTACATAAAAAAAGCCATCGAGTTTGATGGAATCAACGGCGAATACTGGTATACGCTGGGTGATTGCGAATTTGAACTTAACAACCTGGAAGAAGCAGAAAAGTGTTACATCAAGGTGATGGAATATGAGCCGGAGAACCCGGAGATCTGGTTCACATATGCAGACTTCCTGGTTGACAGCGTTCGTACGGAAGAAGCGGTAGAGTTGATTGCAATCGGTGTAAAAAACCATCCTGACAATATTGAAATGTACCTACGGCTGGTGAGCTATCTCTACCAGAACGGGGAGACGAAAGAAGCCCTTCATTTTATGGAAACAGCCCTGGAAAAGGATTTTGAAGCCTTTCCCTTGCTGTTTGAAATCAATCCTTTACTGGAAACCAACCAGGAGATCCTTCAATTGATTGAATTGAAAAGAAAAAAATAAATGAACTTTTTATTGAAGAACCTTCCCGAGCGAACTGAAAAAAACCGGGAATCAGGTCTTACCATGGTTATGGATAAAGGGTTGAGCATGCGTGAAGCTGAGGACCTTATATTCAGCAGCTCCTCGTTAATCGACCTGGTGAAGTTGGGATTCGGAAGCGCACTGGTTACACAGAATCTTGAGAAAAAACTTGCCGTCTACCGCGAAGCGCAAATACCGGTGTACCTTGGTGGCACCCTGCTTGAGGCTTATATTATCCGGGGCCAGTTTAAAGAATATCTGAAACTGCTTGAGAAGCTCAGGCTTACACATGCCGAAGTTTCTGATGGCTCCATCGTATTGCCTCATCCGGAAAAGTGTGAATTCATCAGGCAGCTGGCTAAATATGTTACTGTTATATCTGAAGTCGGATCAAAGGAGGAAGGCATTATCATTCGTCCCAACCTGTGGATTGACATGATGAAGTCAGAACTGGAGGCGGGTGCCTGGAAAGTTATAGCTGAAGCCAGGGAAAGCGGCACAGTTGGTATATACCGGCCAAGCGGCAAGGCGCACGTTGTGCTGATCAATAAGATCATCTCAAAAATAAATCCTGAAAAAATCATCTGGGAAACCCCGCAGAAATCACAGCAGGCATATTTCATCAAGCATTTTGGAAGTAATGTGAATCTCGGCAACATTGCCCCGAATGAGGTTATCGCGCTTGAATCGCTCAGGCTGGGACTAAGAAGTGACACCTTTTTCCAGTTCCTGGATGTTGAAATGACACAGAAAATTGCAAGTAATCTGAATCATACGTGAATTATTAAAATGAAAGAAAAAACAGTACAGGAGCTGAAGAAAATGTTTGATGACAAAGAGGATTTTCAGCTGATCGATGTGAGGGAAAGTTATGAGTATGATATAGCCAATATCGGTGGCGAGCTAATTCCACTTGCCACGGTAATGCAAAGTGCTGATAAAATATCCAGGACCAAACCTGTGGTAATCCATTGCAGGAGTGGCTCCCGCAGTGCCGCTGCCGTTAACCAGCTTGAGAAGACACATCAGTTCAGTAACCTGTATAATTTAAAGGGCGGCATATTGGCATACGCTAATGAAATCGACCAATCGATTGCAACCTATTAATCCTGATATTCCTTAAAATTTATGGTAGATTTATTCAAACAGTTCCTTGATTTCATGTTGCACCTGGATGTTCACCTGGAGAACATCATGACGGAGTATCAGACCATGACGTATGTTATATTGTGCCTTATCATTTACTGCGAGACAGGTCTTGTAGCAACACCATTCCTTCCGGGCGATTCACTTTTATTTGCTGCCGGCGCCATCATAGCAAAAACAGGTATCCTAAATGTGTGGGTCCTGATCCCATTGCTTTTCTTTTCAGCAATCCTCGGTGACAATACAAATTATTTTATCGGAAAACATATTGGGAAGCGGCTGTTTGACATGCCCTATCTCAATAAGATCCTGAAAAAAAAATATCTGGATAAGACTGAGGCTTTTTATGCAAAACATGGCGGCAAGACAATCATTTATGCCCGCTTTATTCCGATCGTAAGAACCTTTGCTCCATTCGTTGCCGGAGTCGGAACCATGCAATACACCCGTTACATGACTTTTTGTATCGTAGGAGGAATACTCTGGGTAACCTCGCTGACACTGGCAGGTTATTATTTCGGTAACCTGGAATTTGTAAAGAATAATTTTGAGCTGGTGATCTTCGCCATCATTATTCTCTCTTTGCTTCCCGTAATTATAGGATTGATTAAAGCCAAAATGGCCAAGCCTGATGCCTGATTACGGGCTGATCGGCTTCCCACTCACCCATTCTTTTTCAAAAAGCTATTTTGAAAAAAAATTTTCATCGGCCGGTCTCAGCGATCATTCTTATGAACTTTATCCGATTGATAAGATCAGTCTCCTTCCAGCACTGCTCAGTTCGCAACCTGAATTAATGGGTCTGAATGTGACCATTCCTTTTAAAACTGCCATAATTCCCTATCTGGATGAACTTGACACGGCTGCCGCTGAAACCGGGGCGGTAAACACCATTGTCATCTCCAGGAATGGCACTGAGCCTTATCTTAAAGGTTACAATACCGATATATATGGCTTCCGGAATTCGATTTCGGATTTGACCGGCCCGAAAATACCTGGCGCCCTCATATTAGGAACAGGGGGTGCTTCGCGCGCAGTAAGCTATGTTTTAAAAAACCTGAAGGTGCCTTTCCATCTCGTTTCAAGGACAGCAGGGAAAAATCAACTTGCGTATACTGACCTGACAGGCGCTATCATGCTGGAGCATCGCCTGGTCATCAACACCACGCCGCTAGGAATGTTCCCTCAAACCGGTCAATTTCCAGAAATACCTTACAATCTTCTTACCCCCTCACATTACCTTTTCGATCTGGTCTACAATCCGCCTGTCACTGCCTTCCTGATCAAAGGTAAGGAAAGGGGCTGTGGCATACTTAATGGGTTGAAAATGCTTCACTTACAGGCTGATGAAGCTTTCCGTATCTGGCAAAAACATATCTGAAATCCTTTTTTCCAAGGTTGGTTGAGATACGGGTTTATAAAAAATACTCACCTATAGTATGATGATTTTGGCCACTTCTTTCTGAAAATCTTACCAAAAAACATCCCATTCACCCTCTCATCTCCGCGTATTTTTGTTTCAGTTCAAACATTAATAAACAAAAAGCTATGTTAGTATCAATCATCATTCTCGCCGGTGGATTTGCATGTTTAATCATCCAACAGTATTTCGACATGCAAAGGGACAAGAAAAAAGTGCGTAATTAAGTTAAGCACCCATTTGGCGGGAATATTCCGCGATCACAACAGCTGCTGCAACTGCTACATTAAGCGAATCGGCCGGCTGTTTTCCATCAGCAACGGGTCCCTGAGGAACAGCAATATGTTTTTCAGAAAGTGACAACAATGCAGGACTAATTCCGGCAGACTCATTTCCAAACATAAAAAAGCCGTTTTTCTGCAGGCCACAATGAAATATATTTTCGCCACCTGGTTTGGCAGCATATGTAACCCGGTGATACTTTTCAGCATTTTCCTTCAACAATAACCCAAGTTCGTATTTGATAAACCTGATCCTGAAAGCGGATCCCATGGCTGCCTGGATCACTTTGGGATTATAGAGATCCGCTGAGCCGGTACCTGCAATGATTGTAGGAATTCCGAACCAGTCGGCGGTGCGGATAATGGTACCCAAGTTTCCCGGATCCTGTACCTGGTCAAGTAAAATTACAGCTCCCGTCAGCTCCTCCCAGCGGAGCGCATGTTTTTCCTGTGATGCGATTGCCAGCACCTTATTTGGTGTTGAAAGCAAGCTGATCTTTTTTAGCTCCCCTTCATCCACCTCGTTCATTTCACACCTGCCTGAATTTATTTTTAAAAGGTCTGCATTCGAGTCTTTCCACGAGCTGATATAGTACAGCGAATCGATAGTGAGTCGGGATTTTAACAGGTCGGAGCAGATTTTTTCACCCTCTGCAATAAACAGCCCTGATTTTTCACGGCCTTTCTTAAGTTCAAGCGATCTGATGAATGCGATCCTGTTCCTTGAAATCATAAGGGCGGGTAATTTTTCATGGTATCCGCAAAGTAAGATGATTATCTTATTTTTACCGCATAAACAATCAAAATATTTTGAGAAGGGTTTTCAGGGTATTGTTATTCCTGCTTGTGGCGTCGGGTATATTTTCATGCAGCCCGATAAAAAGGCTCAAAGTCCATGAGATACTTCTGAACAAAAACATAGTTAAAAGCGACAAACCCGAACTGAATGAAGGCATCCGTTCCATCATAAAGCAAAAACCCAACCGTCGCATCCTTGGAGTTTTCCGTTTCCACCTGGGCGTCTATACGCTGGCAGACAAGGAAGGTGATTCCACCAGATTCAGGAACTGGGTAAAAAATACGATTGGAGAAAAACCTGTAATCCTGGATACCCTGCTCACCAAAAAATCTACCGGACAGATCAGGCAATATATGATCAACAGTGGTTATTTCAATGCCGTAGTTACAGACTCAACCATTTACAGGAAAAAGAAAAAAGCAAATGTAATCTACACTATCAGAAGCGGCATTCCTTATTATACAGGATCCTATGTTATAAATACTTCCGATGATGGAATAAAAAGCATACTGCTTCCTGATACAGTAAATTCCCTGATCAAACCAGGTGACATTTTCGATGCAAACGTGTTGCAGAATGAACGCGACCGGGTCACCAGCCTTCTTAAAAATGAAGGCTATTATTATTTCAGTCAGGCATACATTCGTTTTGATGCCGATTCAGGAGCAGGCACCCACCGGGTTGCTGTTAAAATGATCATCAGCAGGATCAATGAAAACAGCGAAGATTCCGTAAACAATATTTTTGCAACCAACCACCGGCGATATCACCTGAACAGGATTTATGTTCAGACCGATTTCAACCCGTTATCAGCAGTTGCGAACGTACCTGAAGATACAGTTGAATACAAGGGATTTTATTTTCTGACCAAAAACGCCAAGCAGCGGTTTAATCTGGAAACCATCCGCCATCACCTCCTGCTGAAAAGCGGTGATATGTACCAGCTAAAAAATCTTGAAAATTCGTACAAGCTGTTAGGCAACCTGAATGTTTTCAAATTCATCAACATTAAATTTGAGCCGGTTACACATGACAGCATGCGCGTGCAAAACCTGCTTGACTGCTACATATACCTTACTCCCAGTCCACGACAGGAGCACCGCGAGGAAATTGAGGGAACGCATAACGGGGGGGCGCTGGGTATTGCAGGCAATGTTGCATACCGGAACAAGAACTTCCTGAAAGGCGCTGAGCTTCTTGAAATCAAGCTGAAAGGCGCGCTGGAATCCTTACAGAGTTTTTCAGATACAACTGATGGAAACACCACCAATCTTCCATTCTTCAACACTTTTGAAATCGGACCTCAGATCAATCTCAGTTTTCCGAAGCTCATTGTTCCCAGGGGAATACTGCCGAAAAAGCTCCGGCATGAATCGCCATATTCTAGCGAATACACCACTTTAACCGCAAATTATGACCTGCAGCAGCGTCCCGAATTCAAACGAACGATAGCTAATTTCTACATACAGTGGTTTTTTAATGAGACAGCAACCAAGAGTCATTTCATTGTACCGGCAGAAATAAATTTTGTGAATGTACGTCTGAATGCCGCCTTTAAGGCAAAGCTTGACGATCTGAATGATCCCTATCTGAACTACACCTATGCCGACCACCTGATATCGGCAGGAAGATGGAGCTATATTATCAATACGCAACGGCTTAAGAAGCTCTGGGACTTTTATTATTTCCGGCTTAATGTGGAATTTGCAGGCAACAGTCTCTGGGTTGCCAACCACCTGCTCACATCAGAAAGACAACCCGACAACAGCTTTTCTGTCCTGAATACGCGATATGCACAATATTTCAAACCTGACCTGGACTACAGGTATTACCATCTGATCAATGCAAACAATACCATGGTTTACCGTGTCACCGCCGGCCTGGGCATACCTTATCTGAACGGCTTTGCACTACCTTTTGAAAAGGCATTCTATGCAGGCGGTGCAAATGACCTGAGGGCATTCAGGGCACGGGCGGTTGGTCCGGGCTCATACAACAACGCACAACGGTTTGAGCAGACAGGCGAAATCAAGCTCAATGCCAATACCGAGTTCAGGTTTGATATTTTCAAGATCCTTCAGGGGGCTGTTTTTATGGATGCAGGAAACATATGGCTTTTAAAGCATGACGAGAACAGGCCGGGTGCCCAGTTCAAGACCGGCAAATTCATCAATGAAGTCGCAATCGGCACAGGTCTCGGCGCCAGGCTCAACTTCACTTTTTTCATTATCAGGCTCGATGCGGGAGTACCGGTTAAGAATCCTTCACTGCCTGTCGGTGAACGATGGGTGATTCAGCATCCGCGTCTGAAAACTGTCACATTTAACCTGGGTATCGGTTATCCCTTCTGAAAATGTGCATGTTTTTTTTACTTTTACCCTCATGGCCTCATAAATAAATAGTCGCCTGCAGCAGCAGAAATAAAACCGATCCGGCATTGAAAATTACTCTATTAGGAACAGGAACTTCCCAGGGTGTGCCGGTGATCGCCTGCACATGCCGGGTATGCACATCCACAGATCCCCGCGACAAACGGCTGAGGTGTTCAGTGATGCTTGAAGAAAACGGGAGCACGGTTGTTATAGATTCCGGACCTGATTTCAGACAACAAATGCTGCGGGCTGGTGTGATAGATATTGATGGACTTGTTTTTACACATGAACACAAGGATCATGTAGCCGGAATGGACGACATCAGGGCATTCAACTACATCCACAAAAAAAAAGTGGATGTGTTTGCCACCGCGCGGGTGCAGCAGGCATTACGGCGGGAGTACCCATACATTTTTGAAGACACGGGCTACCCGGGGATCCCGCAGGTTTCCATGCATACCATAGGCTCTGATCCTTTCCAGGCCGGGAATATCAAACTGATTCCTGTCGAGGTATTGCATTACCGCCTTCCCGTGCTCGCATTCAGGTCGGGTGATTTTACATATATAACGGATGCAAATTATATCTCAGAAGAAGAAAAGAAAAAAATTGCCGGTTCGCGTGTAATCGTAGTCAATGCTCTGCGCCGGGAGCCACATGTTTCACATTTCACACTCGCTGAAGCGGTGAGCCTTCTTGAAGAGCTTAAGCCTGAAAAGGGCTACCTGATACACATCAGTCACCAGCTTGGCAGGCATAAAGAAGTGAATAAAGAATTACCACCGTTCATACGCTGTGCTTATGACGGGCTGGAGATCGAGCTGTGAAAATTTCGTTTATGGTAACCGTATTAATCAGGTCTTCTGCTTTTTTTTCTTTGCAGCAGGAAAAAGGATATTGTTAAGTATCAGCCTGTAGCCCGGAGAATTGGGATGCAGATTGAGATCTGTTGGAGGGTCACCGACCATGTGCTGGTAATCTTCCGGATCATGGCCGCCGTAAAAGGTCCAGGTTCCTTTGCCGAATTCACCATGAATGTATTTAGCTTCTCCTGCCGCCTTGTTCTCGCCCATGATAAGCACTTCGGGCTTGATATATGTTTTGTTGAAAGCGGTGGTCTGTCCCATAAAACCTTTAATGATCTGCTCATGATTCTGGCACAGCATGGTTGGAACCGGATCCCACTTGGCAGAAAACTCAAACAAAGTGAAAAAATCTTCATTCCTTTGCACCCGCCTCTGGTTGGTTACGTCGATCTCTGAAAATTCATATTCAAGCGGATTGGTTACCAGCCTGAAATTCCTGAATGCAAAGCAGCGTGAAAAATCCAGCTTTGTATTATACCCGGGAGTGGTTCCGTCGCCATCGTACATTTTTTCGCAAATATCGATACCTGCTGCAGACAGCGCAATGTCATAGGAATCCGTGCCTGAACACATCGTAAATAAAAATCCGCCACCGGAAGTAAACTCCCTGATTTTTTCAGCAACTCCGAGCTTCAGTTCAGATACTTTTGAAAATCCTAATTTGCGGGCCATGTTTTCGTCTGTCCTCACCTGCTCCTGGTACCAGGGTGCATTGTGGTACTGTGCATAAAATTTTCCGTACTGACCGGTAAAATCTTCATGGTGAAGGTGAAGCCAGTCGTAGAGCGGAAGTTTACCAAGAACGATCTCTTCATCATACACGATCTCATATGGGATTTCAGCATATGTTAGCACAAGCGTTACAGCATCATCCCATGGGAGTTTGTTCTTGGGAGAATATACGGCAACTTTAGGCGCCTTTTCAAGTTTCACTACATCCATATTCACCTCCGGGTTTGAAATTTCCCCGATGATTGCATCTGCCTGCACATCTGCAATTACCTGGAATGAAACCCCCCGGATGCTGCATTCGCTTTCGATGGTTTTACTGTTGCGAACCATGAAGCTGCCCCCGCGGTAATTCAGAAGCCAGTCAACCTCAATATCATTTTTAATGATCCAATACGCTATCCCATAGGCCTTCAGGTGATTTTTCTGAGACTCATCCATAGGAATAAGAAGGTAAGCAGCCTTGCTTACATTTGCCGTAAGCAGGATCACCATGGCGAGTAAAATTATTTTTTTCATGCGAATAATGTGCAATGTGCGCTAAATGAAATCATTGTACTGCATATAAACCCCGGATACCACGAAATGGTTTCAGGCCCCTGCAATTTTTAACAAGATAGCATTTTTTGCCTATCAGTTACGTACCGGCGGCTAAAAAGGCGGAGCGTCATTTACGTCGTTGATCCTGGATTTCATTGTAATACGGTCTGACGGTGTGTTTTGTTGTGCAGAAAGAACGTTTTCATTGCTGTATTCAAATTCATCAAGTTCAACGAATTTTGTGAGTTGGTGGATGAATTTAAGCTGTACTGACTTAAGCGCTCCGTTCCTGTTCTTGGCAACGATGATCTCGGCCAGACCGTTCACATTATTATGTTCTTCGTCTTCGGTGAGGCCGTAATAATCGGGACGGTAAATAAACATTACAAGGTCGGCATCCTGCTCGATGGCACCGGATTCACGGAGATCGGAGAGCTGCGGTTTTTTTGATCCACCGCGTGACTCCACGGCACGGCTCAATTGGGAAAGTGCAATTACAGGGACATCAAGCTCCTTGGCAATGCTTTTAAGCGATCGTGAAATGGTGCTTATCTCCTGTTCACGGTTAAAGTTGCGGTTATCGAAACCGGCAACCATCAGCTGGAGGTAATCTATGATAATGAGCTCAATCTTTCTTTCTGCAACCAATCGCCGGCATTTTGCGCGGAGCTCCAGAATGGATAATGAAGGCGTATCGTCGATATAAATTGGGGCCTGCGTGAGCGGTACTATTTTCGAGTTAAGCTGCTCCCATTCATGATTTGCAAGCTGGCCCCTCCGTAATTTATCCGACTGCAGTTCGGTTTCGCTGGAAATCAACCTGTTTACAAGCTGTACAGAGGACATTTCAAGTGAAAAGAAAGCGACCGGCTTATTAAATTTAATGGCTGCATTCCTGGCAAGCGACAGTACAAATGCAGTTTTACCCATACCAGGCCTGGCAGCCATAATGATCAGGTCTGACTTCTGCCAGCCTGCTGTTATCCGGTCGAGTTCTGTAAAACCGCTGGGCACACCAGTTACACCGGATGTCTGCTTGCTGGCCTCCTCAATTTTCTTGAAATTTTTTGCGATGAGCGCTTTTATGTCTTCATAATTCCGGCGCAGGTTGCCCTCGGCAATGGCAAAAAGGTTTTTCTCCGCCTTGTCAAGCAGCAAAAGCACATCGGAGGTATCTTCGTATGCTTCCTTCACAATCTCTGATGAAATGCGGATCAGTTCGCGCTGAATAAATTTTTCAAGTATGATCCTTGAATGGTATTCAATGTTCGCGGCTGATGCGACACGGTTCGTAAGCTGCGTAATATAATATGGACCACCTACGATATCAAGCTCTCCAGACTTTTTCAAGGCCTGGGTTACGGTGAGGATATCGATCGGTTCCGTATTATGGAACAGCATGTGAATGGCACGGAATATTTTCTGGTGGGCCTCTTTATAAAAGCTTTCGGGGTGAAGGATGTCGATAACTGCATTCAGCGCATCTTTTTCAATCATCAGGGCGCCCAGAACGGCTTCTTCAAGCTCAAGGGCCTGGGGAGGCAGTTTACCCATGCCGGCAGCGTGCTGGAGGGCAAGCGTGGATTTGTTCGCAGGACGTTTACGTGCAGTATTATATATGGGCAGCTGGTCTTCCATGGTCTGGTTATCGATGAAAAGTTATGAAATGTTCTTAGGGAAAGTTTTGCGTCACAAAATTAATAACTCTGTTCACTGCATGAAAATTTTAATTTCAGAATAGTTTTTAACAATAGTTGGCTGCAAGTATAAATTTTGATAATTAGGATTGTCTGTGAAAAATATCAAAATAATTTTGTCAACAATTTTTTACGTGATTAATATTGTTATGGCCTGACGGTTTTATTCCAGCACATACAGAAAAACTTCTTTTCCGCTGGAAGTAAGAATATTTTTTCTTCCGTCATTATTGATCTCATCGAGATAAAACCTCCGGTTCCCTTTCACCGGGAATCCTTTATACATGGTTCCATCAGAATTAAAAAGATATATCCTGTTTAATTCATCTGACCATGCTCCAACCCTTGAATCGCTTTCAGAAAGCTTAACCAGCAGCAGCACCAGTTCAGCCTTTCTGCCGGGTATTGAGGCGAATAAGCTCAATGAATCCGGCTCATAGCGCCATATGCGCTCACCGTCGATGAACATGAAATCATTTTCATCATCATGATCCAGGTTTGCCATTGCGAATCCGGGTGATGCACTGAAAAGTGAAACGGGGATCACACGAATAAAACCATCTGTCATCACCTGACAAATGTTTCCTGCTGTATCGGATGTTACAAATGAAAAATTATCAGGATCTTCTTCGAGGAGATAAAACCTGTTGCCTGAACGGGTATGAAGCTTTTGCCTGACATCAATAATGGCTTCACCCATTTTGTTTACAATATAAACCTGACCAAGCACATCACTAAATACAAGATAGTCGACGTCCTTTATTTTAAAGTGTTGAAGCGGTTCGGTGATCCTGCCGGTGGCATAGTTGAAATTCCATCCCGGCAAGGGTTTGCCGCCCCCCTGGTAACCATAAACGCGGCCATTTCCGCAAGCTACGTAAATCCGGTAATCACCGTTATTCTCATAATCAAAAACAGCGGAACCGTTTGATGCAGAGGCGGGCAGCCTTATAGGAAAACTGGAAATATCATTTCCTTCAGCATCCATCATTTCAAGCATGGAGGTTGTATTGAAGAGCAGCTGCACCTGCCCGTTCCTGAAAATATCAAGCACATGAACGTTTCCCAGAATGGGCTCGTGCATTACTTTTTTCCATTTTATGTTTCCGGCATTGTCGAGCATGTACAGATTATAAAGTGCATCCTGCACAATTACACCTTTCTGGTCATTGTCGAGTGAAACAAAAAACGGTCCTGCCACAGCAACAGTATCCATTTCAGCCGACCAGACCATGTTTACGCCTGAAGCCGGTTTCTGTGCATACTGGAGATAAGAAAGCGCCTCAAGTCCCTGGCCAGTGCTTTTTACCAGAAACGAGAAGCCATCCCACCTTGAAAGCTCCTTGTAACTGCTCAGCATGGCATTCGCCTTTTTAGAGCCTACCGATTTAAAAATATACTGGCAAGCTTGTATCCGGCTGTAAAGGCAGAAGTTTCCGGTTGAGCTTTGTTTCCCGATGATATTTCTGTCCTCTTCAGCAAATAAAAATGACTTCTCTTCATAGTCATCTATAAAGCTCCTGAGCGCAGAGGCCTGGTTGGAGAAAACCACATATCCTTTAACAGAAGTAAAAAACATTTTGTTGAGCCTCCTGAAAACGTCCCCGTACAATGCCTGCATCACATCTTTTACATTGATCAGCCCGATCATATGACCGTTGTATCTTTCTTCCGTGATCCGCGAGGACTGGTTAACGGAGACCTGACGGGCAAGTGCTCGCAGGCTACTGATGGCTTTGGCTGAATCAGGAGCGGCGAATACGGCCAGCACATTATTATCATAGTTCGTGCCCGCAGGCTCCGTTACAACAAATGCATATTCGTTTCCGATCCAGCTTTGCATTTTTTCGCGGAAGGAGGTTTTGTATGCCGCGTCCAGGGTATTGATATAGCGGTCCTTTTCAGTACCGTTTTCATTTTTATCGAAATATTTTTTGAGGCTGTTGAAATAAGTTCTGTTATTGCTGATCCCGTAATAAATAAAAGCTGCGGTTTTGGATGGAAGTATCCGGGGAAGCCTGATGTCGACAGGGACCTGTTGATGAAACAGGGCGAGAAAATCAGTGCTGTCGGTAGTTATGGCTGACCCCTTCAGGCTCACGTGTTCCTTTTCAACGCGAAAGGCAAGGCTCGTCCATTCACAGAAATTACCGGTCATGGAAAACGGATTGATTTTTTCCGGATCAATAAAAACGCCAAGCCATTTGGGCAGGTTTGAATACTTGATATACAATCTGTCTTCACGGAGCCTGTACTGTTTTTCATAAATCGAAATGAATGATTTATCACCACCCATTGGTTTCCTGAGCTTCTGCTGCCTGATGGCATCTTCAACCAGGAATGAGGTGAAGCTTCCTGCAAAAACGCCCTTGCTAACGGTAAAGCTAAACGAAGCGCCGCCCGGCAGCTCCATTTCCCTGATCGTTACACCATCATAGTATCTTGACTGGATAAGGGCAGCCGGATCATCGGCAAAAAGCCTGACCCATTCCTCGCAGTCTGTCTCATCATATCCTGCCGGAAGGCTGAGCAGGAACAAAAGGTCGAAATCAGCTGCCTTGGTTACATGCGCCGATATAAGGAGATGACTCTCATGCAAAATCGCATGCAGGGCTTTGCTGCCAGAAGTCAATGAATCCATACGGCTGAGCGCACCGGAAATTTTTTGCATAGATTCATCATGCCTGCTGTCGACATAAAAA
>Ga0190272_10001062_pt1 | contig 13333 bp, 12 predicted proteins | sample Popmic504T_FD_133746 | JGI IMG/M metagenome (GOLD analysis project Ga0190272, IMG submission 133746) | Populus adjacent soil microbial communities from riparian zone of Shoshone River, Wyoming, USA - 504 T | ecosystem: Environmental > Terrestrial > Soil > Riparian zone | place: USA: Wyoming...
AAGCGGACAATCGCCATTGGCGTGATCGTGGTGCTGCTCGTCGCCTCTTTGGTGTCTTGGTACGTGTACTACAACGGGTGGTCGTTCGACCGGTTCCTCGGCTGGTTCGGTATCGGCTAGTTCCGGTTAACCAGGCGCGATACCCTGGCCCCTGCACCACGGGCGGTTAGCTCAGTTGGCTAGAGCGCTTCGTTCACACCGAAGAGGTCGCTGGTTCGAGTCCAGTATCGCCCACAGGAAATCTTGCCAACTGCTGTCATCGCCAACACTTGGACGGACTCCACCCAAGCAAGTCTGTGGCGGAATCGGGTCGATACAAGGTCAGCCGCGGATCCTCTTGATACTCACGACCACCGCGCCAGGGCACCTCGGGATGCACCTTCTGGGCCAGTTCACGGGAGCTGTACTCGTCGGAGTTGTTGTCCGTCGCGGCTACGAGGACGGACGCGAAGCCTGCGTCGGGAGCCTCGCAGAAACAGGCGGCCACGCATGCCTGCGCAAGATCCTCGACGTGAATCCACGCGCCATACTCCCAAATCGGGTCCCATTCGAATTCTGGACGCTTTTGCCGCTCAGATCGGATCCATTTGCGGGTTGAGTCGTCGCAGACGCCTGGTGGGCGGAGGCAGATAACCTCCAAACCAAACTCAGCCACTGCTCGCTGTCCGTTTCGCTCCATGGCGAGCTTGGACTGCCCATAGGGTTCCTTTGGATTTGCCGGATGGAACTGATCGATCGGGAAATAGGCAGGTACTGCTTCGCCCATAAAGACGCCAAATGCCTCTGCACTTGACATCAGAACGACACGCCGAACGCCCGCTTGGGCGGCAGCGCCTATGACGTTGTCGGATCCACTCACGTTCGTCTCGACGATTCGCGCGTGGTTGGCAGGAATATCCGCCGCCGCTAGATGGATGACTTCGCCGCAGCCCGCAGCCGCGGAGCGAACAGCACCGAAGTCTCGTATGTCCTGGTTGTTGGCGAGGTCGAACCCGACAGACTGATGACCCTTCAGGGCAAGTTCTGCCACGACTCGCTGACCGATGAATCCCGCGTTGCCCGTGACTAGCACTCGACTCAATGCTGTTCCCTCCAACTAAACCCGCAGGATAGCGGGCAATCACCGACGTGGCGGGTTGTGTCAGGCCCATCGATCGCGCAGGCTGGTTAGGTCGATCCAATCCACGGGAGATCACATGCGCCGCACGTTCCTGGCAGGAGTCGCACTGAGTTTGCCGGTGCTGCTGGCTTGCACAGCGGGGCCGCCGGTCACTGCGGACACGACCTCGACCGGTGTAGGCGACGTCGAAGCGTCGGGGCTCGCGGGCGTGCGTATCAGTTGGGCCCGAGTGACGTCAGGCTTCTCTTCGCCGACGCAGGTGACCTCAGCACCCGACGGAACTAACCGGCTCTTCGTTGTCGAGAAGTCTGGCCGGGTCAAAATCGTGCGCAGTGGCAAGAAGCTGAAGAAGCCATACATCAACCTTTCCCGGAAAGTCACCACAAACGGTGAAGGCGGTTTGTTATCCGTCGCGTTCAGCCCCCGCTTCCGCAACGACAAGAGATTATTCGTCGCGTACGCCAAGCGACAGGGCGGCGACCTGATCGTGGCCAGCATGCGAGCTTCCCGGCCCGCAGCCTCCCAGATCCGAAACAAGACCCTCAAGCCGCTCCTGCGCGTCGAGCACTCGCAGTTCGACAACCACTACGGCGGTCAACTTGCGTTCGGCCCCGACGGGAACCTCTACATCGGGACCGGCGATGGTGGCGGCTCCAATGACCAGCTCAATACCGCGCAGAAGCGCACGGACTTGCGCGGCAAGATTCTCCGCATCAATCCACATCGCACCTGCGGCGGAAAGCGGTACTGCATTCCCAAGTCGAACCCCTTTGTCGGGAAGCGGGGCCGCCCCGAGATCTACCTACTGGGTCTGCGCAACCCCTGGCGGTTCTCGTTCGACTTCCGCAGCGATTCGCTGTGGATCGGCGACGTTGGTCAGGGCGATCAGGAAGAGGTCAACCGAGTCCCGCGGAACCCGGGTCGCATCAATCTTGGTTGGTCGTGCCGCGAGGGGAACCAGGTGTTCATCGCCAGCCGTTGCCGGGCAGGCGTTCAGTACCTGAATCCAGCCACGGTGGTCAGGCACCCGGCGGGGGAGTCCATCACCGGCGGATTTGTGTATCGCGGCGAGCGCTACCGCAAGCTGATCGGCGGGGCCTATGTCTTCGGCGACTACGTCACTCGTCGCGTCTGGCTCTACAAGCCCGGCCGCGGTAAGCACGCGCAGGCTCAGCGGCTTGGCCCGTCCCAATACAACGGACCGACGTCCTTCGGGGTTAGTAGTCGCGACGAGATCTACGCAGCCACCTACGACGGCACCCTCTGGCGCATGCGTGCCTCGCGCTGAGAGCGCAGATAGCATGGCCTCGCGTTGACATCTCTGTGAGCGCCCTTTAGAAGGAGAACACTGTGTCCGAGTTGCGTATCAGCCTCGCCGGAGACGAGCGACTGGTCGCGCCGGGCACTACCGCCGCGGATCTCTTTGCTGACGACACGGCTGTCGTGGTCGCCCGAGTCGGCGGCGAACTCCGCGATCTGGCTCATGTGTTTGCCGACGGCGACAAGGTGGAGCCGGTCACGATCGACTCGCCAGACGGGCTCGACGTCCTCCGTCATTCCTGCGCGCACGTGATGGCACAGGCTGTGCAGAACCTGTACCCGGCAGCGAAGCTGGGCATTGGCCCCCCGATATCAGACGGTTTTTACTACGACTTCGGCATCGACGAGCCGTTCAATCCCGACGACATCAAGCGCATCGAGAAGAAGATGCAAGAGATCGTGAAATCTGGGCAGCGATTCGTCCGTCGAGTTGTCGATGAAGACGCAGCCCGCGCCGAACTCGCTGATGAGCCATTCAAACTCGAACTCATCGGTTTGAAGGGTAGCTCCGTCGACGACGACGTCATGGAGGTCGGGGGCGGCGAGCTCACCATCTACGAGAACGTTGACCGCAAGACCGGCGAGAAACGGTGGCAAGACCTCTGCCGCGGGCCACACCTGCCGTCGACCAAACACATCCCCGCCTTCAAACTCATGCGCAGCGCTGCGGCCTACTGGCGTAGCGACGAGAAGAATCCCCAGCTGCAGCGCGTGTACGGCACCGCGTGGCCAAGTCGTGACGAACTCAAGCAACATTTGGAGATGCTCGCGGAGGCGGAAAAGCGCGACCATCGCCGTCTCGGGGCCGAGCTCGACCTCTTCAGCTTTCCCGAGGAGATCGGCTCCGGACTCGCCATCTGGCACCCCAAGGGCGGGATCATCCGCCGCGTCATGGAGGAGTACTCACGGGCGCGGCACGAAGAAGCGGGCTACGACTTCGTCTATACCCCTCATTTGACGAAGGCTCAGCTCTTCGAAACCTCTGGGCATCTGCAGTGGTACGCCGACGGCATGTATCCGCCGATGGAACTCGACGGCGGACAGCGTTACTACCTCAAGCCCATGAACTGCCCGATGCACATGAAGATTTTCTCGGCACGCGGCCGCTCGTACCGAGAGCTACCACTGCGCCTCTTTGAGTTCGGCACGGTGTACCGCTACGAAAAGTCGGGGGTCGTCCACGGACTCACGCGAGCGCGTGGGTTCACTCAGGACGACTCCCACATCTTTTGCACTGAGGAGCAGTTGGCCGGAGAGTTGGCGTCGCTGCTGAGTTTCGTGGTCAACCTTCTCCGCGACTACGGGCTGACCGACTTCACCGCCGACCTGTCGACCAGGCCAGAGAAGTTCGTCGGTGAGATAGAAGAGTGGAACCTTGCCGAGGCGGCCCTTGAGGATGCGCTGAAGGTGTCGGGCATTCCCTATGAGGTTGCCGAGGGCGAAGGTGCGTTCTACGCCCCGAAGATTGATATCCATGTGAAGGACGCAATCGGTCGTCGTTGGCAACTCTCGACGCTGCAGGTGGATTTGCAGTTCGGGGTGCGCTTTGACCTTGAGTACCAGGCGGCAGACGGCACGCGCAAACGTCCATACATCATTCACCGCGCACTGTTCGGGTCCGAAGAGCGATTCTTTGGCATCCTTCTTGAGCACTACGCGGGGGCGTTCCCGGCATGGTTGTCCCCGGTCCAAGTCGTTGGCATCCCCATCACCGAGTCACACGTGGCTTACCTCGAGGACGTTGTTGTCAAACTCAAGGCGCGCGGTATCCGAGCCAACGTTGACGACTCCGATGACCGGATGCAGAAGAAGATTCGGAATGCCCAACGCGAGAAGGTGCCCTTCATGCTGCTGGCCGGTGACGAAGATGTCGCCGCGGAGGCCGTGTCCTTCAGGTACCGCGATGGCTCGCAGCGAAACGGTGTGCCCATCGACGAAGCGATTGAGGAAATCGTCAAGGTCGTCGAAGAACGTTCCTGACATGACCGACCAAGACTCAGACGGCCTGCAGCGGCTCTGGAAGCCAGATCGATTGGCCTACGTCCAAGGTGAGAACAGGCCCTCGAGTGACGCCTCGGAGGTCTGTCCCTTCTGCCAAGCTCCGCAGGTCAGCGACGAAGAAGGCCTCGTTGTCGCGCGGGGTGAGCACACCTACTGCTTGCTGAACCTCTATCCCTACAACCCCGGTCACGTCATGGTCTGTACCTACCGACATGTCGCCAGTTATCTCGACCTTACGAGCGAGGAGCGTCACGAAATGTCGGATCTCACGTCGCAAGCGATAAATGCACTACGAAGCGGTTTCGAACCCCACGGCTTTAACCTCGGTATGAACCAAGGGCACATCGGGGGCGCTGGCATAGCCGCCCACATCCACCAACACGTCGTACCCCGCTGGGGCGGAGACACGAACTTCATGCCGGTGATCGCGCACACCAAAGTCATTCCGCAGTCGCTGGCAGATACCCGAACAATCCTGGCTGACGCTTGGAGCAAGCTCTAGTCCGACGAGTTGAGCCCTACTGATTCGTGGTGAGTTTGGCAGCGACGTTGTGCGGTACCGGGTCGTGGCGCTGATACTTCCGTGTGAAGGTGCCCGTGCCGTGGGACAACGAGCGCAGGTCGATCGCGTAGCGGGTGATCTCCAACTGCGGTACGGCAGCCCGAATCAACGTCCTGCCGTTGCCGATGGGCTCTGTCCCAACAACATGACCGCGGCGGGATGAGAAGTCGCCCATCACCGAACCCACATAGTCGTCGTCCACCAGCACGGCGACCTCGTCGACCGGTTCGAGCAAAACCACCTGCGTTTGCGACGCTGCATCCTTCAGCGCCAGACCTCCCGCCATCTGAAAGGCCATGTCCGAAGAGTCGACAGAATGAGCTTTGCCCTCGGTGAGGGTGACGCGGAGGTCGACAACGGGATAGTTGCCGGTGACGCCACGAGCCATCTGCGTCCGAATGCCCTTTTCCACGCTCGGTATGAACTGGCGCGGCACCGAGCCGCCCACCACCTTGTCGACAAACTCAAGCCCCGTCCCTTGTGGTAGGGGTTCGACTTCAATGTCGCAGACGGCGAACTGCCCGTGCCCGCCGGACTGTTTGACGTGTCGACCATGCCCCTTAGCGCTGCCACCAAACGTTTCGCGGAGTGCAACACGCAAAGGCTCAGGGTCAACGGCAACGCCGTAGCGGTTGCGCAACCGCTCAAGAAGTACGTCAACGTGTGCCTCACCCATCGCCCAAATGACGAGTTGGTTGGTCTCAGGGCTTTGCTCCAGCCGCATCGTGGGGTCCTCAGCGACCAGTCGCGCCAGACCCTGCGAGAGCTTGTCTTCGTCGGCCTTGCTGTGGGCGACGATCGCTACCGGAAGTAGCGGCTCCGGCATTTCCCATGGACGCATCAACAGCGGCGTGTCTTTGTCGGACAGCGTGTCACCTGTCTCGGCGCGAGTGAGTTTGGCTACCGCACAAATGTCTCCGGCGATCGCCTTCGACATTGGCCGCTGCGTTTTGCCCAGCGGTGAGGACAGCGCGCCAATCCGTTCGTCAACGTCGTGGTCCTCGTGACCGCGACCCACTACACCATGTCCGCTGACATGCACGGTTGTGTCTGGCCACATCGTGCCGGAAAAGACGCGCACCAGACTGATCCGGCCTACATACGGATCGGTGACTGTTTTCACGACCTCGGCCACCAGTGGTCCACTGGCTTCAGCATCGAATGGCCCCTGAGGCTTGCCATCCGGGGTGGTGACAGGTGGGACGGCGTGCTCAACGGGGCTGGGGAAGCCTCGGGTCATCACTTCAAGGACTTCAAGCATGCCCATGTTGGTAAGGGACGAGACCGGGATGACTGGGTAGAAGGAACCGCGCGCAACCGCCTTCTCTAAGTCGTCGATAAGAGTGTCCAACTCCACAGATTCGCCGGAAAGGTAACGATCCATCAGAGTTTCGTCTTCGCTCTCGGCGATGATGGCTTCAATCAGTGCGTCCCGTGCTGGGTCGATAATTTCCCTGTGTTGAGGCTCGGCTTCTCGCTCGACGCGCTCGCCGCTGCTGTAATCGTCGATGCGTGACGACAGCAACGCGATGAGTCCACCCACTGTGTCGTCGTCGGCCAGCATGGGCACGTAAAGCGGCATGACGCCGTCGCCAAACACGCTCTGTGCGGCCATCAGCGCTTCGTCAAAGTCGGCTCGCGCGGCGTCCAATTTGGTGGCGACCACGGCACGAGGCAGGCCCACAGCCGCGCACTCGTCCCAGAGCAGGCGGGTGGTGCCGTCGATCCTTTCGGTCGTGGACACCACGAAAAGAGCAGCGTCGGCAGCACGCAGTCCAGCGCGCAGGTCGCCCACGAAGTCGGCGTATCCCGGGGTATCGAGCAGATTGACTTTGACGCCGTTGAACGTCAGCGGTGCCACGGAGAGCGAGACACTGCGTTGCTGGCGCAACTCTGCCTCGTCAAAGTCGGTGATGGTTGTGCCGTCCTCGACTCGGCCCGCCCGAAGGATGGTGCCAGTAGCTACGAGCAGGGCCTCCACCAACGTCGTCTTTCCAGATCCGCTATGGCCGACCAGCGCGACATTGCGTATGTCTTCGGGGCGGTCGACCGCCGGCGCTTTGCCCGCGGCTCCCGGGGGTGCCTTTTCTGCCATCACATGTCCCTTCGCCGCATCGCCGTGGCCTCCGCCTACCTTTGCCTGGCCGCCGGGCTACGGCAAGGGGGGAAGTGGGTGGTGCGCCCACGATGGGAGAGACTGACGCCCATGGGCGGGATGACTGATGTCGGTAGGGGCGTCGCGCGCCGGATATTCACTCCCGTCGCGTCTGTGCTGCTGCGTCTGCACGTAAGCCCCGACGCCATCACCATCGTCGGGACGCTAGGAGTGGCAGTCTCCGCCCTGGTGTTCTTTCCGCAGGGCCGCTTCTTCCTGGGCACGCTGGTGATTTGCCTCTTTGTATTCTCCGACGCACTCGACGGCACGATGGCGCGGCTCGCAGGACGCTCTTCTCACTGGGGAGCGTTTCTCGACTCATCGCTCGACCGCATTGCCGACGCTGCCGTCTTCGTTGGCATTGTGCTGTGGTTCGCGGGAGACGGGGACGACCTGTTGATGGCAGCGGTGGTTTTGGCGGGGTTGGTGGGCGGGTTCATGGTGTCGTACGTGCGGGCCAGGGCCGAGGCGCTGGGCGCCAAAGCCGACGTGGGGGTAGCCGAACGGACCGAGCGCTTGGTTCTCATTCTCGCGGCCACCGGCCTGTCTGGGCTTTTCGACTTGCCTGTCCTACTCACTATTGGCGCGTGGGCGGTGGCGATCCTGGCGTGGGTGACGTTTCTGCAGCGGATGTATGTTGTGCGCGCACAACTCCTGCACGGGCGGTCATGAAGTCCTTCGTCACCGATCAGCTGTACGCCGCAGGGTGGGGAGCCGTTCGCTTCCTTCCTCAAGTACTCGCCGACAAGAGCTTTGCCACGATCGCCGACGAGGCATGGCGACGGCGTGGCGGTGGGGTGCGTCAGCTGGAGAGAAACCTCTCTCGTGTCGTCCCAGGGTCGAGCGAGGCAGACGTGCGCGAGCTCAGCAAACAGGCGATGCGTTCCTACCTCCGTTACTGGGAAGAGACGTTTCGCTTGCCCAACTGGAGTGCTGCTGACGCAGTTGAGCGCATGGTCGTTCACAACGAAGAGCGCATCTGGGAGTACCGGGCGCGTGGTCGTGGACTGGTTGCCGTCCTTGGGCATTTCGGGAACTGGGACCACTGCGGAGCATGGGCCACCGCACGTGGCCTGGAAGTCTTAACCGTTGCGGAGCGACTTCGTCCGGAACAACTCTTCGACCGTTTTGTGTCCTACCGCGAAAGCCTCGGAATGGAGGTACTGCCCCTGACGGGTGGGCCAGATGTGGCGAGTGTGTTGCGTACTCGACTGGAAGGTAACGCGTTCGTCTGCCTGCTTGCTGATCGTGACCTGTCTCGCGGTGGGATAACTGTCGACCTCCTCGGCGAACCCGCAAGCTTCCCGAGTGGGCCGGCGCTGCTCGCCGCCCGCACTGGCGCCACCTTGATGCCGACCATTTCGTATTACGACGACGAGCGCACACACATCGAGTTCCTCCCCGAACTCATCACCGACGACGCATTGCCGCTGCGTCAAAGAGTCCAAGACCTCACACAGCAGTTCGCCGACGTGGTGGGCAAGGCGGCACAGGAACATCCCACCGACTGGCACATGTTGCAGCCAGTCTGGCTGGCGGACAAGGGCGTCTCATGAAGGTCCGCTCATGAAGGTCGGCATCGTCTGCCCATATGCATGGGACGTCCCCAGTGGAGTCGCCATCCACGTGCACGACCTGGCCGAAGAACTGCTGCGCATGGGTCACGAAGTGCAGGTGCTCGCACCCGGGGACGAGGACACTGAGGTACCCGACTACGTCACGATCGCTGGCAAAGCTGTGCCCGTGCCCTTCAACGGATCGGTCGCACGCGTGCTGTTTGGGCCGCGCTCCGCGTCGAAGGTTCGCCGTTGGTTACGTGAGGGAGAGTTCGATGTTCTCCACATCCACTCGCCGGTCTCGCCCAGTCTGGGAATGTTGGCGTGTTGGGCGGCCATCGGACCCATCGTGGCCACCTTTCACGCAGCGGTCGACGGTAGGTCGAAGGCCATGTCCGCCTCGTACTACCTGCTGCAAGCGACACTGGAAAAGGTGCGCGCCAAAATTGCGGTAAGCGAAGAAGCTCGACGCACCGTCGTGGAAAACATCGGGGGAGACGCAGTGCTGATCCCCAATGGAATCGACATCAGCCGGTTCACTTCTGCCGAACCCTTGCCCGGCTACCCCGCCGAGCGCGGCACCATCGTTTTCCTCGGCAGACTGGATGAGCCGCGAAAAGGTTTGCCTTTGCTTTTGGAAGCTTTCACCACGATAAGCGACGAGATTCCCGGTGTGCGACTCATTGTCATCGGGCCGGGTGAGGCCGACATCATCGACGAGATGGTTCCGATGGGCTTGCGCTCACGGATCGACGTGCTGGGACGAGTCGACGAACAGACCAAGGCCCGTGCTTTGGCATCGGCGGACCTGTACGTTGCGCCGCATACCGGCGGCGAAAGCTTTGGCATCGTCTTGGTGGAGGCTATGGCGGCTCACACCCCGGTGCTGGCCAGCGACCTGGTTGCTTTCCGGGCAGTCCTTGACGATGGTCGCTGCGGCCAGTTGTTCCCGGTCGGCGATTCGGCAGCGCTGGCGAAGGAAACCGTGAAGTTGCTGCGCGATCCTGACCGCCGGGCAACCCTTCGCGAACGTGCCGACGGGCACGTTCAGCAGTACGACTGGCCGAAGGTGGCTGCTCGAATTGTGTCGGTGTATGAAACGGTGGCTGTTTCCGGCGAGAAGGTGCGCGAGGACGACCGTCAAGGCCCGGGCATGTTCGCTGGCCGGCTCCGGCGTGGTGACTACCCGTGATTTCGATTGGATGGTTCATCGGGCTTGCCGTCTTGGCCTTCCTTGCGCTGTACCTGAGGGGAATCGTGGGTCGGCTCGACCGGCTGCACCTGCGCGTCGAAGCGGCGCAAGAGGCGCTCAACGTGCAACTGCTCCGCCGAGCGTCATTGGTGCGAGCGCTTGCCGACTCCGGATGGCTTGACCCGGCGAGTTCGCTTTTGCTGCTCGATGCCTGTCAAACCACTCAGCGGGCGGAAGACGATGAGCGCGCCCACGCCGAAAGTGTGTTGTCCAAGAGCTTGCGAACGGTGATCAACGAGCCGGAAGTTATCGATGCCGTGCGTGAGATCAACGGCGGCGAGGAGCTGCTGGTGCAGATCGCGAATTCCTCCGAACGGGTGGTCCTCGCGAGGCGCTTCTGCAACGAGGCGGTACGGCAGACTCGCGATATGAGAGCGCGGGGACTCGTGCGTGCGCTGCGCCTTGCCGGCCACGCCCCACTCCCCGTGAGCTTTGAAATGGACGACGCGCCATCTTCGGAATTGGCCCGATTCGTCGAGTCCGCCGCTTAGCCTTAAGGAATGTCCCTTCGCTTCCGGCCCGTTCTCGGCTGCCTGCTCGCTGTCACCACGGCTGCGGGCATCGCCGCATGCAGTGGTACCGAGGCGTCCGAGCCTTCCGCCGCTCCCACGAATTCATCGGCCAGCCCCACGCCGACTGAGCCACCGCCACCGCCACCCGCCACGCTGTTCTCGGGCCGTGTCGGCGAAGACCAACAGGTGCTGGCCGTCAAGCTCGACAACACGCAATACAGCCATCCGCACTCCGGGTTGATCGCGGCAGACGTGGTCTACCTCGAGGAGGTCGAGTACGGGCTGACCCGCTATCTCGCGGTGTTCTCGTCGAAGTATCCGAAGACCATCGGGCCAGTGCGAAGCGCTCGCATCAGCGACCTCGAGCTTGTGCGTCAGTACGGCAAAGTTGGTTTTGCCTTCTCGGGAGCACAGCGTTTGATCCTCGACAACATCGCCCGTGCGTTTGTCTACCCGTTAAGCAACGACGCTGGCGCCAAGGGATACCGCCGCGATGCCAATCGAGCGGCCCCCTGGGACTTGTTCGCCGATCCGAAGAAACTGTTGAAGGACGCACCCAAGGCGACGAAAGCGCATGACGTCGGGTTCACCTTCGCCGAGGCAGTCCCGAAGGGTGGCAAGCAGGCACGTCAGGTCACCGCTGTTTGGCCGAGTGCGAATGCCCGCTTTGTGTGGTCCGGTAAAGAGAGGCGTTGGCTGCTCTGGATGGATGGCGCCAAGGCCATGTCGACCGAAGGGCCGCAGCTCGGCGGCTTCACCGTCATCGTCCAGTCGGTGGATGTTTATCCCTCCGAATATGGCGACAGCTACGGCGGGGTAACCCCCGTCACCGAAACCGTGGGCCGCGGCAAAGCGCTGCTCATGCGCAACGGCAAGACGTGGCCGATCACCTGGTCGCGGCCGAAGCCGAGCGAGGGCACCACCTGGAAATACCAGGGCAAGGAGATCGCCATGGATCCCGGTCAGGTCTGGGTTGTGCTGCTCGACGACGACCGCAAGCCACAGATCCGCAAGTAGGCCCCTTCAGCCAAGGCAACTCAATTGGACTAGGCCGAGCGGCGGGGAAATGGCGCCCAGCCCGTACCATGAGATCACTATCCCGCCGTCCAGTGAGGTTCCCGTGTCCAGCACCACCCCCGACAACCAACCCTCGGGTCAGTCCGACAATCGTGCCAGCGAGCCCGTGATCGGCACCGCCCGCGTCAAGCGTGGCATGGCCGAAATGCTCAAGGGTGGCGTCATCATGGACGTCGTCGACGCCGAGCAGGCAAAAATCGCCGAGGACGCTGGCGCGGTCGCAGTGATGGCGTTGGAGCGCGTTCCCGCTGACATCCGCAAAGACGGCGGAGTAGCCCGCATGTCAGACCCAGACATGATCGACGGCATCGTCGCTGCCGTGTCCATTCCGGTCATGGCGAAGGCCCGCATCGGCCACTTCGTTGAGGCGCAGGTTTTGCAGTCGCTGGGTGTCGACTACATCGACGAGTCCGAAGTGCTCACTCCTGCGGACGAGAAGTTGCACATCGACAAGTGGCAGTTCACTGCGCCCTTCGTTTGTGGCGCCACGAATCTTGGTGAGGCGCTGCGGCGTATCGCTGAGGGTGCCGCGATGATTCGCTCTAAGGGCGAGGCGGGCACCGGCAATGTTGTCGAAGCGACCCGCCACATGCGCCAGATGATTGGCGACATTCGTCGTATCCAAGGGATGGGCGACGAAGAACTCTTCAATGCCGCCAAGGAGCTGGGCGCTTCGTACGACTTGGTTCGCGAGGTGCACAACCTCGGCAAACTCCCGGTGGTCATGTTCACCGCCGGTGGCCTAGCAACCCCCGCAGATGCCGCGATGATGATGCAGCTCGGAGCTGAGGGCGTATTCGTCGGCTCGGGCATCTTCAAGTCTGGCGATCCGGTGAAGCGTGCCAACGCGATCGTGCAAGCCACGCTCCACTACGACAACCCCGACGTCATCGCCAAGGTGTCCCGCGGTCTTGGTGAAGCGATGGTCGGTATCAACATCGACTCGCTGCCAGAGTCGGAGCGGTACGCCGGTCGCGGCTGGTAACCCCGGCGTCGACGGCATTTGCTTAGTAGACACCGCATGCCAACCATTGGCGTCCTTGCGCTGCAAGGCGACGTGCGCGAGCACGAAGGCGTGCTGCGTCGCCTCGGTGCACAGACCGTGCGTGTGCGAACGCCCGCGGAACTCGACTCGGTTGAGGCGTTGGTGATTCCTGGGGGCGAGTCCACGACGATGAGCAAGCTGGCCGTCACGTTCGGGCTGATCGAGCCGTTGCGTAAGCGGGTGGCAGCGGGAATGCCGGCCTACGGATCGTGCGCCGGCATGATCATGCTGGCCGATCGGATCGAGGACGGTCGTCCTGACCAAGAGACCATCGGCGGACTCGACGTCGTCGTCCGCCGAAACGCGTTCGGGCGGCAGGTCGACTCGTTCGAGGCCGACCTCGCGATGCCGCTGGTCGGCGAATCACCCGTTCATGCGGTGTTTATTCGTGCTCCCTGGGTGGAATCGGTCGGCGAAGGGGTCGATGTACTTGGCCGGGTAGAGTCTGGCCCGGCTGCGGGTCGCATCGTGGCCGTTCGGCAAGGGCACGTGATGGCTACCTCGTTCCATCCAGAGCTCACTGGCGACGAACGGATCCACGAGTACTTCGTCCACGATGTTGTGCGTACACATCTGTAGGGAGAGCTAATGTCCGGTCACTCCAAATGGGCGACCACCAAGCACAAGAAGGCCGTGATCGACGCGCGTCGCGGCAAGTTGTTCGCCAAGCTCATAAGAACATCGAGGTGGCGGCGCGGACCGGCGGTGGAGACCTTGCCGGGAACCCGACGCT
>Ga0190272_10001063_pt1 | contig 13327 bp, 12 predicted proteins | sample Popmic504T_FD_133746 | JGI IMG/M metagenome (GOLD analysis project Ga0190272, IMG submission 133746) | Populus adjacent soil microbial communities from riparian zone of Shoshone River, Wyoming, USA - 504 T | ecosystem: Environmental > Terrestrial > Soil > Riparian zone | place: USA: Wyoming...
GTCGATGCCGGCGGCAAGCAGGTCTGGCTGCGCCTGAAGAGCAGCTGGATCGAGGAAACCGGCGCGGCGCTCTCGCCCGACGCCGACAACGCCGACATCGCGAAGGACCAGCGCTTCGCGCTCAACTTCTGGGACGCCAACTCGACCAAGGCGCTGCACGTCGGCCACCTGCGCAACCTCGCCCTCGGCAACGCCCTCGGCGCCGCCCTGACCGAGGCCGGCGGCCGGGTCGAGCGGCGCAGCATCATCTGCGACATTGGCCGCAGCATGGGCGAGGCGATGGCGGGCGTCGCGCGCAGCGGCCGCCACCTCGGCTCCTCGCCGGGCAACGGCCAGAAGAGCGACCACTTCGTCGGCTACTGCTACGCCGACTACGTCAAGGCGGGCCGCGGCATCAACGAGCTCGCCCAGGACCATCCAGCCGACTCGCTCACCCGCGAGGTCGACGTCCAGAACGACAGCGCCGACGAGCTGCTGCTGCGGGTGCTCACCGGCGACCAGTCGGCGCTCGAGCTGTGGTCGCAAACGCGCGCCTGGGTGATCTCGGGCCAGCGCAAGACCCTGGCCCGGCTCGGGATCTCCTTCGACAGCGTCTTCTTCGAGTCAGACTTCCTGCCCGAGGTCTCCGAACTGACCGAGCTAGGCCTCGAGGAGGGCACGCTGGACCGGCGGCCCGACGGCACCGTCTTCTACGACACCGGCCGCGAGGAGCTGGAGGAGATGCCTCTGGTGCGCTCCGACGGGGTGCCGACGCAGCACATGCGCGCCCTCGCCTACTGGATGGCGGCGCCGGGCCTCGACGGGACGACCTCGATCCAGGTCTGCGGTCAGGAGTGGTTCTCCCACGTCACCTGTCGCCGCCAGCTGATGGCCGAGCTCGCGCACACCAAAGAGGGCAACGGCTTCCACCCCTACCACGACATCTTCCACGGCATGGTCGCCAAGGAACGCGAGGCGGTGAAGTCGAGCAAGAAAGACGCTCTCCTGATCGACCACCTGCTCGAGTGGATAGACGAGCAGGTCGACGGCGAGCCGGAGCGGGCGGCGGTGCGCGCCGGGCACCCGGCGCCGGAACAGCTCGCGGCCGAGATCGCGCTCGGCTACTTCCTCCTCCACCCGGCGACCAAGCGGGTCAACTTCGAGCCCGAGCGCCTCCTGGTCGAGGGCAAAAGCCTCGGCTGGGACATGGCGCGGGCACGGGCCCGCAAGAACGGCAACGGCACCGCCCCGGCAGCTGCCGCCGAGCTCGCCGAGGACGCCGACTACCGCTTCGCGGTGGTCCAGGGAGAGATGGTCCGCCGCCACCTGCGCCTGGCGACCCGCCGCCTCGATCCGATCCCGCTTGCCCGTTTCGCCTCCCACCTCTCGCGCTGGTACCTCGAGGAAGAGCGCCGCCCGGAGGTCCGACACGTAGTCCAGACAACACTCGACCACAGCGCCCGCGGGCTGGGACTGGAGGGAGAGAGATGAGAACGCTGCTCGTCGACAATCACGACTCCTACACCTACAACGTCTTCCACCTGCTGGCGGAAGTCTCCGGCGAGGAGCCGATCGTGGTCGACAACGACGCCGTCTCCTGGCGCGCGCTCTCGCGCTGGGACTTCGACGCGATCGTGCTCAGCCCCGGCCCGGGAACGCCGAAACGGTGGCACGACTTCGCCGTCTGCAACGACATCCTGCGCTACAGCGAGACCCCGGTACTGGGCATCTGTCTCGGCCACCAGGGGCTCGGCCACCTGCTCGAGGGCAAGGTCTCGAGCGCGCCGGAGGCGATGCACGGCCGGCTGAGCCGGATCGAGCACCAGGGCACGGGCCTCTTCGAGGGCATTCCCCAGAGCTTCCCGGTCGTCCGCTACCACTCGCTGGCGATCACCGACATGGGACCGGACGGACAGGTCACCGCCTGGGCCGACGACGGCGTCGTGATGGGAATCGAACACCGACGGCGACCGCTCTGGGGAGTGCAGTTCCACCCCGAGTCGGTGGCGACCGAGCACGGCGCCCGTCTCGTCTCGAACTTCTTCGACCTCGCGCGCAAGCGCAAACAGACGCGCTGGAACGGCGCCAAACGGCGCCCGCTCGAGATCAGCCACAGCACCCGGGCGCGGCGGGCCGCCAACAGCGGCGTCGAGCTGCGCGTCCGCTCGATCCCCGGCGAACCCTCGACCGAGGTCCTCTTCGAACGGCTCTTCGCCGACGCCGAGCACGCCTTCTGGCTGGACAGCGCCGACGCGCCGACCCGGCTCGCGCAGCGCTCCTACCTCGGAACCAGTGCCGGCGCCGATCGCTGCGTGCTCGAGTACGAGATCGGGGACGGAGGCGTCTCCGCCCACCGCGCCGACGGCACGACGACAGAGCGCGGCTCGATCTTCGACGTCCTCGACCGAGAAATGACCGCCAACGCAATCGAGACTCCCGGCGGCATGCCGCCGGGCCTGGTCGGCGGCTTCGTCGGCTACCTCGGCTACGAGCTGAAGGCCGACTGCGGGGCGGCGTCCAACACACACACCTCCGACGTGCCCGACGCGGTGATGATGCTCGCCAACCGGCTGATCGCGGTCGACCACACCGAGGGCCGCACCCACCTGCTCGCGGTCTTCCGCGAGGACGAGGACGGCGCCGAGGACTGGCTCGACCAGGCCGAGGCGGCGGTCTACGCGACGCTCGCCGACCCGACGCCGATCTCGCCGCTGCCTTTGGGAGAAGGCGAGTCCCACGTCACCTTCCACTGCGGTCGCGGCCGCGAGCAGTACCTCGCCGACATCCGCCGCTCGCAGGCGGAACTGGCGGCGGGCGAGTCCTACGAGGTCTGCCTCACCGACCAGATCTGGACCGACGCCACACCCGAGCCGTTCGACCTCTACCGCAACCTGCGGCGCAGCAACCCGGCGCCGTTCGCGGCCTACCTGAAGCTGGGCGAGGTGGCCTTGGTTAGCTCCTCGCCCGAGCGCTTCCTCTCCGTCAACCGCGACCGCACGGTCGAGGCGCGCCCGATCAAGGGAACTACCTCGCGCTCTGAGGACCCGACCGAGGACGCGGCGCTGAAAGCTGAGCTGACCAACGACGAAAAGACCTATGCCGAGCACCTGATGATCGTCGACCTGCTGCGCAACGACCTCGGGCGCGTCTGCGAGGTCGGCAGCGTCGAGGTGCCGGAACTGATGATCGTCGAGGACTACGCCACCGTGCACCAGCTGATCTCGACCGTCCAGGGGGTCCTGGGCGCGGATCGAAGCGCGGTCGAATGCGCCCGCGCCTGCTTCCCTGGCGGCTCGATGACGGGGGCGCCGAAGGAGCGCACGATGGAGATCATCGACGACCTCGAGGACGTCGCTCGCGGCGTCTACTCCGGCGCGATCGGCTACTTCGGGCTCGACGGCAGCATGGACCTCAGCATCGTGATTCGCACGATCGTCCTGCGGCCGGGCCGGACCTCGATCGGCGCCGGCGGGGCGATCGTGATGCAGTCCGATCCCGAGGACGAGTTCGACGAGATCCTGCTCAAGGCGCGGGCGCCGATGGCGGCCGTCGCCCGCACCGCCACCGGCAGCGACTCGCGCGAGGCCTGGAGTGTCGAGCTGGAGTCGGTGATCGCGACCGCCGAGGTGGAGGCGGCGTGAGCGAGGGGGCCTCCTCCGAAGCGCCGGCCCCGCCGGCGCCAGAGGCGCAGGGCTGGCGCGTCCGCCCCGCGTCCGGTGATGACGCGCCTGCGGTCGCCAGGGCCCTGGACGAGCTCCTGATCGAGCTGGGCGGCAAACGCCCCAGCGTCGAGGAGATCGAGGCCGAGGCGCGGGCACTGATCGACGAGCCCGCCGCCGGGGCCTTGCTGGTCGCTGAGACGGAGGGCGAGATCGTCGGGGTGCTGGCGGCGAGCTGGCAGCGCGCGCCCCACGTCCCGGGGCGCTACGGGACGATCCAGGACCTCTGGGTCGACCCGGCCTGGCGCAGCCGCAGGGTCGGCCACGGGCTGGTCGAGGCGCTGGCCGCGAGCGCTCGCGAGCAGGGAATCGGCCGACTTGAGGTCGGCCTGCCGCGAGAGAGCTTCGCCGCGATCGAGGCAACAGAGCGCTTCTACACAGGCAACGACTTCGCCCACCTCGGTCCGCGCATGCGGAGGATCCTGGAATGAGCGCGGAGCTGCTGATGGTCGAGCAGCGCTCCGCCAACGGCAACGGGAGCGCAGACGCAGCGCTCTGGATCCTCGAAGGGGGCAAGGTGCTCCCCGGCATGGATGATGGCCGGCGCATGGCCGAGGTCCGCGAGGGTCTCCGGCGCCACGCCGGCGTACGGGTCGAGACCGCCGATGCGACCAGCGACGAGGTCGAGCGGACACTGGGCGCCCTGCACGAGCGCCATTACCTGGAGGCGCTGGCGACCGCCACCGAAGAGCCGGTGACGATGCCGGAGCTGACGCCGCCCGGACTCCCTCCCGACATCCCAGTCACCGCCGGCCTCGTCACCGCCGCCCGCGAGGGGGTGCGGACCGCGATCGCAGCAGCCCAGCGCCTGCTCGACGGCGCCCGCTTCAGCTACGCGCTCTGCCGCCCGCCGGGACACCACGCCGGGCCAGCCTGGTTCGCCGGCTACTGCTACCTCAACACCGCCGCGGCGGCGACGCAAACGCTGCGCGAGGGCGGCCTGACACCGGTCGGGATCCTCGACATCGACCTTCACTACCCGAACGGCACGGCGGAGATCGTCGCCTCGATGCCCGACGCCAGCCTGCACTCACTGCACGCCTGGCCAGTGACCAACGTCGCCGCCGGGTCGGTGGCGCCCCGCAGCGAGCGCGAACGCGTCGTCTCCTTCCCGGGCAGCCCCGATGCCGACTCCTACCTCGACATTCTCGCCGGCTCGATCGAGACGCTGGCCGCGTCCTCGGCGGCGCTGGTCGTCTCGCTCGGCTACGACATCGTCGAGGGAGATCCCCACGGCTCCTGGGGCTTCTCGCCGCCAATCTTCGAGCAGATCGGCGCGATGCTGGCGGCGACCGGCTTGCCCGTTTGCACGATCCAGGAGGGCGGCTATGCGCTCGGCAGTCTCGCCGAGTGCAGCCACGCCTTCGCCAGCGGCCTGCTCGACGGAGCGGCAACATGAGTGGGCTGGAGGGGTTCCGCCGCCGGCTCGACCCGCTCGACAATGAGATCGCCCGCCTGCTCGGCGAGCGCTTCGAGATCTGCCGCGAAGTCGCCCGCTACAAGTCGGCCGAGGGGATCCCGATGATGCAGCCGGACCGGGTCGCCGAAGTGCGGGAGCGCTACCTGGCGCGCGGTGCCGAAGCCGGCCTCCCCGCCGACTTCACCGCCGAGCTCTTCGAGCTCCTGATCGGCGCCACCTGCAAGCTCGAGGACGAGCTGATGGAAGGGAGCGAGGCGTGAGCGCCCTCCCCCCTGGCCCCTCCCTGCCCAGCGACCGCCAGACGGTCCGCTGGACCGAGGAACCGCTGCCCTACCTGGAGGAGTGTCACGAGCGCTATGGCGATACCTTCACCCTCGAGCTCCTGCACCTCGGCACCTGGGTCGTCCTCGCCGACCCGGAGGACGTGAAGCGGGTCTTTACCGCCGACAAGAGCCAGCTCGGGGTGGGGTTGCCGAACCTGATGCTCGCCCCGCTGCTGGGCTGGCGCTCGGTGATGCTGATCGAGGAGCCGGAGCACATGACCCGCCGCAGAATGATGCTGCCGCCCTTCCACGGCGAGCGGATGAAGGCGGACGCCGAGATGATGGCCGAGATCGCCCGCCGCGAGGTGCGCTCCTGGCCGGTCGAAGAGCCCTTCAAGCTCTGGCCCCGCATGCAGGCGGTCACCCAGGAGGTGATCATGCGCGCCGTCTTCGGCCCCGACGAGGGGCGCCTCGACCAGCTGCGGGAGCTGCTGACGCGCCTCACCGAGGCGGTCAACGACGCCGACCAGATCGCCTCGCTGGCGGTCCAGGGACCCGAGTGGCTGGAGGGCAGTGAGAAGTACCGGCAGGCGATGGCGCCGGTCGAGGAAGCGGTGCTTGAGGAGGCGCAGCGACGGCGGGAGGAGGGCGAGAACGGACGCAAGGACGTCGTCTCGATGCTGGTCGACGCACGCTACGAGGACGGCTCGCAGATGAGCGAGAAAGAACTGCGCGACGAACTGCTCACCCTGCTCACCGACGGGCCCACCTCCACCTCCCTGTCGTGGACCTTCGAGCGTTTGCTGCGCCACCCCGAGAAGCTCGAGCGCCTTCAGGAGGAAGTCCTCGCCGGCGACGGAGAGGCCTACCTCGACGCCGTGGTCAAGGAGACGCTGCGGATCCGCCCGCCGGTGCCGGTGGTGGTGCGGCGGCTGCTCGAGCCGATGGAGCTGGGCGGGTACGAGATCCCGGCGGGCACGATCGTCGCGCCCTGCGTCTACCTGATCCACCAGCGCGAGGATGTCTACCCGCGCCCTGACGAGTTCCGGCCCGAGCGTTTCCTCGCGAACCGGCCCGGCACCTATACCTGGATCCCCTTCGGCGGCGGCGCCCGCCGCTGCCTCGCCGCCAGCTACGCGGAACAGGAGATGAAGCGCGTGATCAGGACGGTGCTGAGCGAGGTCAGGCTGCGCGCCGTCGAGTCCGGCGACGAGCAGGTGGCGAGGGGCGCGATCGCGTTCAGCCCAGACCAGCACGGCCTCGTCGTCTCCACCCCCCTGACCCCCGCGTACGCGTGAGAGCCGAGACCGACCTCCTGATCGTCGGCGCGGGCGCCAAGGCCGCCGGCATCGCGACCAAGGTCCACGCCCTCAACAGCCTCGGCCTGGCCTCGCTCTCGCTGAAGATCGTCGAGGGAACCGAGGTCGCAGCCTCCTGGCTCGGCCTCAACGGCGCCACCTCCGGTGAAGAGCCGCTGGCGGTCACCCCAATCAAGGACGTCGGCTTCCCCTACCTGAGCTTCCGCGAGTTCGGCGAGGCGGGCGAGGCGATCGACGACGTCACGATGCGCTTCTCCTGGCAGCGCTACATGGTGAGCCTGCAGCGCTACGCGCGCTGGATCGATGCCGGCTCGCCCTCGGTGCGCCACCGCGACTACGGGGAATACCTGCAGTGGGTGCTTTCGAGGGCAACCGAGGGGGTGAGCCACGTGCGCGGCCGGGTGAAGGAGATCACCCTCGGCGAGTCCGGGGACAGCTGGACGGTCGAGATCGCGGGGTCCACCGGCAGCTCCCTGCATAGCTGCGGCGCCCTCGTCCTCACCGGCCCCGGCGTACACCGTGCCTTTCCCCACGAGCAGGCAGTCGCCCCGAGGGTCTTCCACTGCGACAGCAGGCGCAGCGAGTTCGAGCGGCTGCCGAGTGAGGAGAGCTGCGACATCGCCGTGGTCGGCGGCGGCGAGAGCGCACTCAGCTGCGTGATGTTCCTGCGCGGGCTGCGGCCCCGCTGCCGGTACACGATCTACACGCCGATGCTGCCGCTCAGCCGCGGTGAGAGCTTTCTCGAGAACCGCGTCTTCTCCAACCCCGACGTGATCGAGTGGGAGTCGCTCGACCTCGAAGCGCGGCGCGACTTCGTCAAGCACAGCGACCGTGGCGTCTTCGATCCGCCGAGCCTGGGAGCGATCGGCTACGACGACCGCTGCACGTTCGTTACCGGGCGGGTCACCGACGTCGCCGCCGCGGCCGGCGGCGAGCGCGTGTGCGTGGAATACGAGGCGCCGAGCGGCCCCACCGGCACCGAGCACGACTACGTCGTCAACTGCACCGGCTTCGACCTGCTGGCGCAGCTGCGCACCCTGTTCCCGACCGAGCTACGGGCCGAGCTTGAGCGACGGACTGGCGGCCTCTGGGAGCGGTCCGCCGGCCAGGAGCTGCCGATCGGCCGGCACCTGGAGCTGAAGGGGGTCACACCCCGCGTTCACGTCCCCGGTCTGGCGGGGCTGAGCCAGGGCCCGGGCTTCGCCAACCTGGGCGCCCTCGGCCTGCTCTCCAACCGCGTTTTGCAGCCATTTTTGCTCGAGCGGGAGTCATCGATGGGGAAATCCTCATTGCTTGACATGTCTGTAGTGATCGAATAGGTTCAGCCTCGCTGACGCCGTTCAAATGCCATCCGCAGAACCACCCGAAGAGCAGGGAATTTTGAACAGTCTGAAGAGAGTGCCGACCGCAGGCTGGATCGCCGGCGGCGTCCTGGCGGTAGCCCTCATCATCGTCGTCGTGGTCCTGCTGGCTGCAGGCGGCGACTCCTCGGATGGCGGCGGTGACGTGAGCTTCACCGGCTCCGCCTATCCCAACGTCGACACCTCCAACACACGCAAAGTCGGGGGCCCAATCGAAGCCGCTACCGTCAGCAACCTCGACGTCGCCTGGACCCTGCCCCTGGAAGCGGAAAGCTCGTTCGGCAGCTACGCGGCCTCGCCGGTGGTCGTCAACGGCGTCGTCTACTCGCAGGACCTGGCTTCCAACGTGCAGGCGATCGACCTCGAGAGCGGTGAAGTGCTCTGGGAAAAGCCTTACGAATCGGCGACACTCGGTCCCAACGGCGTCACCGTCGGCGACGGGCGCGTCTACGGGGCGACCGCAACCGAAGCCTTCGCCCTCGACCAGGAGACCGGCGAGGAGCTCTGGCTGGTGCCGTTGACCCGGATCGCCACCGAGGGCATCGACATCGCCCCCGGCTACCACGACGGCCTCGCCTACTTCTCCACGGTGCCGACCAACTCCAGCGCCACCTACGAAGCCGGCGGCGTCGGTGTCCTCTGGGCGCTCGACGGCAAAACCGGCAAAAAAGTGTGGGAGTTCGAAACCGTCCCGAAAAACCTCTGGGGCAACCCCAAAGTCAACTCCGGCGGCGGCCTTTGGTACACGCCGGCGTTCGACGAGAAAGGCGGCATGTACTTCGGCGTCGGCAACCCGGCGCCCTTCCCCGGCACGCCGCAGTTCCCCTCCGGGTCGAGCCGCCCGGGCCCCAACCTCTACACCAACTCACTGGTGAAGATGGATGCGAAGACGGGGAAAATGGACTGGTACTACCAGCAGACGCCCCACGACCTCTACGACTGGGACTTTCAGGGCCCGCCGATCCTGGTCGAGGCGGGCGGGCGCGACATCGTCATCAACACAGGCAAGGTTGGGATCGCCGCGGCCTTCGACCGGGAAACGGGCAAACTGCTCTGGAAGCGGCCAATCGGGCTCCACAACGGACACGACGACGACGGGCTGCTGGCAATGCGCGGCCAAGCGTCCAGCATCCGGGCCGGCAACACCTTCCCGGGGGTGCTGGGTGGCGTGATCGCGCCCCCCTCGACCGACGGCTCGACGATCTTCTTCCCCGTCGTCAACCAGTCGATGAACGTCGTCTCCGGCTCGGAAGTCGGCGGTGGCGAAGCTGCTGCCGGCGAACTGGTCGCGCTCGACGTCAAAACGGGCCGCATCGAGTGGAAACACAAATTCTCAGCGGAAGCGACGCCCTTCGGCGCCACCAGCGTCGTCAACGACCTCGTCTTCGCGACGACCTCCGACGGAACCCTCTACGCCTTCGACACGGAGGACGGCAACGACGTCTGGGAAACGTCGCTGCCGGCAGGGATCAACGCCGGCCTGGCGATCAGCGGCGACACCTTGCTCGCCCCTGCCGGAGTCCCGACGGGGCCGGGGCAGACGCCCCAGATCGTCGCCTACCGCCTCGGCGGTTAGTCCTTACGACCCTCGGCGAAGATCTCGAACTGGTTGTCGCGAGGCTTGCGCGGCTTGCCGCTGCCCCGGTAGACGTTCGCCAGCCTCATCCCGACCGACTCGTAGATCTCGGTCAGTTCGTCGACGGTGTAGAGGCGCTGGCGGAACGGGATCGGCTCGCGGCGCTCGAACACCTCGCCGTAGCGGATCGGCACGGTGGAGCCTTCCAGGTAGCGCGTCTTCGGGTTCCAGTGGTGGTCGCTCAGTTCGAGCGTCGCCTCGCCCGCGATCCAGCTTTTCTTCGGCAGGTGCGTTTCCGCGTGCAGGACGTTGGGCAGCTGCACCAGGTGGCCGCCGCCTGAGCGCAGCACCTGCGAGATCACCTCGAAGGTGCGGAGGTTCTCCTCATCGGTCTCGAAGTAGCCGACGGCGCCGTCATTGAGGCTGAGCACGATGTCGAACTCGTCCTCCATGTCGAGATCCCGCAGGTCGGCCACGACGTAGGTGATGTCGAGGTCCTGTTCCTTGGCGTCGCGCTGGGCCAGCTCGATCAGATCGGGAGCGATGTCGACGCCGACGACCTCAAAGCCGCGGCGTCGCAGCTCCGTCGCGTGACGGCCGATCCCGCAGGCGAGGTCGAGCACCCGCTCGCCACCCTCGGGCCTCAGCATCGTCATCGCCCGGTCGACTTCGGCGACGGTCCTGTCCGCCCACGGCATGTGCGCGGTCTCGAGCGGGAAGCCCCGCGTGTACCAATCCTGCGGTACCTCGACCTCGGTCATTGCTCTAAAAGCTTATAAGCAATCAGCGCGCGGGGCTACCTGCTCGCGGCGAGCCACTGGCGCTCCTTCGAGCGCATCACCGGCGTGGCGAGCAAGCCGCCGAGGCGGCGCTGCAGGTCGCGCAGGCGCGACTCATGGCCGGCCGGCAGCAACTTGGCGAGCTGCTTGTACTCGCGCGAGACCTGACTGGTGCGGAAGACGGTGGCGATCGTGCCGAGCAGGTCGGCGGGCTCCGCCACAGTTGTCCTCGCCAGCTCCTCGCCCTCGGCTGTGATCACCAGCTCGGCCGGATAGCTGCGGGCGGGCGGAGGCTGCATCGGCGCGGCAAGCGCAGCGCGAATCCCCTCGGCCAGCTCGGCGCGCACGGCGCCGACGTCGCGCGAGCGGGCCTGCGCCCGCCCTTGGCCCTCCATGGACGTGATCAGGCGGGCGCTTCCCAGCTCCCCTTCGTCGAGCTCCTCGAGCATCCAGCGGTCACCGCTGGCGACCAGGACCGGGATGCCCTCGGCCGCGAGGCCCTGGGCGTAGACACGCGTCTCGCTCAGCGACTCGCCGTCGAGCAACACCTCCATCTCCCAGACGAAGGTGTGCGAGCAGAAGGCGCGCGGGTTGGGAGTGCTGGCGTGGTGGCCGATCATCACAACCGCGTCGAGCGGACCGGCGGCGGCCTTAGTAAAGGAGGGGTTGCTCTCCACCAAAGCAAGGTCGGCGATCGGTCGCACCTCGACCCCGGCCGGCATCCGCTCGCGCATGATGTTGGTCCCGACCATGTGCCAGTCGCCGACCGAGATCCGCTCGACCCCAGCTTCACGCAGCGCATCGACCGCGACCAGCACCTCTTCGGTCATCAGCCTCCGCCCCCGTGCATAGGCAGCCGGGTGCGACGGCAGGCAATCGCCGTAGTCGTCGATCCCCGCAATCCCCTCCATATCCGCCGCGATCAGGACGTTCACGCAGGTCAGACTATCCGTGCCCCTGCGATTCCTCCGCGAACGCGCGGCGCAGCGCCTCGTCGAACGACTCGGGTGCGACGCCGAAGGGCTCAGCTCCGGAGGGGTCGGTGACCACCGTTGCGGTGGTCAGGCCCTCGACCAGAGGGCGTGCCACATTGGTATCGACCGGGGTGACCAGGCCGACCCAGAGCGCCGATAGCCACGGCGTGAGGAGGGGAACCGAGAGCTTGCGTCGCGGCTGCTTGCCCATCACGATCGCCATCCGGTCCAGCATGTCCGCGTAGGAGAGCACGTCGGGGCCGCCGATCTGGACCTCGCGGCTCTCGGACTCAGGCACGTCGGGAGCGCACCGCAGGTACTCGACGACCGCGTCGATGCCGATCGGCTGCGTCGCGGTGTGCAGCCAGCTGGGGGCGATCATCACCGGCAGCCTCCCCACCAGGTAGCGCAGGGTCCGGTAGGACTCGCTCTCCGCGCCGACCACCATCGCGGCGCGGAAGTAGGTGAGCGGCGGTCCCTCGGCGGCGAGGATCTGAGCGGTTTGGTGGCGGCTCTGCAGGTGCTCCGAGGTGCTCTCCCCGCCGAGCCCGCCGAGATAGACGACGCGTTTGACGCCTTCCTCCTTGGCCATGCGAGCAAAGTTGAGCGCGCCTGTCTGCTCTCGCTCTGCGAACCCACCGCCACCACCCATCGCGTGGACGAGGTAGTAAGCAACCTCGACGTCGCGCCCGGCGCCCGCGAGGCTGTTGCGGTCGGTGACGTCACCTTCGTGGAGATCGAGCCCCCCGGCCTCGAGCCGCTGGGCCCTGGAGCGATCGCGAACCAGGCAGCGCACCCAGCCCTCTGATTCGGCCAGAGCTTCGGCCAGCCGGCCGCCGACGAAACCCGTAGCTCCAGCGATGAGGCTGCTCGTCGCGATCTACCCAAGCTACCCGCCTCGGCTGCAAAGCTAAGCCGGTGCGCATACACCTCCTCGAGCGGAGCCAACGGGTCGAGGTGCCGGTCGAGGATGCATTCGCCTTCTACGGAGACGATCGCAACCTGGAGCCGCTGACCCCACCCTGGCTCCATTTCGAAGTCACCACACCACGGCCACTGACGATGGGGGCCAACACCCTGCTCGAGTACAGGCTGCGGCTGCACGGCGTGCCGCTGCGCTGGCGAACGCGCATCGAGACCTGGGAACCGCCGAGCCGCTTCGTCGACTTCCAGGAGAAGGGCCCTTACTCACTCTGGGAACACACCCACCTGTTCGAAAAGGACGGCGAAAGCGCCACCGTCATCCACGACCGAGTTCGCTACGCGGTCCCCCTGGGACCGCTCGGCTCGATCGCCCATCGCCTCTTCGTGCGCAAAGACCTGGAGCGGATCTTCGACTACCGCCGCGACGCGGTCGCCGCACACATCGGGCGCGTAGCTCACCCAAGACCCTGAGCCAGGCGAGGAGATCGCTCCTCATTATTGTCCGGGCATGGAGTTGAGCAGGCAGCAGGCCGAAGCAGTAGGAGCTAACGCCGGCCTGGCGCCGGAGCCGCCCGTCATACCCGAGCCGCCGACGGCTGAGGAGCTGGATAGGGAGCGCAAGCGGTCGCGCCTCAAGAAGCTCGGCGGGCTCCTGATCCCCCTTGCCCTCTTGGCCACCAAGGCTAAGGGCGTTCTCTTGGCCGTGACCAAGATCAAGGCGGTGACCACGCTCGGGACGATGTTCATCTCGATCGCCGCTACGCCCTGGCCTTCGGGTGGCCTTTTGCCGTCGGCTTCGTGCTGCTGATCTTCATCCACGAGATGGGCCACGTCATCCAGCTGCGCCGCGAGGGAGTCGAGGTCTCTGCCCCGATCTTCATCCCTTTTCTCGGCGCGGTGATTGCGGTCAAGTCCCTGGGCAAGGACGCCGCAGCAGAGGCTCGTGTCGGGCTGGCTGGTCCGATTCTCGGCACTGCAGGGACGCTAATCCCGCTCGCCGTCTGGCTGACCAC
>Ga0190272_10001064_pt1 | contig 13326 bp, 12 predicted proteins | sample Popmic504T_FD_133746 | JGI IMG/M metagenome (GOLD analysis project Ga0190272, IMG submission 133746) | Populus adjacent soil microbial communities from riparian zone of Shoshone River, Wyoming, USA - 504 T | ecosystem: Environmental > Terrestrial > Soil > Riparian zone | place: USA: Wyoming...
CGCCAGCCCGCATGAGGGTGCGGAGGTCTTTCCACATGGCTTCCCATTCGCTCCTGGAGACACGTCGGCCTTCGCGGTAGGGATCAATCCGGGCCCGAAAGAGTAGCTCCGCGCGGTAGACGTTGCCGATGCCCGCGACCACTGCCTGGTCCATCAACAATGCGCCGATGAGTTGTCGGCTGGCGGAGATCCGTGCCCAGGCACGCTCTGGGTCGGCATCCCGGCGGAGCGGATCGGGTCCGAGGCGAGCGAAGAGCTCTGACCGCACCAGCGGATCGATGACGCCACATCTGGTCGGACCAACGAGGTCGGCGAACCACTCGGCACCAACCAAACGCAATCGAACTGTGGGACGCGGTGCGGTTTCTGGCCGGGCGAGCGTAAAGATTTTCCCGAAGAGCCCCAGATGAACGTGAATCCACCGAGCACCTTCAAAGCGATAGAGCAGATGCTTTCCATACGCCTCGGTGTCTTCCAGCAGCGCGCCGGAGAGCGCTTCGGTGCCGAGAAATCGACCTTGCGGACTGCTGACGACTAGCCGTTGACCCGCGAAGTACTCACGATGGTCGCGCGCAATCCGATGGATCGTGTGACCCTCTGGCATGTCGTCACACCTCGCTCCTCATCACTCCGGGTAACTCATCACTCCGGGGTTACTCACCACTCCGGGCCGAAGCGTCAGCCGACGCTGGGAATGATTCCGGTGGTCTCGAACTCGGTGAGCTGGTTGATGCGCCGCACGTGCCTATCGTCGTTGCTGAAGGGGGTGTCGAGAAACGTCCTTACCAATTCAAGTGCGACCTCGGGAGTGTGCATGCGAGCGCCGATGGACACCACGTTCGCATTGTTGTGTTGCCGGGCAAGCCGGGCGGTCTCCGCGCTCCAGGCAAGGGCGGCGCGCACGCCGTCAACCTTGTTGGCAGCGATCTGCTCGCCGTTGCCGGACCCTCCGATGACGATGCCCAGGCTGAAGTTGTCGGCGGCCACCCCCCGCGCAGCGGCGAGGCAAAAGGGCGGGTAGTCGTCGTGGGCGTCGAACCGGGCGGCCCCGTGATCAATAACGGTATGCCCGGCTGCCTCGAGTTGGCTTTTGAGGAACTCTTTCAGCTCGAAGCCCGCGTGATCACAGCCAAGATGTACTCGTTCGCCTGCGTTCCCAGCCTGGTTCACCGCGCGAACGCTAGCAGCCCAATCCGCTTGGACCCCGCGGCACCCGAACCCGGTTTGCCGTAGCGTGTGCCGCTGACCGTACTGCCGGATCTCCACGCTGCTGCTCCACGCCGCTGGGGGTCGCTGCGTTAGCCGCCAAGGAGCCCATGAGTGCCAGGCCTCAACCTGACCCGAGACGAAGCCCGCGATCGCGCGGAGCAACTCGCCGTCCAGTCCTACCGCGTTGACCTCGATCTGACAGTCGGTGACACCACCTTTGCGTCGGTCACCGAAGTTGCCTTTACCGCTGAAGGGGCCACGTCGACCTTCGTCGACCTCATCGCGCCGCAGGTCCGCGCGATCACCCTAAACGGCGTCGACCTCGACCCCGAAAAGATTTACGACGGCGCCCGCATCGCGCTGACGGGGCTCGCGGCTTGGAACACTCTCGTGGTCGTGGCGGACTGCGCCTACATGAACACCGGCGAGGGCCTGCACAGATTTGTCGATCCGGTCGACAAGGCCGTGTACCTATACACGCAGTTTGAAGTCATCGATGCTCGACGCATGTTCGCTTGCTTCGACCAGCCCGACCTCAAGGCAACGTTCGCATTCAATGTCACCGCGCCAGACGACTGGGAAATCATCTCGAACTCCCCGACACCGGCCCCGCAGAGTGTGAGCACCGGCACGGCGCGCTGGGAATTTGAGGAGACACCGCGGATGTCTACCTACATCACCGCGCTGATTGCTGGTCCCTACGCATCCGTTCGTGATGAGTACCGCGGCATCCCGATGGCCTTGTTCTGCCGGCAATCGCTATTTGCACACCTCGACGCCGAACCCCTCTTGGACGTGACGAGGAAGGGCTTCGACTACTTCGAATCTCTCTTCGACTACAAGTACCCGTTCAAGAAGTACGACCAGATCTTCGTGCCCGAGTTCAACGCGGGAGCCATGGAGAACGCTGGCGCCGTCACCATTCTTGAGGACTACATCTTTCGCTCGAAAGTCACAGATGCGGCCTACGAGCGTCGCGCAGAGACGATCCTGCACGAGCTCGCGCACATGTGGTTTGGCGACCTTGTCACGATGCGCTGGTGGGACGACCTTTGGCTCAACGAGTCCTTCGCGACCTTCGCCTCGGTGTTGTGCCAGTCAGAAGCTACCCACTGGACGTCCGCTTGGACGACCTTCGCGAACCTCGAGAAGACTTGGGCTTACCGTCAAGACCAGATGCCGTCTACGCACCCCATTGCCGCTGACATTCGTGACATTGAAGATGTCGAGGTCAACTTTGACGGCATCACCTACGCGAAGGGTGCGTCGGTCCTTAAGCAACTCGTGGCTTGGGTGGGTCGCGACCAGTTCATCGACGGGCTGCGTAAATACTTCGTCCATCACGAGTGGGGCAATACCCAACTTTCCGACCTGCTCTCCATTCTGGAAGAGACCTCCGGCCGCGACCTTTCCCTCTGGACTAAGGAGTGGCTGGAGACCGCTGGCATCAACACGCTCAGGCCCGACTTCACCCTCGGTCACGATGGTTCGTTCACCTCATTCGCAGTAGTGCAAGAGGCACCGGCTGACCACCCAACCTTGCGTTCGCACCGCTTGGGTATTGGCCTCTACAACCTCCAAGGTGGCGAACTAACCCGCACTGACAGCGTCGAACTCGACATCACGGGGGACCGCACCGAGGTACCCGAGATGCTCGGCAAGACACAGCCCGACCTCGTCTTGCTCAACGACCGCGACCTCACGTACACCAAGCTGCGCCTCGACGACCGCTCGACCCAGACGTTGGCCACGTCCATTGGACGCTTCCCTGACTCTCTGCCCCGTGCCTTGTGCTGGAGCGCGGCTTGGGACATGACTCGCGACGCCGAGCTCCCTGCGCGCCAGTTCGTGTCCCTGGTGAAGGCTGGCCTTGGCGCCGAGACCGATATCGGCATGACGCAGACAATCGCCCGACAAGCCATTTCCGCGCTCACGCTGTTCACCAAACCCGCTAGTCGCGAGGCAGGACTGACCGATTTCGCCGATTTCTTGTGGGAACTGGCCACCACCGCAGCCAAGGGCAGCGACCACCAACTCGCCTTCACCAGGCTCTTCCTCAGCATCGCGCGCACTCACGCACAGCTGGATAACGTCACGGCACTCCTGAGCGGCGAACAGCTCTTTGCCGGACTCGACATCGACGCTGACCTGCGGTGGGCCCTGCTGCAGCGCCTTGTTTCGATGGGTCGCGCCGACGATGAAGCCGTCGACCGCGAGCTCGACCGCGACATGACGGCTAGCGGTCAACGTCAAGCGGCTGCTGCACGAGCACTGCGTCCGAGTTTGGGCCACAAAGAAGAGGCCTGGTCCGCGATGGTGGTGACCGACTCGTTGCCCAACGCCTTGTTGGCAGCAACCGTGGCCGGATTCAACTCCCCCGACCAGATCGAACTCACCCGGGCTTTCATCGACCGCTACTTCGACGCGGTGGAAGGTATCTGGCGCGAGCGGACCAATGAAACCGCGCAGACGCTGGTGAATGGCCTCTACCCCGCGTACCTCATTGAGCCGCAGATCATTGAACGCACCGAGAAACTGCTGGGTAGTAGCGAATTGCCGTCCGCGCTGCGCCGCCTGCTCTCAGAGGGAAGCGACGGCGTCGCACGCTCGTTGCGGGCTCAGGCAGCCGACGACAGCCACGAGTGACAAGACTGGCGCGAGTTCCAGACGTACCGCGTTAGTTGCTTTCAGCGTGCAAAGTGCGCGGCTGACGTGCGTGCTCGCTGAGGGTGTGCAACCCAGCAACGATTCCGCCAGCGAGGTCGCCGGCGCTGAACGACGACGTCATGGACATGGCTCCAAGAGCAGTAGCGCGATCATCGAGATGTTGCGACGCCTCGCTGCCGGTCAAAATTTCCAGGCGGCGATTCGCGGGGTCAATGAGAACAAGCACGCTAGTTGCGGGGGCTGCCAAGGCTCCGAGCAGCCGACGTCCGTACTCGCGTAGGTCTTCGTCGGGAGCGCCGACGTATACCGAGTACGTGAGCGAACTTTCCTTGTGGGCATGCCCGATCGCACGCTCTATGGCGTCGACTTGGCTGGCGGAGAACGCCTCACCAGCGGGCACTACACCCACCTCCTTCGGAGACCTTGGTCGCGGTCGCTGCGTCGTCGAGCGACCCGCCACCGATCCACGCCGGTTCGGCCCACCAGTTCAGGCCCGGGCGGTACTTCGGCCCTTTGACCCATGAGGGGGCGTAAACCAGGAGCGTGACGAGCCCGACGAAGGCCAACGGCAAGAGCACGAACCAGCCGAGGATCTGCACGAAGGACATGGCGTCACGGTAACCGATCAGGCAGAGATCGCGAGATGTGCCTTCCCGTGACGCCCCACGAAGTCGACGAGGTACGGCGTCCATGTGGGGTCGGTGCGTCCAGTGCCGAGAATGCGCCAAGCCGAGCCGGCGGGACGAAAGGGCGAATGCCGCATCCGCCACCCCAGGTCATCCACGCTGCGATCAGCCTTTAAGTGGTTGCATCGGCGACAGGCGGAGACCACGTTCTCCCAGACGTGCTCACCACCGCGGCTTCGCGGGACCACGTGGTCGAGGCTGGTGGCCGGCGAGTCGCAGTACACACAGCGTCCGCCGTCGCGGGCGAAAACGGCCCGCCGCGTGAGCGGAATCTGCGCATGGCGGGGCACCCGTACAAAACGGACCAGCCGCACCACCGCCGGTAGCGCCTCCGCCAAGTGCTCGCTGTGAACTACTTGCTGGGACGACTCGACGGGGGCCGCCTTCTGCGTCAGCACCAGAACCAGCGCGCGTCGATCAGAAACAACGCACAGGGGTTCGTACGTTGCGTTCAGGACCAAGGCGTGGGTCATAGCCCCCCTAGTGTGACCTGCGACACGCCATCAGGCCAGCACAAATGCGCCACGAGCGGGGCACGAGGTCCCGAGCCAGGCGCCCGTGGGCGTGGCAATTAGGGTTCGGCCTATGCCTGCATCGACGCCTGAATCGGACAGTTCGCCCACTTCGACGACGACCCCGACGACCAGCCCAACGACCAATTCTGCGCCGCGGTACCCGGAGGCCGAACGCGCTGGGATCGTCGACACCCTCCACGGGCAGGAAGTCGCCGATCCCTACCGCTGGCTGGAGGACACCGAAGACACGCGCACCCAGAAGTGGTCCACCGAACAGGACGCCCTGTTCGAGTCGCAACGGGAGCAGTGGCCGGGCAAGGCTTCATTGGCGGCACGCATCAGCGAGCTGGTCGGCGCCGGGGTGGTCACCGTCCCTGTGTGGCGCGGCGGGCGTCAGTTCCTCCTCAAGCGCACTGCCGACCAAGAGCACGCAGTGTTGTTGGTGATCGATGCTGACGGCACACAACGGACCCTTATCGATCCGATGGCGGTCGATGCCAGCGGCACCACCACCTTGGACGCGTGGCAGCCCAGCAAAGAAGGCGACCTCCTGGCGTACCAGCTTTCCGAGGGCGGTACTGAGGAGTCTGTGCTTCGCGTCATGGACGTCAGCAGCGGTGACGATGTCGACGGACCGATCGACCGCGCCCGCTACTCCCCCGTTGCTTGGGTGCCGGGAGGTAAGTCGTTCTACTACGTGCGCCGCCTCCCTGCCGCCGAATTGCCCGAGGGTGAAGAGCAGTTTCATCGCCGCGTCTGGTGGCACCAGTTGGGTACGCCCGCCGACGACGACGTCATGATTTTTGGCGACGGGCTCGACCCGACGAACTACTACGGAGTTTCGGTCAGCCTCGACGGACGCTGGCTCTCCATCACCTCCGCCGCTGGCACCGAGCCGCGCAACGACCTTTGGGTGGCCGACCTTGAGGGGTCCTCGCACGGCGAACCTGCGTTCATCACGGTGCAAAGCGGAGTAGATGCGCAGACCCAGTTGCAGTTCGGCCGAAATAACCGGGTGTACGCCTACACCAACTTGGACGCACCACGCGGGCGCATCATGGTGACCGAACCGGGCGTCTGGGATCCCTCACAGTGGAACGAACTAGTGCCCGAGCATCCTGAGTCAGTTTTAGAAGGATGGTCGATCCTCGACGGCGATGAGTTGGCCGAGCCGGTGCTGTTGGTGGCCCGCAGCGATCACGCGGTAGGGCAAATCACTCGACACCGATTGCTCGACGGCGCGGAAGTTGGCACGGTGCCCATGCCCGGGATCGGCACGGTGGCCGGGCTTAGCGACCGTCCCGAAGGTGGCCACGAGGCGTGGTTTGGCTACACCGACCACACGACGCCAGCATCGGTGTACCACTACGACGCACGCTCCGACACCACAACGCTGTGGTCGAGCCCCCCTGGATCCGTCGCGGTACCGGCGGTGCGCACCGACCACGTCAGCTATCAATCGGCCGACGGCACGACAGTTCGGATGTTCGTGGTGCAGCGCAGCGACGCGCAGCCCGGACCCACGCCCACCATCCTCTACGGCTACGGCGGTTTTGGTGTTCCGCTGTCTCCGGCCTACTCCGCGACGATCCTTGCCTGGGTGGAAGCCGGTGGTGTGTATGCCGTGGCAAACCTGCGGGGTGGCTCGGAAGAAGGCGAGCAGTGGCACCGCGATGGCATGCGCGGGAACAAACAGAACACCTTCGACGACTTTCACGCCGCGGCGGAGTACTTGATAGCGAACAACGTCACCACCAGTTCGCAACTGACCATCTCGGGTGGCTCCAACGGCGGACTGCTGGTGGGTGCGGCCCTTACTCAGCGACCAGATCTCTACTCAGCGGTCATTTGCGCAGCGCCTCTGCTCGACATGGTGCGTTACGAGCTTCACGGCCTTGGCCAGACATGGGCCGATGAGTATGGGTCGGCGCAGATCGCGGAGGAGTTTGGTTGGCTCTACGCGTACTCGCCCTACCACCACGTGAGCGACGGCGCCTCCTACCCGGCGGTGCTCTTCACCGTCTTCGACGGTGATAGCCGAGTGGATCCCCTTCATGCCCGCAAACTGGCAGCTGCACTGCAGCACGTCTCTGCCAGCGGGCAGCCGGTGTTGGTGCGGCGCGAGTCGGACGTCGGCCACGGCGCACGTGCCGTCAGCCGCGCGGTCGAACTGTCCGTCGACACATTGAGTTTTGCTGCGGCCGTGACCGGCCTAGCGTTGACAGACTGACGCCATGGAAAGTGATGGCTTCACCGCAGAAGATGTGACTTCGTGGCTGAACGACACCATTGGCGGGCGGATCGTCACGATCGTCATCATCATTGCCGTCGCCATCATTGTCCGATGGATATGGCACAGGTTCATCCGACGAACCACATCAACGCTGACGGAATCGGCGATGGCGAAGCGCCTATCCGGCGGCGACTCTACGCGCACCGACCGTCTGGCCATCGAGCGACAGAAAGCCCGCGCGAATGCTGTCGCCGGGCTGCTCGTCTCAACCGGAACGTTCGTCATTGTCGTGATTGCCGTGCTCTTCGCACTGGGGCAACTCGGCATCAACATCACCCCCCTGATCGCCAGCGCCGGTGTTGCCGGCATCGCGATCGGTTTTGGCGCGCAGACCATCGTCCGCGACTTCCTCTCGGGCGTCTTCATGATTATGGAGAGCCAGTACGGCGTTGGTGATGTCATCACGGTGAACGGAGTCACCGGAACTGTTGAAGACGTGGGGCTGCGCATCACTCGGTTGCGCGACGTTGAAGGAACGCTTTGGTACGTCACCAATGGATCGGTGACCGAGCTTGGCAACCGAAGCCAGGGGTGGTCGCTGGCGGTCGTCGATGTACCAATCGGTTATGGCGCCGACCTCGTCGAAGCCAAGAAGATCCTGGGCAAGATGGCTCGCGATCTGCAAGAAGACCCAGTGTGGACAAACCGGGTGATGAGCGATGAGCCGCAGGTCGCCGTTGAGTCGATGACACCCACCGCCGTAACCGTGCGCATCCGCGTCCACACGATGCACGACCAACAACTCGCTGTCGCGCGCGAACTCCGCGTCCGCGCCGTCGCGGCCCTTGACGCTGCGGGTGTCCCAACGTTCAGCGGACCGGGAGACCCGACACTGAATACTTAACCCGCTGAGAAATGAATGGGGCGGTGGGTCGGGAGTCAGCGCTCCCTATTACCAATGCCGCCCCATGTCTCGTGCCGATGGCTCACTTGTTGCTTGTCGCCTTCATGACGCGATACGTGTCGCCCGAATCGACGATCGCGACCACACTCGCAGGATTCCGGCCGGGAATGGACCACACCTGTACCCGCTTGTCCCCTTCAGAGAAGTACGGGCCTTGTGCATTTTCGCCGGTGTCGTCGCATCCGGCGAGGTCGGCCATACCGACTTCCGAGCCAACGACTTTGGTGAATCCGTCCTGGTTGTAGATCGCGTCCCCGTAGCGGATGACCACCGTGCAGTCGGCGACCCCCGCCGAATCTGAGCAGCCACCGAGGAGGGCCGTCGCTGCTATAAGGAAGCTGACGACTCGTCGCACCACGCTCTCCTCTTCTGTTCTCTATCAGACGCAGGGAGCCTATAACCAGTTCCGCTCGACAAGAGTTTTCAAAGAACGACCCAATTACGTAGTTGGCGATCTAAGACGTGAGTCGCAATTCGTCGAGTCGGCTCGGCTGCCACACCAAACCGCGAAGGGCAATACTGCCGCACACAGCGTGAGCAAACACAAGCCCACTGCCACCGGCAAAGGCGGTGGGTCGGGATTGCACCGAGGAGGGTTGGTGCAGACCCGACGCCACCGCCATGGGTTCCGGTCCACCACGTTGCGGAGACGTGGTCGAGAATTCCGGCCCCCTTGCCCGTTCACTTGCCCGTTCACTAGCCCGTTCACATGCAATGTCGGAACACCGATAGCCCGATCTTGAATGGCGACTGCGAGAATCACCCTTGTGGAGTCACCCGAAGCCAGTTTCTATGACCGCGTTGGCGGTCACGACACCTTCACGCGCCTGGTCCACCGCTTTTACGAGGGTGTCGCAGACGATCCAGTGCTGCGACCGCTCTACCCCGAGGAAGACCTCACAGGTGCCGAGACTCGGTTGCGTATGTTCCTGGAGCAGTACTGGGGTGGCCCGCGCACCTACTCAGACGAGCGAGGACATCCGCGGCTTCGCATGCGCCACGTTCCCTTTCGCGTCGACGAACTTGCCCGCGACCACTGGCTCGCACATATGAAGGTTGCCGTGGACGACCTCGCACTGAAGCAAAGCGACGCCGACGAACTGTGGAGCTACTTGGTGATGGCGGCGCACTCGTTGGTAAACACCGTCGACTCTGTAAACACAGTCGACGCTGAGCCGTCCGGCAGCCTGGGCATTGTCAGAACCGAGGGCGTGGTCAAACCCGAGGCGTAACCACGCCAATTCGCTCAGCGGGGGCGTTCGGGAAGATGGTCGAAACGCTGGCGCCGCATCGCTTCTCAAGCACCTCGGCTAGCAGCTGCCGGTAGTCGGTCGTGCCAGCGAGGTCGCCGTCGACGAGCGCGTCGTTCGCTAGTCCCGGCCAGTCACCGTGCACGACACCGCCGTTGACGCCGCCGCCCAGCAGGAGCACTGCCTGACCGTGTCCGTGGTCGACTCCACCCGAACCGTTCTCCGTCAGACTGCGACCGAATTCGGTCATCGTGATGACGGTGACGTCGTCCATGCCCGTGCCAAGATCGGTGGCAAATGCCGCCAAGGAGCGCGCCAGCTCGCTGAGCTTGTCGTACAGCCATCCATCGTCAACCGAGCCGAGGTCGACGTGCATGTCCCAGTCGCCGAAGTCGACAGCCGCCACTTGCAGACCAATGTCGGCCTTGATGATGCGCGCAACGTCACGCATCGCTCGGCCGAGCCCGGTGTTGGGGTAGTTCGCGCCTCCAGCGGGCGTGTAGCCAGCATCCTGCAAGTCACCCGCTGTTGAGAGCGCACCCAGGGTGGTTGCTGCTGGCGCCCCGATGGGGTCCGGCGCATTGGCGTGCAATCCCTCCAGGGCTTGCCGCCACCTTTGGCGCTCAGCGTTGTCCCAGGCGCCGGAAAGGTCGAACGAGTCCACCGACCACATGGCAAGTTCTGGCGAGTTGCCCAAGAAGGCGGACGAAGCCATGCTGCTGCCCATCTGTACCGCCTGGAATGCACCCTCGCTGTCGCGCAGCCCCAGCGTGCGGTCGAGCCAGCCGGTCCGTACCGACGTGCCCGGCGCAGCACGCTCCATCTCTTCCATGGCCTCGAAGTGCGAACGGGTCGGGTTACTCATCCCGACGGCCTGCACGAACCCGAGGCTGGCGTCGTTCCAGAACGGAACGAGCGGCTGCATCGCCGGGTGCATCCCGAAGTTCGCGTCGAGTGGGATCAGTGCGCCCTGCGGGATGTGAATGTTGGGGCGCACCTGTTCGTACCGTGGTTCCGAAGTGGGCACGACCGTGTTCAGGCCGTCAAACCCACCGCGCAAGGAAAGGACGACCACCACGTCGCCGACGTAGGGCGTGGCCGCAAACGCCATTCGCGTGGACAACTCAGCCGAAGCCAGCCCCGTCAGTGCGCCAGCGCCAAGTGCTCCTTTGAAGAACGAGCGTCTACTGAAGCCGCGCCGAGCTGCCGTCTGCTGGTCCTGCGGACACCCGCAGTCCTTCCTATTGACCGCTCCGAGGTCGACTGCTGCGCTATCACGTGGAGGAGTCATGGCGTCACCGGATTCCGTGATAGGGCGAGTCGAGGATTAGCGCGACGATGTAGGGCAGCCGCCAACCGACCGCTTCGTCGCCAGCCGAGAGCGGATCACCCGCTTGTCTGCCGAGGAACCCCAGGACGGCCTGCCGGTGCGTATTCGTCAGTTTGCGAAAGACCAGGCGCTGGGCAAGGGCGTCGACGTAGGCACCGTGTGTCTTGGGCAGCCGATCCGGCAACAACTTGCGCAGTGCAGGTTGACGGAGGTCGTCCGGCCACCAGTGTGCTGCCAGCGACAGGTGAGTGTTCCATCGTGCGAGCGTCCCACCCGCTGACTGCCACGCAACCGCTTCGTCTGGGTAACCGTCTGGCTGGCTCCACGCCAACGGCAGGTGGCCGAGGTCGCTCGCCACCCAGTAGAGGTCACCCATGCCGCTGGTGCCGTTCTTGTCGGGCAGGTAGCCCAGCACGCGCAGGGTGGCAACAAGATCTTCGAATGGGCGTCGGGTCTTTTCTCCTATGGAGTTCTCAAATGCCCTACTCAGGAGCAGCTGGCGCAACACCGGTTTAATGTTTGTGTCGTTCTCGAGGTAGGTATTGGCGAGGGTGTTCACCAACCCCGGATCGGGTGTGTCTGAGACGAACCGCTGACACAGTTTATAAGCAATGTGGCGAGCAGTTTGTGGATGGCGCGCCAAGTAGCGGACGTAGCGGAGTCCAACGTCATAGCCATCAGCCGCCGGATTGTCGTCGGTGAAGCCCATCACCTGCACCGCACCGCGGTAGTGCGCCCAGGTGTTGTACTCGAACAATCCTGTCTGCCAGTCGACGCTGAATCCAGTCATGATGAGCGTTGACTGACGCATGTCCTCTTCGTCGTACCCGCCGTCTACCCCGACGCTGTGTAGCTCTAGCAGCTCACGGCCATAGTTCTCGTTAGGGTTGTCCTTGGTCGAGTCGGCGTTGTTCAGGTACAGCAGCATCGCGGGATGGTTGGCACTCGCGACGAGCATGTCCGAGAACTTGCCCAGAGCGTGCTTGCGAATGACCGTGCGGTCGTAGTCGTGGCGGTTGTCCCACACGTTATCGCTGGGGTTGGCGACGTTGAGGTGGTTGGACCAGAAGTCACACATGACCTCGAAGACCTGACGCTTACTCCATATGGCACGGGCGATGGTCGCCACGCCGACGTCGCGCATTAACTCCCACGAGAAGTCGTCAATGTTGTTCCTGGCCTGAGTGATGTTCCACTTCATTCCCGGAAAGCGATTCGCGATGAGCTTGTCGCAGTAGCTGTCATCGAGCTTGCTGGGATTGAGCTGGCGGTCGAGCCACGCTTTACGGCCCTGCTTGCGAATACTCGCATGCAGCGAAGGGATCGGGCCGTACGTCGTGCGGCGCAGCATATGAAGGTTGAGATCGTCGCTGGCAAACTTCGCACCCGTCCCAGCTGCCGCAACTGACCCCACTGATCCAACGGTCCCCGCCACGACTGCTCCACCAGCAACGGCTGCCGATGCTTTCAGTACATCGCGACGCGAGGGTAAGAGGCCGTTAGTCATGGTTTGGCTTCGACGTTTGAGCACACACGTCTTGAAACGGGGCGACGACCGTCACCCATTCGGACGCGTAACATCGGACTACCTCAACCCGTCCGGGCGAAGATCAGCGGCCGCCCATCACAGCCGCCTCGGCCTGGACGCCAACTTTTGGTGGTCCGGCCCGAAGAAAATGACGGTGCTGTTGCTCCCCCTTATGGGGTCATGCATCTCGACCTGCCAGCCACCCTCGTGCACCTTTCGATGGTGAAACCGACACAGCAGGATTGCGTTGGTGAGGTTGGTCTCTCCCCCATCGAGCCACGAGACGATGTGGTGGGCGTCGGTGAAAGCGGGCGAACGATGGCACTGCGGGAATCGGCAACCGCCGTCGCGAAACGCCAGCGCACGCCGCTGTCCCTTACTGAAGAGCCGGCGCTCCCGGCCGTATTCAAGGGTCGCGGGCTCTGGGCCAAGCAGCACGCGCGAGACGGTTGCGTCGCAACTCAGCCGCTCCGTGGCCGGACTGCCGATCAGCCCGAGTCCGGGTGCAGACGTCAGAGTTGACGGCTCGGGGCCAAGGAAACAGACCATGTCGAGATGGGGTCGGTTGCCGCTAATTTCGGGAAGCAACGAGTGGTCGCAGGTAGCTCGGGCTATCTCGGTGAGGCCGTCCGCACGTCGCTGCGCAGCGTTGCGCAAATCGTCTGGCCCCAGCGGGACCATGAAAGGTGACAAAGCCGCGTTGAGCACCGCTGCTGACTCGGTGTCGAGGAGGCCATCGATTGCCGTCATGCCATCGAGCAAGGGCGAGATCGTGAGATACCGAGACTCAAACTGCTTCTCGGCATCGCGGAGGGTGCCGTCAGAGTTAGTGACGTGCTCCAGCCGGCGCCCGGCGATGCGTACGTCTGACACGCCAGCCTGCTTCGACAGTTGGGTGAGGATCGTCACCGCTTCTTTGCGATCGTCCTCCGGGATCCGGCGCA
>Ga0190272_10001065_pt1 | contig 13316 bp, 7 predicted proteins | sample Popmic504T_FD_133746 | JGI IMG/M metagenome (GOLD analysis project Ga0190272, IMG submission 133746) | Populus adjacent soil microbial communities from riparian zone of Shoshone River, Wyoming, USA - 504 T | ecosystem: Environmental > Terrestrial > Soil > Riparian zone | place: USA: Wyoming...
CGTCGCTGACGAGCAGGCCGTCGCTGACCAGCAGGCCGTTGCCATAGATCTTCTGGTATTTAGTGATCAGGTTGGTCCCGGTCATCGTGCCGTGGTTCGGCAGGATACCGCCTGCCCACTGGAACCGTGTTCCACCGATCGTCGACGTATGAACGGGTATGGACGTGGTCGTAAGCAGCGGGGTGCCGGTCGCGGCCGTGCTGGGAAGGTCCTGGCGGATAAGCCTGGCTATCCTGACCGCGCCTTCAGTGTTCAACTGACCCGCTCCCTGTTCGAGCACATTGAAACCCTGCAGCGGCTGCGCAGTATACTCGAGGGCCATCTTTACCATGTTCGGCGTAAGCTTCGGGTTGGCCTGCAGCATCAGGGCTGCCGTGCCCGCGACGATCGGTGTCGCCATCGAGGTGCCCGAGAGATACATCAGCCATTCTTCTTCATCATTGGTGTTATTCGGCCTGACCCTTAATGCGGGATTGTCTTCAAGGATCTCATTGTCTTTGGCCGCCGCGGCTACAACCTTATTACCAGGGGCAACGAGGTCAGGTTTGATCAGATGATCGTAGACCTTGGTGCCGGCCGCGTTCGTATAAGAGGAGCGTGTCGGCCCGCGCGAGCTGTAGGTGGCGACCCCGTCGTCGTTGCGGGCGTCGGTGCCGAAGGTATTGGTCGCGCCCACGGTGATGACCGAAGGATCGTTGCCCGGAGCATGTATCGCGCCGTAGATCTTGTTTCCGGCGGCGTCTTTACCGTTGTTTCCGGCCGCCGCGACCACCACGATACCTGCATCCACAAGCTTGCGCGCCGCGCGGCAGATCGGATCGTTTCTCCACGATTCGATCGCGCTGGTGCCGAGACTCATATTTACCACACGAATGTTGTATGTTGTGCGGTTGGTATAGATCCAGTCGAGGCCCTGCAGCAATTTTGCGGTGCTGCCGGAACCGGTTCGGCCCAAAACGCGAACATTGATGATCTTGGCATTGGTGGCGATACCTGTATAGCTGTTCAATTCACCGTCTTCGCCTTTACTTCCGGCAGCTAGTCCGGCTACGTGAGAACCGTGTCCGTAAGGATCTTTGTTCGTGTCGTTCTCACCTGTGAAGTCTTTGTTGTACACTACACGGTCGTTTTCATTCTTGTCCATGTACGAGTGATGCTTTTCGTAAATGCCCGAATCCACGATTGCGATACCGACCCCCGTCCCGTCTAATTGATTGGTCGTCGTGCCGCCGCCGAGCAGACCTAGTACGCCGCCTAGCAGAGTGGTGCTGCTTTGGTTAAGAATATTTCGGACCTGCGCTACACCCGTAGTAGTTTCGATATGGCCCAACTGGTTTATCGGCAGATCGAGTGATAGGTGCCTGGCGCCCTGAACAGCCGCGATCTCTTCAGCAACGCGGACCGGCATGTCGACAACCAGGATATTCATGCTGCCGATTTGCGCGTCGATCGTCACATTATTACGTTGGAGCACTGCGAGCAGAGCGGAATTATTTATATCGTCCGACTGCAGGATGACCTTTACAACCCTGTTCGGGTCCGAACCCATCATTTCGCGAAGATCGGGCGAAATCTTGTCGCCGACAAAACCGTCTTTATCGGCCGATGCGCCCATAAGCTCTACTTTTTGAAAGCGGCCCGCGATCTGCTTGTCGGATGCGATGTTCGCCTCGTAAGCTTCGGCCGTGCCGGTAGCGAATACCTGCAGTTTTCCGGCGGCAACCGCTTCCCGGATGCTCAATGCGCCCGCAGCGCCGAAAACCGGGCTTTCCTGCGCCAGGACGGCGATGTCGTCGACAAACAGGATGGTCGGACGGCCGCTGTCTGCGATCTGCTTCAGCGTTTCGTTAAAACGTGTTCCGACTTCGGCCGCATTTCCGGCATTGGCAAATAATGAGGCCATGTCGATCTTCAGTACGGTTTTTCCGCGAAGACCGGCCGGTGCATCTGCCGCCAGCAGGCTTACAGCAAGATTGCCGAGGAGCGGCTGACCCTTGTTTTCATACTCGTCTATAAGGACCGGATTTTTCTTTGTCGCAGCGGACAGAACGCGAACAATCTGTTTCAGATCCTGCTCTAATCCTTCTACCGGTGCGATCTCTCCGTTCTTGGCGAGCTCCGTAAAATTCTGTACATATTTAACGGACGCGGTGTTTTTACCTTCACCTTTTACTTGTCCGACGGGTTTCGGGGCGGTCTGCCCGAAACACAGCGTGCTCACAAGTAATGCGTACGTTACGACCCCAGTCAGGATGGTGGATTTTATATTTTTCATATTCGTAACTTAAAGAGTTCCTAAAGTTAAATTCGAAATACGTGGAAGTATCTTCGGGTTTCCCTATTACAACCCGCGTGCCACTGGCGATATTTGAGCTAAATATCTTTATTCTCAGTAAGTTAAACGGTATTTAACGAGGTTAAATCGAGCTGATTCGGTCAGATTAACCGGCGGCACCGGTCAATTTGACCGAATGGGGATGGAAGTCTGCCATTCGACTGGCGCCGATTTCGGTTTGCATAGCCGCGCCGTGAAGAGATTGTGTCAAAACGAAAAAAAAGCCGGAGCCGCGTGCCGGTAAGTAGTTCGTGGTTGGTCGTTGGTTCTTTAAATTTGCCGTCTGCTTTAGCTGACGGTTAGGCAGCTCAAAATATCCGTCGGCTTTAGCCGAACTGTATTTGGGCTAAAAAGCCCAATCACTACTGCCCTTCCACCGTTGGCTAAAGCCAACGGCAATTTAAAAGAAGGACGCTGAAGCGCTCTATGGATTCGCTGCCGTCCCCGCGCTAAACGGCGTGGCTATGCTAAGCCCGCCCGATCCCTGAACGATTCGCAATGGCCTGATCCTTATTACGATCCCACTACTTCTTAATGCCTACCTGGCTTAGCGCGTAGGCGTATTCGAAGGCTATTTCCTTCAACCGGTCGTAACGGCCCGATGAGCCTCCATGGCCGGCGCCCATGTTGGTTTTGAGCAGGATGGTATTGTCATCCGTCTTCATGGAGCGCACCTTGGCGGTAAACTTGGCGCCCTCCCAATAGGGTACCTGGCTGTCATTCAAAGATACCTCGATAAGCATATTCGGATAGTTCTGAGCCTTTACGTTATCGTAGGGCGAATATTTGATCATGTAATCGAAGGCTTCCTTTTCGTTAGGATTGCCCCATTCGATCCATTCCTCGGTGGTCAGCGGCAATGTGTCGTCGAGCATAGTGTTCATGATGTCGACAAACGGGACCTGAACGATCGCCGCCTTGAACGTCTCCGGCGACATATTGACCACCCCGCCCATAAGCATCCCGCCCGCGCTGCCGCCCTGTATGACGAGCCGGTCGGCTGCCGTGTATTTATTCGCAATAAGCCATTTAGCGCTGTCGACGAAATCGTAAAATGTATTCAGCTTTTTAAACATGCGGCCCTCTTGCCGCCATTTTTCGCCCAGCTCGCTGCCGCCCCGGATGTGAGCGATGACAGAAATCATTCCGCGGTCCACGAGGCTGAGCCGGTTGGTGCTGAAATTCGGCGTCATCGAAAACCCGTAAGAGCCGTAAGCGTAAAGCAGCATCGGCGCGGACCCGTCGAGCGGAGTTCCCTTTTTCCACATGATCGATAACGGCACTTTCACGCCATCGCGGGCGACCGCCCACAACCTTTTCGTTTCGTATTGGGATTTATCGTACCCGCTGGGTATCTCCTGCTGTTTGAGCAGCGTGCTCGTCCGCTTACCGAGGTCGTATTCAAAGGTCGAGCCGGGGGTGATCATCGAGGAGTAGGTATACCGGATACTCGGCGTATCGAATTCCGCGTTGATGCCTATCCCCATCGTATACACTTCCTCTGGCGTCGCTATCCGGTGCGAGGCTTTTTTACCTTTCAGGCCGATGACCCTTAAATATTCCAGGCCGTTCTCGACCTCGGAGACGATGGCATGGTTTTTGAAAAAATTGATATCCTCGATTTTTATCGCGGGATTGTGGGCGACAAAATCCTTCCAGTTCTTCTCACTGGGGTCAGCCGCAGGCGCGCGGACTATACGGAAATTTTCGGCCTTTTTGTTGGTGGTGATGTAAAACTCGCCCTCATAATGATCTACCGCATACTCGTGGTCCTTTTCCCTCGGCAGGACAACTTTCCATTCGGCGGCCGGCTGGTTGGCCGGTATATAACGCGTCTCGCGCATGGTCTTGGCATAGGAGGTCGCGATGATTATCTGCTTGTCGCGGGTCCGCCCCGTACCGAGGTTGAAAAGAACGTCCTTTTCCTCGTAAACGAGATCGTTTTTATCCGTACCTACCTCATGCCGCCACATTTTATCCGACCGCTTCGATACGGCGTCTTCCGTCACAACGATGACGTTTTTGTTATCCGTCGCCCATGAGAGGCTTGTGACCCGCTCGATCTTGTCGGGGAGTATCTTCCCGGTCCGAAGGTCCTTGAATTGAAGCGTATATTGCCGGTAACCGGTCGTGTCCGTCGAAAAGGCCAGAATATTGCCGTCGTCGCTTACATCGAATTCGGAAATGGAGAAGAATTTATGCCCCTCGGCCATCTGGTTCTGGTCGAGAACGATTTCCGGGTCCTTGCCGTCTTGTGAACGGCTCCTCAGATATATGGGGTACTGCTTTCCTTCCTCGGTCCGGTTGAAGTACCAATAATCGCCCTGCTTATAAGGAACGCTTGTGTCGGTCTGCTTAATGCGGCTCAGCATCTCCTTGTAAAGATCGCCGGTAAAGCCCGCGTGCGGCTTCATATACGCATCGGTATAGGTGTTTTCATCGGTGAGGTATTTGATTACCTCCGGGTCTTTTTTATCGTTTCGGTCCCTTAGCCAGAAATAGTTGTCGGTTATTTCATAACCGTGGATCTTTAATACTTTGGGTACTTTTTTTGCAATGGGTGGTTTCATATCGGTCTGAGCAATGATTGTAAGACTGCAAATATCGGCAATGATTAATAACGCAAGAATGTAAAAGCTTACCTTCATCGATTTATGGGCTCCTTAGTCTACTTTCGCCTATTCGGATAATCACATTCTACTACATTTTGCCGGATGCGGTCTTCAGCCCTGGAGCATGCGAAAGGCCCCCGCGCCTAATGCCGGGGGCCCTTCAATGCCGTCTGTAAAAACGGGCTGATCGTTTATGACGGGTCCGCGGTGTTGACCGGCGGGCCCGCTAATCTAGTCTTGCGGATTCGCTATGAAGTTCATGTCTTCGAGATTATCCTGCAAGGTAATGATCCTGCTCGGTGACGAGAATCTGAACCGCTTCGCGCTCACCTGCAGAAAATAAGTCTGTCCTACCTGCAGGTTCTCGAAGCTGTAACTGCCGAACGGACCGGTCTGAACGATCACGGGCTGCGTCAGGGTCCCGCCGGAAAGCGATACGACCGCGTTACGAATGCCGTTGCCGTTGGACGTCATTACGCGCCCGCTTATCGAAGCATTCGCCGCGACGGGTACCTGATTTTCCGCGCCGGTCCAGCGTCCGAGGATGTCTGTGACACCCACTATCGGGCCCAATGTATTCGTTCCCGCATTGACACACGCCACGACCGGACAGAGGTTCGTCACAACCCCGGCGGGGTTTTTCCTGTACGTGCGATAATCAGCCTCGTTACCGTTCACGTCGTTCGCATCGACATCGTAGGTGAACGACAGGTCGACCGTGATGTCACCGTCCTCTTCGAGCGACCAGTTGCGCGAAAGCGATGTTGGTGGGTTAAACCCGGCCAGCGTGCCGTTGAAAGAGCGTGCAGTCAGCCTCGAACCAGGGGCGGCAGCCGTTACATTAGCCAGCACCGGGGTGAAGGCACCCTGACCGACAAAGAAGGTGTATACACCCGCGGCCGAGAAATCGCGCGCGAGGTTCCCGTCAACAAACCCGTTCGTCCTCGCAGCGGCGCCGTTGTGAATAATGGTGTTCCCGTTTCCGGTAAAGACGACCCCGTTGGTCAGCGTCATCGCGCCGGTGATGGTAATGTTTCCGCCCGCGATATTCAGGCTGGTCACATTATTATCCACCGTCATGGTGGTCAGCGTGCGCGCCGGGTTTATCTCACCGCCCGTGGTATAGGAGGTCGTGGTCCTCAGATAAGAATTGATCTGTCCTCCCGTACCGAGGTTGAATGTAAACGGCACATCGAACGTGCCGGCATTCGTTGCCGTCGTGGTGTTGCCGATCTGCACAACGCCCGTGCTCACGCCGCCTACTCCGAGCGTTATTTTACCAGCGCCGATTACATTACCCGAAAACAGGATCACCCGGCTGGTGATTATATTGTTTGCCGCCCCGCTCAGGTCTACACCTGCCGGGGAGTCGAAATCGAGGGATAACAGCGGTGTCGCGACCGCGCCATTAATACCCGAGCCTGTATAAATATGCCCGGCACCCGCGCCGAGGCCCAGGAAATAAAGTCGGCTGCCCGCCACATTTCCGGTGACCGTGCCATTATTGGTAAACGTTCTTATAAATCCCCCTTCAGCCGTCGGGGCAACGAGGAAACCGTTGATCGCAAACGTCGCTCCCGTATTGACCGTCGTATTTCCATGGATCAGCGTTTGATCTGTAAAAGTCACCGTCTTGTTGTTTGTCGTGTTATCGACCACGATGGATGGTGCGTGGTCCCCCGCAATACGGAAGTTAAAGTTCGCCGCCGTCGCGCCGGTCCCGACATTTAATACAGTCGGTGACGCATTCGAAGTAGCCGTTCCGTTGACCCGGAAATCAACCAGGGTACCAACCGTTGCCGCATTTATCATATTGATCGTCCCGCCGTTGAAAGTCGAAACGGAAGTTGATCCGAATAGCTCGAACGAGCCGAAATTACTAACGCTATTACCTAACGTTCCGACATTTACCGTGCCTCCCGTCTGGGTATATGTAACACTGCCCTGCGGGGAGAATCGGCCGGTAGCGTTCATCGTGCCTCCTTCGATAATGAAGGTCGCACCCGTCGCGCCGCTCAGTCCGTCACCAAGCCCTACACCGATGTTGAACGTGCCCTGCGTAAGCCGAAGTAATCCGTTGATCGCGCTCGTCGTACCGCCGGCCTGTCCGGCCACCGTGTAGTTCGGGTTATTCAACCAGAAGCCGCTCGCCAGCGGAGTCGTGTACGTCGCCGTCGGGAACGTGCGGTTGGTCATGGTAAACGTGCCGGAGACCTTAAAGGTACCGCTGGTCAGGGTCAAATATCCGGCCACGTCCGTATTGACGCCTCGGACCGTGAAATTCGTCGTTACTAACTCGACGGTCGTAGCCTGGGCTCCCTTGGCCACTGTGATGCCCCTGACATCGGTTATCGGGCCGGCGCCGTTTATCAGGCTGTTCGTTGCGGAGGCGCCGAATACGATGTTCGCGCCGGCCGTATCGCCATTGGTACTGAAATCGAGGGTGCCGTCAGTGGTGATATTTCCGAGTACGTTCAGGGTATGGCCCGTTTGGGTTCCGCTTCCAGCACTCTGGAAGACTGCCGAGGCGCTGAGAATTACGTTAGTACCGACTGTCAGGCTCCGGGCCGTCGTCGCTTCGTACTGAAGGGTACCGCCGCCATTGATGAATACGCTGAAGGCAACCGCGGCCGTGTCGATGGTTACTGTACATCCCGCCGGGATCGTTACATTATCACCGGCTGTTGGAACCACACCACCCCATGTCGCGGGAGCGCTCCAGTTTCCGTTCGCTACCATACAGGTTGAGGCACCGGGTGCCCCCGTGGCCTGGCTTCCGGAAATGAACGTCCCGCTCAGCGCACCCTCGGTAACCGCATATACGCGGTAAAAATAGGTAGTGGTCGGGGTCAGGCCGGTATCGTTAAAGGAGGTCGCGCCCGCCGCCGTTTGCGCGAGGAAGGAGAAATTGGTCCCGTCGGTCGACCTGTAAATAACATATCCAAACTCGTTGATCGCGTTATCGGTCCAATTAAGCTGAATGGTCGTGGCCGTCACCGGTGCGAATGTCAAACCGCTCGGAGCTAAGGGAATGTTCGGCGTAAACAAATAACTCGTCCCCGCCGCTATTGCGTTAGCCTGCACATCGTTCGCGGCAGCGTACGAAACAGTATTCGAAGAGGTCGTAACGGCGGCAAAATTGGTCCCGGCCCCTGATTGGAGACCGACGGAATAACCACCGTCTACTGCAAAATTCGGCGCCGGCAAAGCAGCATAGACGAACTGGATGGCGCCCTGATTAGCCGTTCCCGCCGATTCAAACAGCCACAGCTGAAAAGTTCCGGTACCCACACCTGCGCAGCCCGCACCGCGCGTGATCTGCATGTTTTGCCACTCTACAATTAGTTTGCGATTAGGAGCGCTGCCGATCGTCTTAAAGTGAACCCTGCCGGTTGTTCCAGTACAGAGGTCATCCCAATAGGCCGCGATCTTCGGCGCGTTGCCCGTGCTGTCAAGATCATTCGTAAACGACGATCCGGTAGTAACACCGCCCACTCTGATAAAACCGTTAGCGTTGGCGCCGAACTGGGTAGCGCGGACACCGTCAAACCAAAACTCGAAGCCGATATTGGCCACTGCCGAATTACCGTCGTCCGAGCTGGCGCCAATCAACTGCGTGGTGCCGGTGGACATATCTTCGAGAACCGCCCCGGGGAGGCTCATCGGGTATGTGGTCGCGGTAATTAATTCAGATAAATCACCGCCTAAAACGTTCTTCTCTCTGTTTAACTTTCCTTTAGTCTGAGGAAACCTATCTCCCTTGAGATCGATTGCCTCTTCCACCTGTGCCGACTGTGCCGTCACGGCATGGCTAAATAACCCGATAGTTAAAACCGCAAAAATAGCAAACAAAGTGAAAAGTTTCATAGCCCTCATACGTTCTCCTTAATTTTGATATCGCTTCATCGCGAAAAAATACCTCTTAACAGGCCCTCCTCCGTCTTCGCAACGCGGTTTGCCGCCCGGTATTTGAGGTTCAGGTTGTCAATCGGAAAGCTGTCGGATAATTCTAACTTTCATTCATATTATTACGCACAGGAATTATGGGACCTGAGATTCCTGCATGACGGGGGAGAAATCAATAGTGTGTCTTAACGCATCAAGTCAACATATTTTGCAAAAGGCGTAAAGATTTTACTGGTAATACTAATTATTTCCTTGATGAAATTATAGTGATATTTCCTTTGTTGTCAAGAAATTCGCTCAGAAATCCTCGGCTCGCGGTTTTCTGAAAATGTGCTCGTAGTAAGATGAAAAAAACTTTTTTTGCACATCCGGTTAACACTTATCGCACGCGCAGCGTCTATATGGTCGGCAATATAAAAATGACAGGCCCGTGACGAGCGGCGGACCGGATTCATATCCTTCATTGTAGTTGCCTTTTATATCTATATAATAACCACGTCGCTCGTCACATTTGGAATATGCCCGAAAGCGGAATGACAGGAAACATATTATTATTCGCCGGAAGCGAGAGTGTCGGCACGACCACCGCGGCGTCCGAAGTGGTCAAGCCTGAAACCGCGCTCGTCGAGCGGATAACCGCCGGCGACGAACGGGCCTTTGGCGAGCTCTATAAGATATACGCGCCGATGGTGCACGGTATTATTCTCGCCCGCGTCCCGCATGAGGAAGCCGACGATATTGCGCAGGAAGTTTTCCTTGCCGCCTACCGGAATTTGAAAACACTTCGCGAAGCAGCGGCCATCGGCCCGTGGCTCGGCTCCATCGCCCGGAACCGTGTCGTAGAATTCTATCGCCGGTCACGGCCGACCGAAGAACTGACCGATCATTTTAGCCGAAGCGACAGCCCCCGCACCGAGGCGAACGAGATCATGGCCGCTATCCACTCGCTGCCGATCGCTTATGCGGAAACGCTGGTCCTGCGGCTTGTGGAAGGAATGACGGGACCGGAGATAGCCGAGCAGACGGGGCTGACACCGGAATCGGTGAGGGTAAATCTGCACAGGGGTATGAAGCTTTTGCGGCAAAAGCTCGGTATTACGGAGTAAGAGAAATGAAGGAAGATTATCTTTGGGACAAAACGGGCACCGACCCCGCGATTGAAAAGCTTGAAAATGCGCTGAGCGCGTTTCGGTTCGACGAAAGCTCGCTGCAAATACCGGTCAGCGCCAGCGCCCAGGTTGAAGGACGGCGTTATTTCAAATTCCTGTCTTTTGGGTTTGCGGCGGCGGCATGCGCTTGCGTTGCCATTATCTCGTGGGCGCTGTGGGCCCCGATTGCCGGCCCGGACACAGTTCCCGCGCCGGAGCAGGCCTTCACGCTGCCCGCCGAGGAAACACTTGACAGCGTCGAGAACAAGCCGAATATGCCGGTTACCGTTGGCGTTAAAGCACCGTCGCCTTCTCGTACGGCCGGACACTATAAAAAAGCCGTGAAAAAGGCGGTCAGGCCGGTTACGGCCAAGGTCAAAAAGCCGGCGCCGGCAGCCCAGCCTTTTACCAAAGAAGAGATCTACGCATACAACCAGCTGATGCTGGCGCTTTCGATAACCAGCGACAAGCTGAACCTTGTCAAGGAAAAGATCCCGGGGGAATAGGACCGAAGTTATAAATAAGGGAGAGAAATTATGACATCATTTATTAAATATTTATCAGCAATTACGCTTTTGTTCCTGGCTGCCGCCACTCCGGCGATGGCCCAGGACGCGCACCTGCGCTTTGAAAGGCTCAACCAGCTCGAGAGCAAGGCCCGCGACATCGTCGAAGTAAATATCGACGGCAAGCTGCTCGAACTCGCAAAAAGGGTCATGGTCAAGGTCGACGATCCGAATGCGAAAAAGGTCGGGCAGGCCATCAGCGGGCTCCGCGGCATCTATGTCCGCGTCTACAATTTCGAGAAAGAGAATGAGTACGACATGACCGATATCGACGATATCCGCAACCAGCTCCAATCACCGGGCTGGGAGCGCCTGGCCAATGTGCGCAGTAAAAAGAACAACCAGAAGGTAGATATATACACGATGTTTACAGGCGATACGATGAGCGGCGTGGCCGTGGTGGTATCGGAATCGAAAACCGTCGCGTTTATAAACGTGATCGGCCCGATCGATATCGATCTGCTGGCCGAGATGAGCGGCAAAATGAACATACCGCGGCTCGAGATCGAAAGGGATCCGTCTACCGCTAAACCAAAGAATTAAAGGAGGTGAAGACTATGTCAGCTGTAAAGAGGATATTTCTTGTAACGGCTCTCTCCATAATGGTCTTGACCCTCCTCGCCCCGGCTGCGGCGGAGGCAAAAGGCGGCAGCGAATACGGCAAGGTCGTTAAGCATCTAAAGACAAAATATAAAGCAAAAAAGGTGCGCGTTCCTTTTATGTTTCTCGCCCGCTGGGCGGTCGGGATGGTCCGGCCGGCCGGGGTTAAGAGCTTTAACATAACCCTGTTTGAGAAGCTGCGGTTTTCGCGCGCGACGCTCGACGAGGAGATGAACGCGGCGATGAAGGATTCGCTCGGACCGGAGTGGAGCCCGATACTGCGCGTCCGGTCGCACGAGGGCCAGCAGGTCTATGTAAATATGCGCGAGTCGGGCGATAATGTCAGGCTGATGATGGTCGCGATCGATAAGGAAGGCGCCGCGATCATCCGGGCGACGTTCAGCCCCGAGGGACTTGCGAATTTTATCAATAATCCGAAGATTTTCGGTATGTCGCTAAAGGACGGGGAGTCGAAAAACGGCGAACCGGGCAAACCGGATGGCGATAAGGACAACGATCCCGAGGATAAGCAGGCCGAACCTAAAAAGGACAACTAATAGCCGCGTTCACAGTATTGAGGCCGTCTGAAAAGGCGGCCTTTTTTCGTAGCGCCGCCATCCTGGCGGCTGTCGTGGCAGGGCATCCTGCCGCCACCTAATCCAAAATCCAAAATCGAATTTTGATTCAATGCATCACTGACTCAACTCTTCCGCCTTTTCCCTGTCGGCTTTAGCAGCCGGCAGGTTACCGAGCGCTTCGTAAATGTCCGCCCGACGGCTGTACCCGTCCGGATCGTCCGGCTTGAATTCAATATATTTGCTGAAATCCGCAACCGCCTCGCTAAGCTTGCCGAGCGTTTCGTAGACGCCGCCCCGGCCATAGTAGATATCCGGGTCCTCGGGAGTGATCCGGGCAGCTTCCGTGTAATCGCTCAGCGCTTTTTCGGGTTCGCCCTTACCGTCGTAGATCAGCGCCCGGTTGAAATACGCGTCCGCGTATTCCGGATCCAGGTCCAGCGACCGCGAATAGTCGCTAAGAGCAAGATCATTTTCGCCCATCTCGCCGTATACGACGCCGCGGTTATAGTGGGCCAGGGCGCTCGAGGGGTTCAGCTCGATAGCGCGCGTATTGTCTTCGATCGAGCGCGCTTTTTGCCCCAGTTCGTCCCGGCTCAATGCCCGCGCGGTATAGAATTCGTCATCCGACGGATTGAGACGGATAGCGCGCGTAAAATCCGCGACCGCCTTTTTGTGCTGCCCGGCCGATTGATACTCCATTCCGCGGTTATAGATCGCGTCGGCGTCATAGGGCAGGATCTTCAGGTACTTATTCAGGTCTTTTATCGCGTCGGCATGCCGGCCCACCTCGGAATAGGCATAGGCCCGGTCGAAGCGCGAACCGGTGTCCATCGGGTTCAGCTTCAGAAGCTCCGTGTAATACTCGACCTGGCACGCGTAATCCTCGTCACCGCACCCCTCCGCGGGCTCAATCGCCTCTTGGCCGAAAGCGGTAAAAGGAAGAAGGAGTATGAGCAGCGATATATACAGTTTTAACATAAAGCACGTCACCTGAAATTCAGACGGTGTTTAGCAAAGATTAGACGCTAAATCTATACATTTTTGCTGACATCTAGTAATGGGACAACTCGCTAAGCCCGGCAAACTCGCCAAACTATCTCGCGCCATCGCATTGCGGATTGTGGATTGTAAAAAAGAAAAAGCCGCCTGCTGATGCAGACGGCCCTGATTTGTGCGGGCTGAATGCCCCGGATACAGCCGGCAAGATGCCGGCGTTACGACTATCTTTCCCCAATCGCCTTGTACTTCAGGTCGCGTTCGCCGATGTATTCGGCGCGGGGGCGGATCAGCTTATTATTGTGATACTGCTCCAGGATGTGGCCGGTCCAGCCCGAGATGCGGCTGACGGCGAAGATCGGCGTAAAGAGGTCGAGCGGGATACCCATCATGTAATAGGTCGACGCCGAGTAGAAATCCACGTTCGGGAACATTCCCTTTTTCTCGTGCATCAGGCGCTCGATCTTCTGCGACATTTCAAACCACTTACCGTTGCCGGTCTTCTCCGCCATCTGCCCCGAAAACTTGCGAAGCCACGTCGCGCGCGGGTCTTCCGTTTTGTAAACCGCGTGGCC
>Ga0190272_10001066_pt1 | contig 13311 bp, 12 predicted proteins | sample Popmic504T_FD_133746 | JGI IMG/M metagenome (GOLD analysis project Ga0190272, IMG submission 133746) | Populus adjacent soil microbial communities from riparian zone of Shoshone River, Wyoming, USA - 504 T | ecosystem: Environmental > Terrestrial > Soil > Riparian zone | place: USA: Wyoming...
GTGCCGCCGGTGACGGGCCCGGGGGAACGGCTGGCTACAGCCGAGCATGCAGGTCGCACTTGTCCGTACTGCCGGTTCAGCTTCAAGCCGGGAGTGTCGTTGACCGAGTGCGGGTCGTGCAAGGCACTGCACCACTCGGAGTGCTGGCAGGAGAACGGCGGCTGTGCCGTAACCGCGTGTCCGGCGGCGCCGGCAGCACCGGGCACCGCCGCCACGACGGCGACCGCCGTACAGGCGACGACGCCATCCGTGGCGGTGACGACGGCGCCACCGCCGCCACCGCCCCCTCCTCCCAGTCCGGCGGGCGCTCGCCCGCCAGGCGCCGCCGAGTTCACCGAGCAGGTGCGGGCCTGGCTGGCGACCCCGCTGGTGGCAGCCGCCGGGATGACGGCCCTTGTCGCGGCCGCGACGATGCTCGCCGTCGGGTTCGCCGCTGCGATCGTCAGCCCCGAGGCGTCGCTGATCGGCGCCACCGGCTACGACTCGAGCCTGTTCGAGGAGACCGCCCGGCTGACGGTCGCCACAACGCTCGCGCGCTTTGGATCGAGCGACTTCACCTTCCTGCTGCTGCCGCTGCTATTCGTCGCCGCGCCGCTCGGCGGCGCCGCCTACGGTGCGCTGCGCAACGCGCCACGCACCGCCGCGCTGCCACCCCGGCAGCGGCTGGCCGCCGGCGCCGCGGCCGGTCTCCCGCTGGCGCCGCTGATGCTGGTCGTGGCGGCCTTCGGCGACCAGGACGGCTTCGGCTTCTCGACCGGCAGCGTCATCCTCTACAGCGTTCTCTGGGGCGCCATCGGCGGAGTGGCCGGCGTCGCGATCGCGCTCGGGCCCGACGGCCGGCGCGCGCTCGCCGCGTCCGTGCCGGCGCGCATCGATCGCTACCTGCGGCTGGCATGGGCGGCACTCAGGCCATTGGCGCTGTTGCTGGCCGTCACCGGCATCGTGGCCGTCGCCGCCTGGACGATCCAGACCGCGCGCGAGAACACGCCGGACGCCGGCTACCGCTCGATGCCGACGGCGCTCGTCGAGAACCTCCTCTACGGCGGCGACCTCGCGATCTCGACCGCTGCGCTCGGGTCGCTGGCGCAGTTCGAGCCGCTCGGCGAGGATGGCTCGCTGCGTGCGCTGCCGCTGCCGCTGCGCGACCTGACCGCGTTCGACGGCTTCGGCGAGCGCTGGCGCATCTTCGCCTACGGCGACAACTATCCCGCCTACGCCTTCGTCTTCATGCTGATCCTGCTGATCGGGCTGCCGATCGCGCTCGCCGCCTACGGCGGCTTCGCGGTCGCCGTCGCCGCCGGCGCGCAGACGCCCGCGGCGGCCGCCGGGCACGGCGCGCTGGTGGGCGTCGTCTGGGCGCTCGCGCTGACGCTGTTGCGCGCGATCGCGGCGCTGCAGCCGATCGTCGGGGACAGCCTGTTCACCTCGGTGCTGCTCGGCGCTGCGGCGGCAGGCGCGCTCGGCGGTCTGCTGGCGTTGAGACAGACCGCGTGACGACGCGAGCCGTGAGCCCTCAGTAGACGTCGACCTGCGGCCGCTCGCCGGGGACGTCGCCCGATGGCGGCGGAGTCGCCGGCGCGGTGCTCGTGCGGTCCGGCGCGGGCTGAGCGGGGTTCGGCGCCGAGGCGGGCGTCGAGTCGCCGCCACCGCTGAACAGCGCAACCGCCACACCGACCATCAGCGCGACCACCAGCGCGAGGCCGCCGTAGCGCAGAGCGTCGCGCCGGCGATCGCCGCTCATCTGCTCGCGCGGTGGCGTAACGCCACCGGTCGCGTCACGACTGGTCGCCCCCTCCTCGAGCAGGACTATCTCGCCGTCGCGCCAGCCGAAGACCCCCTCCGTGCCGGCATGGGGGTCGACGACGTAGGCGATCTGGCGCGGATCGGCGAAGAAGTTCCGATGGATGAAGAGGTCGTGACTCGAGAGGAAGATCCCGAACCCCGGATGGCTGTGGTACCAGCCGATGATCTGCGCGTCCGGAAAGTCACGCTCGAGCTGCTGGTGGATGCTCGACCACGCTTCGTGGGTGAAGGTCACGCTCGCCCGCTCGCCGCGCGCCTCGAGCGCCGCGATCGAGCCGGTGACCACGGGCATCGGTCCCTCGCCCATCACGCCGACGAGCACGCCGCCGACCTCGTGGCTGTCGTTGTCGAAGATGTGGTCGTAGATCGCCGCACTGACGCGGCGCGTCAGGCCCGGGACGTGGACGCCCTTGCTCATGCCGCCGCCCCGAGCCGCTCGAGCGCCGATCCGTCGCCACCGAGCAGGTAGTGGCGGCGGTCCGTGCCGGCGCGACCGGTCACGACGTCGAAGTCCGGCAGGCCCAGCTCGGCCGGCGTCAGGCCGAGCAGCTCCTCGTCCTCGTGCGTGACGGAGTGGACCAGGCTCAGCTTGCGCTCCGCGCCGCACTCGGGACACAGGGCGGCGCCAACGCTCAGCCCGTCGATCGGGCGAAACAGCGGCTCGGTGACCGCACACTCCGGGCACCCAAGCTGCGTGACGATCTCGCGCTCGAGGTCGAGCACGGCGTCGCCGAGCTCGGCGCGCGCATCGGCGAGCAGCTCGCCGAGCGTCGCCCCGGCAGCGGCGCCGACCGCCGTCGAGAGGTCGTAGGTGTCGTGGCTGAGGCAGTCGTCGCGGCGCGGGTAGGTGACCACGTAGGAATCGTGGGTGAGCCCGTTGTAGGCGACGCCGCGGCCGCCGAAGCTGCCGTCGACGCGGTCGGCGTGCAGAAGCTTGACGGCCTCCTGGACCTGCATGCCGGCGATCACGCTCGCCGAGGTCGCGGTCGTCGGGACCTTGCCGGTGAGCATCTCGTCGCGCGTCAGCAGCGAGCAGGCGCGGCGCGCTGCCAGCAGCTCGTGGTCGCGCGCGTTCATCGTGCACTCGTAGCAGGCGGTGTCGGGCGGCGAGAAGACGCGCATCGTGCCCATCAATCCCTCGATCGCGCCGTCGACCCACGGGGTCGAGGTCTTCCAGCAGGACTGGTTGACGTGCAGGCGCGCCTCGCGGTTGTCGAGGCCACCGAGGACGACGTCGACCTCGTCGAACAGCCGCAACCCGAACGCCGTCCGCACGTCGCCGACCACCGGCACGATGCGCACGCCTGGGTTCAGCTCGCGTGTCGCCTCCGCGACCACCTCGGCCTTCGGCCGCCCCTCGTCGCGCTCGCGGAAGAGCACACAGCGGGAGAGGTTCGAGCCCTCGACGCTGTCGAGGTCGACGACGACCACCGTCCCGACACCCAGCAGCGCCAGGTTCTTCAACAGCTCGTTGCCGAGCGCGCCGGCCCCGACGACCAGCACCTTCGCTGCCGCCAGCCGATCCTGGTCCCACCACGAGATCAGCGTCTGGCGGTGATACCTGCCGTCGACGTCGTCGACGTCGACCTCCACGCGACGGTCCGCGCGCACGTTCATCGAGCGCCGGCGGTTATCTCCGCGACCAGCCGCAGCACGTCGCCCTCCGCGACACCGGCCTGCTCGAGCGTCTCGTGATCGTCGATCTGGCGACCGGTCTGCTTGTGGTGGAACTTGTACGACAGCGGCTGACCGTCGGGGCCGAGCGACGGCAGCTCCATCAGCTCGACCAGCTTGGCGATGATCCGGCCGCTGGCGACGCCCTCCGGGACCGAGGCCTCCTCGGTCTTGTTGCCGGTCGCGTCGATCACTGTGATGTCCAAGGCTCTCCTTTTCGGCTGGCAGTCGAGTTCATACCTGCTGCAGTGTCCGCTCGGCGTACGCGATCGACGTCGCGCCGACGCCGATCGTGTCGCCGTTGCGCAGCTCGTGCTGCGCGACGGGCTGGCCGTTGATCGTCACCGGACAGCCCTGGTAGGCCGTGAGCGTGCGCCGCGACGCCCCGGGGCCGGCCGATGCGGCGATCGTGAAGTGGTACGGCTGGATCGCCGAGTCCTTGATCAGCACGACGTCGCACTTCGGATCGCTGCCGACGGTCGTCTCGGTCGCGTAGAGGATGAACTCCTTGCCCGCCATGCCGCCGGCGACGACGTGCAGCCAGGCCTCGCGCCGCGCCGTCTCGACGAGGCCGATCGCGAGGCCGATCCCGCCGCCGACGACCAGCAGGCCGATCAGCCGGCTGAGCGCCAGCGAGTCGACGTTGAACGCGACCCAGTGGAAGACGACGCCCCCGATCGCACCGCCCACGGCGCCGCCGATCAGTCCGTTGATCAGCTTCTCGCGCGAGCGCACGAGCAGCGCGCTGGCCGCCCCCATCCCCATCCCGAAGATGCCCCAGGCGAGTGCACGTGCCAGGTACAGCTTCGGGTTGCTGGTCAGGTCGGCGAAGTCGTCGAAGGTCGCGTTCTCGAGCACGTTGCGGTAGATCGGGGTGTAGATCAGCTGGGCGACGAACCCGGACGCAAAGCCGATCGCGGCCCCGGCGGGGGCGACCCGCCCGACCACGTGGAGGAACCCCTCGACGCTGCGGTTCTCGATCTGCTCCCAGCCGCTGTAGACGGTCGCGAAGACGAGCCCGAGCACCGCGACGAACAGGCCCGACTGGAGATTCGCCTCGCTCTCCGACGTCGTCGGCTTGGTGCCGATCCCGGTGATCTCGCAGATCGCCCAGCCGATCGCGATCCCCACCGAGGCAGCGACGAGGCTGCGCACCTTGACGCCTCCAAGGTTCAACGGCAACCCCGGCGACGCACCCGGGAGGTCGCTGGAAGTCAAGACCCGCGGCGGCGCGAGAGCGTCGCTGGCGAGCGGCGGGAACTGCTGCTCGGCAGGCTGCTGCGGAGCCGGCGGCTGGGCGACGGCGTCGGCCGGGCCGAGGTCGTCCTCGGTGAGGATCAGCTTCGGGCGCTCCTCGCTCACCGTCAGCCCGTTCCGCGCAGGGTCACCAGCAGCTCGTCGTCGTCGGAAGCCGCGCCGTCCTGGCCCTCGAGCGCTGGCAGCGCACCGGTCACGACCGGCGGACCGGACGCGCTGGGAGCCGTCTTGGACGACGTCGAGCCGAGCGTGATCGCGACCTCGGGACTGCCGAGCGTGACGTTCCCGAGCGGAAAGAGATTGGAGTTCTGCGACGCCCAGCGTGCCGCGAGCGCATCGAGCGGACTGGCGGTGTTGTAGACGCGGTACTGGATCATGTCGGCGATCTTGGCGATCGTGTCGGCCAGCGCCTGGCCCGCCGCCCAGTAGTCCTGGAGGCAGTAGTACTCCTTGATGTTCGGATGGAACACCGGTGTCAGCGGAGTGCAGAGCGGCTTCTCGCGTGGATAGCCCATCGGCAGCCGGACCTCGACCTCGTGGCTGTCGACGGGGATCGGCTGGGTTCCGTCGAGCCTCAGCCCGCGTACACGAAAGGTGACTCGATAGGCCTCCGGCGGCCGGTTTGGGCCCAGCGGGGCGACATGGACGTGCGGGTGACCCGAGAACTCGCCCCGCACCGCCTCGTAGTCGGCGGCGAGCCGACGCAGTCTGGGCGCACTCATCGGCGTAACCTATCTGACCCACCCGGCCGCGGGCGTTGCTGCCGGTTAGCCAAGTAACCGGAATGCCAGACGACTTCGAGATCAGCCTCGGCCCGCGCGCCGACCCAGACGTCGACGTGGTGCTGCGGCGCCCGGGAGAGCCCGGCGCCGGCGACGACGTCGAGCTCCGCAGCACCGCCGTCCTATTCGACGGCCGGCGGATTCCCGTGCGCCGTGAAGGTCTGACGATCGGCCGCGATCCGGAGTGCGACCTGACATTGGTGAGCGGCCTCGTCGCCCCCGTCCACGCGCGCATCGAGCCGCGCGGCGACGGACAGGTGCTGATCGATCTCGACAGCGGCGCCGGCACGTACCTCAACGGCGAGCGCCTAGCGGGCGGAGAACACGATCTCCATGGCGGTGACAGTATCGCCGTCGGCGACGAGATACTGCACTTTGTCACAGTCCGTGACTCGCCGTTGCCTCCGATCGAGGTCCTGTCGTCGCTGCGCATGGACCGGCCGCGACTGACACTCGGCCGCGACGTGACCAACGACATCGTCCTGAATCACCCGAACGTCTCGCCGCTGCACGCCGAGATCGTGGTGAGCGAGAGCGGCGCCCGGCTGAAGGATCTCTCGCACGGCGGCACCGGCTGCCGAGTCAACGGCAGGCTGGTGTCACGAACTTTCCTGAAAACCGGTGACGAGCTCGCGATCGGTCCCTACCGCCTCGTCTTCGACGGCGAGCTGCTGCAGCAGCGCAGCCAGTCGCCGGGCCGGCGGCTGCGCGCCGAGGGCGTCAGCTTCGTAGCCGACACGAAGACGATCCTCCAGCCGACGTCGCTGACGCTCTCACCGGGCGAGCTGGTCGCGGTCGTCGGCGAGAGCGGGGCCGGCAAGACCACGTTGATGAAGCTGCTCTGCGGCGAGGCGACGCCCGCGAGCGGGCGGGTCCTGGTCGACGGCGAGCCGGTCGCCGCACGCCTGACCGACATCGGCTACGTGCCGCAGCAGGAGATCGTGCATCCGCTGCTGACGGTGCGCGAGGCGCTCCGCTACGCCGCGGAGCTGCGCCTGCCGCAGGACTCGACCGAGGCCGACCGCCAGATCGCCGTCGAGCGCGTGATCGAGGAGGTCGGCCTCGCGGCCCACGCCGAGACGCGGATCGGCTCCTTGTCGGGCGGCCAGCGCAAGCGCGCCGGCGTCGCGAGCGAGCTGATCAGCCAGCCGGGCCTGCTGTTCCTCGACGAGCCGACCACAGGGCTCGACCCTGGCCTCGAGCGACGGATGATGCGCCTCTTCCGCAGCCTCGCCGACGCCGGCCGGCCGGTCCTGCTGGTCACCCATGCGACCGGCAGCCTGCAGCTCTGCGACAAGGTCGTGGTGATGGGCTGCGGCGGCCTGACCTGCTTCGAGGGCACGCCCGACGAGACGTTGGAGTTCTTCGGCGTCGATCGCTTCGACGACGTCTACGTCGCCCTGGAGGAGCAGGGAGCGGGGAGCTGGAGCGACCGCTTCGCGGCCGCGGAGACCCCGGAGGCCGCCGTCGAGCCGGTCGCCGCCGCACGAGCGGCACGCGCGACCCCACCGCGGCTCGTCGGACCGCAGGCGAGCACCTTGACGCGCCGCTACGCGCTGCTGTTCGGCCGCGACCGGCGCAACCTGAAGATCCTCGCCGCCCAGGTGCCGCTGCTCGGATTGGCGACCGGCCTGCTGTTCCGGTCGGAGGTCTTCAGCCGCGAGGACCCGGCGAACATGTTCGCCGGCGAGAGCGCGCAGCTGTTGTTCCTACTCGCGACGATCGCGATTTGGTTCGGCGCGATCGCCGCCGCGCGCGAGATCGTCAAGGAGCGGACCGTCGTCGCGCGTGAGCTCGCGATCGGCGTGCGGCCACCGGCCTACCTCGTCTCGAAGGCGGTGGTGCTGTTCACGCTGACGGGCCTGCAAACCGTCGCCCTGGCGGCGATCGTGCTGACGCTGCGTCCGCTGCACGCGGCGTCGGGCACCGGGCTGTCGATCGTCACGATCCTGGTCTTGACGGCCTGGGTCGGCGTCGCGATGGGACTGCTCGTCTCGGTCTACGTGCGCAGCGAGGATCAGGCGGCGAGCTTCATCCCGCTGATCCTCGTGCCGCAGCTGCTGTTCGGCGGCGCGATCGTCCCGACCGAGCAGATGGGCGCGCTGATGGCGCTGCTGTCGAAGGTCTTCGTCGCGCAGTGGTCGTTCGCCGGGGTCGGGACGGCGATCGACCTCGACCAGCGGATAGCCCAGGACACCGTCTTCAGCCAGGCGAACCGCTACGGACCGGACTTCTTCGGCCTCGGCGTGCCCGCGACGGTGGCGATCCTGCTCGCCTTCCTGGCGATCTTCGCGGTCGCGGTTCACCGCCGGCTGCCAGCGTTCGCACGCTCTGGCTGACGGCCCGCCGTCCAGCCGCGAGTCAGCGTCAGGAGCAGGCGTCCGGAAACTCGGCGCGCAGGCCCCGCTCGAGCGCTCCGAGCACGGTCGCCAGGACCTCCGGCGCCTGCGCCTTGCCGGGGTCGTCGTCGGGAGGCTGGACCGACGGGCGGAACGCGACCGCGAACGCCCCCCAACGGCCGCCGGGCAGGTCGACCGTCCCGATCTGCTCGACGAGGTAGCTCGCCTGGGCGGTGCCACCCCAGCCGCCCTTGTAGGCGACGTTCCAGCACGGGTCGGCGAAGACGTCGCCCGCACCCCAACTCGGTGGCGCGGTGAGCTGACTCCCCGCGCCCGGCTCGGCGCTGTCCTGCTTCGGGCGGCGCAGCAGGCCGAGCAGATAGTCGGACCGCGCGGCGCCGTAGGGCTCGCGGGCGCGCAGCGCGTGCGCCACGCGCGCTGCATCCGACACCCGCCACTCGGTCGTGCCGAGCAGCAGCGCCGGCAACGGCGCGTCCTCGGCCGATAGGCCTTGGTAGCCGGGGGCGATGCAGTGTTCGCCGCTCTCGTCCTGCTGGGCGAGTGTCAAGTCGATCGCGCCGCCGGCTTGCTCGACCGTCGACCGAACCGCATCGGCAACCGCGCCGGTGCTGCCGAGGTCGCGTTGTAGCTCGAGCACCATCTTGCGCTGGGCGCAGTTGTCAGACTGCACCAACGCGCGCTCGAAGATCGGCTCGAGGCCGGCGAGGCGATCGCCACGCTCGCCGAGCAGCGTCAGCGCGGTCACCAGCTTGACCGTGCTCCAGAGCCGCATCGGGCTCTGCTCACCGGCGACCGCGGGGGCGCTGGCGGCGTCGAGCATCACCGCCGCCTCGACCGTTCCGCGCCCGGCCTCGCTCGCGGCCGCGTCGGCGAGCGCACCCGCAAGCTTCGCGCTCACGGCGTCAGCGGCCGCGGCGCCGCCCGGTGCGGCCGGTGCGTCCGGCTGCTCAGGCTCGTCAGCAGCGGTCGCCGATGCGGAGTCCGGGCCGTCGCCGGACGACGAGCCGAGCACGATCTCACCCTCGCCGGCCGTGGCCGCGCGCTCGCCGGAGTCGGCGGGATGGACCAACCAGCCGAAGGTCACGCCGAGCAGCACGCCACAGAGAGCGACTGCGGCGATCGGCGCATAGGCAGCGCGCGGCAACCCCGCGCGCCAGTCCATCAGCAGCCCCACCCCAGCAGCTCGTCGCTGCGCGGTTCCCACTCGGCACGTCGCGCGGGCGTCATCGAGTAGCCGGGCTCGTAGCGCCAGGTGGCGCTGTCGCTGTCATAGTGCGCCCAGGTCGTGCCGGACCATGTCGAGCACGCCGACGAGGGGTCCGACCAGCCCATGCCGGTGACCGCGATCGTGGCAACGCCGGTCTGCCGGTCGAGCTCGTCGATCTCGACGTGCAGGCTGCTCGGGTCGAGGTACGGGGTCAGCGTCTCCTGCGCGGTCTGCCAGGCGTCGTAGCCGTCCTCGCGCAGCTTCTTCTCCTGGTACCTGCTCGACGTGAGGTCCCACGCGGTCGAGTAGTCGCCGTCGACGATCGCCTGGTGGTGGTCGTAGAGGACCTCCTGGATGTCGAGCCCCATCGTCGCCTCGTCGTCGGCGGGCAGCACGTCGCCGTCGTCGAAGTCCGAGGGGGTCCCCGAGTCGTCGACGGTGGCTGCGCTGGCCGAGTCGCCTACGTCTTGCTCGGTCGGGTCGGAAGAGGCGGCCGGTGCGTCCTCCTTGTTCGAGCTGACGACGAGGGCGACGGCGCCGCCGGCGACGGCCAGCGCGAGCACGAGCACCGCGGCCACCAGCGCGGGACCCCCCCGACTCGATCCGCCGCCGCGCTGAGGCGGCGCGGCAGGAGTGGCAACCGGCGTCTGCGCCACCGGCGCGGAGGGAGCGGGCGGTGGAGGCGGCGGGGGCGGAACGACGGCGGTCGTCGGCGCGAGTACCTCGGTCGGGCTCGCCGCCGGGTCCGCCGCCTCGGGCCCGCCGACGCAACCCATCATCGAGCAGCCGCCGTTGTCGCTCCAGCAGTCGGCGTGATGCGGTGCGTGGCAGCCCCCGCACTCGATCACCTCGGCGCCCGGCTTGAGCGCGAAGCGGCAGTAGGGGCAGACACGCCCCGCGTCCTGCGCGGTCGCGGCACGCGCCGTTGGCGCTGGCCGATCGTTCGTCATCGCAGCAATCCCTCCCATAGTCCGAACCCCAAGAGCACGCCGCTGAGCAGCGCGCAGACAAGCACAAGAACGTTCTCCTGGCTCCAAACGGCGAATTCCGGGAGCTCAGCGGTCGTGGCGGGCGACACGGGCAACGCCGACGCCGCCTCCTCCACCATCACCGAGCGCGGTGCCCGGCGACCCAAGCCCGGCCTGGCCGTCGGGCGCTCGTACCACTGGGCGACCTCTGCCCCATCCCAGCCGAAGACGCCCTCGGCACCGGCAAGCGGATCGACGACCAGCGCGATCTGCGAGGGACCAGCAAAGAAATTGCGGTGGATGAAGAGGTCGTCCTCCGACAGGTAGATCCCGAAGCCCGGATGGCTGTGGTACCAGCCGACGATCTCGTCATGCGGGTATTCGGCCTCCATGACGCGGTGGACGTGCTCCCAGGCATCCTGGGTGAAGGTCAGCGACGACTGTGCCTCGCTCGCGTTGACGGCCGGGATCGCCGCCGTGACCAGCGGCGTTCCGCCAAGCCGGCCTGAGCGACCCACGAGCACGCCGCCGACCTCACGGTCGGCATTTTCGAACACGTGCGAATACACGTGCTCGCGCACGAGCCCATCGAGCCCTGTGACACTTTTGACAGCCGTCATCCCCTTGCCCGCCGGACAACCTAACGGTCATGCCGAAGGCGTGGCGTGCGCCCGCGCCGCCGCCGCGATCGTCTCGACGTCGACGCCGGGCTCGGCCGACAGCGCGCTCAGCCATTCCGCAATCGCGGGATCGAGCGCGTCGGCGAGGTTGAAGGATCTGTAGGTGACCAGATCGACGATGCGGCGGATCAGATCGGCGAGGCTCTCGCCGGCGCTCCACGCCCCGATGCAGACGCCGCCGTTGCGTTCCGGCGGCAAGATGTTCGGATGCACGATCGGGGTCGCCCAGGTGACGACCGGAGGCCGGCGCGGGTACTCGAGGTGCAGGTAAACGGTGAAGCGGTGGATGCCGCGTACCGCGATCGCACCGGTCGCGTCGCGCCCAAGGCCCGGCGCCGAGATCAGCACGTGGTAGATGTCAGGGGGATCGCCCTCGGTGCGGAAGCTGACCACCCCTCTGTTCGCGAGCTCGAGCATCTGCTCCAGGTCAGCCGCAAGCCGGCGGTTGCGTGGGCTCATCGGCGGATCATCGCTCAGGGTTGGGGTGCCGCGAAATGCTGGTAGTCCTTGATCGTCTGCCAGCGCCCGCCCCACTCCCAGCCGACGGCGTCGAAGGCTCGGACCAGCGAGCGGCCGGGGGTCGCCATGCCGGGACGGTGCACCGACCGGTCGAGATATGGCTGTGACGCCGGGTGCGAGGTCCCGCCGTCGGCGTGGACGTAGGGATTCTCGATCGGGTTGATGTCGATCGCGCGTCCGTAGGCGTGGTCGGACCATTCGCTGGAGCCCGTCACCGGACGGCAGTTGAACGCAGACGTGTTGTCCGCCTCGATCGAGGCGAAGTCGTCGCCGCCGTAGTCGTCGACGAGCCGCATCGCGCGGATTGGGAAGCGGTCGTCGAACAGGGTCTCGAAGACGGTCTCGACGTCAGCGACGACGTCGCTCGCCACGACCAGCTCGCCGACGCTCGGCCGGCCGTCGAAGTCCCAGTAGCCGACGCGTAGGTAACGCAGCTGGTCGAGGCCGACCGGACAGCCCACTCGCCACGAGGAGCCTTCGATCCTGGCGCGGAGGCCGTCGTCGAGCCGCCGCGCCTCGAAGGTGAACGCCGGCCGGTCGGGCTTGGGCTCCGGCGCCTCCGTCGTGGTCGTGGTCGCAGAAGTCGACGGCGACCCCGGAGATGGTGCCGTGAGCACGACCTCGGGCGCGGGCTCGTCTTCGCCGCCGCCGCAACCGGGGATGGCGGCCAGCAGGCCGAGCGCGACGAGCTGCCCCAGCGATCGCGTGCTCAATCGCACCGTGGCAGCGTCCGCTCGAAGGGATCCAGCTCCGACCCGTCGAGGAAGACGTTCGCGACGTAGCCGCCGTCCACCGTCCGCGACCACACGTAGCTGACCTCGTCGCCGAGCACCGACGAGCTCGTCTCGCCGCCGGTCCGCTGACACTCGATGCGCACCCTTGCACCCTCGTCGAGGCGCTCGAGCTCCACCGAGTCGGCCGTCGGGCGGCCGCGCACAGACAGGAAGCAGTCGCCGGCCCCGTCCGCGCCGCAGGTGCGCGCCACCGTCGCCGCCGTGGCGCGCGGCCTGCGCGACGGGGCGGTCTCGGTCGAGGAGTCGGACTCCGCCACCGTGTCCGCCGCGGCGGCGTCCGGCGAATCCTCGGACGCAGCGTCGGAGCCCGCCCCGCCATCGCTGCCGCCGCTGATCAGGACGAAGGCGCCGGCCGCGAGTGCGATGGCGACCAGCAGGCTGATGATCAGAGCGAGCGGACGTGCCGAGCTTCGCGGCCGGATCGGCACCGGCGCGCCGCCGGCGGTCACAGGCGGAAGCGAAGATGCGGGAGCGGGCGACGCGACCGGAGGGGGCGGGGGCGCTGCCGCCGGCGGCGACAGCTCTCCGGGCGCGGCCGCACATCCCGTGATCGCACAGCCGCGATTGTCGTCCCAGCACTCCGCGTGATGCACGGCCGAGCAGGACCCGCACTCGACGACGTCGACGCCCGGCTTGAAGGCGAAGCGACAGTACGGGCAGACACGACCCGCCTCAGCGGGCTCGGCCCTCCGGATCGAGTGCTCCCCATTTGCCATCCGTGCATCCTTCCAGGTCCCGGAGGGGGCCCTTGTGTGCGCAAAGAGAAGGTAGCTCCGCACGAATTCGGGGTACGTAACCCGGGCAGAAGTTGCGCACCTGACCCGGAGACGAGTTTGACGGCAGACCACGGAGCTGTCAGGGGGACAGGGCGGCGCCTTGGCGCAGCCGCCGCAATCACGCTCGCGTTGGTCACGGCGGTCTCCGTCAGCAGCGAGGGCCAGGCGCAAGTCGTGAACCTTCCGAGCCTCCCCGTCGCACCGCCATCGGTGTCTGTCGCACCGTTGCCCGTGCCTATCCAACCACCCGCCGTGCCGGTCCAGCCACCCTCTGTGCCAATTCAGCCACCCTCTGTGCCGATTCAGCCACCCACCGTGCCGATTCGGCCGCCGGTCGATCCACTCCCCGCGCCCGTCCAGCCGCCATCGGCGCCGGTCAAGCTGCCACGGGTCGAAATACCCTCAGCTCCCGTTGGACGAGCCTCGCCCATCAGGTCGCCATCCAAACCCAACCTGCCGTCGCTGCCGGGCGCGTCACCGCGACCTAGCGA
>Ga0190272_10001067_pt1 | contig 13307 bp, 10 predicted proteins | sample Popmic504T_FD_133746 | JGI IMG/M metagenome (GOLD analysis project Ga0190272, IMG submission 133746) | Populus adjacent soil microbial communities from riparian zone of Shoshone River, Wyoming, USA - 504 T | ecosystem: Environmental > Terrestrial > Soil > Riparian zone | place: USA: Wyoming...
GACGGTGCGCCAGGCGTCGCCGGATTCGATCGGTGTGCCGGTCGACTCGACACCGTCGATGCCGGTTACCGCGTCGGCCCAGGACTCGGCGTCAGATTCGGTCTCCGTGACCAGCGCGACCCGAGGGCTGGTGGCGTCGGGGAAGTGATCCGAGAGCGACTCGAGGAAGGCATGCTGGGTCGACGAGGCGGGCAGCGCATCGACGCTCGTGTTCGCGAGCCGGAGGGACGCGAGCGGGCTGCCGAGCAGCACCAGCAGCAGCGCGCAGGCGATCGTCACGATCGCCGGATGACGTTGCACGCGGCGCGTGAGCTTGGAGAAGAAGCCGTCGTCGGGTGCGATGTCGCCGAAGCGGGCGACCACACGGCCGATTCCCGGCAGGCGGGTCAGGGCGCCCGGCTTCAGCAGCCGGTCTCCCGTGAGGCTGAGCAACGCGGGGATCAGCGTGAGAGCGGATGCGATGGCGATGACCGTGACGGCGAGCGCCCCGAGCCCGATGGCCTTCACGATCCGCGGTTCGAAGACGAGCAGGCCGAGCGACGCGATCGCGAAGGTCACCCCGGAGTAGACGACCGTGCGGCCGGCGGTCTCGGCGGTGCGCCGGATCGCTGCGAGGCGGCCGTCGCGCCCCGGGATGCCGGCGGCGCGGTGCTCCTCCCGGAACCGGCTGACGATGAGCAACCCGTAGTCGATCGAGAGCCCCAGGCCGACGGCCGTGACGACGTTCACGACAGTGGTGTCGATGTCGAGCAGGAACGTGAAGCCGAGAAGGGCGCCGAGCGCGCCCGCGATCGAGACCCCGGCGCCGATGAGCGGGATGCCCGCCGCGATGAACCCGCCGAACACCACGAGCATCACAAGGAGCGCGATCGGCAGGGCGACCGCCTCGCCGCGCTTGAGGTCGTTCTCCGAGATCTCGACGATCGACTCGACGAGCAGCCTGCCTCCGCCGACCTCTACCGTGGCATCCGGATGCGACTCCCGCAGCTCGGCGGCCGCGTCTCGAAGCTCGTCGGTGGCGGCCCCGACCACGGCCTCATCCGGCAGCGCATTGTCGACGCCCTCGAGGGTGACGCTCACGAGGAAGCCGTCGCCGTCCTCGGCGACCAGCGGGGCGAGCGCGGGGACGATCTCGCCTCCGGGCAGCTCGGGGATGCCGACCGCGGTCACGGCGGAGGCGTGAGGCAGGTCGTCGATGCGGGCGACCAGGTCGGCGACGGCCTCCACCGCATCCGGGTCGTCCGGGGCGATCCCGTAGGCGAGAAGGGTCAGCGACGAACGCTCTTCGTCGTCGCCGGCCAGCACGTCGTCGGCGCGCGAGCTCTCACCGTTCGCGCTCGGCGCCTCGCTCTTGAGGCGGTCGAAGAGGGACTCGCCCGCGAGACCTCCGACGGCGGTGGCGACGGCGCCGCCGATCATGAGGATCCACACGATGAGCGTGATCCACGGATGACGGGCCGCGGCGCCCCCGATCGCAGCGAGCGGCCCCGGCCGCGATGCGCGAGCCATCAGACCTTGGACCGCCAGTCCTCGTCGTCGGCCTCGTCGACCACGTCGAGCGCCGCGGTGATCGACCCCGTCGGCGGGCCGACCACCGTCATCTCGTCGCGCCGGTGCCGCAGCACGTCGTCGATGTAAGAGGTCAGCGCTTCTGCCAGCGGCACGTTGCGCTTCTCGTTCTGCGACAGGTACCAGCGATGGTCGAGCAGCTGGTGGAAGACCTCCGCCGGCTCGAGCTTGCCCTTCAGGTCCTTCGGGATGGAGCGGATCACCGGTTCGAACACCCGCACCAGCCAGTCGTGCGCGACCATCTCCTCGTCGAGGTCCTTGCGGTCGCCGGTGGCGCGGTACGCGTCGAGGTCGTTGAGGAGCCGCCGTGCCTGGTTCTCGCCGGCGTCCAGCCCGGTCAGCCTCAGCAGCCTGCGAGAATGGTGCCCGGCATCCACGACCTTGGGCTGGATGCGGACCTGCGTTCCCGTCTCGTCCTGCCCGATCGAGAGCTCGCCGATGTCGAAGCCGAGGTCGTTCAGCCGCTCGACGCGCTGGTTGATGCGCCAGCGCTCCGCCTGCGGGAACGACTCGGCCACGGTCAGCTCGGTCCAGAGGTTGCGATAGGCGCTGACGATGCCGTCGGCGACCGCGACCGGGTCGACATCCTCGTCGAGGCGTCCGCCGGCCTGCAGGTCGAGCAGCTCGCCGGCGATGTTGACCCGGCCGATCTCGAGGTCGTTCTCGCGCTGACCGTTCGAGAGCCCGCCCTCGTAGAGCTTGCCGGTCTCGGCATCCACCAGGTAGGCGGCGAAGGCACCGGCGTCGCGCCGGAACAGGGTGTTGGACAGGGACACGTCACCCCAGAAGAACCCGATCACGTGCAGCCGGGTGAGCAGCAGGGCGAGAGCGTCGACGAGTCGCGTGGCCGTGTCGGGGCGCAGCGACTGCGAGTAGAGCGCGCGGTAGGGGAGCGAGAACTTCAGGTGACGCGTGACGAGCGCGGGCGCGAGCTCCTCGCCGTCGGCTGCGTGCCGGTCGGTGATGACGGCGACGGGGACGACGCACGGGATGTCCATGCGCTGCAGGGTACGGAGGAGGTCGTACTCGCGGCGGGCGAGGTCGGCCGAGGTCTCCTTGATGGCGATGACGTATCCGCTCAGGTGCACGAACCGCACGAGGTGCCGCGAAATGCCCTTCGGCAGGGCCGCGATCACCTCGTCGGGCCAGAGCTCGAGCGGCAGGCTCCACGGCAGATCGAGCAATGCCGGATCGGGCACGGCCGAGGTGACGGAGAGCGCGGAGGCCATCCCGGAAGCCTATCGACGCCCCTTACGTGCGGCGTCGTCGTCGCGTGACCTCGGCGAGGCCGGCCCAGTCGTAGGTCCGCAGCTCCTCGTCGGCCATGGCGGCGTCGAACAGCTCGTGAAGCACGGGCGCGGTCGGCAGCTCGACCCCGACCTCGGCGGCCGCGCTCTCAGCGAGGGTGAGATCCTTTCGGCCCAGCTCCATGAGGAATCCCGGGGGTGTGTAGCGCCGTTCCGCGATCGCGGCCCCGTAGCCGGTGTAGACGACGCCGCCGAACAGCGAGCTGCTCAGCAGATCCACGAACTCCTTGCCGTCGACGCCGTGCCCCTCGACGAGGGTGATCGATTCTCCTAGTGCCTGGATGGCGTGGATGATGTTGTAGTTGACGGCGGCCTTGACGACGTTGGCCATGCGAGGCACTTCGCCCATCCGCCAGGTGCGGGTGCCGAGCTCGGAGAGATAGGGCTCGAGCGCGTCGACCGTCTCTGCGGGTCCGGCCGCCATGATGTTGAGGCTGCCGGCGGCGGCCACGGTCGACCGGCCCAGCACGGTCGCGGCGACGTAGGTCACACCGGCGCGCTCGTGGAGCGCGTACAGACGGTCGGCCGCGTCCGGGCTGATCGACGCCATGTTGACGTGCACCCGCCCGGGCTCTCCCGCGAGGTTCTCATCGGTGAGGACGGCCTCCGCGGCCTGGTCGTTGGCGAGCATCGAGAACGACACGTCTGCGGCGAGCGCGTGCGCTGCGTCGTTGGCGCGCACGGCACCGGCGGCGACCAGCTCGTCGACCGCGGTCGGCGAGCGGTTCCAGACGCGCACGGTATGCCCGGCGGAGACGAGCACCTTGGCCATCTCGCTCCCCATCGTGCCGAGGCCGAGGAATCCGAGTTCGGTCATCGTTGCGCCGTCGCTGGGGTGGTTGCGTGCATGCTGCTCCTTCTATTCGAAGACGTCGGGGTGGCGTGCGAGCTCGAGGCGCGTGCGGCGGATGTGCCCGGCGAGCACGCGCTCCGCCTCGTCGATGTCGTCGCGCCGGATCGCCGAGACGAGGAGGTGGTGCTCGTGGTGCACGCTGCGGTCGCCCTCCGACCGGAAGACCCGCGTGAAAGCACGACGATAGTGCTGAGTGCTGTTCCACAGCCGCAGCACCGTGTCGCGGAGCACGGTCGTCTCGGCCTTGGCGTAGCAGGACAGGTGGAATTCCCGGTCGAGCGCGAGGAACTCCTCGACATCGGCTGAGCGCTCCATCGCGTCGGCGAGGCGGTCGAGCTCGTCGACGTCGGCGGGCGTCAGCAGCGGGATGTTGTAGCGCAGCAGCAGTGGCTCGATCCGCTCCCGGATCTGGTACATCTCGTCGCACTCGTCGTGGCTGAGGCGCGAGACCCACGCGCCGGTGTTGGCAACGAGCGTGACGAGGCCCTCGGCCTCGAGCATCCGCAGCGCCTCGCGCACCGGGAGCCGACTCGCTCCGTGGCGGTCGGCGAGATCCTCCTGCCGGATGCGGGCGCCGGGCGCGTATTCTCCGGCCAGGATCGCGTCGCGCAGCCGGGTCGCGATGCGGGCGCCCGCCGCCCCGTGGGTGAGGGGCTCGGGCGTGACGATCTCGGGCATGGTGCTCATTCTGACGGCCGCGAGGGGTGCCAGAGTCTCAGTGGCGCGTCCGTCTCGTACGCTTTGCCGTCCGGGTAGCTGACGAGCTCGAACTGCATGCCCCACGGACTCCGGAAGTACAGCCAGCGCTGCCCTGCCGACGCTCCCGCGCTCGCGGTCGGCTCGCCCATGATCTCGACGTCGTGGGAGCGCAGGTGGGCGATGGCGGCATCCATGTCGTCGACGTAAACGGCGAGGTGGTGCCCGCCGATGTCGCTGTTGCGCGGCTGCGGCGCCTGGCCGTCGGCGGCGTCGTACTGGAACAACTCGATGTTGCTGCCGTCGCCGAGGCGGTAGAAGCGGATCTCGCGGATCACAGTCCGAGGGTGAACGCCCAGCCGCTCCTGCATCCAGTCGTCGGTGTCGGAGCGCTTCGCGCCCAGCGTGTAGACGTGCACCGCGCCTAGCACGTCGACGAAGAAACGCTCGGCCGCGTCCAGGTCGGGGACGGTGAAGCCGACGTGGTCGGTTCCCCGCATTCCCGGGATGCCGTGGCCCATCCGCTGTGCCTCTCGTCTCTGAGTCCCGCCTGATTGGATACATCATTGCCGAAAATGCGCTCGACTGCCACTCCAATCGCGCAAAAATCTTGAGATTGGATTCAATCCTGAGATATTGTGCATTCATGCCGAAACAGCGACGTTTGGACACCGGGGTGGACTGGGTCGAGCTCACGACCACCCCAGCCGACTGGAAAGCCGCGGATCCGTCGCTGCTCGGCACCATGCTCACGCAACTCCATCTGATTCGGGCCTTCGAGGAGACGGTTCTCGAGCTGGCCGCGGACGGCCTCGTGCACGGACCCGCGCATTCGAGCATCGGACAGGAGGGCGGTGCGGTCGGATCCATCGTCGGCCTCTCCTCCACCGACGCGGTCAACGGCTCGCATCGCGGCCACCACCAGTTCCTCGCCAAGGCGCTCACGCACGTGTCAGGTGGCACGATTGATCCGGCCGACCCGGTCTCACCGGCGATCCAGGCGGTGCTGCAGCGCACGCTCGCCGAGATCCTCGGCCTCGCTCAGGGGTACTGTGCCGGCCGGGGTGGATCGATGCACCTGCAGTGGTTCGAGGCCGGCGCGCTCGGCACGAACGCCATCGTCGGCGGCGGAGCCCCGATGGCCACGGGCAACGCCTGGGCGCAGAAACGGTCCGCCCAGAAGGACGGCGGCGCCAGCGACATCACCATCAACTACTTCGGCGACGGCGCCAGTCAGATCGGCTCGATCCTCGAGTCGATGAACCTCGCGGCGACCTGGAAGCTGCCGGTCTGCTTCTTCATCGAGAACAACCTCTACGCGGTATCCACGCGCGCCGACGAGATCAGCGCCGATCCCCGGTTCTCGATCCGCGGGCAGGGCTTCGCCATCCCGTCCTGGCGGGTCGACGGCATGGACCCGCTCGCGGTGCACCTCGCCATGAAGCAGGCGGAGGAGCGCATGCGGGCCGGCGACGGCCCGACGATCGTGGAGGCCGAGGTCTACCGCTTCTTCCACCAGAACGGCCCGTATCCCGGCAGCGCGTTCGGGTACCGCACGAAGGGCGAGGAAGCGGAGTGGCGCCGTCGCGACCCGCTCGACCGGATGGCGCGCGAGCTGACGAAGCAGGCTCTCATCGATGACGCAGGCGTCGCCGCGCTGCGGGAGCGCGCCCAGGCGGCCATGAAGGCGGCGGTCGGCGAGCTGCTGGAGGCCGACCCCGACAACGCGGGCAAGCGACGCATCCGGCCCGGTCTGTGGCCGGACCCGGGCTTCGTGAACGTCGGCGTGCGTGGCGACGCGAGCGAGCTCGCCGGCTTGACCGTCGCCGACCCGCTCGAGCACTCCGGCGACTGGGCCGACATCAAGTTCGTGGATGCCGTGGCGGCCGTCATGGACCGCCGCATGGAGCAGGACCCCCGCATCGTCGTCCTCGGCGAGGACGTGCATCGGCTGCAGGGCGGCACCAACGGCGCCACCAAGGGCCTGGCGAAGAAGTACGGCGACCAGACCTCGGAGACCGGCCGCGTGCTCGGCACTCCGATCAGCGAGAACGCGTTCACCGGGCTCGGCGGCGGGCTCGCGCTCGACGGCAGGTTCCGTCCGGTGGTCGAGTTCATGTACCCGGACTTCATATGGGTGGCCGCCGACCAGGTGTTCAACCAGATCGGCAAGGCGCGGCACATGTTCGGCGGCGCCAATGCGGTGCCCCTCGTGCTCCGCACGAAGGTCGCGATGGGCTCGGGATACGGGTCACAGCACCTCATGGATCCCGCGGGCATCTTCGCGACCAGCCCCGGATGGCGCATCGTCGCCCCGTCGACGGCCGCCGACTACGTGGGGCTCATGAACGCAGCACTCGCGCTGCAGGATCCGGTCCTCGTCATCGAGCACGTCGACCTGTACCAGACCGCCGATCGGGTTCCCGAGGGCGACCTCGACTACATCCTGCCGCCCGGACGTGCCGCCGTGCGCCGAGCCGGCTCCGACGTCACCGTCATCTCGTACCTCTCGATGGTCGCCCACAGCCTCGAGGCAATCGCGCAGTCCGGCCTGGATGCCGAGCTGATCGACCTGCGCTGGCTCGACCGCGCCTCGATCGACTGGGACACCATCGGCGAGAGCATCAAGAAGACCAACGCGGTTCTGATCGTCGAGCAGGGCGCGCAGGGAACCTCCTACGGAGCATGGCTCGCCGACGAGCTGCAGCGGAGGTTCTTCGACTGGCTCGATCAGCCGATCCAGCGGGTCACGGGTGGCGAGGCATCCCCGTCGATCTCGAAGGTGCTCGAGCGCGCGGCCATCGCCCGCACCGAGGAGGTCGTCGCAGGCCTCGAGCTGGTGCGCAGCGGGATGGGCCAAAGCCGGATGGGGACGAGCTGATGGCGACCGTGGTGCGGATGCCGGCGGCGCTCGCCGGGGTCACCGAAGGGGCGATCCAGACGTGGATGGCGAAGGCCGGAGACACGATCACGGCGGGCCAGGCGCTGGCCGAGATCGAGACGGAGAAGGCCGTCGTCGAGTTTGAGTCGGAGGTCGGTGGAACGGTCGCCCGGCTGCTCGTCGAGCCCGGGGAGAACGTTGCGGTCGGGGCGCCGATCGCCGTGATCCTTGCGGCGGGTGAGGGCGACGACGCGGTCGCGGCCGCACTCGCCGAGGCGGGCGTGGAGGCGGCACCCGAGCCGACGGTCTCCGCGGCTCCGGCGCCCCCGGAGCCCGAGACCGCCCCGGAACTTGCGGAAGCCGCGCAACCCCCACAGACTTCTCCGGCGGCGGATGTCGTGGCGGCATCTCCGCCGGAGAGCCTCTCGCCCGCGGGCGGCGACGGTTCGCGCAGGTTCGCGAGCCCGATCGTGCGCCGGCTCGCGCGTGAGCGCGGCATCGACCTGAGCGGTGTGACCGGAACCGGTCCCGAAGGCCGGGTGGTGCGACGCGATCTCGACGGATTGCGGGCCGGGGCCGGCGCGGCCGCAGCGAGCGCTGCCCAGCCAGCCACCCCATCCGGAAGCTCCGGTCCTTCTGCGGGGACGAAGATCCCGCTCACCGGCATGCGGCGTGCGATCGCCCGCCGTCTCACCGAGAGCAAGACGACCGTCCCGCACTTCTATGTGACCGCGCATTGCAGGGTCGACCGGCTCCTGCAGGTGCGAAGCGAGGTCAACGAGGTCGCCGTGCGCAAGGTCTCGGTCAACGACTTCGTGCTGAAGGCCGTCGCAGGCGCGCTCGCCGAGGTGCCGGCGGCCAACGCGATCTGGGGCGGCGACCACATCATGCAGTTCGCGATGGCGGATGTAGCGGTCGCCGTGGCGGTCGAGGGCGGCTTGCTGACTCCGGTGCTCCGCGACGTCGACAGCATGACGCTGCTCGAGATCAGCGCGACGGTCGCCGATCTCGCCGAGCGCGCGCGGGCCGGGCGGCTGCAGCAGCACGAGCTGGAGGGCGGTAGCTTCGCGGTGTCCAATCTCGGGATGTACGGCGTCGATGAGTTCTCGGCGATCCTCAACCCGCCGCAGTCGGGCATCCTCGCGGTCGCCGCTGCGAAGCCCCGACCGGTCGTCGAGGACGGCGTCCTCGCCGTCGGGACGATCATGACCGTCACCCTGTCGGCGGACCATCGCGTGATCGACGGGGCCGTCGCCGCAGAGTTGATGGCGGCGTTCGTACGACGCATCGAGAACCCCGTCAGCGCGCTGCTTTGAGTTCAGTCCAACTACACAGGATTGGCCTTCGTTCAGACAGGATTGCAGGAATTCAGCCGTACAACACAAACATTTCAATTCAAACGCACAGCCGTGTACAGTGTGGCTGAAAGGCATCCATCGGTCGCAGGAGAGCGGTGGTTCCGGCCCGATTTCAAAGGAGAAGTCACATGAGGCACTCACAGTCGGCGGCGATCCGCCGCTCTGCGACGGTCGCGACCTTCGCCGTCGCAGCCCTCGCCCTCGCGGCGTGCAGCGCGCCCGCGGGCGGCGACGACGGCGGAGGCGAAGAGGAGACGCTGCAGATCGCATACGTCTCGTTCGCCGTCGCCAACACCTACGACGAGCCGATGCTCGCCGAGGCCCAGCGGGTCGCGGACGAGAACAACGCCGAGCTCACCGTCTTCGACGGCAACCTGGACCCCAGCAAGCAGGTGTCGATCATCCAGGACATCATCGCGTCCGGTCAGTACGACGGCATGATCACACAGCCGGTCTTCGGCCCTGCGATCATGGACGTGGTCGCCGAGGCGATCGCCGCCGGCATCACGGTCGTGAACATCGACCAGATCCTCGGTGAGGACTTCACGACCGGTGCGACCCAGCTCGACGGGCTCTCGGCGAACGTCGTGTTCGTCCCCTCCGAGCTCGGAACGAAGCACGGCGAGCAGGTCGTGGAGGCGTGTGCCAGCCAAGATCTCGACCCGTGCAACGTGGCGTTCCTGCATGACGTGAAGGCATCCGCCATCGGCGTCGCGCTGTGGGACGAGTTCCAGGCGGCCATCGATGGATCTCCGGTCACAGTCGTCGCCGAGGGTGAGACCTTCTACAACCCGGCAGCGGCGCAGACGGCCGTGACCGACATCCTGACCGCGAACCCGAACATCAACGTCATCGCGACGTCTGACCAGGGTCTGCAGGGTGCGGTCGGAGCCATCGAGGCCGCAGGCAAGTCGGTAAGCGACTTCCTGCTGGTCGGCTACGGCGGATCGCAGTGGGCGCAGGAGAAGGTCGGCGAGGGCGTCGTGTTCGCCGATGTCGTCCAGGCTCCGGCGACCGAGGGTCGGCTCGGGATGGAAGCGCTCATCGATGCGCTGCGCAACGGCAACGACCATGGAGACGTGGACCCGTTCGCCGACTTCCCGAACAACGGTGTCATGACGAAGGACACGGCCGGCGAGTTCACCGGCGAGTGGGTCGGGTGATCGGTGCCGACTGAAACGGCAGACGCCGGCGCCCCGCAGCTCGAAGTCGAGTTGCGGGGCGTCGGCAAGTCCTTTGGCGGGCTGCCGGTACTCCAGGGGATCGACCTCCGGCTCGTGCCGGGCGAGGTGCACGGTCTCGTCGGCGAGAACGGCGCGGGGAAGTCGACCCTGGCCAAGATCATCGCGGGGCTGTACACGGCCGACGAGGGCACCCTTGTCGTAAACGGCGAGGAGACCGGTTTCGGCTCCCCGCGCGAGGCCCTGGACCGCGGCATCTCGGCGATCGCACAGGAGCTCGCCCTCGTGCCGTCGCTCAGCGTCGCCGAGAACGTCTACCTCGGGCGCGAGCCGCGGGTCCTGGGATTCATCGACCGGCGACGGCTCCGCAAGAAGTTCGTGGCGCTCGCCGCCGGCGCCGGATTCGACCTCGATCCCGACCGCAGCGTCGGCTCGATGCGCATCGCCGACCAGCAGAAGGTCGAGATCCTGCGCGCGCTCGCGCGCGGTGCGTCGGTCATCGTCATGGACGAGCCGACGGCAGCCCTGTCGGCGAGCGACACCGAGCTGCTGCACGGCGTCGTCCGTCAGCTCGCAGCGTCGGGCCACACCGTGGTGCTGGTGTCGCATTACCTCTCCGAGGTCCTGGAGCTCTGCGACACCGTCACGATCCTCCGCGACGGCAAGCTCATCCGCACCGCTCGGACTTCCTCGGAGACCGAGACCACTCTCATCGAGGGCATGCTCGGTCGCACGCTCGACTCGGTCTTCCCCGACAAGAGCCCGGCTCCGGCGGGCGCCGATGAGGTGCTCGTCGTCCGCGACCTGGTCGCGCCGGGTGTGAACGGCGTCTCGTTCACCGTGCGCGCCGGCGAGATCGTCGGCGTAGCCGGCCTCGTCGGGGCCGGTCGAAGCGAGATCGCGCACGCCATCTTCGGCGCCGCGCGCCGCAGCGGCGGATCGGTCACCGCATCCGGCGCCGACCTGCGCCCGTCGGCCATCGGATCGGCCCTGCGCGGAGGGGTCTTCCTCATCCCGGAGTCGCGCAAGGAGCAGGGCCTCGTCATGCAGCGCGCGATCCGCGAGAACGTCACCCTCTCCAACCTCGCGGAGCTCGCGCCCGCCGGCTGGATCCGGACCGGCGCAGAGCGCCGTGAGGCACGGAAGATCCTGGACGGGGTCACCGTGATCGGCGACGACCGCCGGAGCGTCTCCGACCTCTCCGGCGGCAACCAGCAGAAGGTGCTGTTCGCCCGTGCGCTCCAGCGGCGGCGCCGGGTGCTCATCGCCGACGAGCCCACCCGCGGAGTCGACGTGGGATCGCGGCGATCCATCTACGACCTGATCGTCGCGCAGGCGAATCAGGGCATCGGCGTCGTGGTCATCTCCTCCGATGTCGAGGAGGTGCTCGGCCTCGCCCACCGGATCCTCGTGGTCCGCGGCGGCCGCATCGTCGGAGAGTTCTCCGGCGCGGCGATGACCGAAGAGAACATCCTGACCGCGGCATTCGCGGATCCCATCACGAGCGAGGACGCATGACCAACGACACCGCCCCAAAGGCCGCGGCAGACGTCGCCCCGACGCCGAACCTGCTGCGCCGCATCCCGTGGCGCTCGATCGCGATCCTGTTCCCCTTCCTCGCTGTCTTCATCGCGCTCTCGATCGGCAGCCCGGCGTTCCTCTCCTTCTACAACGTCGGCAACGTCCTCGACCGGCAGAGCGGGATCCTGATCGTCGCTGTGGCGAGCACCCTGGTGCTCATCGCCGGCGGCATCGATCTGTCCGTCGGCGCCACCTACATGCTGTCCGCTGTCATCTGCGGAACCCTGATCCTGAAGGTGGAGGGCGGCGCCGGCGCGGCGCTGGGCATCGTCCTGGGCGTGCTGGCGGGCCTGCTCGTGGGTGTCATCAACGGCGTGGTCAGCACCTATCTCAAGATCAATCCCCTTATCGCCACGCTCGCGATGAGCTTCATCATCCTCGGCGTGACGAAGCTGGTCTCGCAGATCGGCAAGGAGGGCATCGGCCAGCTCCGTGTCGACGTCGACGAGTTCACCTGGATCGCGTCGACGAAGCCCCTGGGGATCTCGCTGCCGACCTGGATCGCCTTCGTCATCGTCGTCGTCCTCGCGATCCTGCTCTGGCGCACGACGTGGGGCCGCTACATCTACGCGGCGGGCGGCAACGCCGAGGCGGCCCGGCTCGCGGGGATCCGCGTCAACCTCGTGCGGATCTCCACCTTCGCGCTCTCCGGACTTGCCGCCGGGGTGGCCGGTGTCATCGACCTGGCGCGGGTCCCCTCGGTCCCCGAGAGCGACGCGATCGCGACCAGCCTGACCTTCACGGTGCTGGCCGGCATCGTGGTCGGCGGAACCTCGATCCTCGGCGGGGAGGGCGCCATCTGGCGGACCGTGCTCGGCATCCTGTTCATTGCGATGCTCTACAACGGCTTCACGCTGCTGCGTATCGACCCGTTGTTCCAGGGGATCGCGCTCGGGGCGATCATCCTGATCGCCGTCGGATTCGACGCCTGGTCGCGGTTGCGGCGGACGTAGCGCGCGAGCAGGCAGGGCTGCCGGGCTGGTGGGCTAGGCGACCTAGCCGGGCATCTCGAAGTCGACGACCGCGCGGTCCGCGATGAAGACGTCGATCCACGCGGACGCCTCGTCGTGCGCCGGGTGCGACTGGTAGACCTCGAATGCTTCCTTGTCGTCGTGGTCTGTGACGATCGCGACCTCCCAGTTGCCCGGGCTGTCCCCGAGGTCGGGCTCGACGGTCATGCTGCGCAGCCCGGGGACCACGCCGACCAGCGCCGCTAGGCGCTCCTGCATGCCTGCGAGGTTGAGTGCGCGTAGCCCCGAATCGGACGGCGTGAGCTTGAAGACGGCGACATGGCGGATCACGCGACCACTCTAGGGCCGGTCCGATGGGCAAAAAGAAGCGCCGCGCCCCGGAGGACGCGACGCTCCCTTGGGGGCCTACTTGGTCGGCGCGCCGGCCGAGGTCGTGCTCGCCGCGATCGCGACGTCGCTCAGGCGCTCGCCGCTCTCGGTGTCGAACGTGTGCACGTGCGCGGGCACGGGCGTGATGACGATCTTGTCGCCGGCGTTCGGGTGCGAGCGGCCGTCGGTGCGCACCACGATGTCGACGCGCTGGCCGTCGATCTCGGTGTGCCCGTACAGGTAGCCGTCTGCGCCGAGCTCCTCGACCACATCGACGTCGACCTTGAGGCCGTCGCCCTTGGTGTCGACCTTGAGGTCCTCGGGGCGGACGCCGATCGTGATCTTCTTGCCCTTGGCGTGGTTGAGCGTCTCGCGGTCGACCTTGGCGATCGCCGTGCCGAACTTGACGCCGCCCTCGGCCAGGTCGGCCGGGAACAGGTTCATGGCCGGGCTGCCGATGAAGCCGGCGACGAACACGTTGGTCGGCTTCTCGTACAGGTCGCGCGGGGTGCCGACCTGCTGCAGGACGCCGTCCTTGAGC
>Ga0190272_10001068_pt1 | contig 13305 bp, 11 predicted proteins | sample Popmic504T_FD_133746 | JGI IMG/M metagenome (GOLD analysis project Ga0190272, IMG submission 133746) | Populus adjacent soil microbial communities from riparian zone of Shoshone River, Wyoming, USA - 504 T | ecosystem: Environmental > Terrestrial > Soil > Riparian zone | place: USA: Wyoming...
ATGTGCCTGCTCATGCCGAGCTGCTTCGGCTCGAAGCCGAGGGCGAGGGCGACAAGCTGCGGCAGGTGGAGGACGGCGAGGTCGAGGTCGCGGTTGACGACCTTGGCCGCCTCCGGCTGCTGCATGTCGAGGTTGAGGTGGCAGAGCGGACAGGGGGTGACGAGGCAGTCGGCGCCGGCGTCGATCGCGTCGCCGACGTGGGTGCCGGCCTGGCGCAGCGAGGTCTCGCGGTTCATCGTGATCACTGGGAAGCCACAGCACTTGCGGGCGCCGTCGTACTCGACGACCTCGCCGCCGAGGACCTCGATCACCTTCTCCAGGTAGAGGTCGCGCTCAGGGAACTCGTCGTAGCCGAGGCGCTCCTTCGGCCGCACCACGTAGCAGCCGTAGAAAGGGCCGACCCGCAGGCCCGACAGCGGCCGCTGCACCTTCGCCGCGAGGTTCTCGAGTCCGTAGTCCTCGACCAGCACCCAGAGGAAGTTCTTGTTGGTGAAGCCGTCCTTGCCCTTCTCGTAGGCGAGGCCCTGGCCGCTCAGCACCTCGTTGATGTGGGCGCGATAGGCGGAGTCGGCGTCGAGGCGCTGCTGGCACTCCGACTGCGCTCCCTGGCAGGTCGAGCAGATGTTCATCATCGCCAGCCCAGTCTCTTGGGCGAGGGCGAAGGTGCGGGCGTTGAGCGTGTCGGCGAGCTCCTGGTTGTGCTCGGCGATGACGCCGGCGCCGCAGCAGTTGGCGCGGTCGAGTTCGACCAGCTCGATTCCGAGCCGCTCGGCGACCAGGGCCATCGAGCCGTGCAGCTCGGTGGTGAAGCCGCGCGAGACGCAGCCGGGCCAGTAGGCGAGCTTCATGCCGTCTCCTCCTTCGCGGCCTCTGCCTCGGCAGCCAGCACCGCGTCCGTGGGCTCGTCGGGCTCCGGTTCCACGTCCTCCTCGCCCCTGATGTACAGGTTGAATTCCTCGCGGTGCTCCTCGGCGTGGGCGTAGATCGCCTTGACCTCGTCCTGGGCGCCGTCGGGCAGCTTCGGGTGGACGCCGGGGATCAGCTTCGGCAACGAGCGCATCTTGCCGGTCTTGAGGCCGCGGATCGCGGTCGGGAGCGAGCCGATCAGGCCCTTGATCGCGCTCTTGGTCGGCTTCAGCTTGCCCTTGACGCCCGGCGCGAAGGACTCCTGCAGCAGCAGCGACTCGTCGAGCGTGCCCTTCTTCTCGATGATCTTGACGAAGGCGGCCTCGTGGTTGTGGCCGTTATTGGGGTCCTCGATGCCCTCTTCGCCGGCTTTGCGGCGCAGGCGCATGATCTGGTCCATCGGCGCGACGCCCTTCGGGCAGGCGTCGATGCAGCTGAAGCAGTGGGTGCAGTCGTAGATCCCGTGCGGGTCGTGGGCGAGGTCGTGGAGGCGCTCGGCGGTCTCGGCGTCGCGCGGGTCGCCGACGAAGCGGTAGGCCTTGGCCAGCGCCGCCGGGCCGATGAAGTCGGGGTCGGCCTCCATCGAGAGGCAGGAGGAGACGCAGGCGCCGCACTGGATGCAGGCCATCGACTGGGTGATGTCGATCATCGACTCCGGCTCGACCACGTACTCGCGCTCGGGCGGGTCGCCGTGGGGGAGGAGCCAGGGAGTGACGCGGCGGATCTTCTCCCAGTGCGTCGACTCCATGTCGGTGATCAGGTCCTTGATCACGGGCATGTTGCCCATCGGTTCGACGACGATCGGGTTGGCGGTGGAGCCGTTGGCCGACCCGGGCGGCGGCAGCTCATCGGAGCCGCGGGGAGGGGCCGCATCGGCATCCTGGCGCCGGTTGGCCGCCTCATGCGCCTCGCCGAGCATCGTCTTGCAGGCGAGCGTCGAGGAGCCGTTGACCTTCATCCCGCAGGAGCCGCAGATCGCCGCCCGGCAGGAGCAGCGCACCGCCAGCGAGCCGTCGTCGCGGTCCTTGGCCTGGAGAATCCCGTCGAGCACCGAGAGCGAGGGGTCGAGATCGACCTGGAACTCCTCCCAGTAGGCGCCCTCGCCGCTCTCCGGTTGGTAGCGGCGGACTTTCAAGGTGTAGGTGGCCATCTAGTAAGTCCTCTCCTGAGGCTCCCACTGGGTCATGGTCACCTCTGAGTATGAGATCTCGGGCCCGTCGTCCCCGCCCTGCAGGTCGATGTGTTTGAGCCACTCCTCATCATTGCGCTCCGGGTAGTCGGTCCGGTACTGGGCGCCGCGGCTCTCTTTGCGCTCGAGCGCGGCGACGCAGGTGCAGATCGCGTTGTCGAGCATGTAGCCGAGCTCGATCGCGGCCAGTAGGTCCTGGTTGAAGATCGCCCCGTGGTCGTCGACGTAGGCGGTCCTGGCCTCCTCGGAGAGTCGCTGGACGATCTCCAGCGCTTCCTGGATGCCAGCTTCATCGCGGAAAACGGCGACCTTGGCGTCCATCGTCGTGCCCAGCTCCAGCTTGATCTCCGAGACGCGGCGGCCGGAGCCCTTCTCGCGCGAGAGGATCGAGTCGATCTCCGCCTGCTCGGCCTCGAGCACCTCGCGGGAGGGGCGCGAGCCCTCGATCCGCTTGGCGCGGCCGGCGGCGTCGACGCCGGAACGGCGGCCGAAGATCAGCGTGTCGAGCAGCGAGTTGGCGCCGAGCCGGTTGCCGCCGTGGACCGAGACGCAGGCGGCCTCGCCGGCGGCATAGAGGCCGGGGATGTCGGTGCGGCCGTCGACGTCGGTCTTGACCCCGCCCATCGTGTAGTGGTTGCCCGGCTTGATGTGGATCGGTTCGCGGGTGATGTCGACGCCGGCGAAGTCGCGGCCGACGAGGACGATCTCGCGCAGCGCCTCGTGGATGCGCTTTTTCGGCACCACGGTGATGTCGAGGGCGACGGTGCCGTCGGGGAAGCCGCGGCCCTCGTTGATCTCGGTCTGCTCGGCGCGGGAGACGACGTCGCGGGAGGCCAACTCCATCTTGTTCGGCGCGTAGCGCTCCATGAAGCGCTCGCCCTTGGCGTTGAGCAGGTGGGCGCCCTCGCCGCGGGCGCCCTCGGTGATCAGGAAGCCCTTGCCGGCCAGCGTCGTCGGGTGGTACTGGATCATCTCCATGTCCATCAGCTTCGCCCCGGCCCGGTAGGCCATCGCGATCCCGTCGCCGGTGCAGATCAGCGCGTTGGTGGTCGGCTTCCAGACCTGGCCGTTGCCGCCGGTGGCGAGGATCACCGCCTTCGCCTCGAACAGCTCCATCGAGCCGTCGGCGACGTTGCGGGTGACGACCCCGCAGCACTCGTTGTTCTCGTCCATCGCCAGCGCTGTGCAGAACCACTCCTCGTAGCGGGCGACCGCGTCGGAGTACTTCATCAGCTGCTCGTAGAGGACGTGCATGATCGCCTGGCCGGTGATGTCGGCGACGTAGTAGGTGCGGGCTGCGGAGGCGCCGCCGAAGGCGCGGGTGCCGAGCCGGCCCTCCTCGTTGCGGTGGAAGGTGACGCCGAGGTGCTCGAGGTGGAGGATCTCCTCCGGCGCCTCGCGGGTCATGATTTCGATCGCGTCCTGGTCGCCGAGGTAGTCGGAGCCCTTGATCGTGTCGAAGGCGTGCGACTCCCAGGAGTCGCCGGGGTTGAGCGCCGCGTTGATCCCGCCCTGGGCCGCGTTCGAGTGCGAGCGGACGGGGTGGACCTTGCTCAGGATCCCGACCGAGACGCCCTGCTCGGCGGCGGCGAGGGCGGCGCGCTGCCCGGCAAGGCCGGCGCCGATTACGAGCACGTCATGAGAAGGCACGGGACGCGGACTCTATAGCGCCAAAATCCGAGCCCGCGGTCGGATTTGTTCTCCCTCAGGTCGGTCTCTCGGGCTGCGGTAGCGTGGGGTTGCATGGACGTCAAGACCGAGACGCTCCACGGCCGCTCGGTTAGCTACCTCGAAGCTGGGCGCGGTCCGGTCCTGCTGTTGATCCATGGCATGGGCGGCAGCTCCGAGAACTGGCGGGCGGTGATCGAGCCGCTGGCGAAAGATCACACCGTGATCTCCCCGGATCTCCCCGGTCACGGCCACTCGGCGCCGGGCGGTGGCGACTACTCGGTCGGCGGGCTTGCCGCCGGACTTCGCGATCTCCTTCTCGTGCTCGGCCACGAGCACGCCACGCTCGTCGGGCACTCGCTCGGCGGCGGCATCGCGATGCAGTTCGCCTACCAGTTCCCGGAGATCGTTGAGCGCCTGGTGCTGGTTTCCAGCGGCGGCCTCGGCCCCGAGGTCAGCCCGCTCCTGCGCGCCGCGGCGCTCCCCGGCGCCGGACCGTTCATCGCGGCCACCGCAGCAGCGGTGGGGCGGGTGAGATCCGGGCTTCGGCGCGTCGAGGCGGTCGGCCTGCGTCCGAGCACCGATGTCGCCGAGGTCTTGCTGGGATATGCGTCGCTGGCGGACCCCGAACGCCGCGCCGCGTTCCTGGCCACCGTGCGCTCGGTGATCGGCACGCGCGGCCAGAGCGTCAGCGCCGTCGACCGCCTCTACCTCGCGGAAGCCTTGCCTGTGCTGATTGTCTGGGGCACCCGCGATCCACTCGTTCCGTCCCACCATTCCGAGCACGCCAACCGCGGCATCCCGGGCAGCCGTCTCGAGGTCTTCGAGGGGGTCGGCCACCTCCCCCAGCTCGAGGTGCCGTCGCGTTTCGTCGCCGTGCTCGAGCGGTTCCTTGCCGAGACCGAGCCGGCCCCGTTCGACCGCGAGGACTGGCAAGCCCGGATCCGGGCTGGTGGCTCATGACCCGCTCTCGGGGCTAGAGCCAGCGCTCGCCGAGTCGCCTGATCGCCGCCTCGGCGAGGCGGATGCCGTCGGCGACACTGCCGAAGTCGACGTTCTCGGAGACGTCGTTGGGCCAGTGGTAGTTGGACGGGTTCTTGAGGTCGTTGCAGCCGCAGAGGGAGGCGGTCTCGTATCCCGCTGCCAGAGACTCGAGACCGTCGGTCCCGTTGTGCAGCCGTAGGTTGGGGTAGAGCCAGATCCCCAGCTCCTCGGCGAGGCCGTCCATCAGCTCGAGCGAGCGGCGCGGGTACTCGTACATTTTCAGGAAGCCCTCGCCGCGCAGGACGAGCAGGTGGGGGGACCCGATCGAGTCGATCGAGAGGAAGAAGGTGCTCTCCTGGGGCAGCTCGTGGAAGTGGCGGTCTCCGAACCCCTTGATCCCCTCGCTGAACGACTCCTCCGAGCCGGTCGAAAGCAGGATCACGCGGATGCCCTCGGGCGGCTCCTCGACCAGGCGGCGGGCAAGCGCCAGCAGGGTGATGACGCCGGTCCCGTTGTCGTTGGCGCCGGGGACGGTCTTGCGGCGGCCGATGTCCGCCATCGTCGCGGCGGTCCCGATGCCGAGGAAGATCGCCAGCTTGGCGAGCAGGCGGCGCCCGCTGAGTGCGCCCAGCGCGGCAAGGATCGGGCCGCCGACCACCGGCGCCATCAGCGCCGGGCTGGTGTCCTGGCCCTCGATCAGGCCGAGCCGGTCGGCGAGCTTCGGCAGCCCCGGGTGGAAGATCAGGCCGGAATGGGCTGCGTCGTGGTGGCTGACGATCACCGCCGTGCGCTCCGCCTCGGGGTCGCCCAGCTCACAGACGACGTTGTAGGCGCTCCGGGTCGGCAGCGGCTTGCGCAGGCGCCGCTTCCCGGGCGGGAAGTCATCGGCGATCCCGGCCGCGCCCACAGTGCCCAGCATGGCCCCAAGCAGCCGCCGTCCGCGCAGTGCCGCCAGTCCGCCGAGAACGCCCAACGCGGCGCCGATCCCGAGCGGCCACCAGTAGGTGCCGTGAGCCGGCTCCGCCTCGATCCGCGCCTCGGCGCCCACCTCCGCGAAGCGCTCGACCAGCCACTCGGCGGCTTCGCGCTCACCTTCGGAGGCCGACGGGCGGTGGATCTGCTCGAGCTCCTCGAGCCATTTGCGCAGCTTTGTTTCTTCCATGGCGCCGGACGCTATCCACTTACCATGGGGCGGACATGCTCGGTGGCAGCTCGATCACTCTCTTCCACGTGCGCGGCATCCGTGTCGCCGTCGACTGGTCCTGGTTCCTCGTCCTCTTCCTGGTGATCTTCTGGCTCTCGCGCTTCTACGGCGACGTGCTGGGGGAGTCAGATACGGAGACTGCCCCCTTCGCGCTTGCCGTCGCCAGCGCCGCGGGCTTCTTCGGTTCGATCGTCCTGCATGAGCTCGGCCACGCGCTGGTCGCGATCCGCAACGGGATCGGCATCACCAGCATCCAGCTCTGGATCTTCGGAGGGATGGCGCGGATGGACCGCGAATCGGACAGTCCCGCGACCGAGTTCAAGGTCGCCGTCGCCGGCCCGCTGGTGACGCTGGCGATCGTCGTCGTCCTCACCGCGGTCGGCCTAGCCGCCGCCGGGCCAGACGAGTACTGGAAGGCGGTGCTGATCGAGTCCGACTCGGGTGTCTCGGGCGTGCTCGCGGCGGTCGCCTGGCTGGCCTCGATCAACTTCCTCGTCCTCATCTTCAACCTGCTGCCCGCCTTCCCGATGGACGGCGGCCGGATCGTGCGGGCCCTGGCCTGGTGGCGCACCGGCGACCGCAGCTCCGCCACGCGTTTCGCCGCCCGCCTGGGGCGGGTCTTCGCCTACATCTTCATCGGCGGCGGTCTGCTGCTGATCTTCGACGGCGCCGTATTCGCCGGCGTCTGGCTGGCTCTGATCGGCGTCGTCATCAACGGCTCGGCCCGCGCCGCCTCGGCGCAGACCCAGATCATCGGCCGGATATCCAACCTCAGCGTCGCCGACGTGATGGACCGCGAACCCGTCGCCATCCCCGGCGAGCTGAGCGTCGAGAAGGCGCTCGACGAGTACTTCCTGCGCTATCGCTGGCCCTGGTTCCCGGTGGTCGACGCCGCCCACCGCTTCCTCGGCCTAATTGTCCGCGACAAAGCCGACGAGGTGCCGGAGGTCTCGCGCGCCACGTCGTTGGTGTCCGACCTGGTCGAGCTCGACGACGGCACCTTCCAGGTCCGCGCCGACGCCCCGCTCGACTCCCTGCTCGGCAACCAGAACCTGCGCCGCTTCGGTGCCCTGATGGCCGTCGACGCAGACGGCCGCCTCGCAGGGGTCGTTACGGCCGAGCAGGTCGGCCGCGCTTTGCGGGACGCTCCGGTCTAAGCGTTCGGCAAATGTCGGTCGATTATGCGACCGAAATCGGTTCCGGCGGGAAGCGTGCCGAAAGCCTGGCCCCAGTCGCCTGAGAGGCGTGAGGCACAGAAGGCGTCGGCGACGGCGGGGTCGCCGTAGCGGACCAGGAGCGAGGCCTGCAGGGAGAGGGCCATGCGCTCGACGATGCGACGAGCGCGGGACTGGATGGTGTCGATGTCGCCGGGGATCTCCTCCCGTAGGGATGAGACGTAGGCGTCGAGCTTCGGTTCGGCGCCGGCCCCCTCGAGCACCTCGTTGAAGAAAGCGTCGACGGAAGCGGGGCTCTTGACCATGCCGCGCAGCACGTCGAGGCACTGGACGTTGCCGGAGCCCTCCCAGATCGAGGCGAGGGGCGCCTCGCGGTAGAGGCGGGGCATGCCGGACTCCTCGACGTAGCCGTTGCCGCCAAGACACTCGAGGCACTCGACTGCGTGAGATGGGGCCCGCTTGCAGAGCCAGTACTTGAGGACGGCGTTGGCGAGTCGGCGGAACTCCGTCGCCTCCTCGTCGCCGGCGGCGACCTCGTCGTAGGAGCGGGCAAGGCGCATCGCGGCGACCGTTGCTGCTTCCGACTCGACGCAGAGGTCGGCGAGGACGTTGCGCATCAGGGGCTGGTCGATCAGGTTCGCGCCGAAGGCCGAGCGGTGGGCTGTGTGGTTGAGCGCCTGCACAACCCCCGCCCGGTAGCCGGTGGCGGCGCCGATCACGCAGTCGAGCCGGGTGTGGTTGACCATCTCGATGATCGTCGGCACGCCGCGGCCCTCCTCGCCGACCATGCGCGCCCAGGCGCCGCGGAACTCGACCTCGCTGGAGGCGTTCGAGCGGTTGCCGAGCTTGTCCTTGAGCCGCTGGATGTGGAAGGCGTTGCGCTCGCCGTCGGGGGTCCAGCGCGGCATCAGGAAGCAGGAGATGCCGGACTCGGTCTGGGCCAGAACGAGGAAGGCGTCGCACATCGGCGCCGAGCAGAACCACTTGTGGCCGACGATCTCGTACTCAGCGCCGGGCTCGCCGCCATTCAGTGGCGTCGCCGTGGTCGTGTTGGCGCGCACGTCGGAGCCGCCCTGCTTCTCGGTCATCGCCATCCCGCAGAGGGCGCCGCTCTTACGCTCGGCAGGCAAAGAGCGCTCGTCGTAGTCGAGCGCGAGGAAGCGCTCCTCCCACTCGGCGGCCAGCTCGGGTTGCCTGCGCAGCGCCGGGATCGCCGAGTAGGTCATCGAGATCGGGCAGCCGACCCCGCTCTCAGCCTGCATCAGCAGCATGAACATCGTGGCGCGGGCGACGTGCGCGCCTGGCCCCGGCTCACGCCAGGGCATCGCGTGCAGGCCGTGGCCGACCCCGATCCGCATCAGCTCGTGCCAGGAGGCGTCGAACTCGACCTCGTCGATGCGGTTGCCGTAGCGATCATGCGTGCGCAGCTGGGGCTTCTTCTCGTTCGCTTCGAAGCCCCAGCGGATCGTCTGCTGCGAGCCGCAGATCGCGCCCAGCTCTTTGGCCTGCCCTTCGGCCCACTCGCCACCCTCGCGGCGCAGCGCCTCGACCAGGGGTCGGTCGGCGTCGAAGGAGTTGTAGTCCTCCAGTGGAGGCGGCTGGTTGAAGACCTCGTGGGTGCTCGCGGAGCGGCGCTCGACGGTCGCCATCGAGCCGATTGTGGCAGCATCGCGCCTCCCGTGGCGAAGATCGAAGTCAAGAACCCTGTCGTCGAGCTCGACGGCGACGAGATGACCCGGATCATCTGGGCCTTCATCAAGGAGCAGTTGATCCTGCCCTACCTCGACCTCGAGCTGATCTATTTCGACCTCGGGATCGAGAGCCGCGACGCGAGCGAAGACCGGATTACGGTCGAAGCGGCGGAAGCGATCAAGCAGCACGGGGTCGGCGTCAAGTGCGCGACGATCACCCCCGACGAGGCGCGGGTCGAGGAGTTCGGGCTGAAGGAGATGTACCGCTCACCGAACGGGACGATCCGCAACATCCTCGGCGGCGTCATCTTCCGCGAGCCGATCGTGATCTCCAACATCCCCCGCCTGGTCCCGGGCTGGACGAAGCCGATCGTGATCGGCCGCCACGCTTTCGGCGACCAGTACCGCGCCACCGACATGGTCGTCCCCGGCGAGGGCACGCTGACCCTCACCTACACGCCGAAGGACGGCGCCGAGCCGGTCGAGCTCGAGGTCTACGACTTCCCCGGCGGCGGCATCGCGATGGCGATGTACAACCTCGACGACTCGATCCGCGACTTCGCCCGCGCCTCGATGCGCTACGGCCTCGACCGCGGCTTCCCGGTCTACCTCTCGACCAAGAACACGATCCTGAAGCGCTACGACGGCCGCTTCAAGGACCTCTTCGCCGAGGTCTACGAGAACGAGTTCAAGGCCGCCTTCGAGGCAGCCGGCATCACCTACGAACACCGCCTGATCGATGACATGGTCGCCGCCGCGCTGAAGTGGGAGGGCGGTTACGTCTGGGCCTGCAAGAACTACGACGGCGACGTCCAGTCGGACACCGTCGCCCAGGGGTTCGGCTCGCTGGGATTGATGACCAGCGTGCTGATGAGCCCCGACGGCAGGACGGTCGAGGCCGAGGCGGCGCACGGCACGGTCACCCGTCACTACCGCCAGCACCAGGAAGGCAAGCCGACCTCGACCAACCCGATCGCCTCGATCTTTGCTTGGACCCGCGGCCTCGCCGCCCGCGGTCGGCTTGACGACACCCCGGAGGTCTCGCGATTCGCCGAGACGCTGGAGCGGGTATGCATCGAGACGGTCGAAAGCGGAAAGATGACCAAGGACCTGGCGCTGCTCGTCGGCGCCGACCAGGAGTTCCAGACCACGCAGGAGTTCCTCGCCTCGATCGACGAGAACCTGCAGCGGGCGATGGCCGTCTGAGCCACCCCGGCTTCCGAACCACGATCCAGGAGAAACAGAACGTGAGCGATCCAGTCAGAGTCACAGTCACCGGCGCCGCCGGGCAGATCGGCTACGCCCTCCTGTTCCGCATCGCCAGCGGACAGATGCTCGGCCCCGACACCCCGGTGGAGCTCAGCCTGTTGGAGATCCCCGATGCGGTCAAGGCTGCCGAGGGCACCGCAATGGAGCTCGACGACTGCGCCTTCCCCCTCCTGCGCGGGATCGACATCCACGACGACCCGAAGCAGGCTTTCGAGGGGACCAACGTGGCGCTGCTGGTGGGGGCACGGCCGCGCGGGCCCGGCATGGAGCGCTCCGACCTGCTCGAGGCCAATGGCGGCATCTTCAAGCCCCAGGGCGAGGCGATCGCCGCCGGCGCGGCTGACGACATCAAGGTCCTCGTCGTCGGCAACCCGGCCAACACCAACTGCCTGATCGCGATGTCGAATGCCGACGGCGTCCCGCGCGAGCGCTTCACGGCGATGATGCGGTTGGATCACAACCGTGCGATCGCACAGGTGGCCGACAAGCTCGGCAAGCAGGTCGCCGACGTCACCAACATGACCGTCTGGGGCAACCACTCGACGACGCAGTACCCCGACCTGGTCAACGCCAGGGTAGACGACGCCAGCGCCTGGGACGCGGTCGGCGACGAGAGCTGGATCGCCGACGAGTTCATCCCCAAGGTGGCAAAACGGGGAGCGGCGATCATCGAGGCGCGTGGCGCCTCCAGCGCCGCCTCGGCGGCCAACGCAGCGATCGACCACGTGCATGACTGGGTGCTTGGCACCCCGGAGGGCGATTGGGTCTCGATGGGCGTTCCCACCGACGGCTCCTACGGGGTCGAGGAGGGAATCGTCGCGGGCCTCCCCTGCGCCTGCTCGGGCGGAGAGTGGTCAGTGGTCGAGGGCCTGGAGATCCCCGAGTTCTCAAGAGCCCGGATCGACGCCACCGCTAACGAGCTGAAGGAAGAGCGCCAAGCCGTCAGCCAGCTTGGCCTGGTGTAGAGGCCGCCCCGGTGGGGGTGGAACGTCTTGTACTTTTCCTGAGCGCCGGCTCTTGGACAGCCACCGGCGCCGCTTCAGGAAAAGTTAAGTGGAACCCCCATCGGGGCGGCCTCTGACCGCCTACTTAGTCGGGAAGTACTGGCGCCCTTTCTTCGTGACGCGGCCCTCACCCTCGAGTTCACTGAGAACCCGGTAGAGGTAGTTGGGCTTGATCTTCATCGATTTCGCGATCTCCGAGGCGCTGATGCCAGGGCTTTTCTCCACCAGCCCGACCGCCTGATCGGCGCGCGTACCGCCTCGGCGGCGACGACGGCGACCCGGTTTACGGCCGGTGGGAGCAGCGGCAGCGGCAGCGGCAGCTGCTTTGGGCGGGCGACCGGGGCCACGGCGACCTGAGCCCGGCGGCCGGCCAGGGCCACGGCGGGTGACTTTGCCACCCAGCTCGGCGAGGGCGCGCTCGAGTCGCTTGCGCTCATCGTCGAGCTCAGCGAGGCGCTTCTGAACCATCTCGCGCGCCTCGTTAAGTACGTTGCTGGTGTTAGGCATCTTTATCCTTTCGGTCCCGTTAGCCTTGCGCTTCCGGGTTGTCAGCTTTTGTGCCTGGCCGCAGTGTTACAGAGTCACAGTGACAGTGAGTGTTCATTTGGTCAAATGAGGCTGACCATGCTTGTCCTTTTGGACACATGCGATGCACAGCGGAGGAGTGGGTAGGGGTTCCGCTTAACTTTTTCGGTGGGGCGGAGGCAAGCAAGCTACGGGCGTTGGCGCCGAAAAAGTACAAGACGCTCCACCCCTACCCACTCCTCCGCCCACGAAGCGTGCGTTCATCCGGCCAAGCCATTGGTCGCCGGGCTGCCGGCTGTCGGGAGCCGGTTCAAGAGGACGAGGAGATCTAGTTCTTCCGCTGGCGCGGGAGGGTGCGAAAGACGACGTCCCAGAAGGGAGAGGAGACGCCGTAGCCGTAGCGGTGGTCCTGGAAGTGGTGGCGCATGTGCTGTGCTCGCAGCCGCTTGCCCAGTTCCGACTTCGGTACGAAGTGGTGCACGTAGTAGTGCGTGTAGTCGTAGAAGAGGTAGCCAAGGAGAAAGCCACCGAACAGCGGGTAGGCCTCCGGCGTGCCGAATAGCAGCGTGAAGGCGCCAAAGAAGAGGGCGGCAAGGGGGATCGAGACGGCCGGTGGCATCACCAGTCGCAGCTTGTCGTTGGGATGGTCGTGGTGGATGCCGTGGATGATGAAGTGCATGCGGCGGCCGAAGGCGTTGTCCGGCTCCCAGTGGAAGACGAGCCGGTGCAGCCAGTACTCGGTCAGGGTCCAGAGGCCGACCCCGCCGAGGCTGAACAGCGCCAGTTGCCAGGCGGCGAGGCTGCGGTCGGCGCCCAGCCACTCCATCGCGATCACTACCGGCCCAAAGATGAGAGCGGGGATCGCCGGGTGCACCCGGGAGAAGAAGTTGAGGAATTCGCTCTCGAACAGCTGCGGGGAGGCCGCGAGCTTCTCGGTCCGGTTGGAGGCGTCCATCCAGGGCAATGGTAGCGGCGGCCAGAGCCGGCTTTCGCAAGACGCGGGGAAGTTGTAACGAGACTGTGTCAAAGAGGTTGCGCTTTGCGGGAATGAGGCTCGCGGAATCGTCACGGCGGTGCTTACATGCGCCGCCATGCCGCGCAAGCCCAAGCCGCCGACCTGCGAGGACTGCTACTTCCGCAAGAACCTGCTTTGCGCGCTCGAGCTGGATGAGCCCTGCGCGACCTTCCGCCCCGATCGTCCCGAGGGCCTGGTCCCGCCGCGCCAGCCGGTCCTCCTGATGCGCCCGCCGCGCTGGGCAAGTCAAGCCGGCGCCGCATAGCTCCGGCTGGCTATGGTTTTCGCTCATGCCTGAGCGCGATCTGTTCGCCAACTTCGCCTGGGGCCGGACCACCTACGTGGCCCGGCGCAGCAGGGGTTTCTCACCCAACGTGGACGTCTACTACTGCGGCGAGCCGCAGCGGGCGGTGGTCAAGGTCGACCTCGCCGGGGTCAATCTCGACGAGGTCGGGATCGAGGTCAGCGGCCGGCAGCTGGCGATCGTCGGCGAGCGCCCCGTGCAGGAGACCGAGGGCCGCGTCTACCAGCAGGTCGAGATCCCCTCTGGCCCCTTCCGGCGCATCGTCGAGCTGCAGGTCGACGTCGATCCCGAACGCGCCAAGGCAACCTACGAAGACGGCGTCCTGCGAATCGAGCTGCCGCTGCGCGAGCCGACCGAGACCTCGCGCCGGG
>Ga0190272_10001069_pt1 | contig 13298 bp, 10 predicted proteins | sample Popmic504T_FD_133746 | JGI IMG/M metagenome (GOLD analysis project Ga0190272, IMG submission 133746) | Populus adjacent soil microbial communities from riparian zone of Shoshone River, Wyoming, USA - 504 T | ecosystem: Environmental > Terrestrial > Soil > Riparian zone | place: USA: Wyoming...
CTCTCCTGGTTCCATCACCTTTTGAAAAGGGATAATAACGGTAGGCTTCCAGCGGTTTTGGAGGTTTTCCAGGAAATGTGTGGGGAAAGGCCTTCGTCTATCTTGTTAGTTTCAGGAGTCGTCCGATCCTACCGATTACCGACTGAGCCTCCGCGATTCGCAAGGCGAAGGTCACAGCGAAATACGTCACGCCGTAACTACCGAGAACCACGGCGGCCAAAGGAACGGGATGCCGTGAACCTAGTAGTAGTTTGAAAGCCCACCCGACTCCGGCGCCGACGAACGCGGCCACCCAGAGCTTAGTTAGATAGGCGAGTGGAAGTCCCGTGCGGCCGATACGACGATTTAGAGTTCGACGGAGAAGCACAAACTCAACCCAGGCAGCGACGCTTGCCGAGGCGGTTAATCCGACAACCCCCCACTTCGCTTCGATTCCCAGAGCCGACGGAAGCAAAATGGCGCAGACGTATCCGAGAACCGTAGTCAGGGCGACGTGAATGATCGCGTAAAGCAGTGGCGTGCGAGTGTCGTGAAGCGCGTAGTAGGTGGAGGAATAGAGCCGTCCCAGCGTCGCTGCCAGTAGCCCAATACTCGAACCTGCCAGAATCCCCCAGACGTAAACTGCGGAGTCGCGCTGAAATTGCCCGGTTTGATAAAGCACTGCCGCGATTACATCGCCCAGTAACAAAAAAGCAGTTGCGGAGGGAACAATAAAGAAAGCGATACGGCGGAGACCGGCATCGAGGCGACTTCTCAACACGTCCGCGACTTGTTCATTTGTGCCAATGGCGCGCGACATCGCCGGCAGTTCCGATGCTGAGACCGACATTCCGAATAAACTGACTGGAAGTGTGTAGAGGCTCTGCGCGTATGTGAGTCCGCTCAGGGCGCCCACCGGGAGATAGCTGGCAATTATTTCATCGATAAAGGCACTAATCTGAATCACACCACGGCTCATAAAGACCGGGAAAAAGTTTTTTACGGCCGTCTTCACATGAGCACTTGCCAGATCGATGACCGGACGCAGGCGGCGGACCAGTTTGAAGACGGTCGGCAGTTGCACTAAAAACTGCAAGGCGCTGCCCACCAGCGCCCCCCAGGCAGCAACTTCCGCGAGCGGAAACTGTCCCACTGTCCCGCCGAAGAAAAGCAGCGAAGAAATAATCGCAATGTTCCAAGCAACAGGAGCCGTGTAGGAGATAAAGAAGCGCTGATGGCTGTTCAGGATTCCGAGGCACCAGGCTGAAAGGACCAACAGACCCGCGCCGGGAAAAAGAATTCTGACTAGCCGAATAGTCAGTTCACGTCTTTCACCTTCGAACCCCGGAGCGATGAGGCCGATCAGGTACGGACTTGCGAGGACGCCGCCCAGCACAACTAAAGAAGTAATCAGGGCCAGCAGTCCAAGTACAGCGCCGGCCACATGTGAAGCTTCCTTTTCGTCACCTTTCGCCAGCAGCTTGGCGTAAACCGGAATGAAAGATGCGGAAAGCGCGCCTTCACCAAACGTGTTCTGAAGGAAGTTTGGAATGCGAAAAGCAGCGTTGAACGCATCCGCGGCAGCCGAGGTGCCGAAGTAGTGGGAAAAGACACGCTGTCGTATCAGCCCAATAATGCGACTAATGAGGATGCCTGCACCGACAGCAAGCGCAGACTTTCCGGCACTTGCATCACTTCCTTTTTCCGGCTTCGTGCTCGGGAATTCGCCAGTTACTGCCGCGACCGGTTCCGCCGATTCGCCTGCAATAACACTGGCATCACTGCGAACACGCGGCGCTTCTACGTTTGAGACGACAGTTTTTTCTGAAGCGCTGTTCGCTTGAGTGGCGGGGTGATCCTCCTCCGAAACAGATTCCGAATCCGCGGGAAGGTTAGTTGAGTCGCCGTTGGAGGAATCTTTCATCTGCACTCAGAGATCGTAATCCTTGATTTTAGTGAGAAGGGTTTTATAACTGATGGCGAGGTCTTCTGCGGTTTTAATCTTGTTTCTCTCATTTGCCGCCAGTGTTTCCTGAATTTTCTGACGTTCGACCACACGGAGCGCACGCTGGGCGGCATCGGAGAGTGTGCCTCTAAGGTCGAACGATCTAAGCAGTTCGGAGTCGTCCGCGCTTCCGGTTGGCAAACCGAGATCCTTAGGCGCCAAAACCATGGTGTCGGAAAGAATGCAAGCGCGCTCGATAGCGTTTTCCAGTTCGCGGACATTGCCGGGCCAACTATGAGCGCGCAGCACCTCTATCGCCTCGTCACTGAAAGTGGCTTCGCGCCCACGCAGTTCCTTACCTAGTTGTGCGGCAAAGTGTTTGGCCAATAATACGATGTCACCTTCGCGGTCACGTAAGGGAGGGATCTCGAGTGGAAACACGGCCAAACGGAAAAACAGGTCGCGTCGAAATTCACCCGTCTCAGCCGCTGCTTTCAGGTCTCTATTCGTGGCCGACACAATACGAACGTCGACTGGTACCGGCGCCCGGCCGCCGATTCGATCCACAACCTTCTCCTCGATTACGCGAAGAAGTTTGCCCTGAACCGCCAGCGGTAGTTCGCCAATCTCATCGAGGAAAACGGTGCCGCCCGATGCCAGCTCGAATTTTCCCAGTCGCCGATCGCCGGCCCCTGTGAATGCACCGCGTTCATGTCCAAAAAGTTCGTTCTCGATCAACGTGTCGGGAATCGCCGCACAGTTGACCGCCACGAAGGGTTTGTTCCGGCGTGCTGAAAGATGATGTACAGCACGTGCGAAAAGTTCTTTTCCAGTTCCGGATTCGCCAAGTAACAACACCGTGGCCTCAGTCTGGGCCACACGCTGGGTTTCTGAAACGACGCGCTTGATGGCTTCGGATTCACCGATGATGCGAGGGAAACCGTATCGCTTCGACCATTCTTCTCTTAACAGGATATTTTCGGTCCTTAACCTTTCCTGTTCGAGAGCTCGTTCAACCAGCAGCAGCAAATGATTTGAGTCGACCGGTTTCTGCAGGAAGTCGTGCGCTCCGTCTTTCATCGCCTGGACCGCCTCGTCAACAGAGCCGAACGCAGTCATAACGATTACCGGAATACTGCCGTCGGCGGCGCGTGCGGCACGCAACACGTCCAGGCCTGAACCGTGAGGCATGCGCAGATCTGTGAGAACCAGCTTATGTGGACCAGCAGCGATTTCGTTAAGGGCGGAGCGTGCGTCTGCAGCTTCAATGACTGAGTAGCCCGCGTTCTCCAGAGTCAAACGCAAAACGCGGCGTAAGCTGTCTTTGTCTTCAACGAGGAGGATATCTGGCATTGTTATCGGTCTAAGACACTAGCGGCAACGATGGAATTGTACAACAGCGCAGTGAACAGTGGGCAGTGAGCAGTGAGCAGTGAGCAGTAAGCAGCAAGCGGCGTTCTGATTCCACTGGCCTATTAACTCTCGACAGTGTTAGCCAAACCGTGATACAAGGCCCTCCTCAGACGACGAGTCGCCACTTCAGACCTCAGACTCCGACCACAACTTTCATAGTAACGGAGACGTATGGGGAAGATTTTTATCAGCTACAACCGTCAGAGCGAACCGATAGTCAGAAGTCTTGCCGACGACATTGAATCACTGAGCCATACCGTGTGGTTCGATCACGAGTTGAGCGGCGGGCAGGCTTGGTGGGATCAAATCCTGGCAAGGGTCCGCGATTGTTCGGTATTTGTTTTTGTGTTAAGTCCGGAAGGATTGAACTCAACTGCGTGTAGGCGGGAGTACAGTTATGCGGCCGAACTTGGGAAACCTGTATTGCCCGTCCTCGTTTCCGATGGTGTGTCGATAAACCTTTTGCCGCCGACACTGTCAAAGATTGAATACGTTGACTACCGCAAGCAGGACCGTGGCGCTGCTTTTCGCTTAGCCCGAGCGCTCAGTACCATTCCGCCTCCTGGCCCACTTCCTGATCCGTTACCGAAACCGCCAGACGCTCCAATCTCTTACCTGGGAGGCCTCACCGAGCAGGTCGATTCGACCTCGACCTTGAGCTACCAGGAGCAAACTGCCTTGCTGGTTGATCTCAAGCGAAGTCTACGCGATTCAGAGAGCAGGGAAGACACGCGAACGCTGTTGCAAAAACTGAGGAAGCGGCGTGATCTTTTTGCGACTATCGCGGAGGATATTGATGAGTCGCTCGGCAGTATCAGACTCGAAAAACCGACTCCCGAGACCGTTATTGCGGATCCTGGTCCAGTTGAGCCGAGCCCGAGTTATGTCCCAGAGGCCGCCACCTTCCTCCTCACCTTAGGCTCGAAGAGTGAAGGCAAGCCATCGATTGCGGCCGAGGATAGCGACACGGAAACTCGGGTGCCCGAGGCTCATTCTAATGAGCTGACCGGAATAAGGAATTTGTTATCTTACGAGTTCACAATAAAAGAAAGGCTCATAGGGGCAGGTATTGGTGCAGTTGCCGGGCTCGCTTGCGGCATGCTCTTGTCTCCCAGAACCTACGGCTTCTACTACAGCTACGAGGCCTACTCTTACTACTTTGGGGTTTTCGCAACGACTCCGTTGTCAATTACGTTCTCGCTCGGTGGAGCGATTGCCGGAGCCATCAGCGGAACCAATCGCCAGGTGATCTTTGCGGCGACAGCGGGAATGATTGTCGCAGTGATCTACGCCGTCCTTGGCGGTGTGCATTATGGTTTATTAAACTTACTGGCCTCACCGCTGGGCGCAATCGTGGGACTTATCGACAAGTATCGCCGAAAGAAATAAAGACGACCGCTTTCCTGGTTGTTGCTTGTGACGCGAACATGCGCACGTAGGTTTCAGAAACCAAAAGGCGCGAATGGTAATTCCCATTCGCGCCTCTTACCATTTTCAACAAACCAACGCCCTTCCTATACGGTCAGGCTACTGCCCCAACTTAGACCTGTGCGGCTGCTTGCTTGCGGCGGCGACGTTTCAGATACAAGCCTGCGATACCTGTTCCCAGCAACACCATCGTGGTCGGCTCGGGAATCGTGTCCGTAGTGGAGAACTCAAACTTGATGCCGTTATTCCAGAAGTGGCAATCGGGATCGAGTCCAAACGCTGCGTTGTTGCCGTTCAGGAAATAGGTGTTGAGTATCTTCAGTTGGTCGGCGGTGAAATTGTAAACGAATGTCGTTGGTGTGGTGGTGAAGCTTCGTGCCGTTAGAAACGTGTTTCCAGTTCCCGGTGTTACTAACGGATTGCTGTTGAAGAGCGAGCCGTTGAAATTATCGATGATCTGATCCACCGGCACCGGAGTTCCACTGGCGTCTGTGAACGATCTAATGCCGCTCTGCTTTGCAGTATCGAGCAAATGGATGAACAGCATGTTGGGATTGCGGTCCCAGTTGCTGATGTTAGTGAAGGTAAGCTTGGCTCCCGTTATTGTCTTGCCCTTGAGATCCACGCTGTCTATCCGCCATGTATACGCTTTGTGATGGTCGAGATCGACCTGCTTTGGACCGCCCGATCCTTCATTCGGCGCGGTTATAGGAGCTTGAAAGGTAAAAGTGTCGGCAAACGCGGTCGAGGGCAAACCGACCAGGATGACTGCCGCAACTAGTAGCACGATTCTCTTCAAGGGTAATGACCTCCAATTGAACTTTCCGTCTTTGGTCTCACGCTAATGAATAGTCGCGATGCGCGTAACATTCCAGGAAGTCCAGATTCTGAATGAGGCAGATCGGGGTTTCGCAGAAAAGAACCCAGGTCTGCCGTCATCACAGCTTTGCGACGGGATACCTGGGTTCCTGGAATGTAGATGGACTTGCGTTACGTTAGACGCGTTGAACACTGAGTGGAGTTTTACCGACACTTCGACGAGACAGGAAGTCTTGTCCCTCCTGTCTCGAGACACTACCTTTGCGGATCATTTCGTGGATTGCATTGTCAAACGTCGTCATCCCATGCACCTGACCGGTTTGCATCGAAGAATGTATCTGGAAGGTCTTGCCTTCTCGAATTAGATTCGCTACCGCAGGGACGTTTACCAGAACTTCAACGACAGGAACGCGCCCTTCTCCATCTGCGCGCCGCACCAGCGATTGCGCAATGATTCCCCGCAGACTCTCAGATAACATCACGCGAATCCCTGCTTGTTGGGCCTCAGGAAAGACATCGATGATTCGGTCTACGGTCTTGGTAGCGCTGTTAGTATGCAGCGTAGCCAATACCAAGTGTCCGGTCTCAGCCGCTGTGAGCGCTAATGAAATGGTCTCCAAGTCGCGCATCTCGCCCACCAGAATGACGTCGGGATCCTCGCGCAATGCAGCCCGCAACGCGTCGTGAAAAGACTTCGTGTGGCTTGAAACCTCTCTTTGATTAATCAGAGAACTCCTATTGTGGTGGACAAACTCAATTGGATCCTCGATTGTAATGATGTGCGCTTTTCTCTCCGTATTTATCGTGTGAATCAGCGACGCCAAAGTGGTGCTCTTACCTGAACCCGTTGGACCAGTAACGAGGATCAGACCTTCTGAAACGTCCAGAAGGTTGACGAGACTCGGCGGCAATCCAAGTTCTTGAACGGTTTGAATGTTTTCCGGGATTCGTCGGAAGACCGCGCCGAGGCCGTGCCTTTGCCGGAAAGCGTTGACGCGAAAGCGGCCTACGCCTTTGAGGGAGTAACTGCAGTCGAGGTCCCAATTCTCGATTAGACTGTCACGTTGTTTCTCCGTCAGTACCTCAAAAAGAAGCGCTTGGCACAAGTCGGGTGTGAGCTCTTTATAATTGAGCTTCACCATCTCACCGTGAACACGAAAATACGGCGCCGAGCCACTGGTTAGGTGAAGGTCGGAAGCCTCACGACCACTCATCTGCCTAAGAATCTCATCTACCCTTGCCATTAAAGTGAGCCATCCATTTCTAAAAAGTGTCGAGTGAAAACATACATGCGTGTGGTCTTTAGTGAGAGCTGAACGCGGTGACTACAGGATTTGCCGGAAAGCCGTCGGCTGAATGTATTGGAACTGAGGAGTTGATGGTGGGAGCCTGTCAGGGTTGAGAAATGACGAGTCAAACGCCCAGTTTCTTACCGGCGGGCTGTAAATAGTTGAATCGGCGTTGTATTGGCCGAGGGCCTGAGTTGAGTGATAGAGAGGAACAAGAGAGCCAACAAAGTTCCAGCGATTGCGCCACCTTTCGAGAAAACGTGGGAAGTTATGCATTCCACCGTTGAGTCGCGATTCGCCCACGCCGCCATGCCCTGCGTCAGGACTTCCAGCCAGGGCAGAAAGGTTGTTGCCGGCAATGATCGCTGTTCGAATTGAGGTCTCCTCGGTTTCGTCCGGTAGACTTCGATCCGCGAGTCGTTTGCTCAAGTCTTCCGGATACATTGCGCTCGCGTTGTCAGACCAGGTCTTTGACAAGGGAAAGAAAGCATCGGCAACGATCGACGCTGGTATTTGATCACCGAGATAGTGATAAGTCTCGAATAGATCGTTGAGCGAGGAAGTTCCAAGTGGCGGCGCCAGATTGATTCCCGTCGTGTTGTAATTGCCCCAGATGTAGATCATGTTTTCGGTAGACACTGAAATACCTTTGGTCGGTGAGAGCGCGCCACCGGGAATCTGGAGGTCCTCCCCGTTGAATAGGCGTACCGAACGACGAAAAAAGTTTGGGTTTGACCAGACAGCAACGGTCAGAGCTCGCTTGCTGATATTTGCCCCATAACTACCTGGCAGTATCGAAGGATCAGGTAATTCGTTGGGGTCTTTTATCAACGCGCCAGTCTCCTGGACGTCTTCCCCATCATCCAGCGTGTCATTGGGACCATAGATGTCTTCGTTGTCAACCATTCCATTAGTGCTGTTTATCGTGGCATATGGAGGAGGCAGTGGTCTAACTTTGTCACCGCGCCGATCAGAAATGTAGAGTGTGTATCCGCCGCGATCGGCGATGTTAGTGCTGACTGCGCTAGTCCCCGCGAGGAGATTATTGTCATAGACTCCCGACACCCACCGAGCGAGATTCTTCATGTTGACCTCGACCACGCTGGTCATGCCTCTTTCATAAACTTCGCCGCAATTCGTAGCCGTGATGCATCCTTCGCGAACGTTGTAAATGTTGATTGGAACGATTGCGTTCCAGCGCTTTGAGCTGTTCCAGCTGGCAGTGCCCCAGTCGGTAATATCTAGGTAAGGAGTTGAATCTGCGCGCTCAGGCTGAACACCGTCGTCGTCAACCAGGTTTGTGAGATAGCCATAGGTGCCGTCTTGAACCGGCCCAGGAGTAGTTTCCAGCTCGCCGTCAGAAGCGATGTAGGTCTTATTTGCAATATCAACCAGATTGTTGAAGTACTTTGTTCCGTCGGGCGCCGTATTCTCGCTAGCGCTCGCATCGCGACCGCCCTGAACAAAAGCGGCCCACAGCGGTCGTTGAAGAGTGACGATCGCGTTGGGTTCGCCGTAGGTTATTCCCATACTGAGTACCTCGCGCGTAACGTCAAAAACGTTTCCATCTTCGTCCATGATTTGGATCAATATGCGACCCGACAAGCCGGCGCCGGCAGGGACGAGGGCGGTTCCACCATTGAATGAAACTGTCTCAGAAACGCTCTTCGAACCGCGGACCGTCATTGCCTGTTCCGGCGAGCCACCCATTTCCTGAAACACGCTGCTGGCGGCGATGTAACTGCCGTCGTTGTTGACCTGCCACAACGCCCTTCCTCCTCCTGACGAGGCGGCGGCATCCGGCAAGGGCTTGGGTGCAAAGCCTGCAAGCGAAACTCCCTGTCCGGCAGGTATACCCGCAGCATCCGCCGTCCAAGAACTCTCGTCATCGATCAGGATACTGATCTGGGCTTTTGTGTGATACCGAGAATCGCTAACTTCCTTTAGATCGCCAGGCATGCGGCGTTTGATTATCTCCCAGGTAGATTTGCCCTTTAACTGCAACGGAAGGAGCAGTGGTTGTACTCCAGTGGTCCGTGTTTGCAGTTGACCTCCAAATTGATTTGGCACGCCGGTCGTTGCCGGCCCTACGGAAACGGAATCCCAGGTGCTGTTAATTGACCCGTTTGGAGAGCCAGGGAAGAAGCCTCGTTCACCATCGTTGCTGCCCACAATGTTTGGACCACCAAACATGCTGCCCATCGTTAGCGGTACGGTCACGTTTCCGACTTTCATCGAGACATTTCCCACACGAGTTGTGCCGTTGCGGACGACGTCATAGATGAGTTCGTTTGCGGTTGTCACTTTCGCTAAGAAGGTCACATTACCGTTAACATATAAATTACCGTTTGCATGAACGCGGCCGTTGAACGAAAACGCTGGTCCAGGGTGCAGTTCGATATCCTTATTGCTGAACATTCCAAACTGAAAAACAGGGATTAAGTAGTTGTTCATCTGCCTGATCAGGGCTACTTGAGTTCCATTGCTCGCAGTGGCGATGCTGCCTAATAAGTATGGAGTAACACTCGCCGACAACCCGTTATAGGGTCCGCCTGTGATCGATACCCTAGGCATGGCGGTGTCTGGAAGCCCCTGGGTCCGACGCATCTTGGTCAGCTCGTTTCCATCGACGCCGAGGGGTGAAATTATCGTATAGCCTTCGGCAGTAAGCTCGGGAGGCGCCGAGTTTGAGATACGAAAGAATTGCGCAGGTGTGGGCTGGGATGTGGTAAGAAACAGTGCATTGAAGTCGCTCGTCATTTTCTCGATACTCGCAGCGGCGGCGTAAAACGTCTGCGTCCTCTTAAGATCGCTGCCGGCGATTTGAGATTCCTTCTGGACTACGGAGAGCACGGTGAGGGCGACTGCGCTCAGCATGCCGAGGATGAGGATACTGGTAATGAGTGCGGCGCCGCGCTCAGATGAACGCCCGGCGACGTGCCTAGTTGGAAAGAGAGGGGCTTTGGGAAACATATGATCTCCTGGGCTTTTCACCCACCCGCGGTGGGTTGCAAACTTCTCCTGAACTGCATGTTCCGCACACTCGTGCTTGTAGTCATTGAGATCTGCTGTCGCTGGCCGTTGTGCAACGTATGCGGTGTTTCTACGGTTAGGCTCACTTCTACCTGGCGGGTCTCGGTTTGTTGTAGCGAGGTGGATAGCTGCGCCTTCGGCTGTATGACGTTTCCGTTGCTGTCCTTGAGATTCAGGAAGTAACGAAATTGAAGGCTCACCACCGGCTCAGCGATTACACTCTCTGAGTAACCCTGAAGTCGCACTCCGAAAACGCGTCGCATTAGCAAGCCACCCGAGTTCACGTAGTAATGAATGATCTTCATGCGGCGGATAGAAACCTGAAGAGTAGCCCCGGCCGTGACGAAATCCAGTTGACCCCCAGAGCCTACGCTGTTGAGCCCAAACACATCACCGCCGGCAAAAACCAGTCGTGGATCAGCGGTACCAACATCTGCACGGTCCGTAACAGTGACAAAAATGCTTCCCGCTGCCGAAGTGAGGAAGTAGATTTCACCGGCCCGAAATTTATCGATGTCGCTGTCGGCAACCGCGGCGAGACCTGTATCTGGATCGACGTCGCCGGCATCCAGGGTTATCGCCGTAAATGTTTGATCCGCCTGAAGGATTGTGATGCGGTCCGTCAATACAGGATTCGCGCGAACGGTGGTAGGCGGCGCAGTACCCAGCACCACCGTATTGGCCGCGACGTTGTTGTCGGCCGTTACCAGTCCAAGATTGACGAACCCTGGGGTCGCTGCATCTGTGACGGGATTGAGCGTAAGGTAATTCGTAACAAAATTCTCAGGTACGCGAATATTGCTGATGCTGTTCAGTCCGTCACCGGTGTTAATTAAGTCCCTGCTAATGTACTCATGCGCTGTGCGAAGACTCTGCTGAGCGTCACCCATCTCAAGTGTCGCCGTGCTGGTTTTCACGGAGTCTCTGAGCAGGGAGAAAACGGCACCGGTAACAATCAGCATGACGATGATTGCGACCATCATTTCGAGTATCGAAAAGCCGCGTTCGCTTGTTTTGTTGAGTGAGTTGTTCACTTCAAGAGCCTCGATCTGTTGCGGTTTAGGGAACGAAGGCACCAACGGTGTTGTCGTTTAGGTAACCAACTGCCGTCAGGTCACGCATTTGGTTGTTGACGGGATATTTGACCGTCACCTGAATGCGTTTGAGTGTGTTGCTGAGCGAAGTTATTTGAATCTGGCGGGTGACTCCGACATGGGCAAATGCCGGATTGGTGAAATCATCACCGGTCCCGAAGACTCCGTCTACTCCAGCGTCCCGTAGATCATCGGCAGTGCCAAAGATCCCATCCGGACCCGGATTACTTGAAACCTGCTGAAAACCGACTTGAAAACCAACGAAATTACTGGGCGCGCCGTCGTTGTCTACGTCTCCCACATTTGCAATCTGGCCAAAGGTTAGGTTACCGGTGTTACGCATTGTTTCCATTTGTTCGAGGATTGAAACCGCCAGCAACTTGGTATTGGTGATCGCGCGACCGTGATTGCTTGCGATCATTGCGTAACCAATTGCCGAAGCAACGGCGAGTAACCCTATCAACAGAAGGGTTGCAGCAACCACGATCTCCAACATGGAAAAGCCGCTTTGTGAGGAGATGCAACGAGAATGGTCAGTCGTTATAGACGTTCGCATTTGCGTTATACCTCCATATCTTGACTCGCCCTGACGCACCCATGATCGAGACTGCCGAGGCTGTCCCGCGGGGAGCATTGCTGTTGTATAGAAAAAGAGCACGGTCGAGTGGGTTTCCCGTGGTATCGATTACTGAACCATCAGGTTGGAAAGTTATGTTGACCATGTTGTTGGTCAAGGCAGCCATTACAGCTCCGTCACGAAGCGCGCCTGTAGGGACTCCGCTGGGTATGCCATAAGTGATTTCTGAAGCGATGAGGCCTCCGGTCGCGAGTGGAACTGAAGTAACCACAGTGCTGCCGGGGTTGTTTGGATAACCTGGAGAGGTTAGTACGGCAGCTCCGGTATTGATGTTATGGTCGATTATGGAGACGCGCTTCGTTATATTGTTGTACTGAAAAGTAAAAGCCTGACGCTGCGACATGGCCTGCTGTCGGGCGTAGCGCGCCTGACTTAGTATTTCGCGCGTCATCGCTACGGTCCTCGACAACTGCCTTTGAGCAATTATTTGGGGAATTGCCATCGCACACAGGACACCAATCATTGTGACTACGATGAGAAGTTCCACAACTGAAAAGCCTCGATTTTTCCTGGGTGAGACGCGTTTGACATCAGCAGTGTCGACCAGAGCCTGGCCCATGAGTGCCTTCCAATTCACAAATGTCGGGGTATTCGGTGTCATCCAGGGTCTCGCTATGATCGTGACTTCACGGTAGGAACAACCACGATGCCTCCGCTTTCGGAGAACTTGATCTCGCTCATGCCGGCATCGTTTGTGAGAGTTATGGACTGTGGCGCCACGCGGTTCTCATCCTCGTCAACCGTTTGCCCAAGCCCGTTGAAGATGTAGGTTTTGGGGAATGGTCCATTGAATTGAAGCGATTGGTTTTCCGGTAGGCTCAGAATCAGCGGAATGTCCAACTGGTTGTCGCCGTCTGCGTCGATCGCGACGCTGTACAGATTTCGGTTGAACATCTTAACCTGGGCCATCTGGGTGACGTCGTTAGCGTTTCTTTTGATCGAGTCGAGGCGCGCACGCTGGAGATAGTTCGCCAGTTCCAAACTGCTGCTGGTGCGCTGGTTATTCCGGCTGCCTTTGAAAAAGCGAACCGCGAAAAAGCCGACAACGATAATGCACATGGTCGCGAGGGTAAGCAGTTCCAGTCTCGAGAAACCGGTTTTCTTAGGGAAGGTGAGATGGGGTCGCATGCCTTGAATTCCTTTCGATCACGAGCTAGTGCTGAAATTCTTTTCGCGATTGGAAGAGTTGAAATGCGCCCTACGCACTATGGTTGCGGATGCTTTTTGTGAGTGGGGCGCTCATGGGGATGTGAATGCGTGGTGGTTTAACGAGGTGTTTTGTGGAGCGTTAGGGAAGCTCCACGTGATACTCGCGAACTCCTAAGACCCTAAAGCCTGAAGCAGCCAGGGCGTTTCTAACAAAGACTGAGTTATAGGCGACGTTGCTATTACCTCCGCCGTTGATGGTGAAATTTGGGCCTGCGAAGGTATCGTCGTCAGGATCGGTGGGATCGAAATTGGCTATTACAATTGCCCCGCCAAGCACGCCACCGCCGCCACCTTTGCGGGTGACTTTACCGGCGCCAAGCACCATGATTACGCCTTGAAAACTGGTGTTACCGTTCGTCTCAAGCTCTCCGGTGACGATCAGCAGGCCTACACCCTGGAGACCGGAGCCCAGATCGACCGGGGCACCGCCGTAGTTGTCGATAAAGGTTGTC
>Ga0190272_10001070_pt1 | contig 13298 bp, 14 predicted proteins | sample Popmic504T_FD_133746 | JGI IMG/M metagenome (GOLD analysis project Ga0190272, IMG submission 133746) | Populus adjacent soil microbial communities from riparian zone of Shoshone River, Wyoming, USA - 504 T | ecosystem: Environmental > Terrestrial > Soil > Riparian zone | place: USA: Wyoming...
CCAGGCCGGCGACGTCGCCAACATCGTGGATGCCCGGACGGCCACTCTCCGCCTCGATCGCACCGATCCCGTGATAGCCGTCGAGCCACTCGATCCAAACGAGCCCCTCCAAGTCACGGCGACTGTCACCGAGCCACTGTCGGGCATGGCCACCGGCCTGCTCGAGATGAGACGCATCGGCACGAAGACATGGCACGAGCTAGACATGGACGTCCCGATCCAGGGATCGAGACTCGTCGGCCGGATCAACGACGAGCGATTCGCCAACGGCGCCTACGAGCTGCGCGCCACCGCCGTCGACCATGCCGGCAACGACGCCTCGACCAACCCCGACGCGAACGTGGCTAGCGCTCGTCGCCAGCTCCCGGTTCGAGTCACGACGCACATCAAGGCGGGGCAGCGCGTCGTCAAGACGGTCAAGCGGAAGGTCGCCAAGCGCAAGCGACTGGTGAAGCGCCGCATCGAGCGGCTTCGCAAGTCAGTCCCGCTCGCCCGCGGACGCCACGCGACGCTCAGCGGAATGCTCGCCAACCCCGACGGACAACCCCTCCGCGACGTGCCGATCATGGTCCTCGCTCGCCCCGAGCTGCCGGGAGCCAGTTTCGCCACGGCCGGGATGGTGAGGACCGACGCCGAAGGACGATTCACCTACAAAGTGCGCGGCACGACCAGCCGCACGATCCAATTCCGCTACGACGGCACCAGCCGCATCCGGCCCTCGACCACCGAGGTCAAGGTCGGCGTCCCGGCGACCAGCACGTTCACGCTGAACCCGCCGCGCATCCTCAACGGCGAGACAGTCACCTTCAAGGGCCGCGTCCGCGGCGGCCCGATCCCGCCCAACGGCAAGCTGATCGAGCTGCGGAAGTGGACCGGACGCCAGTGGGCGCCGTTCCGGCTCGTGCGAACCGACGCCGACGGCCGCTGGCAACACACCGAGCCGGTCGTCAGCGTCCGCGGGTTGGTGATCTTCAAGCTGCGCGCCAACATCCCCGCCGAGGCAGGATTCCCGTTCGCGGCCGGCCGCACGGTCGCTCGCAAGCTGCGCGTCCAAGGGCTCTGATCCGCCACAATCGGCTAGGCCGCAACCAGTGAAACCGTCCGCCGGAGGGACCACCACATGCGCAAGTTGATCCGCCGCCCCAGCCCCGCGATGCTCATCGCGCTCCTAGCCCTGTTCGTCGCGCTCGGCGGAACCGGCTACGCCGTCACCGCCCTGCCGAAGAACAGCGTGGGGGAGAAGCAGATCCGCAAAGCGGCCGTCACCTCCCAGAAGATCCGCGCGAACGCCGTCCGCTCCGGCGACATCGCCAACAACACGATCATCGGGCGGGACGTTCGAGCTGGCGCTCTCGGCCCGCGCGAGATCGCCGAGTCCAAGCTCGGCACCGTGCCGCGGGCGACCGTCGCCGACACCTTTGCCGGGCTGACACCGGCGCAGTTCTTCCAGCGGCTCGGCCTCCAGTGTCCGGCCGGGACCGTCGCGGCCTACGCCGGCTGCTTCGAGGACGCTACGCGTCCGCCGATGAGCTGGGGCTTCGCCGTGGCTACCTGCAACTTGGCGGGTAGGCGGTTGCCGACCTTCGCCGATCTCGTCGCCTACTACGGTCTGAGCAAGCCGGTCCCGAGCGGTGGCGAGTTGACCGCCTCCACCGGACCGGAGGATGGCGTGAACGTCGCGACCGTCGTGTTGAGCAACACCGGCACGACCGTCGAGTACGTCGACAGCGCCGGCAACGCCCAGCGCGCGTTCCGCTGCATGGCTTGGCCTACGCGCACGCCGTAGCCACGACGCGCCCTCGGTCGAGGGTCGCTCGACGCTTTTTCTGCCACTCCTAGACGGAGGTCGGTTCTGCGGTCTGTAGATGCTGCAGACCGCCCCGTCTGACACCGCCGCCGCAGTCGTCGAGTCGCCCCGATTGGGTGACTCCAAGCGCTCGGTCGCTCTCGCTGCGCTCGGCGGTGTCGTCGCGCTCGTCCTCGCCGTCGTCGTCCTGGGAGGCGGTGACGGCGAGCGGGTGGACCGTCCGGCCGCTCGGACGGCCTCGGAGCCGGCATGGCGGCACGGCGAGTCCGTGCTGCCGGCCGCGTGGCTGGCGTCCGTGCCGCACCAGGCGCCCCGGCCGAAGCCGGCAGCCGATGTCGAGGTTGCGCCGGAGCCTGCGGCGGTTGCGCCGGCTCCGGTCGTGCCGGCACCGCCCGCGCCGGCCCCGGTGCCCGCTCCGGCGTTGCCGCAGCCCGCCCAGCCAGGAGAGGACTTCAATTGGCAGCAGTAACGCCACCGCAGGCGGCGGTGCTCGACACCCTCGTCGACACCGACACGTTCTTCGAGCGCGCAGCTCGCGGCGAGCGCGATGTCCAGCCCGCCACGACCGCCCCCGATCACGCGCTCGGCGCGGCGGCACTCCCACGCACCCGGCCGCCGGCCCCTGTCCGGCCGCAGCCTCAGCGCGACGACGAGGGCGACGCGAGAAAAGCCTCCCGGCGTCCCGCCGCCCGACGGATCGCGGCCGTCGGCGTGCCCGCCGTCGCGATCGTCGGCGGCGCCGTCCTGGTGGCCGCTTCTCTCGGCGGCGCGACGGGATCGACGACGCCCGCCGTAGTCGAGCGTCCGCTGGCCCGGCCGGCGCCGCCTGCCGACGTGCTGGCACCGCGAGTCGCCCGTGTCTCCTCACACGGCCGCGAGCGCCTCGCCGGCGTCGTCTACGACCCCGGCAGCGGCGTGCGATCCGTGGCGCTCGTCGCCGACGGCCGCCGCGAAGACGTCCAACGCGCCGACTGCCGGCCCGACTGCCCGCCCTCGCTGCGGTTCTCGCTCGCCGACAGCTCGCCAGAGCAGCTGCGCGCCGTCGCGGTCGTCGTCGCCGACGCGGCCGGCAACAAGACGATCGCCTGGCAGACGCTCACCGCGCCCGCCCGCGAGCCGCAGGCGGCAAAGCTCGACGCTCGCCTCGAGCGCCCGATCGCGCCGCGCGCCGACTACGCAGTCACAGGCAAGCTGACCGACGCCGACGGATCGCCGATCCGCCGCGGCCGCGTCGAGCTCGTCGGAGCCGCGCGCACCGACGACGCGGTTCCGCGCGTCGTGGGCGCCGCCACGACCGACGCGGCGGGACGCTGGCGCGTCGCGGGCCTCGAAGCCCGCCAGGGCAGCCGGGTCTACCGCGCCCGACACCTCGCCGACGGCGACACCCAGGCCGTGTCGGCGCCCGTGCGGACGACGGTTCGCGCTGACCTCGCTCTGCGCACCCGCCGCCAGGGCGGCGCGACGGTGGTCGCCGGGCGGCTGCGGCCCACCGTCTCTGCGCGGCTGCTTCTCGCCGTCCGGCGGGCCGATGGCTGGCGCAGCCAGCGCGCCGTCCGTGCGAGCGCGGACGGGCGCTTTCGGTTGCGCGTGCCCGCGCGGCTGCGCGGCCCGGTCGCCGTGTTCGTCGCGCCATCGCCCGACCTGCCCTACGCGCCCGCGGGCCGCGTCATCGACCTCGCTCGCCCATGACATCGACCACGAGGAGGAACCCAATGCACACCACCCCTATTCAGGTGCAACAGCTCGCAGCTCGGTTGCCCCGCCGCGACTGGGAGAAGGTCGTCGCCGCGGCCAGCGCCGTCGGCGCGCTGCTGTCGGTAACGACGCTGCACGCGCTACGCGCGGCCGGCCTCAGCGGCGTGCAGCCGCGCGGCGGCGGCGCTTTCCAGTCGCTCGTGCGGCAGCTCACCGACAACGCGGAGTGGCTGATCCTCACCGCGATCGGCCTGTTCCTCACCGCCGCCGCAGGGGCGCTGATCTTCGGCGTGCGGTCGGCGCCCGACTGGCTGTTCAAGGCCGGTCTGGGCCTACTGCTGCTCCTGGTCGGCGTGCCCGCCGTGCTGGCATGAGCCTCCCGGTCGCCGGCGTCAACCCGTTCGGCTGGGTCAAGGACCAAGTTCTCGGCGGCCTCGAGTGGGGCGTCGACCAAGCGGCCGGATTCGTCACCAACCTGCTCGCCGGGATCGCCGATGCGCTGATCCCCGACTGGCTCGCCGACGAGGCGCTGAACTTCGTCGCCTGGGTCGTCTCGATCCCGAACTACGCAGCTGGGGGTGACGGCGCCGGCGGCTACGCCTTCGGCGGCGTCAACACCCTGCGCGGCGTCCTGACCTGGGTTGGCGTGACGCTGATCCCACTGACCCTGACGGTCGCGATCGGCCGGGCGAGCCTCGGCGTCGGCAACGACCACCCGATCGCGCCGTTCACGCGCGCGCTCTCGTCGATCGCGCTCGTCCTGCTCTACCCGTTCCTCTGGACGCAGCTCGCAACCGGCGCGAATCAGCTCACCCGTTCGATCCTCCGCATCCCCGCCGTCGAGCAGGGCCTCAACAAGCAGTTCGAGTTCATGGTCGGAGCCGGGGCGCTGCGCGGCGTGCCGATGCTCGGCGCGCTGCTACTGCTCGTCGCCGCCGCGCTGCTGATCGGCCTGGTTGTGCTCAAGCTGATGATCCTCGTCGCGGGCGCGCTGCTCTACGTGACCGGCGTCCTCATGCCCGGCATCGCCGCGACCGAGCGCGGCCAGGCGATCACCCAGGCGTGGATCACCGCCACCGTCGGGCTGCTCGCCATCCCCGTGATCTGGACGGTCGTGTTCGCCATCGGCGCGCTGCTGATGAACGACGCCGGCACCGCCGCCGGAGCCGTCGCGGGGTCCGGCAAGCTCAAGGAGCTGGTCGGAGGACTGATGCTCGCCGTCGGCTCGATCGCCGCCAGCGCAGTCGCGTTGAAGATCGGGATGGCGCTCGGCAGCGTCGTCGTCGGTCAACTGGGCGGCGCGCTCGCGCTGGCCGGCGGTGGCGGGGGAGGGCAACGCACAGCCGGCCAGGCTGCCGCCGGGGGCGCGACAGCCAAGCTCGCCGCCTTCGGCGACCGCGTTGGCGGGGCGCTGCGCCAAACCGCCGGCAGCCACCTGTCCGGTCGCACACGCACAGGCGCGCTCGCCGCGCTTGCCGGCGGTGGCGCGGTGGCGCGCGGTGGCCTGCTCGGCGCGGCGGGCGCGGGAGGGCGGCGTGCGCTCGCCTCGAGCGCGCAAGCGACTCGACGGCTCGCGCAGAGCGCGCCTGCCGGAGTCGTGGCCTCCAGGGTCGCCGCGTCAGCGCGCGCCGGCTGGCAGAACCCCGGCACGGCTCCCCGCTGGGGTGCGTCGCCGAACGGCGCGCCGTCGTCGCCGACGCCCGAGTCGTCCACGCCGACACCCGGATCGCCGACGCCGCCGTCGGCTGCTCCCTCGCCCGCCCAAGGCGAGCGCTCGGACACGCCTCGCCCGTCTGCGGCGGCTCCGCCGCCGCGCCCGTCCAGCAACCCGCCGCCGCCTGACCCGGCGCGGCCGGCGAGCCGCCCGCCCCAGCCGTCGTCGCCCCCGCACACACGCCCTCGTCAAGACCACGACCCGAAGGGAGGCGGCGATGCGGACCTACCGCCGACCCGATCACCCGACTCGCTCCTACGGACTGTCCTGGCCAGGCTGGCTAGCCGTGGGCGCGGGTGCCGCGCTCCTCTACGGCTTCGTCCGGCTGAGCCCGTTCGACGTGCGCGCGACGGTCAGCGTCCTGCTGATCGTGTGCGTGCTGCCGGCGATGGCCGCGCTCGCAGCCAGCGGACAGGCGCTCGGAGCCCGCCGCTACCTCGCCGCCCTGACCGGCTGGGCGGTCGGCCCGAAGGGCTACAAGCCGCGCACGGGCGAGCTGCCCGACGGTGGGATCTTCCTAGACGACCCGCCGCCGCCGGTCGCGGTCGATGACGCTCCCGCGTGGGGGGACGAGCTGCTCGAGGAGGTATCCGGTGCGTAGCCGCGACCGCAGCCGCGACCTCGCCGAGCTGCTGCCGATCGCGGCCGTCGAGCCCGACGGCCTGATCGTCACAACCGACGGCCGCTACGTCCGTGCAATCGCCTGCGAGCACGTCCCGAACCCCGTCACCGCAGGCGATGACGCGCTTGAGCGGATCACCGCCGGCTGGAGCCGGCTCTGCGGCCAGATCCCCGACGCCCAAGCGCTCCAGTTCGTCGTCCAGACCGACCCACTCGCAACCCGCGACGCCCTCGCCACCGACCGCGCGCGGGTCGAAGCGGCGATCGACGACGATCGCCACGCCGGCCGCGACGAGCTCGCGGTCGTCCGCGGCCGGCTGCTTGCCGCGCAGGCCGAGACGGTCCACGCGGCAGCGGACTCGATCGCCGCCGCGAGCGCCCGCTACTTCCTGATCGTCCCGTGGGTTCCCGAGCGCGGAATCCGCGACCAGCTCGCCGCGCTGCGCCGCCAGCCCGGCGGCGTGCACCGCACCAGCTGGCTCGTGCATCAGCGAGCGGCGCGCGACAGCCTCCGCTACGCGGAGAGCCTGCTCGCCGCACTGTCCGGTCTTGGCGTCGACGGCCGTCTGCTGGCTCCAGTCGAGCACCTGGCGCTCTTGTGGGAGCGGCTGCACCCGGCCGCCGAGGATCTGCCGGACTTCGATCTGCTCCAGGGCGTCGCCGGGATTCTGTCTTCGACGGATCCCGACGAGGCTCGCCGCGAGCGCGGCGAGCTGCTTGACCTGTTGACCCACGGCGCCGGGTTCAGCGTCGCCGAGCAAGGCGGCCGAGTCATGCGCCACGCAGACGGGACGGTCGAGGAGGTGCTGCACCTCGCCACCCAGCCGGCGGCGACCTCGCCGTGGTGGCTGGCCTACCTGCTCGAGACACAGCTCCCATCGACGCTGACCGTCCACGTCGCCGTCGATGACCGCGCCCGGTCGCGGCACCGCGAGCGGCGCCGCTGGGCGCGGCTGCGCACAGCAGTCGACTTCAAGGAGCGCCGTGGCCACCTCGTCGGCCACGACGAGCGTGAGGCGCTCCAAGAGGCCGAGGATCTCGACGCCGAGCTGTCGTCGAGCGCGCAGTCCGCGCTCTACCGAGTGTCGGTCTACTACGCAGCCCGCCACCTCGGCGGCGACGCCGACGCACTCGACGAGGCGCTGACCGCGCTCGCGCGCGAGTTCGCCGGCCTGACCGACGCGCGCGTCGCGCGCGGTCGGTGGGTCAACCCCGACGGCTGGGCATCGACGCTGCCGTTCGGCATCGACCGCCTCCGTGCGCAGCGCCGCTACGCGCACCGCAACATCGCGCACTGTGTCCCGCTCGCCACGGCGGCGTCAGGGTTCGACGGCGGTCTGTTGCTCGGCTGGTCCGATCCCCAGCGCTTGATGGTGCGGATCGACCCGTTCGACCCGATCCTCCAAACCCACGTCACGTTGGTCTTCGGCCCGTCGGGCGGAGGCAAGACAGTCGCCACCAACGCGCTGCTGTCGCGCGGCATCAGCCAGGGAATGCGCGGGTTCATCATCGACCGCAGCTCGACCGCCTCCGAGGACGGCGCCAGTCGCGGGCAGGGCCACTACGAGACCCTGATCTCTCACGTCCCAGGCGCCCAGCGGATCTTCGTCGGGACCGACTCAGGCGCGGTCATCTGTCCGTGGGACACGCCCGACCCGGCCGATGTTCCATCGGCCAAGATCGAGTTCCTTCGCGCCCTGCACGCCCTGCTGATCGGGGATCGGCATGGGGAGGACCGCGAGCTTTCCGCCTTGGACGAGGCGCTGATCGACCGCGGCGTCACCGCCGTCTACGCCCGCTGCGCGTTCACCAACGAGCGTCCGCGCGAGACGCTGCTCGCCGAGGAGCTGTCCCGGCTCGCCGACGGCGACGACGGCGAGGACGTCGACCCGACGATCGCGAGCGCCTACCGCTCGCTCGTCGCCCGACTGCACCCCTACATCGAGGGCGGCGTCAACGCCCACCTCACCGACGACGCGACGACCGTCGAGGCCGACGCGCCGCTCGTCCTGTTCGACATCGCCGGCACACCAGAGCGCCTCATCCCCGCCGTCGTACTGACGATCGTCGACCACATCGACCGCGAGGTGCAACACACCCGCGCCCGAAGGGTCGCCGGCACGCTCGACGAGCACGGCGCCTGGGCCGGCCGCTGCTTCGTCGTGGTCGAGGAGGGCTGGAAGCTCACCCGAACCAAAGCCGCCGGCGCCTGGCTCAACGAGTACGCCCGCAGGTCGCGCCACTACGCGCTCTGGCTGATCATCGTCACCCAGCACTTCAAGGACCTCAACAACGAGCAGGGACGTGCGCTCGCCGAGTCCGCGCAACTACGCGTCCTGTTCCGCAACACCCGCGAGGATCTGCTGGCCGCCCGCGAGTCGCTCGGCCTCACCGATACCGACATCGACACGATCGTCGCGCTGGAGACGCTGAAGGGCCTCTACTCGTCCTGCTACCTGCTCAGCCCACGCGGCAGGTGCAAGGTCCGCGTCACGCTCGGCCAGCTCGAGTATTGGATCTGCTCGAACGATCCCGAGCGCGACCAGCCGATCCGCGCCGCTGCGCAGCGCGACTCCGGCGGCGACGCCTGGCTGACGACGCAGCTGCTCTGCACGCCGGCCTGGCACCAGGCCCGCGACCATCAGGTCGAGGCGGCGTGAGGGCCGATGGCCGCTCCCGCCGCCTTGAAGGTCGCCGGCCGCGCGATCGCCGCGTCCGGCGCCGGCCGCCGCCGTCGCGGGCCTGGCCCGCTCGCCTGGCTTCTCGCAGCCTTGGTGCTGTTGCCGCTGCTGTTCGCAGCGCCGTTCCTGGCCGTCCAAGCCGGCCAGCCGACCGCCGGCTGCGGCGGCCCAGCCGGTAGCTGGACCGGCCCCGGCAGCCTCGGCGGCTACCAAGGCACCGGCCTCACGGCCAAGGAGGTACGCGACCTCCAGAACCGCGAGGGCGGCAAGACCTTGCCGCCCGACCAGGCCGGCCGCGTTCTCGCGACGGTCTACGCGCCCAGCTTCGGCGGCATCAACGTCTGGAACGGCGGCAAGGTCACAGCCGGCGGCATCGTCGTCAACGCCGGAGTCAAGCGCGCCTACCTGATCGCCGTCGACCCGACGCTCATCAAGCTCGGCACGCCCGTCTACGTCTGGCCAAACCCCTACGGCTGGCGCGGCCCGTTCATCGCAGCCGACACCGGCGGCGCGATCAAGCAGCGCCACATCGACATCTACGTCTTCGGCGACCGCGCCACCGCCACCAAGACCGTCAACAGCTGGGGAAGCCGCGACACCCGCATCGCCAGCAAGCCGATCGTGCGGGGCGGGCCGCCGACCGGCGGCAGCCCTGCGGACTGCCTGCTCGTCGGCGACGCCCACGGCAACGGCCGCTGGGAGCTCGGCGCTGGCGCGAATCGCGCCGGCGTCGACCTCACCCCGGCGATGCGGCAGTTCCTCAACCGCATGACGAGCTACCTGCCTCGCAAGCTCGTCGTCTGCACCGGCACCAACCACACCCAGCTCACCGGAAGCGGGAACGTCTCCGACCACTGGAGCGGCAACGGCGTCGACCTCTGCTCGACCGCCAACGGATTTCCTGTCACCGGAGGCGGCTACGGCGACCGCATCGCGGCCGCTGCGTTCCGGGCCGCCGGCCACAGCCCGTCAGCCGCGAGCGCGGCTGCTCGAGGCGGCGGAGCGCAGACCGTCTACACGGCCCGCCTCCGCATTCAAATCATCTGGAAGGTCGACGGCGTCTACGGCAACCACTACGACCACGTCCACGTCGGGATCGCGCCGCGATGACTGTGCGCAGCCGACACGTCCCAGCCGCCGTCGTCGTCGCGCTCGCGATGCTCGCGCTCGGCTCGATCGCCGCCGCCTCCACAACGGCATGGCCGACTCCCGCCCTCGCGGTCTTCCCCGAAGACCCGCAGCCGACGCTCGTCGGCACTCCCGCCGAGGTCGCCGACATCTTGTTCGCCAATCTCGCAGTCCTGGTCGTGCCGCTGCTGTTTGCAGGCGCCGCCGCAGGCCAGCCCGGACCCTGGCGGATCGCAGGCGATCTCGCCACCGCCGGCATCGTCGCAGTCAACACCCTGAGTGTCGGCGCGGCGCTGGCGCTGCACGGCACCGCCCTGCTCCCCTATCTGCCGCACCTCCCCGTCGAGGGCGCCGCACTGACGCTCACCGGCTCCACATGGCTGAGTCACAGGTCAAGCCACAGCGGCTTGGTCAGAGCCTTCGCCGCGATCGTCGTGCTGGCCGTTGCTGCTGCGCTGATCGAGGTCTGCGCGACCCCGCACGTCGGCCGATGAGTGGGTCTGTGGCGAGCCGAGCGGTCGGCGAGTTCAAGCACCCGCTCTCTCCCGGCAGGTGTGCAAGGCCGCCTCCGCCCAGATTGGCACGCACGCGTGCTTTGAGGGCTACGTCAACCGCACACCACCAGAAGGAGCAGGAACAGATGAACAGCGTCAACATCATCGGTCACCTAACCAAGGACCCGGAGCTGATCGAGACCTCCGGAGGCACGAAGATCACGAACCTGCGCGTCGCGGTCAACGGCCGCAGCGACGACGACACGGTGTTCACCGACGTCAAGGTCTTCGGCAAGCCTGCCGTCGCCTGTGACGAGTACCTCTCCACGGGGAGCAAGGTCGCCGTCAGCGGCCGCCTCGCCTTCGACGAGTGGGAGAACGACGAGGGCGAGAAGCGTTCCCGCCTCTACGTCATCGGCAACGTCGACTTCCTCGACCGCAAGGCCGAGGAGACCGACTGACACCACGATCGGCAACGACCCGCCCGGCACAAGCCCGGGCGGGTCACGCCCAGGAGATTTCCGTGCACCGCCTCAGCTACTACCAGCCAACCGGTCCGATCAACCACGCGCTCGCCCTCACGGCGGCCCTCGCCGCGGCCCAGCTCCCACGGCCCGCGCTCATCTTCGTCAGTCGCCGCATCGTCCACGTCGCACGGACCACAAGGCGTCCGCGACTACGCCGCTACAGCAAGCGCCTCACCTGGCTCGTCGTCGGCGACGCCATCTCCATCCAGGCCCGCAATCGCACCAGGTAGCGGGCAACCGCCGCCCGGTGCGATCTCCGCGCGGGCCACTGTGGCACCCGTTCCGGGCGCGTGGTCCCGTCGCATCGGCCTCGCACCGGGCGAGGCTCATCACAAGGAGACCTCTATGCCGCTCGACGGTTCAACGCACAACGACGCGCTCGTGCTGCGCATCCTCTTCGACGAGGCGCCCGACGGCTGGGACAGCTCGGATGACGTCGCCAATCTCGGCGTTCACCTTGCGCATCTGAGTTTCGCCGAGAAGGTCGGGCACTTGGCGCGCAACCTCGTCAACGCGGTACTCGACGGCCATGCGACCAACGGCCAGCGCTTCTACCTAGTCACGACCGCGCCCAGCGGACAGGTGACAGTGCGTGAGGTGCCGGCCGTCGCCGGCTCGCTGGCGTCGATCAGTGACCCGGCGATCGAGAACCAGGGAGACGACCAGGTTTCGATCTGGCAGGCCGCGCGTGACGGGCTCGCGCGGGTCATGCCGGACTCGGAGGACTGACCACAGGAGCCCGCCGGCCGCACGCCGTCAGGACGTGACGGTGCCCGACCGCGGACCCGATCGCCGCCCATATTGGCACCCCTTCGGGGCGCGTAGGCGGACGCATCGGGCTCCGCGACGGGCGGAGCCCCTACCAAGGAGCCGGACAATGACAACCGCCGTCATCGAGAACGTCACCAGCTGCCTGATCGCCGCTTCAGAGATCCACATCCCCGACCCCTATGAGCCCGACAACCACACCGCCAAGGCCAACCTCGCGGGCCTGACGGTCTCGATCATCGCCTTGGGCATGCTCGAGCCGATCCGCGTCCGGCGCGACGGCCACCGCCACGTCCTACTGGACGGCGCCAAGCGCCTCCGCGCTTGCGCAGACGCGGGAGTCGTCCAAGTGCCCACACTGGTCGTGGAGACGGACTGACCAGCATCCGGCGAGGGCCGGGTGCAGGACGCGCCCGGCCCGTGTCCGCCCGCCTGATTTTCGCACCCCTGCGGGGCGCGGTCAGGGCGGGACGGCCCCGCGACGGGCGGGGCCCTTCTCAGAGGAGCAAAGGTCATGAACGGCCAGACAGTTCTGCTTGCAGACGACGATCGCGCGCTAAGGCGGCGCCTCGCGCACGACTTCGCAGCTGACGGGTACGACGTCTTCCACGCCGGCTCGCCAGAGGCCGTCGGCTGCCAGCTCGCCACGTCGCCGGTCGAGCTGCTGATCCTGGGTGACTTCGAAGGTCCGGGTGCCAACGCGCGGTTGCTCCAGGACCTCCGCAACGGAGTCCTGACAGGGGAGCCGGACCCGACGCCCGTCCTCGTCCTGGCCGACGATGCCGAGGCGCTGGCGATGCTGCGCTGCTTTGACGCTGGCGCAGACGACTTCCGTCCCAAGGCGATCACCTATCTGGAGCTTCGCGCTCGCGTCCGCGCGCTGATGCGACGCAGCATCCACGTGGTCGAGCCGAAGCTGCTGCGCGTCACGCAGCTGACCCTGAACCTGTCCGCCCACAAGGCGTACTGGGGAGCGGAGCCCGTGCCGCTTTCCCAGATCGAGTTTCGGCTGCTTGCTCATCTTGCCCAGCAGCCCGAGCGCACCTACCTGCGGGATGAGCTTCTGCGAGACGTCTGGGGGTATCTGACGGTCGCCCAGACGAGGACCGTGGACGCGCACGCCTGCCGGCTTCGCCGCAAGCTAGACGACGCGGGAGCAAGCGGTTTCGTCGTCACCGTCCGCGGGATTGGTTACCGCCTGACGAGTCGCTTCGACCAACCGTCAGCGGCCTGACTTGCCTTGGGCCACGGCCGGGTGCAGGACACGCCCGGCCCGCGTCCGCCCGCCTGAGTTTCGCACCCCTTGCGGGGCGCGGTCAGGGCGGGACGGCCCCGCGACGGGCAGGGCCCTTCTCGAAGGAGATGACTCGATGAACAGCGCAACTGTGCTGCTGACGATCGACCGCGCGGCCCTGACCGCGACCTTCGCCGGCAGGCCGCTCAACCTGACCCGCATGGAGCTCGCGCTGCTCTCGGTGCTCGCTACAGACCGGGCACGCGCGAAGACCAGGAACGACCTGCTGCGCGACGTCTGGGGCTACGCCTCGCCCGGCAAGACACGGACGGTGGATGCGACCGCCTGCCGGCTCCGGCGCAAGCTCGCCGCGGTCGGCGCGACCGGCTGGGTCGTGCCGGTTCGCGGAGTCGGCTACCGGCTCATCGACAGCCTCAACGCACCGAATCCCGATGCAGCGGCCTAAGCGCAGAAAGCGGGCGACGCGCGATCCCGGCGCCGTTCGGCCCTCACCCTCGCGTCACCGGCACCCCGCATTTTCGCACGCTCCGCGCGCGGTAGCGGGGGCACCGGCTCTCGCATCAGGCGAGCGCCCCAAGCGGAGCCCCGCAGGGGCATCCGCACCAAGG
>Ga0190272_10001071_pt1 | contig 13296 bp, 8 predicted proteins | sample Popmic504T_FD_133746 | JGI IMG/M metagenome (GOLD analysis project Ga0190272, IMG submission 133746) | Populus adjacent soil microbial communities from riparian zone of Shoshone River, Wyoming, USA - 504 T | ecosystem: Environmental > Terrestrial > Soil > Riparian zone | place: USA: Wyoming...
GATCTGCTTCCTCACCTGGGCACCATCCGCAACCTGCCCGACATTATCACGAAATACAATGTTGAAGAGGTGATCATTGCCATCGAATCATCGGAGCATGAGAACATTGGCAGGATCATCAATGAACTCGAAGACACCGATGTGATCATAAAGATTATTCCAGATATGTATGATATCCTTTCGGGCTCGGTTAAGATGAGCGCAATATTCGGTGCCGCTCTTATCGAGATAAACCCTTTCCTCATGCCTGTTTGGCAGCAGTCTGTCAAGCGCATTTTCGACATCGTGGTTTCATTATTTTTCCTGGTTTTTCTTTCACCGGTATTTTTCTTTACGGCACTTGCTGTAAAGCTAACTTCAAGGGGACCGGTTTTTTTCAGCCAGGAGCGGATCGGGCTTCATGGACATCCTTTCATCATTTACAAGTTCAGGTCGATGTTCGCAGGCGCAGAAAACGGCACACCGATGTTGTCCAGCGAATCGGATTCCAGGGTAACGCCCTTTGGCAGGTTTATGCGTAGCATCCGGCTTGATGAAATTCCACAGTTTTACAACGTGCTTAAAGGCGATATGTCGCTTGTAGGACCCCGCCCGGAAAGGCAGTATTTTATTGATCAGATCATGAGTTCAGCACCGCATTACAGGCACCTGCACAAGGTCAGGCCCGGTATCACCTCGTGGGGACAGGTAAAATACGGGTATGCAGAAAATGTGGACCAGATGATACAGCGCCTGAAGTTTGATGTGATCTATATCGAAAATATGTCACTGGCCCTTGATCTTAAAATATTATTTTACACCATTAAAATAATTTTAAAACGCAGCGGCAAATAACCGCGTATAGTACGTGACGTTACATTTGCACTTTCAATAAGGCAGACAATAAAAAAATCATAAAATAATCATGATGAAAATCTCAGTAATTGGCTCCGGCACCATGGGCAACGGAATTGCTCATGTGTTTGCACAAAACGGCTACAAAGTCACACTATATGATATTTCAGCCGAGGCGCTTGACAGGGCTGTGAAAACAATTACGGTGAACCTCGACAGGATGGTCGCAAAAGGATCGGTTGCCGTAGATGTGAAACTGAAAACGCTGCAGAACATTACGGCAAAAACGTCACTTTCCGAAGCTGTGGCAGGTTGCGGGCTGGTGGTGGAGGCTGCTACGGAGAACATGGACCTGAAGCTGAAAATTTTCAGGGACCTGGATGCCGCATGTGACATGAATGCAATTCTTGCATCAAATACTTCATCCATCTCCATTACCCGGATCGCCTCAGTTACAAAGCGCCCCGACAAAGTGATCGGCATGCATTTTATGAATCCGGTTCCTGTTATGAAGCTTATTGAGGTAATCAGGGGTTATGCAACCTCCGATGAAGTGACATCACAGGTTCTCGATATTTCAAGAAAGCTTGGAAAAACACCGACTGAAGTGAACGATTATCCTGGGTTTGTAGCAAACCGCATCCTGATGCCAATGATCAACGAAGCGGTATATACGTTGTATGAAAGCGTTGCGGGTGTTGAAGAAATTGATACGGTTATGAAGCTCGGAATGGCACACCCCATGGGTCCTTTACAGCTTGCCGATTTTATCGGGCTTGATGTTTGTCTATCAATTCTTCGTGTTATGCAGGATGGATTCGGAAATCCCAAGTATGCACCATGCCCGCTGCTGGTAAATATGGTTACGGCCGGAAAGCTTGGCAGGAAATCCGGAGAAGGTTTTTACAATTACACTTCCGGCAGCAAGGAACTTGTAGTATCAGCAGGATTCAGAAAAGCCGTAACCGCTTAAGAAAACAAATTGCGGTTATTGTTTTTTAAGTTCGGTGATCCCTGTATAATTGAAAGGAGTTACCTGCTTGAGCGAATCTTTTAAAGGATCGCTGATTTCAAGCGAGTCGATAAACTGGTCCATCGTTTCACGTGTGATTTTATTACCGGTCCGTGTAAGCGTTTTCAGCGCTTCATATGGATTTGGAAATCCTTCCCTTCTTAATATGGTCTGAATTGCCTCTGAAACCACGGCAAAATTATTTTCAAGGTCTCTATCAACAGCCGGCTGGTTCACCTTTATTTTCTGCAGCCCTTTTACAAGCGAAACAAGAGCGATCTGTGTGTGTGCGAACGGCACACCTATATTCCTGAGTACGGTTGAATCGGTCAGATCGCGCTGGAGTCGCGAAACGGGAAGCTTTGACGAAAGATGGCCGAACAGTGCATTGGCAATGCCAAGGTTGCCTTCAGCGTTTTCAAAATCAATGGGGTTCACTTTGTGTGGCATTGCGGATGAGCCGACTTCATCCTTGTTTATCTGCTGCGAAAAATAGTTCATTGAAATATAGAGCCACAGGTCCCTGCAGAGGTCAAGCAAGATCGTATTGATGCGGCTGATGTTGTCAAACAGTGCTGCCAGGTAATCATAATGCTCAATCTGCGTCGTATATTGTAAGCGTTGCAATCCGAGCACGGAAGTGATGAAATGATCTGCAAATGCCGGCCAGTTAACCTGGGGATATGCGATTGCATGCGCATTGAAGTTTCCGGTGGCGCCCGAGAATTTGGCCGCAAACGGAATTGTCTTAAGCAGCTTCAGCTGGTTCTCTATCCGTTCGGTAAAAACAAGCATCTCCTTGCCAAGCTTGGTGGGGGAGGCAGGCTGACCGTGCGTGCGTGCAAGCATGCTTATGTCTTTCCATTCTGCTGCATACTCCCTGAGCATGTTATATACGTCTTTCAGCTGTGGCAGGTAAACTTCTGAAACAGCTTCCTTCACCGATAACGGAATCGCCGTATTATTGATGTCCTGGGAGGTCAGGCCGAAATGAATGAATTCCCTGAAATTGCCAAGCCCCATGTCATCCATCTTTCCCTTGACGAAATATTCAACAGCTTTTACGTCATGGTTGGTAGCTCTTTCGAACTGTTTAACAGCGATCGCATCTGTCTCGCTGAATTTTTCATAAATGTGCCTCAATGCTGCAAACTGCATTTCAGGGAAAGATTTAAGCTGCGGCAATGGCAGCTTGCACAATGCTATGAAATAATCAATCTCTACTTTTACCCTGTACCGGATCAGGGCCATTTCAGAAAAGTAGTCGGCCAGTCCTTCACATGTTTTCCGGTACCGGCCGTCAACCGGTGAAATGGAGTGGATTGAATGTATCTGCATAGGGAATCATGTAAAAAGTGCAAATTTAGTATTTTAAGTTACAATTCCTTAAAGCATTCCCCCCCCGGCAATTTCCATGAATAACCGGTATTTGCATGATTAGCACGTGAAATAAAAAAAGAAAAGCCCCCTGCTTGTTTCAAACAGGGGGCTTTAGTATCAGGGGATTGAGCTTAATTCAGTTTGCTTGGCACTACCATTTTAAATTCCGGAATCTTAACATAAAAGAGTTTTTTATCATACTGCCTTTCCATCAGGTATGTGCCATACATTTTGCCGATTTCTGTATTCAGGTTACAGCCGGAAACATATCTGTAAGTTTCACCAGCTGCAACAAATGGTTGTTCACCTACAACGCCTTCACCTTCAACTTCCCGCTTGGTATTGTCTGAATCAACAATGTACCAGTGTCTTCTCTTCAGTCTGATGGTATGCTCGCTTTCGTTCTGGATGGTGATCCGGTATGCGAAAACATAATGTGACTGACCGGGATTGGAATGTGTGGGCTGAAAAAAAGTTTCAACGCATACTTTTATTCCGGCAGTGATTTCTGTAACCATAGATGAAGAGTTTTTTTAAACAGGTTTTTAAGGACGATATCAAAAGTAAACATCTGTTCAATAAAAAAAAACAAATTTTGATAAAAACGGGGAATGTAAGGGTGAATGCCAGTATTTACATTCTGAATTTTTTTAATCCCTCACAGGTTTTAAGCACTTGTAAACTCTTCCCTGAAACCCCCTCTTCCTGCCTTATCCGCCTGATTCCATCAGCTGGGAATACTGCTGTTCCCACTGTACAGTAACCGCAGCAATGTCTTCTTCCACCTTCTTCAAATGCTGCTGGATAAGCTTCATCTTCCCGGAATTGCTGTAAACCAAAGGGTCGCTGAGCTCCGCAACAAGGCTGGTCTTTTCCGTTTCAAGGTCTGTAAGCCTCTGTTCCAGCTGTTTTACCTCATTATTAAGCCTCTGTTGCTGCTTCTTTTTTTCCTTTTCCGCAGACTTATCCTGTACTGACTGAGCCGGTAAAGACTGCTTTTCCTCCTTTTTAGGGGTAGGAGGTGGTATTGCAGGGCTTTTGCGGTCGGCCATCCAGGCTTCCCATTCGTGATAGTCGCCCGGATATTCTTTTACTTCCTGGTTTTCAATCCACCATATCTTGTTGGCAACACGCGAAAAGAAGTACCTGTCGTGGGAGACCAGTACAAATGATCCCTGGTACTTGTTTAAAACCTGGATAAGCACATTTACCGATTGCATGTCAAGGTGGTTGGTGGGCTCATCAAGCAGCAGGAAATTGGCTTTGGTGAGCATGGTTTTAGCCAGCGCCACCCTTGATTTTTCACCTCCGGAAAGCACTTTTATTTTTTTAAATACATCGTCCCCGTGAAAAAGAAATGCACCCAGCAGGGTCCGCAATGATGTATCGCTTTCATCAGGCGCACAGTGCTGCAGCTCTGTTAACAGGTCGTTTTTTAAATTAAGGCTTTCAAGCTGGTGCTGGGCATAAAATGATTTGATAACATTGTATCCGAGCTGGTTTTCTCCTTCAAATTTCTCGCTTCCGTCAATCATTCTCAGAAGAGTGGATTTACCCTTACCATTGGCGCCGATCAGTGCAATCTTATCTCCTCTCTCAATGGTTGCACCGGTATTGTGGAAAACCGGAACGTTGCCGTACTTTTTATCGCGTATATCCAGCTGTGCGATGATCTTTCCCGGCTGGGTTGCAAAATTGAAATTTATCTTGATCTCCGCCTGGTTGTCCTCAACGTCCGATATGCGGTCCATCCGTTCCAGCGCCTTGATCCTCGACTGTGCCATTTTAGCCTTCGAAGCCTTGGCCCTGAATCTGTCAATCAGCTTTTCCTGCTCTTTAATGTACTTTTCCTGGTTCTTGAACTGGCTTCGCTGCATTTCCTCTCTCAGCTTTTTTTCTTCAACATAATAGCTGTAATTGCCCGAATAAACCGTTATCTGTTCATTTGAAATTTCTGCGATCTTATCCACAACCTTATCCAGGAAATACCTGTCATGCGAAACAATAACAACTGTTCCTTCATAATCAACAAGGTATTGTTCGATCCATTGTATCGACGGCAGATCAAGGTGGTTGGTTGGCTCATCCAGCAGCAGCAGGTCGGGTTTGGTAAGTAGGATTTTCGCCAGCATCACGCGCATCCGCCAGCCACCTGAAAATTCTTTTAATGGTCTTGCCAGATCCTGCGTCGAAAAACCAAGTCCTTCCAGAATGGCTTCTGCTTTATGCTGTAAATTATATCCGTCAAGCGATTCATATTCGGTTTGTGCATCGTGCAGCTTGTGCAAAACAGAATCCGAATGGTCGTGCTCAAGCTTTTCAAGCAGATCTGTAATGGTATCATGCAGCAGGTTTTCCTTTTCAAAAGCTTCCATGGCAACATGCAGGATGTTGTTCTCGCTTTCATACGATAACAAATCCTGATTCAGAAATCCGATGCTTAAGTTTTTCCTGCCCGATATTTCTCCGCCTGAAAGCCGGTATTCGCCAGTTATAATTCTGAGCAACGTTGATTTCCCGGTGCCGTTTGCCCCGATCAGCCCGTATTTTTCATTGGGTTTGATGTGCCACGAGGTATCCTTATACAGATACCGGGCACCAAATTCAAAACTGATATTATTCAAAACCAACATAGACAACCTTATTTTCGGGGTGCAAAGATAGGACTATGATCTGAATTTCCGGCAAATCCCTGAAGTCGATTGCAAATGCAGACTTTCGATATTCAAATAACTTTTATTCTAATGCGGGAATAATCCGGTACCTTATAAAACAAAAAAAGGAAGCCGTTAAGCCTCCTCCTGAAATATGATGAATTAAAATGAACCGGATTATTTTTTATATTTCACTGAGCAGCCTATCGCCTTTGTTGAGCTTACAGCCACCGGTTTGTTTGCCAGTATATCGTTCATGGCATTTTCAACATATTTGTTTTTTGCCGCGGTAGCATCATCAGTATTATCATCAATGGCTCCTATGTATTGTACAACAAGATCTTTGCCTTTACGACCGAGAATGTAAATATGAGGTGTTCGGGAAGCGCCATAGGCTTTAGCAATTTCCTGTGTTTTATCCTGGAGGTAAACAAAAGGAAATTTTTTTTCTTTCGACCTGATCACCATATTTTCAAATGAATCTTCAGGTACGATTCCTTCATCATTGGGATTAATGGCAACAACAGGGTACCCTTTTGAAGAATACTTCTTATGCAGATCAATGAGGCGGTCTTCATAAGCCACTGAAAAAGGACAATGGTTGCAGGTGAATACTACGATAAATCCTTTGGCATCTTTCATTTCTGCCATTGAGATCATCTTACCATCCACATTTTTCAGCTTAAAGTCAGATGCCTTATCTCCTACCCCGTATCCTGCACCTCCGGGCCGGGCTGCGGCAAGTATCAGAACAACACAAACAGCAAGGGTTCCGGTTAAAATTCTTTTTTTCATAGTTTGATTATTTAAATTAATATAGAAATGACTGGGTGATTTTGTTAATTTCTTCTTCTGAAAATTCCTGCTCGTAAAACTTCCTGATGCCGTTTTTATTGTTGATGATTAGCGTCGCTGGGATCGCACCGCTCCAGGATTTGTCAACAAGTGGGATCCACGAATTATAATCGGGTTCGTCAAGCAGAAGCACTTGTGAGATCACTTTATGGTCGGCTACAAATTTCTCCAACCTGGGAAGTTCCCTTTTAAAATCAAGGCTCACAAGCACTACTTTGATTTTCCTGCCTTCATATTTGTTTGTCAGTGCGTCGAAGTAGGGTAGCTCCTGTACACACGGTTTACACCAGGTTGCCCAGAAATTGATAATGTAAGTAGTATCGTTTTCTGCCTGCTGAAGTTTTTTAATGTGCGAAAATTTAATCACCGGAATATCCTGTGCATGAAGTGTTGCACCGGTTGCCGACAGGATTGCCAGAAGCAATATTTTTTTAAAGATCATCGGGAACATCAAAATGGTTTCAGATATTATCAATGCGGCTTACACATTGCGTTGACAAAAGTAACATTTTTTAACGCCTTCGGGTTCTTAATGAAATGTTAAATGTTGATTTAATCCGGTAATTAAAGCCTGCACGGTGCTTCCCCGGAAGGTGGTGGCTTGGTCACTGATGTAAATCCATTATATTTGTCTGCGTTAAGAAATAAGATATGATAAAAAGCATAGGCGGATATACCTGTTTGGTTCTTTTCATTGCGACTCTTTTAGGCGGTTATGGATGCAAGCATGATACTCTCAAAGGACGTAACGAAGGCAAAGTTATATACGAAGTTACTTATCCCGATACCTTGCTGAACAGCCCGATGGGTGCTATGCTGCCAAAGGAAATGACTATGTATTTCAGGGATAATAAGACAAATTCAGAGCTCAAAATGGGAATGGGAATGATTGTCACCCGGTTTATGAGCGATGCAAATGATAAGACCTTCGCTACATTGCTTAAAGGGTTCGGTAAAAAATCGGCAATGGTTTTTGATGAAGAGGCTGTAAAGAAAAATTTTCTTGACCGCGTAGATCTTAAACTGGTAGAAACCGGCAAAACAAAGGAGATCGCAGGTTTCGTCTGCAGGGAGGTCAATGTAACCGACAGTACTGACAATACTTATCAGGTGTATTATACGGAAGAGGTGGCTCTTGAAAATCCGAACTGGTGCACACCATTTAATGATATCGAAGGTTTGATGATGGAGTACACCATCAACATCAATAACATGGTTTTGAATCTGATTGCCAAATCAATTGTTTTCGAGAAGGTCGACTCCTTGATGTTTACTGTACCTGATGACTATGAGATTATAACCGATCCAAAGCAGTTCAGGCCCTTTTAGTTAACTAAGACTTATAACTGGAGTTTTCGCAACTTCGGCGCAAGCCTCGCTGTAACGCCGGTAATCAGCATCGTCATGCCGCCGCCGAATACCACGGAAGGCACAACCCCAAGCAATTTTGCTGCAAGCCCCGATTCAAATGCTCCGATTTCATTGGATGAGCCGATAAAAATGCTGTTCACAGCAGATACCCGCCCCCTCATTTCTTCAGGCGCCATAAGCTGCATAATGGTTGACCTGATTACAACACTCACGTTATCCAGCATTCCGCTGAGTGCCAGAAGCACCAGTGAAATATAAAAATTGGTGCTGATGGCAAAAAGCACCATACATAGCCCAAAGCCACCGACAGCATACAATAGCTTGATCCCTGCATTTTTTGACGGGGGATGATATGCCAGAAAGATGGCTGTTATAACGGCACCAAAGGCCGGTGCCACCCGCAATAATCCAAGTCCCTGAGGTCCGGTGTTTAAAATTTCGCCTGCAAATACCGGCAGCAATGCTACTGCACCCCCAAAAAATACCGCAAAAAGGTCAAGCGTAATGGCAGATACAAAAACCTGGCTTTTGAATACAAAGCTTATCCCGTTAAATAGGCTCTCCCGGAGGCTTTCCTCCCTGAGTCTGGCCGGCACCAGTTTGGATTTGATGAACGCATAACAGGTGATTGTAGCCAGAATAAAGATACCCACCAGGCCGGTGGCAACCTCTCCACCGTAAATACCATAAATAAGACCTCCTACCGCAGGGCCGGACACTGCACCCAGTTGCCACACACTGCTGTTCCATGCAGAAGCATTTATATATACTTCTTTCGGTACGAGCTGGGCACCAAAAGCGCTGATAGCAGGCGAAAGAAAACCCCTGGCTATGCCGGTAAGGAAAATGATGAAATAAACAGGAAAGGTGCCGTATTGCTTAAAATTCATTTCCTGGCTTGCGATGAATATGTACAGGATGAAACTTGCTGCCAGAAGTGCGGATGTAAAAGCCAGTATGAGCCTTTTTCTGCTGATCCGGTCAGCAAGGTGACCACCGTAAAGGGAAATTGAAATGGAGGGCAAGGCTTCGGTAAGTCCAATCAATCCCAGTGATAACGGGTCTTTCGTATAGGAATAAATGATCCAGCCGATAATAACCGCTTGCATCTGAAGGCCCATTGTCAGTATAAACCGTGCTGCCGTAAATAGCCTGTACTCTTTATATTTCAGTGCAGCGTAAGGATCATGTTCCTTACTTTGCAACTTCATTTGTTCATAATTTTTTTGCACAAAGTTAAATTATGGCACTGATTTTTTGGATCAGTCATCTGCTTCCTATAGCAGGTTTTGATTGATGCTTTTGTTAATAACTTTAACCCATGTTAATTTACTTATTACGAGCATTTTACTTCAAATTGAGGGTGTTTAGGGAGAGATTGAAAAAAAACACTATTTTTGTCTGGAATTTATCAACAACCTTATTAACATCGATTATCGTTTTTATACACTGAAGAGACTCCTTCTACTATTTATGCAATTATTTTTATCAGGCAAAAAAGTTTCTTTTTCATTTTTGTCCTCCTGGTGTTTTTTTTCCGGGATTTTTTTTGCTGCCTTATTTTCCGGTGCCGGTTCTGAGGAATGTATGGCAGAAAGTTCCGGTAAGCGTGGCCCGGGATTGCCCGAACCTCTTGCTGTTATAGGTATCAGCGACTCCCTTAGCAACTATAATGGAAGCAACATCAGCTGTAAGGATGCAGCCGACGGCTCAATCAATATCACGGTATCCGGAGGTATAATTCCATATACATTCTCATGGTCAAATGGTGCTTCCACCCAGAACATTTCAGGCCTGGAGGCTGGATTTTACCAGGTTTTCGTAACAGATTCGGCAGGTGATTCCTCGTCACTGGGCGTAACGCTTGTAGAGCCTGATTCGCTTATCATTACTCAGTTTACTGTTACCAATGCTTCTTGTTTCGGTTTCAGTGATGGCAGTGTGGCGGACCTGATCTCAGGTGGAACCGCGCCCTACCAGTACCTCTGGTCCGATGGTTCAACCCTTAACCAGATTGATTCGTTGCCGGCAGGGGTTTATAATTTAACAGTAACAGACATCAATGGGTGCAGTTTTACCGGTGACACGCAGGTTATTGAACCTGCTGAAATAACTTTATCGTTCCTGCTTTCCGGTTTTTCAGGATATAATGTAAGCTGTTTCGGATCGTCAGATGGATCCATCGACCTCATACCCTCGGCACCTGCAGGCATTCTTTCATATGCCTGGTCCAACGGTGAAACAGTTCAGGATATCGATTCACTTTTGGCTGGCACTTATTCCATCATACTTACTGACAGTTCAGGCTGTATTCGCACTGATTCCGTGACTTTGTCGCAGCCCCCTCAGATTATTGTAACAGGATCTCCTTCCGTTTTTAATGGTTTTAATATAAGTTGTTTCGGTGGAACTGATGGTTCAATCGATCTGACTTTGACAAGTCCATCAACAGTGGATTCATATGTCTGGTCAGATGGGTCCACATTACAGGATATTGCATCACTGCCTGCAGGAAGCTACTCCGTAACAGTCACGGATACACTGGGATGTGAGATCCAGGAAAATTACAATCTAATACAGCCCGATTCAATGGAGCTAACATTTCAGACTGCTCCATCTGTGTGTGACCTGAATAATGGAAGCATCCTTGCAGCAGTTTCAGGGGGGGTAGTTCCTTATTCATTTTCATGGGATGATGGTGATACCCTTGCCTTGCACGATTCACTCCTTGCCGGAACCTATAATCTTGTAGTGACCGATGCAAACAATTGCATTTTAACAGATACTCAGTCAGTGGCCGGTGCAGGTGTGCCCGTGATTTCAACTGACAGCGTGCATGATGTCCTTTGTAAAGGTGAAAATACCGGGGCCATTCTGATAAGCGTTACCGGTGGTTCGGGTCAATATTTCTATGCATGGTCGGATGGCAGCTCATTGCAGGACAATTCCGGCCTGTTTACGGGGACGTATGAGATTACAGTTACAGATCAGGATGGTTGCTTTGATACAGCAGCTTTTTTTGTTGATGAGCCTGATTCACTTACTTTGGAATTAACGGTATCGTATCCATCCTGCGGAAACAGCGACGGATTGGTTTCAGCAATTACAGGTGGCGGCACACCTCCGTATTTTTATTTATGGAGCAACGGGGATACCCTGGCAGATACTGATTCTCTTCCGCCAGGAAATTATCTTCTGACGGTGACCGATAATAATGGCTGCAGTATTACCGATTCTGTGCGTCTTGCAGAAATTGTTTTCACAACCCAGGTATCTGATTTTAATGGATACCAGGTAAGCTGTTTCGGGTCAGATAACGGCTTTGTTGATATAACACTTGTTAGTCCGCAGGTTGTTGCATCGTACCTCTGGTCTGATGGTTCAACAACTGAGGACATTGATTCCCTTTTCGGCGGAACTTATCATGTAATAATAACTGATACGACAGGATGCAGCGATTCTGCCTTTTTTGTAATCAATCAGCCTGATTCCATGTTTGTGACTTACCAGGTATCGCCTTCTGTTTGTGATGTGCCTGACGGGTCCGTTGAAGCTTCTGTGGCGGGCGGGATTCCTTTGTACAGTTATTTCTGGTCAGATGGGGGTGCACTCCCTGTTATTGATTCATTGTCGGCAGGCATCTATTTCCTGACGGTTACGGATTTGAACGGTTGTGTTTTTAATGACAGCATTGAAGTAAGCGGGACATCGCGGCCGCTGATCACTATTGATTCACTCCAGGCCGTTGAATGTTATGGAAATTCGACAGGTGCCGGCTATATAACGGTTTCTGCCGGAAGCGGTAGTTTTTCGTATTTATGGTCGGATGGTAGTTCTACCGAAGATCTGGAATCCGTTCAGGCCGGACTTTATTCAGTTACGGTATCAGACCTCAACGGTTGTATTGATACGGCAGAAATAACAGTTACCCAGCCTGATACACTTACCCAGGACCTCACCTTCAGCAATCCTGTTTGTGGAATAGATAACGGTACTGCTTCTGCCTCACCAGTGGGTGGTGTGAGTCCTTATAACTATCTATGGAGTTCAGGCGACACGGTGCAGGGGATCACAGCTCTTGCAGCTGGCATGTACATCCTCACGTTGACCGATGTTAACGGCTGCAAGGTTACCGATTCTGTAAGCCTTGTAAATAACGGAACACCGTTGATCGCACTGAATATTCTCACAAACGCCACATGTGCGGGTACTTCCACAGGTGCAATTGATATAAGTGTAACCGGCGGCACCCCCCCGTATACATATTCATGGAGCAATGGCTCTGTAAATGAAGACCAGGGTGGCCTGTCAGCCGGAACATATACAGTTACCGTTACAGATGCCACGGCATGTGAAAGCACCAACTCATTTGGAGTCGGCGAGCCTGCCCAGCTTACGGTTTCATTGAATTCATCTAATGAAACATGCACTGCCGGAAATGGTTTCATTTTGGCGGGTGTCTCGGGCGGAACCGGTGCGATATCATACCTTTGGAATACAGGAGATACAACAGCTCAACTGCAGAACATATCCGCAGGTTCATACAGCCTTGTAGTAACCGATTCATTCGGATGTTCCGCCAATGCCGCCCGGATAATTGCCGACCTGGCAGGACCCGTTGTAAGCACTGATACGGCAATCGGAGTTTCATGCTTTAACGGCAGTGACGGATCGTTGCAGATAAACATCACCGGTAATAACGGACCTTTTACATATCAATGGACAGGGGGCTATACAACCGGGAATATTTCAGGTATACCGGCAGGTACGTATAACCTTACAGTTACTGATACCAACAGCTGCGTTTCCGGTTTATCAGTAATTATTTCTGAACCAACAGCTATCCAGATCATTACAAATGCAGGAAATTCAACCTGTGGACTGGTCAATGGAAATGTTTCAGCAACTGCATTTGGCGGAACAGGGATGCTTTCGTTCCAGTGGTCGGAAGGAACCACAGGCCATGCCGTCAATGATGTGGTAGCCGGAACATATACTGTAACCGTTACTGATCTCAATAACTGCACCCAGACAGCATCAGTTGTTGTCGCTGATATACCAGGTCCTGTGGTTTCCGTTTCAGCCATAACCGGAGTTTCATGCAATGGAGGAAGCAGCGGCTCAATTGATATAAGCGTCGCTGGGGGAACAGCTCCTTTTTCCTTTTTCTGGTCAGACGGAACAACAACA
>Ga0190272_10001072_pt1 | contig 13296 bp, 10 predicted proteins | sample Popmic504T_FD_133746 | JGI IMG/M metagenome (GOLD analysis project Ga0190272, IMG submission 133746) | Populus adjacent soil microbial communities from riparian zone of Shoshone River, Wyoming, USA - 504 T | ecosystem: Environmental > Terrestrial > Soil > Riparian zone | place: USA: Wyoming...
AGCCGACGTAGCCGGGCGGCGCGCCGATCAGCCGCGCCACCGTGTGCTTCTCCATGTACTCGGACATGTCGAGCCGGACGATCGCCTGCTCGGAGTCGAACATCAGCTCCGTCAAACTCTTCGCCAGCTCGGTCTTGCCGACCCCGGTCGGGCCGAGGAAGAGGAAGGAGCCGATCGGCCGGTTCGGGTCCGAGAGGCCGGCGCGGGAACGGCGCAGCGCGTTGGAGACGGCGGCGATCGCCTCGTCCTGGCCGATCACCCTCTCGTGCAGCCGCTCCTCCATCTGGATCAGCTTCTCGACCTCGCCCTCCATCAGGCGGGTGACCGGGATGCCGGTCCACTTGGCGACGACCTCGGCGACGTCTTCCTCGGTCACCTCCTCGGTCAGCATCGAGCCGCCCTCGGCGTGCAGCTCGCCCAGCCGCTCTTCCTGTTCGGCGACCTTCTTCTCGAGCTCCGGGATCTCGCCGTAGCGCAGTTTCGCCGCCCGCTCCAGGTCGGCCTCGCGCTCCGCCCGTTCGGCCTCGTGCCCGGCCTCCTCGAGCCGCGCCTTCGCCGCCTTGATCGCGTCGATCGCTTCCTTCTCGTTCTGCCAGCGTGCCTTCATCTCGCCGGAGCGCTCGCGCAGCTCCGCCAACTCGGCCTCGATCGCTTCGAGCCGCGCCTTCGAGGCCTCGTCGCTCTCTTTCTTCAGCGCCTCGCGCTCGATCTCCAGCTGCTGGACCCGGCGCTCGACCTCGTCGATCTCGGTCGGCATCGAGTCGATCTCGATCTTCAGCCGTGAGGCCGCCTCGTCGATCAGGTCGATCGCCTTGTCGGGCAGGAAGCGGTCGGCGATGTAGCGCTCGGAGAGGGTCGCCGCGGCGACGATCGCCGAGTCGGAGATGCGCACCCCGTGGTGCACCTCGTAGCGCTCCTTCAGCCCGCGCAGGATCGCGATCGTGTCGCCGATGTCGGGCTCGCCGACGAGGACGGGCTGGAAGCGGCGCTCGAGCGCCGCGTCTTTCTCGATCTGCTTGCGGTACTCGTCGAGCGTGGTGGCGCCGACCGCGCGCAGCTCGCCGCGGGCCAGCATCGGCTTCAGCAGGTTGGCCGCGTCGACCGCGCCTTCGGCAGCGCCGGCGCCGACGATCGTGTGCAGCTCGTCGAGGAAGAGGACGATCTGGCCCTCGGCCTCCTGCACCTCGGAGAGCACCGCCTTCAGCCGTTCCTCGAACTCGCCGCGGTATTTGGAGCCGGCCAGCAGCGAGCCAATGTCGAGCGCGATCACCTTGCGGTCGCGCAGGCTCTCGGGCACGTCGCCGCTGACGATCCGCTGCGCCAGGCCCTCGACGATCGCCGTCTTGCCGACGCCGGGGTCGCCGATCAGGACCGGGTTGTTCTTGGTGCGGCGGGAGAGGACCTGGATCACGCGGCGGATCTCCTCGTCGCGCCCGATCACCGGGTCGAGCTTGCCGGCCTCGGCCTCGGCGGTCAGGTCGCGGCCGAACTTCTCCAGCGCCTGCACGCTGTCCTCGGGGTTGGGCGAGGTGACCCGGTGCGGGCCGCGTACCTCGGCGATCGCTTTGTCCAGGGCGTCGCGATCGGGCAGGGCGCCGGCGACGCCGGAGTCAGCATCGGTCAGGGCGAGGAGGATGTGCTCGGTCGAGATGTACTCGTCGCCGAGCCGCGCCATCTCGCGCTCGGCGCGCTGCAGCGCTTTGACCAGCGAGGAGGAGGGGCGCGCCTCGGGCGTCTCGCCGCCGCTCAGGGTCGGCAGCGCGTCGACCGCCTCCCGCGCCCCCGCCGCGACCCCCGCCGGATCGCCGCCGACCTTCTGCAGGATCGGGACGACCATCCCGTCCGCCTGCTCGATCAAGGCGACCAGCAGGTGCGCGGGGGCGACCTCGGTGTTACGTCGCTGCGAGGCGAGCTGCTGCGCCGCGGCGACCGCTTCTCCCGACTTGACCGTGAATCGATCCGGTTGCATCAGCTCGCTCCTCCATCGGCTTGGAGTCGTTCCAGCTCGGCCAGGCGGCGTTCGAGGGCGAGGACCCGCTCGACTCCCGCCAGGTTCAGTCCTTCGGCTGTCAGTTGCTGGATCCGGTGCAGAAGCTCGACGTCGCGCTGGGAGTAGAGGCGGGTGTTCTTCGGCGAGCGCTGCGGCTCGATCAGCCCGCGGGCCTCGTACATCCGCAGCGTCTGCGGGTGCATGTGGGCGAGCTCGGCGGCGACCGAGATCATGAAGACGCCCTGCTCGGCGTCGAACGTCGCTTCGATCCGGCGGGTCACCCGCCGCCCGTCGCCGCCGGGACTCATCGCCGCCTCGCCTTCGCCAGCAGCTCGGCGCGCGGGTCGGCGCCGTTGAGCGACTCGGCGAGCTGGTCGACGGCCTTCTCCTGCTCCTCGGTCAGCTCCTGCGGCATCTCGATCTCGAGCCGGTAGCGGATGTCGCCGCGGCCCTTGCCGCCGCGTTGCGGCGCGCCCTCGCCGCGCAGGCGCTGGATCGTGCCGTGCTTCGTCCCCGGCGCCACCTTGATCTTCTTCGAGCCCTCGAGGGTTGGCACCTCGATCGTCGCCCCGCGCAGCGCCTCGGCGACCGTGATCGGCACCGTCACCTCGAGGCTGCCGCCGTCGCGGCGGGCGAAGACCGGCGAGGGGGCGACCCGCGTCACCACGTAGAGGTCGCCGGGGGGTCCGCCGCGCGGTCCGGCCTCGCCCTTGCCGGCGAGCCGGATGCGGGCGCCGTCCCTGACCCCGGCGGGGATGTTGACCTTGTAGCGCTTGTTCTGCTGGGTCAGCCCCGAGCCGCCGCAGGTGGGGCAGGGGTCCTCGACGATCTGGCCGGCGCCGCCGCACTGCGGGCAGGGCTGGCTGATCGAGAAGAAGCCCTGGCTCTGGGCGGCGACCCCGCGCCCTTCGCAGCGCGGGCACGTTACCGCCGCCGTGCCCGGCTTGGCGCCGCTGCCGTGGCAGGTGCCGCAACGCTCGGCCTTGGGCACGGTGACGCTGATCTGGGCGCCGTTGACCGCCTGGTCGAAGCTGAGGCTGACCTCGGTCTCGAGGTCGCGCCCGCGGGTCTGCTGCGGCTGCCCTTGGCCGCCGCCACGGCTGAAGAGGTTGGAGAGGATGTCGCCGAAGCCGGCGCCCCCGCCGCCGAAGGGCTGGCCGCCGCCCGGGCCGCCGAACCCGCCGAACGGGCCGCCTCCCCCCGGAGCGCCGCCGAAGCCGGCGAACATCCCGCCGGCGTCGTACTCCTTGCGCTTCTCCGAGTCGGAGAGCACGTCGTAGGCGCCCTGCACCTCCTTGAACCGCTCCTCGGCCGAGGGGTCGTCCGGGTTGCGGTCAGGGTGGTACTTGCGTGCCAGTTTCCGGTACGCCTTCTTGATCTCGTCGTCAGACGCGTTTTTCGCGACGCCCAGGGTCTTGTAGAGATCGTCAGCCACGTTCTGCTCCTAAGCGCTCACCACCACGCGCGCCGGCCGCACGAGCTGCTCCCCCAGCCGGTAGCCCTTCTGCATCACCTCGACGACCACGCCGGACTCGACGCCGTCCACCGGCTGGGTCGACAGCGCCTCGTGCTGCGTCGGATCGAACTTCTCCCCTTTCGGGTCCACCGCCTCGACTCCATTCCGAGCCAACGAGTCCCGCAGCCCGCGGAAGACGAGCAGGACGCCATGCGCCAACCCATCCTCAGAATCCCCCTCGGGGTCCAGTCCCGCTGCCTGCAACGCTCGCTCCAAGTCGTCGAGCACAGGCACCACATCCCTCAGAAGCTCAGCTCGCCCGCGAGCGGCAGCAGCCTGCACCTCGCTGGCCATCCGCTTGCGGAAGTTCTCGAAATCGGCCTTGGTCCGCTTGGCGAGATCCAGATACTCGTCTCGCTCCCTTTGGACGTCAGCGAGTAGAGCATCGAGATCAGCCGAAACGGCATCTCCAGCGGGTGGCGGCGTAGGGGGGACCCTCCCTGAGGAAGCTTTAGCTACCGGAGGGGAGGGTGGGTCCCCTGCGCCGACAGGACCCGCTGGCCGGGGCTCCTCCGTCATTTCTCGTCGCCCTCATCCACGACCTCAGCGTCAACGACCTCCTCCTCATCGGAGGACTCGCCGTCCGCAGCCGCTCCGTCGCCGGACGCCGCCGCCTGCTCCTGGGCGGCCGCGTAGATCTGCTCCGAGACCTTTTGGAAGGCCGCGGTCAGTGCTTCGGTCTTCGCTTTGATCTCCTCGACGCTCTCGGAGTCGAGCGACTCGCGCACCTCCTTGATCGCCGCCTCGATCTCCTCCTTGTTCGAGGAGTCGACTTTGTCGCCCAGCTCCTCGAGCTGTTTCTCGGACTGGTAGGCGACCTGCTCGGCGAGGTTGCGCGTCTCCGCCAGCTCGCGCTGCTTGAGGTCCTCCTCGGCGTGCGTCTCGGCGTCGGTGACCATCTGCTCGACTTCCTGCTCGGAGAGGCCGGAGCCGGACTTGATCTCGATTTTCTGCTCCTTGCCGGTGCCCAGGTCTTTGGCCGTGACGTGGAGGATGCCGTTGGCATCGATGTCGAAGGTGACCTCGATCTGCGGCATGCCGCGCGGCGCCGGCGGGATCCCAGTCAGCTGGAACTTGCCGAGGCTCTTGTTGCCGGCGGCCATCTCGCGCTCGCCCTGCAGCACGTGGATCTCGACCGAGGGCTGGTTGTCGTCGGCGGTCGAGAAGGTCTCCGACTTCTTCGTCGGGATCGTCGTGTTGCGCTCGATCAGCTTCGTCATCACGCCGCCTTTGGTCTCGATCCCCAGCGTCAGCGGGGTGACGTCGAGCAGCAGCACGTCCTTGACGTCGCCGGCGAGCACGCCCGCCTGGATCGCGGCGCCGACCGCGACGACCTCGTCGGGGTTGACTCCCTGGTGCGGGTCCTTGCCAGTCAGCTCCTTGACTCGCTCACGCACCGCCGGCATCCGGGTCATGCCGCCGACCAGGACCACGTGGTCGATCTCGGTCCCGGCGTCGCCGAGCGCCCGTTTGACCGGGCCGACGATCCGCTCCAGCAGCTCGGCGGTCAGCTCGTTCAGCTTCGAACGGGAGAGCTTCATGTCGAGGTGGCGCGGCTGCCCCTCGACCGCGGTGATGAAGGGCAGGTTGATCTGCGTCTCCTGGGTCGAGGAGAGCTCGATCTTCGCCTTCTCAGCCGCCTCGTAGAGGCGCTGCAGCGAGTTCTTGTCCTGGGCGAGGTCGACGCCCTGGTCGCGTTTGAACTCGGCGACCAGCCACTCGACGATCGCCTTGTCCCAGTTGTCGCCACCGAGGTGGTTGTCGCCGGCGGTCGCCTTCACCTCGAAGACGCCGTCGCCGATTTCCAGCACCGAGACGTCGAAGGTGCCGCCGCCGAGGTCGAAGACGAGGATCGTCTGGTCGGTCGCCTCCTTGTCGAGGCCGTAGGCGAGCGAGGCGGCGGTCGGCTCGTTGATGATCCGCTTGACCTCGAGGCCGGCGATCTTGCCGGCGTCCTTGGTCGCCTGTCGCTGGTCGTCGTTGAAGTAGGCGGGGACGGTGATCACCGCGCCGTCGACCGTCTCACCCAGCTTCGCTTCGGCGTCGGCCTTCAGCTTCTGCAGGATCATTGCGCTGATCTCCGGCGGGCTGTACTGCTTGCCGCGCACGTCGACGCGCACGTCTCCGCCCGGGCCGGCGACGACCTTGTAAGGGACGATCGTCTCCTCCTCTTTGACTTCGGACTCCTTGCGGCCCATGAAGCGCTTGATCGAGAAGATCGTGTTCTCGGGGTTCATCACCGCCTGGCGCTTGGCGACGGTGCCGACTAGGCGCTCGTCGCTATCGGTGAAGGCGACCACCGACGGGGTGGTCCGCCCTCCCTCGGCGTTCTCCAGCACGGTCGGCTCGCCGCCCTCCAGCACGGCGACGCAGGAGTTGGTCGTGCCAAGGTCGATTCCGATCGTCTTTCCCACTTCGTGCGTACCTCCAGAGGATTCGTCGTGACTGGACTGAGTCCATTGAGCGGACTTTAAAAATCTGAGTCTGAGTATGGCAGATTTTGAATAGCTTGCAAAGCGGGTACGTAAAGTGATTCGAGCGGGCAGGGGGGAAAGGAACATCTTGAATCGACGCCCCAACTCACTGCTCTGGCTCGGCCTGCTCACGGCCGCGGTCGTGGCTCTCTTCCTGCTACCCGCTGTATCCGCTGCGAAGCAGAGGCCGCATCATCACCTCCACGGCCACGCCAAGGTCGTCCGCCACCACCATCACCACGGCCATGAGCACGGCCACCATCGCGGCAAGCACCACCATGGCAAGGACAGAGGCCACGGCAAGGTCGCCAACGTGATGACCCGCAACGTCTACCTGGGCGCAGACCTGACGCCGGCGATCTTCGCGCCGAGCCTCAAAGCCTTTGCCGCCGCCAACGGCAAAATCCTGCGCGAAGTAACCGCCAACGACTTCCCAACCCGGGCGGAGGGGCTGGCCGACGAGATCCTCGCGACCAAGCCCGACCTGGTCGGCCTGCAGGAGGTCGCTCTCTGGCGCACGGCTCCCGTCAACCCCGAAGTGTTGACCAAAGGCCCGAGCGCGACGACCGTCCGCTACGACTACCTGCAGCTCCTGCTCGACGAGCTCAACGAGGGCAAGGGGAGGGACGATCGCGGTAAGTCGCAGTACAGCGTCGTCATCTCCCAGAACGAGTTCGACCTCGAGGCGCCGGCCGACGAGAACGAAAAAGCCGGCGACGGTCCCGGCGGCGAACTCGCGGACGCGGAGATCAACGGCCGGCTGACGATGCGCGACGTGATCCTCGTCCGCGAGGGTGCCGGCGTGCAGACCTGGAACGCGCAGTCGGCGAACTTCGCCAATCCGCTGCCGGTGAAAATCCTCGGCGCCACGGTGCCGATCCTGCGAGGCTGGACGGCGACCGACGCGAAGGTGCGCGGGACGAAGCCGTTCCGCTTCGTCAACACCCACCTGGAGGCGTTTGAGCCCAACTTCCGGGCCCTGCAGGCGGGCGAGCTGGTGGCACCCGGCGGTCCGGCGACGAGCGAGTTGCCCGTCGTCCTGCTCGGCGACCTCAACTCCGACGACGACACCGTCACCGGCGCTGACACGCTCGCCTACAACCTCCTGCTCGGAGCGGGCATGGTCTCGCGCAGCACCAACACACCGCTCAGCTGCTGCCTCGACTCGAGCCTGCTGGCGGTCAAAGCGGCCGAAGAAGTGGGGGCGGGTCTCGACGACTTCGACCACCAGGTCGACCACATCCTGACCCGCGACCCAGAGCAGGTGACGCTGAAGAGCTCGACTGTCACCGGACTCCAACCCGTCAACGGATTCTGGAACTCAGACCACGCGGGCGTCTTCAGCGCCCTGCGGTTCGAGCGCTAGGAAATTCCCTGAGGTCGAGGGAGCGGAGCGATCCGCTCCCTCGGCTCAGCCCTCGCCAGCGGTGTGCGCGACGAATTCAGCCACTTCCTCGGCCTGTTCGCCGGAGAGGATTCCAGGAGGCATGCGGCCCGACGTGGTGGTGCCGTCGACCCCTTTGTCGATCGCATCGAGGACGCGCCCTTTGGTCCCTTCGATCGTTTCCTCGGCGCCCTCGCCTTCCGGCACTCCGCCTTCGGCCAGGAGGAGGTCGAGATCGGGACCGAAGTTGCCGTCGGTACCTGCCGCGTAGAGCGTGTGGCAGTTGCCGCAGTTGTCCTCGAACAGGGCCTGCCCTTCCTCAAGGTGGGAGGGAACCTCCAGCGCGCCGCGATCCGCGTCGCCGTCCGCGCGGAAGGCGAGCCAAGGGATCAGGACCGCGAGGAAAACCACCAGCAATCCGAAGATGACGAACGTCTTCTTGCTCATTTGTGCGCGGCACGGTACCAGGGGCACATCCGGCGTAGCGCGCACTCGCCGCAGCGCGGCTTGGGTCGGCAGACCTCGCGGCCGTGCCGAATCAGGTTCATGTGCAGCTCGTAGGCGTCCTCGGGGTCGACGATCGCCATCATCTCGTCGTGCGCCCGCTCGAACGAGGCTTTCGGCGGGAAGAGGCCGAGTCGCTCGCCGACCCGGTAGACGTGGACGTCGACGGGGATCTCTGGGATCCCCCAGGTGAAGATCAGGACGCAGGCGGCGGTCTTGCGGCCGACTCCGGGCAGCGAGGTCAGGTAGGCGAGCGCCTCCTCGCGGGGGGCGCTCTCGACCCACTCGATGTCGGGCGGATCGCCGATCTGCTCGAGGATCGCCTGGATCCGCGGCGCCTTCTGCTTGGCCAGCCCGCCGGGGCGGATCCCCGCCTCGACCTCGCTCACCGGTGCGTCACGCACCTCCTCCCAGGTGGGTAGGCGCTCGCGCAGGCTGTCGAAGGCGCGGTCACGGTTGCGGTCGTTGGTGTGCTGGGAGAGCACGGTGCGGACCAGCTCGGCGACCCCGTCTCTGTGCGGCTCGTTGACCGGTTCCCCGTACATCTCCCGCAGCCGGTTCCGAATCGCCCGCACCCGCCGCTTGTCCGGTCGCTTCCAGGCCATCGGCGAGACCCTAGTCCGCCATATGGTTCGAGCGATGGCGGCAGCGGTCGAAGAGGCGGAGCTCGTCGTCGACGGGGTGCGGGTCTTCCACCGGCGGGTGCCGGGGGAGGGGACGCCGACCGTCTACTGCCACGGCAACCCGACGCACAGCGGCGACTGGATGCCGTTCCTGGAGCGCAGCCCGGGGCCGGCGATCGCGATCGACCTGCCGGGCTGGGGGCGATCGGACAAGCCGCGGGGCTTCGACTACACGATGCACGGCCTCTCGGCCTTCCTCGATCGCTGCCTCTCGGAGCTGGGGGTGGCGGAGCACCGCCTGGTCGTCCACGACTGGGGCTCGCTGGCGTTGATCGGCGCGCAGAAGCATCCCGAGCGCGTCCGCAAGCTGGTCGTGATCGACGCCATACCGCTGCTGCCCGGCTACCGCTGGCACTGGGTGGCCCAGATCTGGCGGCGCAAGCCGTGGGGCGAGATTGCCAACGCCACCACGACCAAGCGCTCGCTGGCGCTGACTCTGCGCCAGGCGCGCGGCGATCGCAGCGCGATGCCGCCGGAGTTCGTCGAGATGGTCTGGCGCCAATGGGACCGAGGCACGGGCGGGCGATCCTGCAGCTCTACCGCAACGCTGACCCGGATCGGCTGGCCGCTGCCGGCAGCGATCTCGGCAAGCTCGCCTGCCCGCCCTCGTCCTCTGGGGCGACCGCGACCTCTACCTGCCGGCCAGGTTCGCCCACGCCTACGCCAAAGCCTTGTCGAACGCCGAGGCGGAGATCGTCGAGGGCGCTGGCCACTGGCCGTGGATCGACCGACCCGCCGTCGTGGATCGCATTCTGGAATTCGTCGCCTGAGGGCGGCATCTCGGGTCCCGCCCCGTTAACGGCCCGATTACAATTGCCGGATGGCGCGTGCTTTTGCAGCGATCACGGCCAAGCTGCCGCATGGCTGGGGCGACCTCGGCCGCCAGATTGGCCTGCTCATATTCGTCGACCTCTGTTACGAGACCGTCCGCGGCATCTCCGACGGCCAGCGCGCGACCGCCTTTGCCCACGGCCAGCAGATCATCGACTTCGAGAAAGCCACCGGGACCTTCTTCGAGCCCGGCATGCAGGCGTTCTTCCTCAAGTTCGACTGGATCATCGACTTCGCCAACCAGGTCTACATGAACAGCCAGTTCGCGGTCGTCGTCGGCTTCTTCTTCTGGCTCTACTTCTTCCGCAACGAGTCCTTCTACTTCGTCCGCAACATGTTCATCGTCGCCATGGGGCTGGCCCTGGTCGGCTACACGCTCTACGCGACCGCGCCGCCGCGGTTCTACACCGAGTACGGCTTCGTCGACACGATCAACGACTTCTCCAGCGTCAACCACGACTCGGCGCTGGCGAAACTCTTCATCAACCCCTACGCGGCCGTGCCCAGCATGCACTGCGCCTTCTCGGCAATGATCGGGCTCAGTGGCGCGCAGCTGGTCCGCAACCGGGGGCTGAAGGTGTTCTGGCTGGCCTGGCCGCTGCTGGTCGCCTGGGTCGTCGTCGTCACCGGCAACCACTACTGGGCCGACATCGCGCTCGGCTGGATGGTCGCCGGGGTCTCGGCCCTGGTCGCCCACCGCCTCCTCGCCCGCGCTCGGCCGGAGGCCTGGGCCTGGCGGACCAGCTCGCCGCAAGAGGCCGAGGCGTAGCGGCGACGCCGCCATCCTCTAGCCTCAACGTCAATGGATCCTTCGGCGCCGCCCAAGGCACCGAGCACTCGCCGCAGCAACGGCCGCCCGCCCCGCAACGGACAGGAGCTGCGCGACTACGCGCGCAACCGCCTGATCGAGTCGCGGCTGACCCCGAACGCGATCTCGATCGTCGGTCTGGTCCTCAACCTGGTCGCGGCGGGCCTGGTCACGCAACGGCTCTTCTTCCTCGCCGGGGTCGCCTTCATCGTCGGCTCGGTGATGGACACGCTCGACGGCCGCTACTCGCGGATGTCGGGCAAGGGGACGCTGTTCGGCGCCTTCCTCGACTCGACCGTCGACCGCATCGAGGAGGGGATCGTGCTGGCCGCGGTGGCCGGCTACTTCGCCGCGACCGGCCAGGACTTCGCCGCCGCGATGTGCGTCGTCGCCGTCCTCGGCTCGCTGATGGTCTCCTACACGCGGGCGCGCGCCGAGGCGCTCGGGGTCGAATGCAAGGTCGGTTTGGCGACGCGTCCCGTACGGGTAGTTATCCTCTCCGTCGGCTTGGTTTTCGCGAAGGGTGCCGGGATCGGCGACTTCGAGCTTCTGGCTCCCTCGATCTACGTGATCGCCGCCCTGACCACCTTCACCGCGATCCAGCGCGTATGGCATGTCCGCAACCAGCTCTCAGGCGAGACCTCCGCTACTCCCGACCTGTAACAACTCCCGACCGCAGGTGTGCTTTGCCACCTAGCGAGACGAGGAAGGATTCCCAGACTTCATGAGCGATACCAACGGAGCAAGCAACGGCAACGGCGCCGCCCGCACGGACGAGAAAGTCCGCGTCGCGATCGTCGGCGTCGGCAACTGCGCCAACTCCTTCATCCAGGGCGTCCACTACTACAAGGACGCCGACCCGGCCGAGGAAGTTCCCGGCCTGATGCACGTCGACCTCGGCGGCTACCACGTGCGCGACGTCGAGTTCGTTGCCGCCTTCGACATCGATTCCGAGAAGGTCGGCAAGGACCTCTCCGAGGCGATCTGGTCGGGCCAGAACGACACGATCAAGTTCGCCGAGGTGCCGGAGATCGGCATCAAGGTCGAGCGCGGGATGACCCACGACGGCCTCGGCAAGTACCTGAAGGAGAAGATCACCAAGGCGCCGGGCGAAACCGCCGACGTCGTCGGGATCCTCAAAGAGACGAAAGCGGACGTGCTGGTCTGCTACCTGCCAGTCGGCTCCGAGGAGGCGACCAAGTGGTACGTCGAGCAAGCGCTCGCGGCCGGGGTCGGCTTCGTCAACTGCCTGCCGGTCTTCATCGCCCGCGAGGACTACTGGGACAAGCGCTTCCGCGAGGCGGGGCTGCCGATCATCGGCGACGACATCAAGTCCCAGGTCGGCGCGACGATCGTCCACCGCCAGCTCGCCCGGCTCTTCCACGACCGCGGTGTGCGGTTGGAGCGGACCTCACAGCTCAACGTCGGCGGCAACATGGACTTCTACAACATGCTCGAGCGCGAGCGTCTCGACTCGAAGAAGATCTCGAAGACCAACGCGGTCACCTCGATCATGGGCCACGACCTGCCCGAGGACAGCGTCCACGTCGGCCCCTCCGACTACGTCCCTTGGCTGACCGACCGCAAGTGGGCGCACATCCGCCTCGAGGGCAAGGCCTTCGGCGACGTGCCGCTGACCGCCGAGCTGAAGCTCGAGGTCTGGGACTCGCCGAACTCGGCCGGAGTCGTGATCGACGCCGTGCGGCTGATCAAGCTGGCGCTCAACAACGGCATCGCCGGCCAGCTCGACGGCCCCTCCAGCTACCTGATGAAGTCGCCGCACACGCAGCGCCCCGACGACGAGGCGCGTGAGCAGACCGAGGAGTTCATCGCGGCCAACGTGCGCGGCAAGTCGGCGGTTCCGGACGGGGCGAAGGTCTCGGCGGCCTGAGCCCGGCCGTGCCGGCCGAGCCACTCTCGATAGCCCAGGTGACGCCCCACCGGCGGGGCGTCGGCAATCCCGTCAACGAGTACGTCGAGCGGCTCTCGGCGGAGCTGCGCGGGCGCGGCCACGAGGTCACGGTCGCCGGCTACGGCGACCGGGTCAAAGAGCGCCTGCGCAAGAGCTCCTTCGACATCGTCCATGTCCACGAGCCGTTCGCTCCGCGCGCCTCCTCGACCGCGCTGCGCAACTCCTACTCGCTCAACGTCGCGACCTTCCACGCGCCACAGGAGCGGGTGCTCTCGACCCTGCTGGCGCGGCCGCTGGTCGAGATCCTCTTCGGCCGCCTCGACGCCCGCACCGTCGCCTCGCCGGCCACCGGGCGCTTGCTGGAGCGCTACTTCCCGGGCGCCTACGAGCTGATCGAGCCGGGCGGGCCGGAGCGCGAGTGGGCCGAGGTCGCCGTCCGCTTCGAGGAGATCTACAGGCGGATCGTCGCGCGCCGCCACGACCCGGCCGGCAACCCGGAGGTGCGGGCGCGGATCGCCGCCAACCCGCTGATCGAGGTCGACCTGCACATGCACACCGACCACTCGCACGACTGCGCGACCCCGGTCGACGTGCTGCTGGAGACCGCTCGCGACCGCGGCCTCGGCGCGATCGCGATCACCGACCACAACGAGGTCTCGGGCGCGCTCGAAGCGCGACGGATCGCCGAGGCGACGGGCGAGATCAAGGTGATCGTCGCCGAGGAGGTGAAGACGGCCGAGCAGGGCGAGGTGATCGGCCTCTTCCTCGAGGAGAAGATCCCGAAGGGAATGACGATGGCGGAGACGATTGCCGCGATCCGCGAGCAGGGGGGGCTGGTCTACGTCCCGCACCCCTTCGATCGCTTCCACTCGGTGCCCGACTACGAGCACCTGCTCGACATCGTCGAGGAGGTCGACATCCTCGAGGTCTTTAACCCGCGCGTGGCGGTGACCGCCTTCAACGAGGAGGCCGAACGCTTCTCCCGCAAGTACCGGATCGTCCCTGGCGCCGGCTCCGACAGCCACGTCGCCCAGGGGCTGGGCAGCGTGCGGGTGCGGATCCACGACTTCGACGGACCGCAGGAGTTCCTCGAGGCGATGCGCGACGCCGACATCATCCGCAAGCAGCGAAACCTGATCTACGTGCAGGCGCTGAAGCTGCTGCAGACCGGCGGCGGGCGTGGCGGGCGTCGCC
>Ga0190272_10001073_pt1 | contig 13293 bp, 9 predicted proteins | sample Popmic504T_FD_133746 | JGI IMG/M metagenome (GOLD analysis project Ga0190272, IMG submission 133746) | Populus adjacent soil microbial communities from riparian zone of Shoshone River, Wyoming, USA - 504 T | ecosystem: Environmental > Terrestrial > Soil > Riparian zone | place: USA: Wyoming...
GGGTCCGTTTCTTTTATGTATGAGATGAAAAGCATGAGATTTCTGTTGAAATCTTTCACAAAGCGTTCCTCAAATTTCTCCTGGCTTTTGCGGTAGCGTTTGTTTTCCATAAAAAATGTGTTACCCGGAAGACTGTCTGTTTTAAAATCAAAACTGTATCTTTCCTTATTATGAAGCGGTAACGAATCTATTCCCGCCATAATTTTCCTGATCAGGTTTTTCTTTTCACGGGCCTTATCAGGTTCGGGCATAACGTCATTAAATGATTTGTACAAGCTGTCGAGCCTGGTTGTTGAGTTCACCATATATCGACCGTAAATTTCTTCGTCTTTCTTATATTGAACATACCGGATATATTGTGCAGACGTATCTGTGAACATAGTTTTTAAAAACAACAGCGCACTTTCTTCACCAATAAAGGTTGCGAGGTTTTCATTAAAGTCAACATTGCTTTTTAAAAAAACAGTGGCATGTGTAAGCTCGTGAATAATCAGTTCTGCAAATGTTCCGTCTCCTTTTTTAAGCATGTTAGAGAGAATAGGATCTTTAAACCAGCCCAACGTGCTCCATGCGGAGGTTGGTGACAATTCCGCTTCATATCCTTCGGCGATCAGTTCCTGTTTTGCTCGCTCACCATTGGGTTGGTCAAAAAATCCTTTATATGTTACATTCCCGATCAGCGGGAACCACCAGGTTTTTGCTTCCAGACGGTACGGGAGGCAACCTGTAAGCACCCATAAAACAGGCTTATCGTGCTGGTTATAGAAAGTTGTATAGTTATCTGAAACATTCAGCTTCAGTGAATCAGCAGCAAAAAGTCTTATTTTATCCAGGAGCTTTAATTTCTCTTTCCATTGTTGCGGGATTCCGGGATCAGCCTTTACGTCTTCAATTGGTTGAACAGCCGCAATTATTTTTAACTGTCCTCTCAGCTGTGAGAATCCATATAATATGAGGCTGTGCTGCCAGGCAGCCAGCAGTAAAATCAAAATCAGAAAAAAAGCAGACGCTTTTTTGAGTCTAATCAATTTGTCTGTTTAGAAATCAGAAACAATATTTATCTGCTTCAATAAGCATTTTTGCAATATTCCTTCTTGCCTCCTTGGTATTGACAGGTGCAGATTTTGTAAATCTTTTCAGTCCCATCAACAGCATCCTTTGTTCATCACCTTCCGCAAAAGAGTTAATCGCCGTTTTTCCAGCAAGGTTAATCCGGTCGGCAGCATCGCTGATAAAGACCTTCATCATATCCATCTGTCCCCTGCATAAATCTTCTCCCTTGATCCCGGCAAGTTTCTGGGTTCTTAACAGGATGGATTCTGCTGCATAAGTATCAATGATCATGTCAGCAAGGTTCATGATGATTTCCTGTTCTTTTGCAAGCTGCATCATAAATTTCTGAACTGCAGTTCCTGCGACCATGAGTATCGCTTTTTTGAAATTTGCAATTGTTTTATGAAGCGTTTTAAACAGGTCTTCCGTACCTTTGCCGAAATCTGGAATACCCATCAGCTCTTTCTGAACAGCCGAAGCGGATCCCATCAGATCAAGCTCTCCTTTCATTGCGCGTTTCAGCAACATATCAACAGTTAGCAAACGGTTTATTTCATTGGTGCCTTCGAAGATGCGGTTGATCCTGGAATCACGGTAGGCACGGTCCATCGGAAAATCACTCGAATACCCGTATCCCCCATAAATCTGGACGCCTTCGTCAACCACATAATCAAGAACTTCGGAGCCGAACACTTTCAGTATGGCACATTCAACTGCATATTCCTCTGCCGCTCCCATTAGCGCAGCAGCCGGGTTTTTGCCTTCGGCAGCGAGCTGTTTTTCTTTCTGGTCAATCAGCAGGCTTACCCTGTAAAGGGATGCCTCACATGCATAGATCCTGATTGCCTGCTCGGCAAGCTTATGCCTGATCGCACCGAATTTCGCAATTGGCAGCTTGAACTGTTCACGTGTATTGGCATAGGAGACTGAAAGAGTTGAAGCCCTTTTACAACCACCTAAAGCAGCAGCTGCAAGCTTCGCCCTTCCTATGTTAAGAATATTGAAAGCAATGAGGTGTCCCTTCCCTATTTCACCGAGCAGGTTTTCAATCGGGACCTGGCAATCGGTCAGGAAAACCTGTCTGGTTGATGACCCTTTTATTCCCATTTTATGCTCCTCAGCTCCCAGGCTTATGCCAGCATAGGTCTTCTCAATGATGAATCCGGTGAATTTGTCGCCATCAACCTGTGCAAACACAATGAACAGGTCTGCAAATCCTGCATTGGTGATCCACATTTTCTGACCGTTCAGAATATATGATTTTCCATCTGGCGAAAGCACAGCCTTAGTTTTCGCAGCAAGTGCATCCGATCCTGAACCGGGCTCTGTAAGGCAATAGGATGCTTTCCATTTGCCCGATGAGAGCAATGGCAGATATTTGTCTTTTTGTGCCTGGTTGCCGAAATACAGGATGGGCAGGGTGCCGATACCGGTGTGAGCGGCAATGGCAACTGCAAATGAATGTCCTGCGCCAACTACTTCTGTCATCAGAATGCTCGTAATGAAATCTTTTCCGAACCCGCCGTATTCTTCCGGTACTGAAAGTCCGAGAAGTCCGAGCTCTCCTGCTTTATCCAGCAGGCTCACCATCAGACCTTCCTCCTGTGCGTCAATCCTGTCTAAAAACGGCATCACTTCCTGGTCCAGGAAATCTTTTCCCATTGCTGCCATCATTAGCTGTTCCTCTGCAAATTCTTCGGGAATGAAGGTCTCGGCCGGCAGGGATGGCTGGATCAGAAATTCTCCTCCTTTTAATAATCTGTTGGTTGATGTTTCCATAATATCATATTAAATTGTAAAGTTACCATCTTGAGCAACAATATCTCCCACTAAACGAAATATATTCGGGTTGGTTATCTCATAGGATAAATTTCTCAAACCGGACATTTTATGCCATGCAGTTTATTTTTTACGGTTTTATGAAATAAGTATCTTGCGGGTAATTATGAATGAGGAAAAAATTTTCTGCAGAAAATAAAAATGGAATATATTGAACATCTTTCCCGCGACAAAAAGCTCAAAAATCTGATCGACCAGCAGGGGCCGCACACATTAAGCCGTTATGAAAATGTTTGCTTGCGACTGTGTGCTTCCATTATATCCCAGCAGCTTTCTACAAAAGTTGCTGCTGTAATTTACGGCAGGTTCATCGGTCTTTTTAACGGTAAGGATCCGTCTCCTGCACAGATACTGAAGACCGACTCCGGTAAACTGCGGTCGGTTGGATTGTCGGCATCCAAAGTTTCGTATATTCAAAACGTTGCCCGCTTTGCAATCGAAAGGGGAATGCAGCATGATAAGCTTATCCGGATGGCGCCCGAAGAAGTGATTGCCTACCTCACTGAAATTAAGGGGGTTGGCAGGTGGACCGCTGAAATGTTGCTGATGTTTACCCTGGGTCATGAAGATGTGTTCGCCCCCGATGACCTGGGAATTCAAACAGCAATGGCCAGCATATACAGGCTGGACACAGCTGACAGGAAAAAATTCAGGGGCAGGATGGAAACCATTTCAGCAAAATGGCAGCCATACCGCACCTATGCATGTCTGCACCTATGGAAATGGAAGGACACCAGGCAACCGGTGAAAGGGACGGTTTCAGCAGTGCCATCAAACGGAAAAAAAAATCTCCGCGTAAAAACAAGGGTGAAATAATCAGATCATTATCCTAATTTTAACCGCAAAAATCACCGGCATTACTGATGGCTAAGCAAAATCAACCAAAAAGGTCTCAGCCTGTAAAAAAGGCACCGGTACATCATAAAAAGGAAGCAGTAAAAAAAAAGTTTAACATCTGGATCGCGCTTGCGGCCATATTGCCATTAACGTTTATTGTTTTTATTCCGATCCTTGACAATGAGCTGACAAACTGGGACGATCCCACCTATATCGTTGAAAACCCGCTTATAAGGCAGCTTGACTGGCATCATATAAAAAGGATTTTCACAGAGTTTTATTTTGGAAACTACCAGCCTTTGCATATTTTATCCTATGCAATTGAATACCATTTTTTCAAGATTGACCCGGCTGGCTACCATGCTGTGAGTCTCGTCATGCATATGATTGTCACATGGCTGGTGCTTTGGTTCATATACAGGCTCAGCAACAATGCGATGATAGCTATTATTGCCTCACTGCTGTTCGGACTTCATCCATTGCATGTTGAATCTGTGGCATGGGCAGCAGAAAGAAAGGACATGCTGTATGCAATTTTCTTTATTTTATCCCTCATTGCATATTTGAAATATATTGATGAAAAGGAAAATATTAAGTATTACCTGCTGGCAATTTTTCTTTTTATATTATCGATTTTCTCAAAGGCAATGGCATCCTCACTGCCACCGGTGTTGATCCTGCTGGATTATTACAGGCAAAGAAAATTTTCAACAAAGCTTGTGATTGAAAAAGTTCCTTTTTTTGCAATTGCTGTGATCATGGGACTGGTGTCGATTACGGCAGCGGAAAGTACCGATACCATTTCTCACGACAGTGTGTATTCCTTAACGGACCGTATATTTTTTGCCTGCTTTAATCTTCTTGCATATACAGGCAAGTTGATTTTACCGCTTAATCTGAGTTCCTTTTATCCGTATCCTGTCAAGGTAGCCGGGTCACTTCCTTATTATTATTATGTTGCACCCGTGATTGTCGGACTGCTTCTTTTTGCTGTTATCCGTTCAATGAAAAATACCCGTACGGTTTTCTTTGCGGCAGGTTTTTTTGTTGCCTGTATAATCCTCGTACTTCAGCTATTGCCGGTAGGACCAACTATCATGAGCGAGCGCTACAGCTATTTGCCTTCAGTTGCATTTTTTTATATCGTCGGCGTAGGAGCTTTTGAGCTTACCGAGCGGCGTAAATCAATGGCCATGCCTGTTTATGTGGCCATAGCAGCATATTCATTGTTCCTGGGGGTGCTGACATATAAACGTTCGGATGTCTGGCAAAACAGCCTTACCCTATGGAACAACGTGCTGGAGCAGTTTCCAAAAGTATCGGTAGCGCTTAATAACAGGGGGAATGTTTATGGCAAGGAAATGGGCAGGCTGGACGTCGCCCTCGAAAATTTCAACAAATCAATCGAGTATGATCCATCGTATGAAAATGCATATTCAAACCGTGGCATTGTATATTGCATGCAGGGCAAGTTTGATCTTGCGATTGAGGACTTTAACAAGGCCCTTGCAATTAAGCCTAAATACGTAGAGGCATTGCAGAATCGTGGGATTGCATTTGCGCAAACAGGAAGATATGAGCAGGCAATTGCTGATTTTACAGCCGTGATGAATATTGACAAAAATGACCTGAATGCCCACGTTAATCGTGGTGTGGCATATACACAATCAAAGCAATACGAAAAAGCGCTTGATGATTTTAACAGGGCCCTTTCAATTAAGAAAGACCATGCCGAAGCATATTACCGGCGATCAGCTGCTTTATACAATCTAAAAAGATACCAGGAGGCATACCGGGATATTCAGTCAGCAACAATGCTTGGCTTTAAAGGTGATGAAAAGTATATGGAGCAGATCAGGATAGCAGCAGGATCATAACTGAAATTGTTGAACGGGAGAATAACTTTCAGGAGCATGCGGTTAACGTTATATACGTTGTTTTTTCTTTCCTCCATAATTTCCTGCTAAACAGGAAAGTCTCGAAGAGCGAATTGAGAAAGGAATCGTCCATTGCATTAACTGCAATAAAATCTATAAATATTATTATTGGAAGTATACCTGTCACCTTAAAAAAAAGTGACAGGCATCCCCCAGATTTTAAAAATCAGCTCTGAGTGAAAGAATAAAATTACGTCCGGGAGAAACCAGTCCGGATGTGTACGGACGGTAACGCTGGTCCGTAATATTTTCAACTCCTGCACTTACAGAAATCTTTTCCATAAAACGGTACATTGCTTTGAAGTTGAATGTATACCATCCTGGTGAATAAGGATCGCCATTTTCATCAATGGCATAAATTTCCGTTTTGGCCTGTTCTTCCTGCGGGAGATCATTGAATTTCTTCTGTCCGCTGTATATCGCGTAAAACTGCAGGTTTAGCCTGTCATAGGAATAACTAAAACGAGAAATTCCAAACCATGGTGGTGCATGACGTGAAGGGCTGGTAGTGCCGTCATCAACTTCTTCTTCACCCTTCTGGTAATTAAATTCGGATGAGATTCCGAACCCTGAACCCATGATCACTTCGATTCCTGCCTGAATTCCATATACTCTGGCAACTGCAGCATTTTGAATTGCCTGCACCTGGCTCAATGTTCCGTCATATAAAATACTGTCCTGGCCATTGAAGGTAAAATCGCGTCTCACCATGGCATTCTGTAATAATGTGTAATAACCTGTTACGTCAATCTTTATATTATCACCAAAAATTTTTGCAATTCCGGCTTCAGCATTATATGCATACTCAGCATCAAGATCAGGGTTGGGCAGGATCACAGAACCCGGCTCAGAATCAAAAACTTTTCCTGCATCATCCACATTTGGGGAACGGAAACCTGTGCTGCCTGATGCACTCAAAACCCATTTTTCCGCAGGCCGGAACACAACTCCAAGGCTGCCCGTCAACGCACCATTGTTAATGTTTGCCGACTTATATGGGAAAGGATAAAAAGTCGTGTCAAACGTGGCTTTCAACTGGTAAAGGCTATACCTTGCACCAGCCTGGACAAGAAACTTTTCCGAAAATTTCAACTGGTAGTTCACGTAAGCAGCATACGATGACCAGGTTGATTCAGGATACCTTGAAGGACCCCGCGATCTGAGACCAAGCGCAATATCTTCATCGACACCTTTGGAAGTTACATCATTATAAACAGCCTCCAGACCATAGAAGAGCATGTGTTTTGCACCAACTGCTTTATTGAAATCAAGATTTGCTGAATAAGCATCAAGTTCTTCAATTCTTATATGCCGCTCATTTTCATTGATGTTACGGTCAATGCGGCTTTCTTCAAAGCGCTGGTAAGCCAGCCTAAGACTGACCTGATCATAAACCTTGGTTTTATGAAGATGGGTTAACTGGAGGTTGTTCATCATCCATTTTTGAGGTCCATAATCCCATTCGCCATATCGTGGCAACCCGTTGCGGTACCTGATATGCCTGTCATATCTGGCATATTCAGAAGTTTCCGAGTAATGCAGGCCATATTGAAAATCCCATTTTTCATTGGGCCTGAATGCCAGCTTTTGCATCAAGTTAATCTGTGAATAGCCTGATGGCTTCTGTATGCGAGGGTCATCATTTGTTACAATTTCGTCTATGCTGTCTATTCTTTGAACATAAAACGGTCGTAAATACTCATTCGGACCGATTCTACCCATCCTAAGGTGATCAAAAGCATTGACACTGATGCTGCTTACCGAGGACCACTTTTTCCAGCCAACGTTTATATCAAAGTGCGCTGTCTTCTCATTATTTGCGGTGGAATACCGTGTTACAGCCTTTCCTTTTATCAGTGGTTTGTCGCTAAATGAGAATTGGGGAGTAAGTGTCTGGAAGCTCATCACTCCTCCAATTGCGTCGCTGCCATAAATTACAGATCCCGGACCAAACAATATTTCAGATTTTTCAATCGCGAACGGATCAAGGGAAATGACATTCTGCAGGTTCCCGCTTCTGAAAATGGCAGTATTCATCCGTACTCCGTCAACTGTGTAAAGTAGCCTGTTTGTTGAAAAGCCCCTGATCATTGGGCTTCCACCACCCTGTTGGCTTTTCTGAATAAAAACTTCGCCCGATGATCCCAGCAGGTCAGCAGCCGTTTGCGGATTATACAGTGTAGCTTCCTTTTCGGTTATCATACTTATCCTTGCAGGGATGTCTCTTGAATTCTGATTCCACCGGGTTGCAGAAATCACGACTGCATCCATTGATATTCCTGATCTTTTAAGCAGTATGGGAGCGGATGTAATCCGGAGCTCTTCATAGCTTTTCGTTTCGGTTTTATATCCGAGCAAGCGGATCTCAATCTTAATAGAATTAATAAAAGCTGATATATCAGCCTGGCCCTGTACGTTTGTAATTACAAATGCTTTCGGATTCTCACTGGCCAGAGATACCATTTCCAGGGGCTGATTGGATTCCGCATCATTTATTGTGATTGTCTGTGACATACAAAGGCCTGATATACCCACTAATAAATAAGTTAATATTAGGTTTTTCATATAGAAGTATTAGGGTAAATAAATAGGTTATGCTCCGCCGTGAAAAATACGGCAGATCAATATTCACTTTATAAATTCCTATGAAAACCAGGGTGGCGGAGAAGGAGTCGGAACTTTATATAAGTATTCATGAATCGGGCAGTGAGAAAACCTCAGCTTCCCCGATTCCAAATGAAAATTAAAATCAATAACCTGGCCGTGTTGGAAGACCAGTTTACTAAAATCAAAAAGTTTTTTGCTGTTATCCTTATTCTGCTGGTCATTCCCAAGAGCCTGTGCCACCAAAAGTTTCAGGTGCCTGTTGAGCTTAGTTTCCTCATGATCCCACCAGCAGGTGTAAAATGTTGTGTCGCCTGATATTGCTGTTTCAATGATATCATACATTTCACCTTTATATTCAAATTCCTTCGAATGTTCCCACTTCAATTCAGCTGATTCATTTTTTGTGATATACAGAATGACGAATTCTTTCCGGTCAAGTCCTGCTTTCAGCTGCTGTTTTATTTCTCTTTTAACCTGCTTCTTTTCATACTGAAGCCAGATGTATGTCCCGGTGTACGGAGCAACAACAGAGCATAAAAGAAATACCCCCAGGAACCTCTTCAAATTATTTCTTCAATTATAATTAAAAAATGAATACAGCCTACCCGGCGTAATTTCCAAAACATTTGCATCAAATATAAATTTATTTCAGGATATACGTTGTAGGTAATCAGTTAGTGTCAATCCTGTTCACGCTAAGGATACCACTTACCTTTCCAAGCTTCTGCATAAGCTTCTTCAAATGATCCGTATCATGAACATAAAGCATGATGGTGCCTTCAAACACGCCGTCGTTGCTTTCAATGCTGATGGATCTGATGTTAACCTTCAGCTCATTTGAGATCACCTTGGTAATGTTATTAACTACACCAACCTCATCGGCCCCGTTTATTTTAATGCCGGCAAGGAATGCAATTTCCTTTTGTCCGGTCCACCTGGCCTTTACAATCCGGTAAGCATAGTTCGACATGAGCTGGATAGCATTCGGGCAATTTGTTCGGTGAATTTTTATGCCTTCTCCTACTGTGATAAAACCAAAAACGTCATCACCCGGAATGGGTGTGCAGCAGGGTGAAAGCTTGTAGTCTATCTTTTCAAGATTTTCGCCGATCACAAGCATGTCGGATGATCCGCGGACGTTTTTAACAAGCTGGTCGAATGACTGCTGTTCAGGCTTGGGTGTAAATTTCGGTTTGAATTTTTCCTTATCAGTGATTATTTCCTTCAGGTCTTTAAGGTCGATCAGATCCCGGGCGATCTGGTAATAAAAGTCCATTGCAGATGGAATTTTGTAATAGAGAAGCAGATCATTCATTACAACCTTTTCAGCAGGAACCTTAAGGTGTCTGATCTTCCTTTCGAAAATTTCTTTCCCTTCTTCAGCCATCAGCCTTTTTTCTTCTTTCAGAGCTGTTTTAATTTTCGATTTGGCCTTGGCAGTAACAACATAACCGAGCCAGTCTTCCTTCGGATGCTGCTTGGTTGCGGTTAGAATTTCAACCTGGTCGCCGCTGTTAAGCTTGTAGCTGAGCGCTACCAGCTTGTGGTTCACCTTGGCGCCAATGCATTTACATCCGATATCGGAATGAATTTCGAATGCAAAATCCAGCGCAGTGCTGTTAACGGGTAAGGTTTTTAATTCTCCTTTTGGCGTAAAAACAAATATCTCATCTGCAAACAGGTTCAGCTTGAAATCGTCAATAAAATCAAGTGCATTGCTTTCGGGGCTGTCAAGAATTTCGCGGATACGGCTCAGCCATTCATCCAAAGCATTTTCCTGGGCAGATTCTTTGTACTTCCAGTGTGCAGCATAACCTTTTTCCGCAATTTCATTCATACGAACTGTCCTGATCTGAACCTCCACCCATTTGCCGCTGCTGCTCATTACGGTAGTGTGCAGCGATTCATAGCCGTTAGCCTTTGGTGTAGAAATCCAGTCACGCAGCCTGTCGGGGTTTGGTACATAAAAATCAGTGACAATGGAATATGCTTTCCAGCAATCGGATTTTTCCTGTTCTATGGGAGAGTCGAGAATGATCCTGATGGCAAAGAGGTCGTAAATTTCTTCGAAAGTAACCCCCTGCTTCTTCATTTTATTCCAGATGGAATTAATGGATTTCGGCCTGCCTTTGATCTCATATTTAAACCCTGCTTTATTAAATTCATCAATAAGCGGATGAGTGAATTCCTGGATGAACTTATCCCGCTCTTTTCTTGATTGTTGAAGCTTGGTGACAATGGTCTTAAAAATATCAGGCTCGGTATATTTCAGAGACAGGTCATCGAGTTCGGTTTTAATTGCGTATAAACCAAGCCTGTGTGCAAGCGGGGCATAGAGGTAAGCAGTTTCGCTTGCGATCTTCAGTTGCTTGTCGCGAGGCATCGAGCCGAGTGTGCGCATGTTGTGCAACCGGTCGGCAAGCTTGATCAGGATCACCCTCACATCATCAGACAGGGTAAGCAGCATCTTGCGGAAATTCTCAGCCTGAAGCGAACTGGTCTGGTCGAAAACTCCTGAAATTTTTGTCAGTCCATCAATGATCCGGGCAATCTTAGCCCCGAACATTCCTTCAATATCCTCTAAAGTAAAATGAGTGTCTTCAACGGTATCATGCAACAAAGCACAAATTATGGAGGTCGTTCCAAGCCCAATTTCTTCAGCCACGATCTGTGCAACCGCTATCGGATGATAGATGTAGGGTTCGCCGCTTTTCCGCCGCATTCCCTGGTGGGCTTCCAGGGAAGTATCAAATGCCAGGCGGATCAGCTTCTTATCTCCGTTATCCGTTCCGGGCCTGCAGGCCTTTAACAATGACCGGTAGCGTTTCAGAATCTCCTTTTTTTCCTTTTCCGTATCGGTTGATGCAGCAGGTTTAGGAGGATTCGAGCCGGTGGGAGACTGTTGATCCAGTAGCAACGTATCTGTTTTAATTTTTTGTAAAACGTAAATTTACTAATTAATTAACACAATTCAAACGGTGTAAGTTTAAACTGAAATCCGTTTTGAGGGAAAAGGGGAGCGCATGATATTGTTTCGTAATCCGTGGTTTTTACTGATCTTTACGGTTCCAACCCGACTTTATGATTCCTCAGATTTATAAGCTTAAAAATAACATCCGTTTAGTATACCAGCCTGCCGTCAACAGCCGTGTTTCCCATCTTGCACTAATGGTGCATGCCGGAACGCGAAATGAAAAACCCGGCAAGGAAGGGTTGGCTCATTTTATCGAGCATGTTTTTTTCAAGGGAACCGAAAAACGAAAATCGTTTCATATACTTAACCGGCTCGACAGTGTGGGAGGGGAGCTGAATGCTTTCACATCAAAGGAGGAGACCTGCCTGTATGCTTCCGTAATGAACCAGCATACCGAAAGGGCCTGTGAACTTTTATCAGATATTTTTTTTAATTCGGTATTCCCGGAGAAAGAGCTGGAAAAGGAAAAAAAAGTGATCATTGACGAAATAAGGACTTATGAGGACACACCATCGGAACAAATCCTGGATGATTTTGAGGGGCAGGTATTCAGCAGGCATGGACTGGGAAATCCGGTACTCGGCACAATTGAATCGGTTAACAGTATCGGGCGCAGCGATATTTTTGAATTCATACAATCGAACTATGCCGAAGGCAAAATTGTACTCTCAGTGGTAAGCGACCTTTCTTTTGTGGAGATCAAAAAACTTGCGGAAAGGTATTTTTCCATCAACAGAAAGGCTGCACACAAGCAGCACAAAAGCAATTTCAAGAACTACCGGCAGGCTGACAAAACCATAATCAAACCAATAAGCCAGTGCCATGCAGTAGTTGGAAATATTGCATATTCATACCGGCATCCGATGCGCTTTACATTTGCACTGTTAAATAATATTCTCGGTGGACCTGGAATGAACTCCAGGCTCAACCTGAATATCCGTGAGAAATATGGCTTCACCTACCAGGTCGAATCCAACTATACGCCCTACAGCGATACCGGGATTTTTTACATTTATTTTGCCACTGACCGGAGGAATGTAGATAGAACTGTCACGCTCGTGCATCGTGAGCTTGCAAGGCTGAAGGATAACAGGATCAATGAAATCCAGCTAAAGCACTATAAGGAGCAGCTCATCGGCCAGCTGGCCATGTCTTACGAAAACAAGGCCGGGCTTGCGCTTTCGGCGGCCAAAAACCTGCTTTGCTTCGATAAGATCGATACACCTGAACAGGTTAATAAGTATATTGAGACTGTTACATCCCGTCAGCTGAGGGAAGCAGCGAATGAAATCTTCGAAACCGGCAGTCTGAGCAGCCTTTTTTTCCATCCCGCTGCATGAACGGTCAGGAGATCAGGTTGAAAGTAAACGCCACCCGGTAAATTTTTCCGGAGGCATCTTCCGGCAGCTGAATATTCATTTGCGACAGCCGTCCCGCAACGTAGGTCTTCAGATCTGCATCTGAATAATTCATCTCAAGGATCTGAATTTTACCTTTACTGTCAAATTTAAATTCCACAGATACGGTTCCTTTGAATGTCCCTTCCCTGGCAAACTCGGGATATGACATCTGATTTTCAATCTGTGCATAAACGCCTTCTTCATTTTTTGATGCTTTTCCGGGTTCTGCAAAGCGGTTACAAACTAATACAAGGGTCAGGAATGTGGTTACGAGAACCAGTTTTGATGTGTTCATTTTTTTGATTTTTATTACTGTGCGATGCAAAGATATATTATTCACATAGTACTATGCAATACATGGTACTATAAAACGCTGATATTCAACGAATAAATTTTTTTATACCTTGAAATAAGAGGATTACATCAGTAGGATGCGCAGACATGAAAAAAAGTTACAGAGAAAGAACAGCCCTGATAAAAGACTTGCGGAAAAGGATTAAAATTGCCTTTTATCAGTTCTGAACAACCACTTTAACGGAGGACAAATGTCCTGAAACGGAGGAAAGTTGAACAATATAAGTCCCTGATTTATGGCCGGTGGTGTTCCAATCTATGTAAGCATCATCTTTGCTGACGGATCTGCTGA
>Ga0190272_10001074_pt1 | contig 13292 bp, 14 predicted proteins | sample Popmic504T_FD_133746 | JGI IMG/M metagenome (GOLD analysis project Ga0190272, IMG submission 133746) | Populus adjacent soil microbial communities from riparian zone of Shoshone River, Wyoming, USA - 504 T | ecosystem: Environmental > Terrestrial > Soil > Riparian zone | place: USA: Wyoming...
CTTGAAGCCGGATATCTCGCCGCGCACACGCACGAAGCCGTAGGCGTCTTCCACGGTCTTCTTGAGCGCCGCCGAGAGCTCGGAGACGGTCCATTCCGGGATGTTGACGCGGGGTTCGTTCATTGTGGCCTGAATACCCGTTTTCGGACGATTCCGGCAGTTCAAATTTGCCACGAAACCCGGGTCGCCATTATGCCGTATAGTCAGGGATCGGACGGTCGTCATGCACCCTGTCATCGCATTTCTGCTCAATGCGCTGGCGCTCTACGCGGCGGCCGGCATTGCGACGGCGCTCGCCTTCGTGGTGTTTGGCATCACGCGGGTGCAGCCCGCGCCGGTGAGCCTCGGCGCGCGCATCCTGATCCTGCCCGGCGCGGCGGCACTGTGGCCGTACGTGCTCGTGCGTTGGCTCAAGGCAGGCATGCGATGACGCGCGGACACCGGACATTCCACCGCCTCCTGTGGCCTGTGCTCGCCCTGATCGTGGCGCTCGGCTTTACGACGGCGCTCGTCAAGCGCCCGCCACCTGACCCACCCGCCGATAGCGCGCCGAAGACTCGCGTAGACGTGCTTTTGCCGGAGCCGAAATGAGCGCCGGCTTCTCGGCGGTCCAGTGGAACCGGCGCAAGCTGATCTATGACGGCATCCTGATTGCCGGCGTCGTGCTGTTCATCGGCACCTTCATGACGCTCGGCGCATTGCGCAATCCGCCCACTGATGCGCCCGCGTGGATCGGCCTGCGCATCAAGGCATTCGGCACCTGCGCCTTCGTCATGCTGACCATCATCCTCACGATCGGGCCGCTCGCCCGGCTCTCCCCGCGCTTTCTGCCGCTCTTGTACAACCGCCGCCACTTCGGCGTGCTGACGTTTCTTGTCGCGCTGGTGCACGCCTGGTCGGTGGTCGACTGGTTCTCGGTTCAGGGCGCGATGGACGACCTGATGAACGAGATGGTCGCAAGTCCTGGCTATGGCAAGTTCATCGGCTTCCCGATCAAGGCGCTCGGGCTGGCCGGCCTGAGCATCCTGTTCCTGCTCGCCGCAACCAGCCACGACTTCTGGCTCGCGTTCCTCACGCCGCGCATCTGGAAAGCGCTGCACATGGCGCTCTACGTCGCCTACGGCGTGCTGGTGATGCATGTGGCGCTCGGTGTGATGCAGGAGGACCGCCGCATCTTCATTCCAATCTTGCTCGGCGGATCGTTCGCGCTGGTCGCGCTGCTGCACATCGCAGCGGCCTGGCGCGAGCGCGAGGCGGCACAGGAGCATGACGGCTGGCTGGTGGTCGGCCCGCCGGATTCCATCCCCGACAAAGCGGCACGCATCGTCACAGCGCCGGATGGCGAGCGCATCGCGGTGTTCCGCGACGGAAACCAGATCGGCGCGCTGACCAATGTGTGCGCGCACCAGAACGGCCCGATCGGCGAAGGCTGTATCGTCAACGGGCTCGTCACCTGCCCGTGGCACGGCTACGAATACCGGCTGGAGGACGGCTGCGCCCCGCCGCCGTTCACCGAGAAGCTCGCGACCTATCGGGTGCGGCTGCGCGACGGCATCGTCGAGGTCGATCCGAACGCGCTGCCGCTCGGGACGCAGGCGGCGATCCGAATAGGCTGAGAATTACGCTGCCAGGCCGGTTTACGGGCAGTTCGGGTGTGCTAAACGGCCAGCCATGAACATCCTCCTCCTCGGCTCGGGCGGGCGCGAACATGCGCTGGCCTGGAAAATCGCCGCCTCGCCGCTAACGACTAAACTGTGGTGCATGCCGGGCAATGCCGGCATCGCACAGGAGGCCGAGTGCGTGCCAATCGACATCATCGACCACGCGGCGGTGGTGGCTTTCTGCAAGGCGAACAGGGTCGATTTCGTCGTGGTCGGGCCGGACAATCCTCTTGTCGCCGGCATCGTAGACGACATCGAAGCGGCTGGCTTCCGGACCTTTGGCCCGACCAAGGCCGCCGCGCGACTGGAAGGCTCCAAGAGCTTCACCAAGGAGCTGTGCAAAAACTACAACATCCCGACCGCGGCCTACGAGCGCTTCACGTCGGCGGCGCCCGCGAAGGCCTATGCGCGCCAACAAGGCGCGCCGATCGTGGTCAAGGCTGACGGCCTCGCGCTCGGCAAGGGCGTTGTGGTGGCGCAGACACTCGAGGAGGCCGAAGCCGCGATCGACATGATGTTCGGCGGCGGCCTGGGCGCAGCCGGATCGGAAGTGATCATTGAAGAATTCCTAAGCGGCGAGGAAGTCTCGTTCTTCGCGCTGTGCGACGGCGAGACCGCGATTCCGCTCGCCTCCGCGCAGGACCACAAGCGCGCCTTCGACGGCGACAAGGGCCCGAATACCGGCGGCATGGGCGCCTATTCGCCGGTGCCGGTTTTCACCGACGATCTCGCCGCGCGCGCCATGGACGCGTTCGTGCTGCCGACCTTGCGCGCAATGAAAGCGATGGGGACCCCGTTCAAAGGTATTCTCTATCTCGGGCTGATGATCACCGCGCAGGGCCCGAAGCTGATCGAATACAATGTGCGCTTCGGCGATCCCGAGTGCCAGGTGTTGATGCTCCGCCTGATGTCCGATCTGGTGCCGGCGCTGATCGCGGCGCGCGACGGGCAATTGAAAAACTTCGATCTGCGCTGGTACGACGATGCCGCGCTGGTGGTCGTGATGGCGACCAATGGCTATCCCGGCCATTACGGCAGGGGCTCGGTGATTGAGGGGCTCGACGCCGCGGGCGCGCTCGACGGCGTCCAAATCTTTCACGCCGGCACCAAATCCGAAGCCGGCCGCATCACGGCGAATGGGGGGCGCGTGCTCGGCGTCGCGGCAACTGGGAAGTCTGTCGCCGAAGCGCAGGCGCGCGCCTATGCGGCGGTGGACAAGGTGGACTGGCCGGGCGGATTTTGCCGGCGGGATATCGGATATCTCGCTGTAAAACGTGAGCGAAGTATTTGAATCCTTTGCAAAACGGCGCATACAGCAATTGGATCAATCATGTACCGAGGCTCACGATGGCCATCCATATTAGCCGTGCCTCAACAGAGCAAAAGATTCGTGAACTCGCCACTCATACCGGCGAAACGATCACTGATGCGGTGGATCGCGCGACCGACGAACGGCTCGTGAAATTCGGTACTCGCAAGTCAACTGGTCGGGTTGACTGGATGCGCCTCGAAGCTTTGATCGCCAAAGTGAGAACCGCACCTACGCTCAATCGAGAAATACTTGACGAAGAGATCGTCGGCTATAACGAGCGCGGCGATCCGCGCTAATCGCGTCGGTTCGGCGCCTACGAAAAGAACATCTCAGAGAAACGCATGACCCAGATCGACCGGCAGGCGACCTATACGGGCACCAAGGAAGTGTCGGCGCCGTTGCGCTTCGACACCGCGCGGCTCGAGGCCTACCTCACGGCGAATGCGCCGGGCTTCAAGGGCCCCCTCGAGGTGCGCCAGTTCAAGGGCGGCCAGTCGAATCCGACCTACATGCTGGACACGCCTGCGCGCAAATACGTGTTGCGGCGAAAACCCCCCGGCAAGCTGCTTCCGTCCGCGCACGCGGTCGACCGTGAGTTCAAGGTGATCAGCGCGCTGTACGCGCAGGGCTTCCCCGCCGCCGAGCCGGTGATCTATTGCGCCGACGAGAGCATCACCGGCACGGCGTTCTACGTGATGGGCTATGTCGATGGGCGCGTGATCTGGGTGCCGGACATGCCGGGCTCGAACCCGGCCGAGCGCACCGCAGTGTTCGACGTGATGAACGCGACGCTCGCGAAACTGCACTCCTATGAGCCGGCGGCGATCGGGCTTGGCGACTACGGCAGGGGCGAGAACTACGTCGCGCGCCAGGTCGACCGCTGGTCGAAGCAGTATCGCGCGTCGGAGACCGAGAAGATCGACGAGATGGAGCGCATCATGGAATGGCTCCCCGCGCATCTGCCCCCCGCCGCTCCGGTGCGGCTGGTACACGGCGATTACCGGCTCGACAACATGATCCTGCATCCGAGCGAGCCGCGCGTGCTCGCGGTGCTCGACTGGGAACTGTCCACGCTCGGCGATCCGTTGGCCGACTTCACCTATCACTGCATGCAGTGGCACATGCCCTCGTCCGACGCGGGCGCCGGCACCGGCTCGCTGGTCGGGCTCGATCTTGCGAAGCTCGGCATTCCGGCGCTGTCCGATTACGTCGATGCCTACGTGGCGCGCACCGGGCTCGATCCGCGGCCGTATCTTGCGGTCTATTCGGCCTACAACTTCTTCCGCCTCGCCGCGATCCTGCAGGGGATCGTCGGGCGCGTGCGCGACGGCACCGCCACCAACGAGAACGCGCCAGCGCGCGCCCAGATGGTCCGCCCGCTCGCCGCCACAGCCTGGGAGTTCGCGCAGCAAGCCGGGGCGAAGTGAAGAGTTTCGCGCTGGCGTTGGGAGCAGGTGGCGCGCGGGGCCTCGCGCACATCGCGATCGTCGAGGCGCTCGACGAGATGGGCTTGAAGCCCGTCGCGATCGCGGGCTCTTCGATCGGCGCGGTGATCGGCGCCGGCTATGCGGCGGGCTTGAGCGGCCGCGCGATGCGCCGTCATCTCATCTCGCTGGCACACGACCGGGGCGAGGTGCTGCGCCGCGTGATGGCGTGCCGCGCGGTCGGCTGGTCCGACATTCTCGGAGCCGGCTTTGGCAATCCGCTGGTGGTCGATGGCCTGAAATTCTACGACGCGTTCCTCGCCGACCTGCTGCCGGAAGATTTCTCCGATCTCGCAATCCCGCTGACCGCCATCGCGGCGGACCTGCATGCGCGCGAACCTGTCGTGTTCACGCAGGGACCGCTCAAACCCGCGATCGCCGCCTCATTCGCCATTCCCGGTCTGGTGCGGCCGCTCGAGCTGGACCGCGTGCTGGTCGATGGCGGCGCGGTCGATCCGCTGCCGTTCACGTGCCTGCGCGGCAAGGCCGATGTCATTCTCGCCGTCGATGTGTCCGGCGGCAGCGCCGAGGCCCAGGGCGTGCCCGACCCGTGGGAGAGCCTGTTCGCCACGATTTCGGTGATGGCCCGCACCATCGTTTCGGAGAAGCTGAAAGGCGGCGCACCCGACCTCGTCGTGCGGCCGAACATCGGCATTTTCCGCATGCTGGATTTCTTCCAGGCGAGCGCGATTCTGCGCGCGGCAGAGCCGGTGAAGGCGGAGGTGAAGGAGAAGCTCAGCGCCTTGCTTTGAAGAAATCCCGCAACAGCGCCGCAGCCTCGCTCTCGCCGATGCCGCCATAGACCTCCGGGCGGTGATGGCAGGCCGGTGACGCAAAGAATCGCACGCCGCTCTCCACCGCGCCGCCCTTCGGGTCTGCCGCCCCATAGTAAAGCCGCCGGATGCGCGCGAACGAAATCGCCGCCGTGCACATCGCGCAGGGCTCCAGCGTCACATAGAGATCGCAGCCGGCGAGCCGCTCGGAGCCAACGCTGGCTGCTGCCTGCCGAACGGCAAGCATTTCGGCGTGCGCGGTCGGATCGCGGTCGCGCAGGGTGCGGTTCCCGGCCCGCGCGATCACGGCACCCTCGCGCACGATGACGCAGCCGACCGGCACCTCGGCGGCGGCTTGCGCCGCGTGCGCTTCAGCGAGCGCGTCATCCATGAAACTTTGTGGCATAAGGCTCCAATGTCGAACCAACCTACACAAGGCGAGCGCATCGCCAAAGTCATCGCGCGCGCAGGGCTTGCTTCCCGCCGGGAAGCCGAGGCTTGGATCGCGGCCGGACGCGTCGCCGTCAATGGCGCCAAGATCGCCTCGCCCGCGCTCAACGTCACCACGGCCGACAAGATCGTGGTCGACGGCAAGCCGCTGCCCGGCGCGGAGCGCACGCGGCTGTTTCTCTACCACAAGCCGCGCGGGCTGGTGACCACGAGCGCCGACCCGCAGGGGCGGCCGACCATTTTCGGCGCCCTGCCGAAGGACCTGCCGCGGCTGATCAGCGTCGGGCGGCTCGATCTGTCCACCGAGGGACTGCTGCTGCTCACCAACGACGGCGGGCTCGCACGTGCGCTGGAGTTGCCCGCGACCGGCTGGCTGCGGCGCTATCGCGTGCGCGCGCACGGCAAGGTGAGGCAGGCGCAGCTCGACGAATTGCGCGACGGCGTCACCGTGGACGGCGTCAACTACGGGCCGATCGAGGCGACGCTCGATCGCGAGCAGACTTCGAACGTGTGGATTACATTTGCCATCCGCGAGGGCAAGAACCGCGAGGTGCGCAACGTGCTGCGCCACCTCGGCCTGCATGTGGCGCGGCTGATCCGCGTGTCGTTCGGGCCGTTCCAGTTGGGCGAGATCGAGGACGGCGGGATTGCCGAGGTACCAACGCGGGTGCTGCGCGACCAGTTGGGCGAAAAGCTCGCGCGGCTCGCGGGCGCGGATTTTTCCGGACCGGTGACGCCGCGCGACACGACGCCGCCCAAGCCGCGGAAGGCGGCGCCTGATTTCCATTTTGCGCCCGGCGAAGCGAAGCGGCCAGCGGGCGCGAGGCCGGAACGGCGAGAAAAGACGCCCACTGAGAAGAAGAAATTTCACCGCCCCTCGCGCGGCGAAGGCGCGCGGCCGTCATTCGACGCTACGCCGAAACGCGGCGGGCGGCCGCATCGCGGCAAGCGAGCTCGTTAGCCGCATGATCTTTTCCGAAAACCAGTTCCCACTTTTCGGGATCATGCGGTGATGCGCATCGTCGGTGGACGGCTACGCGGGCGCGCACTCGCGGCGCCAAAAACGCAAAGCATCCGCCCGACCGCCGATCGCTTGCGCGAATCGCTGTTCAACATCCTGATGCACGCCTACGGCGATCCGGTTAGCGGCGCGCGCGTGCTCGACCTGTTCGCCGGTACCGGCGCGCTTGGGCTGGAGGCGATCTCGCGCGGCGCCGCCTTCGCGCAGTTCGTTGATGATGGCGTGGAGGCGCGCGCGCTGCAGCGGCAGAACGTCGAGGCGCTGGGCGTGGCGGCGATCACGCGCATCTTCCGCCGCGATGCGACCAAGCTCGGACCGGTGCATCCGGTCGAGCCGTTCTCACTCGTGTTCCTCGATCCGCCCTACGGGATGGGCCTGGCCGAGAAGGCGCTAACGTCAGCGCGCGAAGGCGGATGGCTGCCGAAGCATGCGCTGATCGTGGTCGAGGAAGCGGGGGACGCGGGCTTCAAGGCACCGGATGGCTTCGACGAAATCGAACGGCGCAAGTACGACGACACCGAATTCACTTTCTTGCGGCTAACGCCGTCCAAATAGCCGCTCGATATCGCCGAGCTTCAGCTCCACATAGGTCGGCCGGCCGTGATTGCACTGGCCGGAGTTCGGCGTCGCTTCCATCTCGCGCAGCAGCGCGTTCATCTCCTCGGCCTTGAGGCGGCGGCCGGCGCGCACCGAGCCGTGGCACGCCATCGTGGCGGCGACGTGCATCAGGCGGCGCTCGAGCGGCAGCGCCTCGTCCCATTCGGCCATATGCTCGGCGAGATCACGCACCAGCGCCTGCGCGTCGGTTTCACCGAGCAATGACGGCGTCTCCGACACCGCGACCGCGCCCGGACCGAACGCTTCGAGTACGAGGCCAAATTTGGCAAGCTCCCCGGCGCGCGCGGCCAGCCGCTCGACATCGGCCTCGTCCAATTCGACGATTTCGGGGATCAGCAGGATCTGCCGCGCGACGCCGGACTTCTCCAGCGCGGCCTTCATGCGTTCATAGACGATGCGCTCGTGCGCGGCATGCTGGTCGACGATCACGATGCCGTCGCGCGTCTGCGCCACAATGTAAGTTTCGTGCAGTTGCGCGCGCGCGGCGCCGAGCGGGCGGTCGAGCAGGTCCGGCGCGGCTTCGGCGACAGCACGCACATCCGCCGCCGGCATGCCGGTATCGAACGCGGCCTGCGCGGCTTCGGCGAAGCCGGCGAGCGCGGTGGCCCCTTGCGTCGGATAGGCAGGAGAATTGCGCCAGTCCCAGCCGCGGCGCGGCGTGGTGTTGGGCCGGAACGCCGCGATGGTCGCGTCGCCGCCGGTGGTTGCGGCGCGTTGCGCGTCGCGCGCGAGCGCCTCCTGCAGGGCGCGCACGATCGAGGAACGCACCAGTCCTGAATCGCGGAAGCGCACCTCGGTCTTGGCCGGATGCACGTTCACGTCGACCTCGCGCGGCTCGACCGTGACGAACAGCGCCAGCACCGGATGGCGGTCGCGCGGCAGATAGTCCGCGTAGGCGCCGCGCACCGCGCCGAGCAGCAGCCGGTCGCGCACCGGGCGGCCGTTGACGAACAGATATTGCGAGAGCGCATTGCCCTTCGAGTAAGTCGGCAGCGCCGCGTAACCCTCGATGGTCAGGCCCTCGCGCCCACCGCGCACCTCGACGGCATTCGCCCGGAAGTCGGCGCCCAGTACATCGCCGAGCCGCGCGAGCCGCCCCGCGGGGCCGGGTAGCGCCGGACCCCAGGTGATGGCGCTGCGCTCCTCACCGGCGAGCGTGAAGGCGACATCCGGCCGGCTCATGGCGAGGCGGCGCACCACGTCGCGGATCGCCTCAGCCTCGGTGCGGTCGGTCTTCAAGAATTTCAGCCGCGCGGGCGTTGCGTAGAACAGATCGCGCACCTCGACGCGCGTGCCTTGCGTCAACGCAGCCGGCTTCACTTCGGATTTCTCGCCGGCATCGACCTCGATCGCCCAGGCGTTCGCCTCACCGGCGTGACGCGTCGCGATCAAGAGCCGCGCGACCGAGCCGATGGAGGGCAGCGCCTCGCCGCGGAAGCCCAGCGTGTCGATCGCCAGCAGATCGTCATCCGGCAATTTGGATGTAGCATGGCGCTCGACTGCCAGCGCCAAATCCGCGCGCGTCATGCCGGAGCCGTCATCGGTGACGCGGATCATGCGCCGCCCGCCGCCGTCGGTGACGATCTCGATGCGCCCGCTGCCCGCGTCGAGCGCGTTCTCGACAAGCTCCTTCACGACGCTCGCCGGACGCTCGACCACTTCGCCTGCGGCGATGCGGTTGACGATGTTTTCGGCGAGCTGGCGGACGGGCATTTCTTCTTCCTTCACCTCTCCCCGCTTGCGGGGAGAGCAAAGGCGGCTTCCAGCCGCCGTTCTTGGGACCCAAGACGCCGATGCTGAGCATCGGCTGTTGCGTCGGAGCGTAGCGACGACGGCGGGTGAGGGGCTGGCGCGAACTGGAGAGTCCCCCTCACCCGGCTCGCTGCGCTCGCCACCCTCTCCCCGCAAGCGGGGCGAGGGAACACGCGTCGCGATTCGCGTGACTCTAGCGATTTGTCAGTCGTGTCGCGAGGCAACCGGCACGCCGTCCCCGCTAATCCAATGCCGGCTTCGTTCGCCGTAAGCCCTTGATATTGGAGCGTACTTTCTTCCCCTCCAGCCGCTTTTCCTTCGAGGCCCTGGTCGGCTTGGTGGCGCGGCGCGGGATTGGGCGCACAGCGGCTTCCTGAATGAGCGCCACGAGGCGCTTCTGCGCGTCGGCGCGGTTGCGCTCCTGCGTGCGGTGGCTTTGCGCCACGATCACGATCACGCCGTCCTTGGTGACGCGCTTGCCGGCAAGCCGCATCGCCCGGATCGCAACATCGTTCGGCAGCGACGGCGAGCCGCGCACGTCGAAGCGAAGCTGCACGGCGGTCGAGAGCTTGTTGACGTTCTGCCCGCCGGGACCCGAGGAGCGCACGAAGCTCTCCTCGATCTCGCGCTCGTCGAGGCTGATCTCATCCGTGATGCGTATCGCCATGTCAGGCCTTGGCGAGATATTGCTTCGCCAGCACCTTGCCCTCTTCCACCGCAGGCTGGTCGAACGCGTCGACGCCAAGCAGGTGCGCGGCGATCATGGTCTCCAGCATGAAGTGCATCATCAGCGCACCGAGGCTCGTCTCGTCGAGCCGCGCAAGATGGATGGTGCGCACCGGGCAGCCGTTCCTGGCGAGCGTTTCGGCGGTGGCGCGGCCCTGCGCGGCGACGAGGTCGCCCATCGTCTTGCCGCCGAGGTCCGGTTCGCCCGCGCGGCGCGCGAGCTCGGCATCGATGCGCGGGCCTTGGCCCTCGCTCGCAACGGTGATCACGGTGAACAGCTTGTCACGCGGCCCGGCAATGAAGAGCTGCAATTGCGAGTGCTGATCCACAGGACCGAGCGCGCCGAGCGGCGTCGTGCCCCGGCCCGCCTTGCCGAGGCTCTCGGCCCAGAGCTGCACGTACCAGCGCGTGAAGCGTTCGAGCCGGTCCGCATAGGCCATCAGCACCGCGATGGTCTTGTCCTGATCGGCAAGCGCGATGTTCAGCGCCGCGCCAAGCGCAGGCGGCACTTCGGCTGCGGGACGCCTGGCCAGTACCGGCGCGAGCGCTTGTCCGGCACCGGCCCGGATCGCCTTGATATCGAGCCCCAGTATCGCGGCCGGCAACAGCCCGACATTGCTCAGGCCCGAATAGCGCCCGCCGATGTTCGGATCGTGTTCGAGCATCTCGACGGACGAACCGAGCAAATCGCGCAAGCCATTGCCGGGCTTTACGGCCTCGCTGATGCCGAAGAACAATTCGCCGATGCGCGCCTCGAGGCCGGCCGCCTTCACGGCGCTAAGCGCGGCCGCGGTCTGCATCAGCGTCTCGCCGGTGCCGCCGGATTTCGAGATCGCGATGAAGCGCGTGGTCGCGAGCGGAAGGTTCCCGAGCAGCGCGCCGTAGGTCGCTGGATCGAGATTGTCCATGAAGTGCATGCGCGGGGGAGCACGAAAAGCTTCAGCGCCGCGCACGCCGATGTCGCCAAGCTGGGCGATCGTCTGACCGCCGAGACTCGACCCGCCGGTGCCGAGCACCACCACATCGGTCGCGCCCGCGCGCAACCGTGCCGCCGCCCGATTGATCTCGTCGAGGTCGCTCGTTTTCGCCGGCAGCCGCAACAGCGGCAAAGTCTCATCGGCGTGCTGCTGGCGCAGCCAGTCGAGCGCCGGCTCGCAGCGGCGCAGCGTTCCGTCCAGCGCCGCCTTGGCAACGCCGTGCTCGCCGATTCTTTCGGCGCGCGTATTGTCGATGTTCTGCTGGAAGGGCATGTCGCTACATTACTGCGATGCAGCAGATAAGTTCCACGCCTTTCGAAAGCTAGTTGGTCTTGGTCAGCCCCTGCGCACGGCCGACCACGAGCGTGAGCATCTTGGCATCGAGCAGCCGCTTGGCGACGCGCTTGGCCTCGCTCAGCGTGACGGCGTCGATCATGGCGCCGCGCCGTTCCGGATAATCGATGCCGAGCTTGTCGAGCTGAATCTGCACCAACTGTCCGGCGATCTTGGCCGAGGTATCGAAGCCGAGCGCGTAGGAGCCCTTGAGATAGGCCTTGGCCTTGTCGAGCTCCTCCTGCGTCGGACCTTCCATCGCCATCCGCCGGGTTTCTTCCTCCATCAGCGCGAGCGTTTCGCCCGCCTTGTCGGAGCGTGTCGCCGTCCCGCCGCTCATGATGTTGGCGCGATCCATCCAGATCAGTCTGGTGCCGACGCCGTAGGCAAGGCCGCGCTTCTCGCGCACCTCATGATAAAGCCGCGAGGTCATCGAACCGCCGCCGTAGATGTGGTTCACCACATAGGCGGTGAAGAAATCCGGGTCGCTGCGCGCAAGTCCCGGCCCGCCGAAGCTGATCACGGTCTGCGGCACGTCGAGATTGACCACGATGCGCTCGCCGAGCCCGCGCATCGCGACGTCGGGAACGGGCGCGAGCGTCGCCTTCGCGGGCAGGCCGCCGAATACCCGGTCGATCAGCTTGCCGGCCGCCGCCGCATCGATATCGCCGACAATGCCGACGGTGAGTGTGTCGCGCGCAAACACATTGCGCACATAGCCGCGCAGATCGGCGGCCGTAATCGCAGCAAGCGACTCCGGCGTGCCGTCACTGGGCCGGCCATATGGATGATTGGGGAACGCCTCGGCCCACCAGCGCCGGTTGGCGATCTGGTTCGGGTTGGTGGTGCCGCGCACGAGTTGCGCCTGCGACTGGTCGCGGATGCGTTCAAGCGGCTCGGGGTCGAAACGCGGTGCGGTCAGCGCAAGGTTCAGCAGCTTCACGGCGTCATCGAGGTTGGCGGAAAGCGACCGCAAGGAGCCGCGGAAGTGGTCGCGTGCGGCCGTGAAGCCGAGATGGATCGCCTTCTCCTCGATCAGCTCCTGGAAGGCGCGCGCATCGAGGTCGCCCGCTCCTTCATCGAGCATGGCGCCGACCACGTGGGCGACGCCCGTCTTGTCGGCGGGGTCGGCATTGGCGCCGCCCGCGAAGGCATAGTCGAGCGCCAGCATCGGAACGGTGCTGTCACGCACCAGCCAGGCCTTGATGCCGCCGGGCGAGACGATCTCCTCGATCTTGCTCGCCGCGCGTACGGAACCAAGAGTTGCGAGCGTCAGTGCGATGCCGAGCGCCGCCGCGAAAAGCCTGCTCACGATTTCTTCTCCTCGCGCGGCGCGCCTTCCCGGATGAGATAGCCGGTGACCGACTGGCGCTTGTCGAGATAGCGCCGCGCCGCATCGCGGATCTGCTCGGGGGTCACCGCGCGCAGCCGATCAGGGCGCGCCAGCACGGCCTCGACGGTCGAGCCGGTGGTCAGCGCCGCGCCATATTGGCGGGCGAGCGTCGACTGGTTGTCCTGCGCGTAGATGTAGTCCGCGATCATGCGGTTCTTCGCGCGCTCGAGTTCCTCGGGCGTCACGCCTTTGTCGAGCACCGTTTCGATTTCGGCATCGATCGCGCTCTCGACTTTTTCGAGCGGCGTCCCCGCGGCGGCGGTCGCATAAACGCCGAAGCGCGTGACATCGAGCGACGTGCCTTGATACCAGGCGCCGGTATTGGTCGCGAGGCGCTTCTCCATCACTAGCGAACGATAGAGCCGGCTGTTCGAGCCGCCGCCGAGCACATAGGCGAGCAGCTCGAGCGCTTCACCTTCATTGTCCTTCGCAGTGGTGAAGGACGGCACCAGATAGCCGCGCTGCACGCTCGGCTGGGTGACGCGCAGGTCCGCGAAGGTCACGCGCCGCTCAGCGATCTGCGGCGGCTCCTGCGGGCGCTTGCGCGCGCCGATTTCGCCGCGGCGCTCGATCTTGCCGTAAGTCTTCTCGGCCAGCGCCTTGACTTCGTCCGCCGTCACGTCGCCCGCGACGATCAGCACGGCATTGTCCGGCACGTAAAAGCGCCGATAGAACGCCAGCGCATCCTCGCGATCGAGGGTTTCCATCTCGTGGCGCCAGCCGATCGTCGGCCGGTGATAGGGATGGTTGAGGTACTGCGCCGCCTGCACCTGCTCGCCAAGCCGCGCAGCA
>Ga0190272_10001075_pt1 | contig 13289 bp, 6 predicted proteins | sample Popmic504T_FD_133746 | JGI IMG/M metagenome (GOLD analysis project Ga0190272, IMG submission 133746) | Populus adjacent soil microbial communities from riparian zone of Shoshone River, Wyoming, USA - 504 T | ecosystem: Environmental > Terrestrial > Soil > Riparian zone | place: USA: Wyoming...
CGCGTCCAGCTCGCGCACACCGCGGCCCGCCTCAACGCGATGATCGTGCGCGGCTGGCAGCTCGCCGGGGTTACCATCCAGGACCCGGCGACCACCTGGATCGACCTGCGCGCGACTCTGGCGGAGGACGTCGAGCTGCTGCCGGGAACGCACATCTCGGGCGCGACAACCGTGGGTCGCGGCGCCCGCATCGGTCCGCATACGACGCTGCACGACTGCGAGGTCGGCGAGAACGCGACGATCAGCCGCAGCGACGCGACGCTCGCCGTGATCGGAGCCGGCGCATCCGTAGGGCCGTTCGCCTATCTGCGCCCCGGCACCGAGCTCGGCGCCGACGGCAAGATCGGCACGTTCGTCGAGACGAAGAACGCCAAGCTCGGCACCGGCACCAAGGTGCCGCACCTCAGTTACATCGGCGACACGACGGTCGGCGAGGAATCCAACATCGGCGCCGGCACCATCACCGCCAACTACGACGGCGTCGACAAGCACGCGACCGTCGTCGGCTCGCACGTCCGCACCGGATCCCACAATGTCTTCGTCGCGCCGGTCACGATCGGCGACGGCGCCTATTCGGGCGCCGGCACGGTGATCCGCAAGGACGTGCCGCCGGGGGCGCTCGCCATCAACGTCGCGCCGCAGCGCAACATGGACGGCTGGGTCGCCGCGAACCGCAAGGGGACCAAGGCCGCGAAGGCCGCGGGCGCGTCTGTCGAAGGCGCCGAGGGCACCGACTAGGCTGGAGTCCCAGGAGCCCTCGAGGCGGAAGGCGGAGCGTGGCGGCCATCAAGATCACCGGCCAGAAGAGGCTCGTGCTCGTCTCCGGCCGGGCGCACATGCAGCTCGCCGAAGACATCGCGGCCGAACTCGACACCTCGCTCCTCCACACCGACGCACGCACCTTCGCGAACGGCGAGATCTACGCCCGCTTCGACGAGAGCATCCGCGGCTGCGACATGTTCGTCATCCAGTCGCACACGGCCCCGATCAACGAGTGGCTCATGGAGCAGCTCATCATGATCGACGCCGCGAAGCGCGCGAGCGCCAAGCGCATCACGGTCGTCGCACCCTTCTACCCGTACGCACGTCAGGACAAGAAGGGCCGCGGCCGCGAGCCGATCTCCGCCCGGCTGATCGCAGACCTCTTCAAGGCGGCGGGCGCCGACCGCATCATGAGCGTCGACCTGCACGCGGCGCAGATCCAGGGCTTCTTCGACGGCCCCGTCGACCACCTGTTCGCGATGCCGGTGCTGCTCGAGCACTTCCGCACGAAGCTGGATGCGGCAACGCTGACCGTGGTGAGCCCCGATATGGGGCGCGTTCGCGTCGCGGACATCTGGAGCGACAAGCTCGGCGCGCCTCTGGCGATCATCCACAAGCGACGCGACCCTCTCATCCCGAACAAGGTCACCGTGCACGAGATCGTGGGCGAGGTCGAGGGCAGGGTCTGCCTGCTCGTCGACGACATGATCGACACCGGACGCACCATCGTGAAGGCGGCGGAAGCGCTCAAGGCGCAGGGTGCGACCGCGGTCGTCGTCGCGGCGACCCACGCGGTCTTCTCGCCGCCGGCCACCGAGATCCTGCAGAGCGAGTTCATCGACTCGGTGGTCGTCACCGACACCCTGCCGATCCCGGACGAGAAGCGCTGGGACCGCCTGACCGTGCTGCCGATCGCCCCGCTCATCGCGCGCGCGATCCACGAGGTGTTCGACGACGGATCCGTGACGTCGATGTTCGACGGCGCCGCCTAGTCGCAGACCGAGGGCCTGGCGGAGGTCAGACCCCCCAGGCCCCAGCGGGCGCCTTGACGACCTCGACCGGCGTGTAGTGCCAGTGGGCCCCGTTGGCGTAGTGGCCGCTCGCCCAGGGAGACGCCCAGATCTCGGCCTCGATCTCCTCCATCGGCGCCGACCGCTCGAACGCGGCGACGAAGCCCTGGTATCCGGGCAACGTGCGCATCGCCTCGGCCGCGTTCTCGGCCGCGACGACCAGGTTCGGGTAGCGGCCCAGCCCGCCGCCGCCTCCCGAGCCCCAGCCGTTGTTGAGGGGGTTGTTGCGGTTGTACCAGTCGTCGGGGCCGTTCTCCTGGCGCATCCATCGCGTGAAGACGGTGACGTTGTCTTCGGTGACGGGCAGGCCGGCGAAGCTCAGCACGAGCTTCGCCCAGTCGTAGTTGGTACCGCTCGCGGCGAGTGTCGCGACACCCGGGGTGGCCGAGTAGTCGCTCATCACGGCGTCGGCGGACTCGACGTCGTCATCCACCTCGAGCGTCTGCGCGTGGGTGTCGATGTACGCCTGCAGCTCCTGCGCATCGCTCGGAGGCGACGGCGGAGCGACCGACAGGATCATCAGGAGGGCGAACGCCACGGTCGCGGCGCCGATCGCGGGAAGGCGGATCGGGCGGACCGTCTCGCGGGGTCGCCGCAGCGCGGCGCGGAGCGCTGAGAGAGGAGAGGGCGATTTCACGACAGCGATGGACGGTAGCAGCGCAGGCTGGGTCGGCGCTGTGACCCGAGCCTCAGACGGGGACGCCCGGCGCCTCGTCGTGCTGCGGGCTGAGACCCGGGATCAGGCCGAGCGACCGGAGCAGGATCTCGGCGCCGCCGAACCGCACCGCGTAGCAGTACCAGCCGGGACCCTCCGGCCCCGTCAACACGAAGCGCGTGGTCGAGCCGATCGCCTCGGAGTCCTGATCCGCCACGACGATGCGGCACGCCTCCGCGGCCGTCGCCCCCTGGACTCGGATCGTGACGAGCAGACCGGGAAGGATGAGCGCCGTCAGCCCGAGCGCACCGATGATGCGCATCACCCGCTGCCGGTTGACCGAACGCGCCGGACGGACCTCGTCCGGTTCGTACTCGGCGAGTTCGGGGTGGTAGTCGTCGTCGTTCATCGCCGTCCTAGTGTCGCACGGGCTCCATCCGGCGTTTCGGTCGGTGGGCTAGCATCCGGCCGTGGACAGCACGCTGCAGCGCAGGCTCGGGATTCCCGGCGCCACCGCGATCGGCGTGGCCTCGATGCTGGGGGCGGGCGTGTTCGTCGTCTGGGCGCCGGCGGCGGCGGCCGCAGGATCCGCGGTGCTGGTGGCGCTTCCGCTCGCCGCCGTGATCGCCGCTCTCAACGCCACGAGCACGACCCGGCTGGCGATGCGGCATCCGGTATCGGGCGGCGCCTATGCGTACGGTCGCGCGGAACTCGGCCCGACCGCAGGTTTCGCGGCGGGCCTGCTGTTCCTCCTCGGCAAGACGGCCTCGGTGGCCGCGATCGCGCTGGTCGGCGGCGAGTATCTGTGGCCCGGACTCGGGCGGCTCGTCGCCGTGGCACTGGTGCTGGTGCTCGCGGTGGTCAACGCGACCGGGGTGCGTGCCACGGCAGTCGTCAGTGCTGTCGCCGCCGGGATCGTCGTCGTCGTGCTGGTGGTCGTGCTCGCGCTGTCCGTCCCCGGTGCCGATGCGCGGGCCATCACGGCGCCGGGAGCTCCCGCGGCCGGACCCCTCGGGGTGCTCACCGCGACCGGCCTCATCTTCTTCGCGTTCGCCGGCTACGCACGCGTCGCCACGCTGGGGGAGGAGGTGCGGGATCCCGTGCGGACGCTCCCCCGCGCGGTCCTGCTCGCGGTGACGACCGTCTTCATCATCTCTGCAGCGACGCTGATCGCTCTTCTCGCCGGTCTGGGCGTCGACCGTCTCGCGGAGAGCCCCGCCCCCGTCGCCGAGCTCGCCGGACCCGGCTGGGAGGTGGCGCTGCGCATCGCGGCGGGCATCGCCTGCATCGGCTCGCTCACCGGCGTGCTGGCCGGCCTGAGCCGGACCGGCTTCGCGATGGCCCGCGACGGCGAGCTGCCGCGGGTCCTGGCGCGGATCAGCCGACGCACCGCGACGCCGGTCGTCTCCGACGCGGTGGTCGCCGTCGTCGCGGTCGCGGCCGTGCTCGTGCTCGAGCCGGCGCAGGTCATCGGCATCTCCGCGTGCGCCGTGCTCGGGTACTACGCGATCGCGCACCTCGCGGCACTCCGGGCGACGCCGCCGCTGGGGCTCGGCCGTGTCATCCCGATCGCCGGTCTCGTGGGATGCCTCGCCGTCGCCTTCGCGACGCCCTGGCCCGCTCTGGCCGGCGTCGCGCTGACGCTCGCCGCCGGCATCGGCGTGAGGGCGGTGGCCCGGCACTCTCGCCGCGCGTAACGTGTCGGGATGGAAGCCACCGACGCGGAGACCGGACTCCGGATGCGGATGGCCGCGTCGCTCGGCCTCGAGGCTCCCGACGCGAAGATCACGGGCAACGGCGTGCTCGACTCGGCGTACCCGGTCTCGGAGCTCGCCACGGCATCCATCGCCACCGCGGCCGCCGCTGTCGCCGACCTCTGCGATGCGCTGGGAGGATCGCGTCCCGCCGTCACGGTCGACCGTGCTCTCTCGGACGCCTGGTTCGGGTCGGCGCTGACGCCGGTCGGCTGGAGCATCCCCTCGCCGTGGGACGCGATAGCGGGGGACTACGCGGCGTTGCCGGTGGCCGGCCGGCCGGCGTGGATCCGGCTGCACACGAACGCACCGCGGCACCGCGCGGCGGCGCTGCGGGTGCTGGGCGTCGAGGCGGAACGCGATCATGTGGCCGCGGCCGTCGCTCGCTGGTCTGCGCTCGAGCTCGAGGAGGCGGTCGTCGCGGAGGGCGGGTGCGCGGCGATGCTGCAGACGCCGGACGAGTGGGCGGCGCATCCGCAGGGGAGCGCGGTCGCGAAGGAGCCGTTGATCGCGATCGAACGCACCGATGCGCAGGATCCCGGAGGCACGAAGAGCGCGTGGGGGGCGGTGCCGGGCCGGCCGCTCGCCGGGTTGCGCGTCCTCGACCTGACGCGGGTGATCGCCGGACCGGTGGCGACGCGCCTGCTCGCCGGCCTCGGCGCCGATGTGCTGCGCATCGACTCGCCCGACTGGGATGAGCCCGGCGTCGTTCCGGACATGACGATCGGCAAGCGGCTGGCGCGTCTCGACGCCCGTGACCCGACCGACCTCGCGCGCCTGCAGACGCTGCTCGCCGGCGCCGACGTCGTCGTGCACGGCTACCGGTCGGACGCGCTCGACCGGCTCGGGCTCCCGGATGCGGTGCGAAGCCAGCTGCGACCCGGCCTCGTCGACGTGTCGCTCGATGCGTACGGACACACCGGTCCCTGGGCCACCCGGCGCGGCTTCGACAGCCTCGTGCAGATGTCGACGGGAATCGCCGGAGCCGGACTGCGCGCGGGTCTCGCCGACCGCCCGACGCCGCTTCCGGTGCAAGGTCTCGACCATGCCACGGGATACCTGATGGCCGCGTCGGTGCTGGTCGGCCTTGCCCGCCGCCTCCGCGACGGGCGCGGCTCGCGCGCTCGCCTGTCCCTCGCCCGGACGGCCGCCGAGCTGGTGCATGCGCTCTCGCTGCAGGCCCGGCCCCTCCAGCCCCGGCCGACCGGCATCCCGTCGTCATGGACCGACCCGGTGACCGCCTCGGTGTCGCTGGCGGCCCCGGTCGACACTCCCTGGGGTGCGGCGACCGTGCTTCCGGCACCGTTCGCCGTCGAGGGTGTGTCCGTCGAGTGGGCGCGGGGCCCGCGGCCGCTGGGGAGCGACGCGCCGGCCTGGTAATCGGGGTACAAGCCCGTGGGCGACATGGGGGACAACGGTTGTCCCCCATCCGGGACGCACCCTCTATGGGGCTGTCGAGCCCTGGTGCCCAACGACCACGGTGTAGACGTACCGGTGGACTCGAAATGGCCGGGACGCACCCTGATCTACCTCTCTGGAGTACCCGAACGTGGACGCTTTCCCTGCACGGATCACTGCGCGCCTTCGCGCACGTCGGCTCCTCAAAGGCGCGCTCGCCGGTGCGGCCGCACTCGCACTCGCGTTCGCGAGCATCGCGATCGCGCCCGACGCCCAGGTCGCGCAGGCGAACCCGGCCGCGGCGGCAGGTACGACCACGATCGCCCCGGTCGGCCCCTACTCCGGTACGGTGCCGGCGGGCGTCTGCAGTGTGACCGCTACGGTCCTCGGCGCGGCCGGCGGAAGCTCCGTCACGACGGCATCGAACGCCAACGGCGCCGGTGCGCGTGTCACCGCGACCTATCCGGTCGTCCCCGGCCTGGCCTACAGCGGCACAGTCGGCGGCGGCGGCGCCGGTGCCACGTCGGGCACGAACGCCGGCGGAACCCACGGCGGCGGCAACGGTGGTGTCGCTGCTACCGACCATCACGGCGCAGGCGGCGGTGGCTACACGGACCTCCTTCTCGGCGGCACCCTCGCCGTCATCGCCGGTGGTGGCGGTGGCGCCGGCGGCGGCCACTCGACCGGCAGCGACGGCGCCGGCGGAAACGCCGGGCTCCCCGCCATCGGCGCGACCGGCGTGACCAACGGATCCACCGGCAACGTCGGCGAGGACACGCCGCTGTCGACGGTTGTCGGCGGAGGTGTCGGCGGATCCGCGACCCCCGGAGCCGGCGGTGTGAACAGCGCGAGCGGCAGCGTCAACGGTGTCGCGGGCGCAGGCAACAACGGCGGAAACGGCGGCACGGACCCCAACTACGACGCAGGTGGTGGTGGTGGTGGTGGCTACGCCGGCGGTGGCGGTGGCGCCTCGACGGTCGTCCAGAACAGCGGCTCGCTCCAGATCGCCGGCGCGGGCGGTGGCGGTGGCTCCAGCTATGTCGCTCCGTCGATCCCTCTCGGTGCGGGCACCTCGACCCCGAGCCTGATCAGCTCGATCGCGGGCGTCAAGCTTCCCGGCGCGGGCAGCGGAGCTCCGGGCTCGGTGAGCCTGGTGTGGAACTCGTGCGTCTACGACCTCTCGGTCGACAAGTCGGTCGCACCGCTCAACACGGCGATAAACGGCACGGTCACCTGGACTGTCGCGGTGACCAACATCGGTCCGGCGGCGATGACCCAGGGCGACACCGTGACGATCACCGACTCGCTTCCCGGCGCCGGTGCCACGACCATCACGGGGATCTCGGTCTCCGGCGGCTCGAATGCCATCCTGGGCCGCGGCGCCTTCACCTGCACGGCCGCCGTGGGCGCTGCCATGCTGTCGAGCCTCGACTGCTCCCGTCCGTACCAGGTCGGTGCCGGCGCTGCCAGCGGCGTCCGCGGCCTGGACGTCGGGGAGATCCTCACCGTCACCTACACGCAGGTCGTCACGGAGGCCGTCGGCACCGTGCTGACCAACACGGCGACGGTCGTCGACCGCACGACCGGCGACTCGAACGACACCGACACCGCGGCGACCACGGTCGTCGCACCCCCCGGCGCCGTCAACGATTCGAACCTGGGCAACGCGCTCGGCACCGTCGTGAACGTCCCGGTGAAGAACAACGACACCGGCACCCTCCAGGCCGGATCCGTCGTGCTGTGGAACCCGGCCGGTGCCGGCTCGCCGATCGCGAGCCCGTACGTCGTCGCCGGCCAGGGCACCTGGACCGTCGCATCCGACATCGTGACCTTCACGCCGCTGGCCGGCTTCAAGGGCGACCCCACGCCGGTCACCTACCGCGTCACCGCGACCAACGGTCTTCATGCGACCGCGACCGTGACGATCGGCTACGTCCCGGTGGCGTTCAACGACAGTGTCAGCGGCGTCGCCATCGGCGCGACGACGACCGTCCACCCGCTGACCAATGACGACGGCGACTTCGTGGGCTCCACCCTGCGCCTCATCAACCCGTCCACGCTGCTGCCCGTCACCGGTCCGGTCGTCGTGGCTGGCCAGGGCACCTGGACGATCTCCGGCACCGACGTGATCTTCACCCCGCTGCCCGGCTTCCTGACCGACCCGGACCCGATCGGGTACCAGATCACCGACACCACGGGCGACACCGTGGGTGCGACCATCACGATCACCTCGGTCCCGTCGGCCACGAACGACTCGAGTCTGGGCAACGCGCTCGGCACGACCGTGAACGTGAACGTGCTGACCAACGACACCGGATCCTGGAACACGTCCAGCCTCGTGTTCGTCTCGGGCCTCGGCACGACGCTGGTCGTCGCGGGCCAGGGCACCTGGACCGTGCAGCCCGGCGGCGTCATCCGGTTCGTCCCGCTGGCTTCGTTCAAGGGCGATCCCACACCGGTGGGCTACCGCGTCACCGACGTCACGGGTGACCAGGTCACCGCGCAGCTCACGGTCGCCTACGTTCCTTCCGCAGCCGACGACTCGAGCCTCGGCCATGTCATGGGCAGCGATGTCACCGTTTCCGTGCTCGGCAACGACAACGGCGACTTCGTCGCGGGCAGCGTGCGCCTGATGAACGGCGTCCTGCCGGTCACCAGCCTCACCGTCCCCGGTGAGGGCGTCTGGACCGTCGTGGGCGACACTGTCGTCTTCGACCCGCAGAGCGGCTTCCTGGTCGACCCCGCCCCGGTGTACTACCGGGTCGCCGACACCACGGGTGACTTCGCGACCGCGACGGTCACCGTCGCCTACCTGCCGCAGGCCGCGAACGACCACGCGGGCTCGCTCACGATCGGCGCCGTCGCCTCGGTCCCGGTGCTCGCCAATGACACCGGATCCTGGACCGCCGGCTCGCTGCGCCTGATCGACCCGATCTCGAGCCTCTCGGTCACCGGACCCGTGGTGGTCGCGAGCCAGGGCACCTGGACGATCTCGGGCACGAACCTCGTGTTCACGCCCCTGCCCGGATTCCTGCTCGATCCCACGCCCATGGGCTACCGCGTCACGGACACCACGGGTGACACCGTCTCGGCGAGCGTCAGCCTCGACTACCGCCCTGCCGCGGTCGACGACTCCAGCCTCGGCAACGCCCTGGGCACGGTCATCAACCTCAACGTGCTCTCCAACGACACCGGCAGCTTCGACACGACGACCCTGGGCTTCGGCCCCGGCAACGTCGGCGTCGGAGCGCAGCTGGTCGTCGCGGGCCAGGGCACCTGGGCAGTCGTCGCCCCCGGCGTCATCCGGTTCACCCCGCTCGGCGGCTTCCTCGGCGACCCGACCCCGGTCGGCTACCAGGTGAGCGACACGCTCGGCGACGCCACGGGCGCGCTGATGACGATCACCTACGTCCCCGCGGCCGTCAACGACTCGAGCCCCGGCAACGCCTTCGGATCCGACGTCAACGTCGATGTGCTCGCCAACGACAACGGCGACTTCGCCGCGGGAAGCGTCCGCATCATGGACGCCGGGAACCCCGTCATGTCCGTCTACGTCGCCGGCCAGGGAACCTGGATCGTCGAAGCGGACGACACGATCACCTTCCAGCCCGATCCCGGGTTCCTGACCGACCCGAGCCCGGTGACCTACCGCGTCAGCGACACCACGGGCGACGAGGTCACCGCGCAGCTCACGGTCGCCTACCTGCCCGAGGCCGTCGATGACGCCCAGGGCGGGCTGACCATCGGCTCCGTCGCGACCGTGGCGGTCCTGGGCAACGACAACGGCGACTGGGTGAACTCCTCCCTGCGCCTCATCGTCCCGGTGACCCTCGTGGTCACGGCCGGCCCCGTCGTGGTCGCCGGCCAGGGCACCTGGACGATCTCCGGAACGAACGTTGTCTTCACACCGCTCCCCGGCTTCCTGGTCGACCCCGACCCGATCGATTACCGCATCACCGACAGCACCGGCGACCATGCCACCGCGCAGGTCGAGCTCGACTACGGCCCCGGTGCCGCTGATGACGCCGACCTCGGCAACGTGCTCGGCAGTGCCGTCGATGTTCACGTGTTCGACAACGACTCCGGCACCTTCGACAACGCCACGCTCGGCTTCGGCGCGGGCACCGGACCCGGCACGACACTGGTCGTCGCGAGCGAGGGCACCTGGTCGGTGCTGGCCGGCGGCGTGATCCGCTTCACCCCGCTGCCGTCGTTCCTGACCGACCCGTCCCCGGTGACCTACTACGCAGACGACATCACCGGTGACCCGGCGAGCGCGTCGATCACGATCACCTACCTGCCCGAGGCGGCGAACGACTCCGACCTGGGCAACGCCTTCGGCACGGACGTGAACGTCGACGTGCTGACCAACGACACCGGCGACTTCCCGGCCGGCGGCGTCCGCCTGCTCGATGGCGCGCTCCCCGTGACGATGCTGGTCGTCCCGGGCGAAGGCACCTGGACGGTCGAGCTGGATGACACGGTCACCTTCTCGCCCGACAGCGGCTTCCTGGTCGACCCGACGGCGATCCAGTACCAGGTCACCGACTCGACCGGAGACACGGTCACGGCATCCATCACGGTCACCTACCTGCCCCTGGCGGTCGACGACCACCGCGGCAACCTGACCATCGGCGCGCCCGTCACCATCACCGTGCTGTCGAACGACAACGGCTCCTTCGTCACGTCCACGGTGCGGCTGATCAACCCGGCCACCCTCGTGGTGGCGTCGGGCCCGGTCACGATCGCCGGCGAGGGCACCTGGAGCCTGGGTGCGTCGGGATCGATCGTCTTCACGCCGGTCCCGGGATTCCTCGTCGACCCTGCCGCGATCGACTACCGCGTCACCGACGTCACCGGTGACACGGCCAGCGCGACGATCACCCTGGACTACGTGCCCGCCGCGGCCGACGACGAGAGCCTCGCCAACGCGCTGGGCACGATCGTGGACCTCGACGTGCTGGATAACGACACCGGTTCGTTCGACGTGAGCTCGCTCGAGTTCACGGCGGGCGGCACGACGTTCGTCCAGCCGGGCGTGGGCACCTGGACCGTGCGCAGCGGCGGAGTGATCCGCTTCACGCCGCTCGGCTCATTCCTCGGCGACCCGGCTCCGGTGGACTACACCGTCACCGACGTCACGGGCGACACCGCCGCCGCGCAGGTCATGGTGACCTACGTGCCGGCCGCCGCGGACGACTCGGATCTCGGCAACGCCATGGGCGCCGACGTCAACGTCGACGTGCTCGCCAACGACACGGGCGATTTCGCGCCCGGCTCGGTGCGCATCATGGACGGGCTCCTGCCCGTTCTGAGCCTGACGGTCGCCGGCCAGGGCACCTGGACCGTCGAGGCCGACGACACCATCACGTTCGACCCGGACACGGGCTTCCTGACCGACCCGACGGCGATCCACTACCGTGTCACCGACACCACCGGTGACAACGTCAGCGCCATCGTCACCGTGGAGTACCTGCCTCAGACCGCGGACGACTCCGATCTGGGCAACACGATCGGCAGCACGGTGAACGTGCCGGTCCTCGCGAACGACACAGGCTCCTTCGTGGCCTCGAGCGTCCGCATCGTCGGGTCCGGCGGACCGGTCGCACAGCTCATCGTGCCCGGCGAGGGCCTCTGGGTCGCGAACTCGGACGGCACGGTCTCGTTCTTCCCGGAGGTCGGATTCCTGCTCGACCCGGCGCCCGTCGACTACCGCGTCACGGACACCACCGGGGACAGCGTCGACGGGCAGGTGACCGTCACCTATGTCCCGACCGTCGCTCCCGACGTGAAGAACGGCGGCGTCATCGGCTCGCCGACCGTCGTGAACGTGCTGACCAACGACACGGGCGATTTCGACCTGTCGACGCTGCGCATCATCGACCCCGTCACCCACCTCCCGGTGCTCACGGTGGTCGTGACCGGCGAGGGCACCTGGACGACCGACACCACGCTCGGCCGCCTGACCTTCACGCCGGAGCCCGGCTTCCTCGGCAACCCGACGCCGGTGACCTATGAGATCACCGACATCACGGGCGACGTGGTCCAGGCGCTGGCGACGATCACCTATCTGCCGATCGCCGAGGACGACGAGAGCCTCGACAACCCGTCCGGCACCATGGTCACCGTCTCGATCCTGGGCAACGACCTGGGCCTGTTCGACACCACGACGCCGCGACTGATGTCGCACGGCACGCCGATGATGTCGATGCTGGTCCCCGGTGAGGGCACCTGGCGGATGCACATCTCGACGAGCACCGTGACCTTCGAGCCGCTGCCCGGCTTCACGGGCGACCCGACTCCGGTTCCGTACCGCGTGGCCGACCTGAACGGCAACTGGGTGACGGCGAACGTCACCATCACGTACCTGCAGCCCGCGGCACTGGCGCTCACGGGAGCCTCGGTCGATGCACCGCTCTACGGATCGCTCGCCGCGATCCTGATGGGCATCATCGTCGTGCTCGTGACGCGCCTGCGTCGCGTCGCCCGCCACCGCATGTGAGGCACGGGCGGCCGGCCCTAGTGGGAATCGGCCGCCTGCACCTCGCTGCGGTCGCCCGACCACAGCGTGTGGAAGGTGCCGTCCTTGTCGATGCGACCGTAGGTGTGCGCCCCGAAGAAGTCGCGCTGCCCCTGGACGAGCGCGGCCGGCAGCCGGTCGGCACGCAGTCCGTCGTAGTAGGCGAGCGATGACGAGAAGGCCGGCGACGGGATGCCCGCGGCCGCCGCATGCGCGACGACGCGCCGCCAGGCCTCCTGCGTGCGGGTCACGACGTCGACGAAGAACGGCGCGGTGACGAGTGCGACCAGGCCGGGCTCGGCGGCGTACGCCTCGGTGATCCGGTTGAGGAAGCGGGCCCGGATGATGCAGCCGCCCCGCCAGATCTTCGCGATCTCGCCCTTCTTGATATCCCAGTCGTACTGCTCCGCGCCGGCGACGATCGCGTCGAAGCCCTGCGAGTACGCGATGATCTTCGATGCGTAGAGCGCCTGGCGCACGTCCTCGATGAAGGCATCGGCATCGGCGACCGGCGGCACGGACGCGGGACCGGGGAGCCCGGATGCGGCGGCGCGCTGGGCAGGCTTGCTCGAGAGCGAGCGGGCGAACACCGCCTCGGCGATGCCCGACACCGGGATGCCGAGGTCGAGGGCGTTCTGCACGGTCCAGACCCCGGTGCCCTTCGATCCCGCCTGGTCGAGGATGACGTCGACGAGGGGCTCGCCGGTCGCGGCGTCGACCTGCCGCAGCACCTCGGCGGTGATCTCGATCAGGTAGCTCTCGAGCTCCCCGGTGTTCCACTCGACGAAGACGTCGGCGATCTCGGCCGGCGACTTGCCTGTGCCCCGCCGGATGAGGTCGTAGGCCTCGGCGATGAGCTGCATGTCGGCGTACTCGATGCCGTTGTGGATCATCTTGACGAAGTGGCCCGCGCCGTCGTGTCCGACGTGCGTCACGCAGGGCTCGCCCTCCGCGATCGCGGCGATGGACTTCAGGATCGGGCCGAGCGTCGCCCAGGCCTCATCGGATCCACCGGGCATGATCGACGGCCCGTTGAGCGCGCCCTCCTCGCCGCCCGAGATCCCCGCGCCGACGAAGTTGATGCCGGTCTCGCGCACCGCCTTCTCGCGGCGGATCGTGTCGGTGAAGAG
>Ga0190272_10001076_pt1 | contig 13280 bp, 6 predicted proteins | sample Popmic504T_FD_133746 | JGI IMG/M metagenome (GOLD analysis project Ga0190272, IMG submission 133746) | Populus adjacent soil microbial communities from riparian zone of Shoshone River, Wyoming, USA - 504 T | ecosystem: Environmental > Terrestrial > Soil > Riparian zone | place: USA: Wyoming...
ACCGCGTAGACCTCGGCCTGCGCGTTGTTGACGACGTCGTCGACCTCGCCGCCGTCGGTGGCGTAGCCCATCTGCACGATGCGCGTGCCCGCCTCGACGAGGCGGCGCATGATGGCGCGCTCCCGCACGATCCGGGCGTAGTAGCCGGCGTTCGCCGCCGTGGGCACGCCCGCCATGAGGTCGTGGAGGTACGGGGCCCCGCCGACGCGCGCGTGCTCGCCGCGGCGCTGCAGCTCGGCGAGCACCGTGATGGCGTCGGCCGGCTCGCCACGACCGTAGAGGTCGATGATCGCGTCGTAGATCGCCTCGTGCGCCGGCCGGTAGAAGTCGTTGCCGCGGATCTGCTCGATCACGTCGGCGATCGCGTCCTTGGAGAGCAGCATGCCGCCCAGCACGCTCATCTCAGCGGGGACATCCTGCGGCGGCGTGCGGTCGAGGCCGGGTCTGCCCCCGGAATAGCTCGACTCGAGCTCCTCGATCGACATCCGCACCTCCTGCTTTCCTCGGTTCATGGCGCCTCGGCGCACGCTGCGCATGCGCTCCATCGACGTCCTACACCTGTTCTACTCCCCGCCACTGACACGTCCGGGGACGTCGGCCCCGACACGCCTTTGTGCCGTGTGTGACAGTCCCGCAAGCGCCTGGTCGGCCAAGCAAGCCCCGCTGACGCTAAGCCCCCGCGGACCCGAACGCAACGAGACCTGTGGACGAGCCTGTGCACAGCATGTGGAAAGGTGGCCCGGGGCTGTGCATAGCGGGTGGACAACCCTGTCCCCAGTTGTGGATAACCCCTGTGTAAAACATCACCATGCCGTCTGACCTGCATCGACGTAACCCTCAGCCTGTGGAGGAAAGAAAGTTGGGCGAGCTTCGCCACATCCCGGGTTCCCGGCGCTCCATCGACCGGGAGATCCTCGCCCTCGCGGTCCCCGCGCTCGGGGCGCTCGTCGCCGAACCGGTCTTCGTTCTCGTGGACAGCGCAGTGGTGGGGCACCTCGGCACCGCCCAGCTCGCGGGCCTCTCGCTCGCGAGCAACGTGCTGCTCACGCTCGTAGGCCTGTGCATATTCCTCGCCTACACGACGACGGCGTCGGTGGCCCGGCTGACGGGAGCCGGCAAGGAGCGGGAGGCGCTGCAGTCGGGCATCGACGGGATCTGGCTCGCCCTCGGGATCGGCGCGGTCCTCGTCGTCGTCCTGCTGCTCGCCGCCCCGCTGACGATGTCCGCTCTGGGCGCGGACGGCGACGTCGCGCAGCATGCGGTGACCTACGTGCGGTGGTCTGCTCCCGGTCTCGCCGGGATGCTGGTGGTCCAGGCCGCTACCGGTGTGCTGCGCGGCCTGCGCGACACGCGCACGCCCCTGGTGGTCGCCGCGGCCGGTGCGCTCCTGAACACCGGGCTGAACATCGCTCTGGTGTACGGGGCGGGGATGGGGATCGCCGGGTCGGGCCTGGGGACGGCGATCACACAGCTGCTCATGGCGGTGGTGCTCGGCGTGATCGTCGTGCGGGGCGCGCGGACTCGCGGGGCGAGCCTGCGCCCGCACCGGGCAGGCATCCTGTCCGGTGCCCGTGCGGGCGTGCCGCTCGTGATCCGGACGCTCAGCCTGCGGGCCGCGATCCTGCTCACGGTGGTGGTCGCCACGGACCTCGGCGCCGTCGCACTCGCGGGGCACCAGGTCGTGAGCTCGCTGTGGGGCCTGGCGGCGTTCGCGCTCGACGCGCTCGCCATCGCGGCGCAGGCGCTGGTGGGGCACGGGCTCGGTGCGGGCGACGTCGGCCAAGTGCGCCAGGTGCTGCGGCGCTGCCTGCAGTGGGGAGTCGGGGCGGGAGCGGTGATCGGGGTTGTCCTCGCCGCGGCCGGCTGGTGGATAGCGCCCCTCTTCTCGCCGGATCCCGACGTGCGGGTCGCCATCGCCCTCGGCATCGCGGTCTGCGGCGTCCTCATGCCCATGGCGGGCTGGGTCTTCGTGCTGGACGGCGTCCTCATCGGCGCCGGTGACGGCCGCTACCTGGCCTGGGCCGGCATGGCCACGCTGGTGGCCTACCTCCCGTTCGCGTTCGCGGTGTCCGCCTGGGCACCCGACGGCGCGTACGGCCTCGCGTGGCTCTGGCTCGCGTTCGCGGGCGTGTTCATGGCCGCCCGCGCCGTGACGACGGGGTGGCGCGCGCGAGGTGACCGCTGGTTGGTGACCGGGGCGTGACGCCGCGCGCCCCGGCGCGCCGCCTACGCCCGCACCCTGAGCCGGTAGCCCACCCCGCGCACGGAGGCGACCTCGACGTCGCGGACGGGCGCCAGCCGCTTGCGCAGCCGCTTCACCGCGGACGTCACCGGGTCGGAGTCACCGAGGTACGGCAGCTGCCACACCCGTGCCGTGAGCTCGGCGAACGACCACACCCGCCCCGCCTCCAGGGCGAGCGTCGCGAGCAGGTCGAACTCCCGGGCCGACAGGTAGACGCGCCGCCCGAGCGCCGTCACCTCGCGGCCGGCGAGGTCCACGAACAGGGGTCCGGCCACCAGCGGGTCCAGCGTGGGCGGGGCGATCATCGGGATCGCGCCCGTGACGGCGGGAACGGCATCGGTGGCGGTCCGGACCGGCCCGGTGTCCGCGCGCTCGTGGCCGGCGCCGAGCGCGATGGTCCCCGCCGCAGGGAGCGACGGGGCGGGGATCGTCCCGTGCAGCACGGGCTGCGTCAGCATGCCGACCGCCGGCGGCCGGAACCGTCCACGGCGGGCCTCGGCTCCGCCGTCGGGCACGCCAGGTGACTGGGGGACCGGCGACAGCGCTGTCGACCGGCGGTCCGCGGCGGAGCGCGCCACGCCGGTGGGGTTGTCGCTCTCGAGGACGCCGTCGGCGGGGTCCTCGGGTAGGCGCCGGCCGTAGGTCTGGTCCGCGGCCGGACCAGGATTCTCGAACCGTTCGGGCGGCACGCCGAGGCCACGCCGCGCCGGTCCACCGGCGCGCCGAGGCGTCGCCTGGTTCGCGAGGACGGCGCGTGCGCCCTCCGCATCCGGTGTGGCGAGCACCGTCGCCCGGCCACGGAGGAGGTGAGCGATCTCGATGATCTGGTCGGAAGGGAGGCCTACGCAGACGACGAGGCCGGGGGTGGAACCTGGTGCGGGGTCGAGCGTCACGTGCGTCACCCTCCATGGGTCGGCCGTTCGGGCGCGAACCGGGTTAAACCCGGGCCAGCGGCGTCAGTTTGCCCCCGGGGCGTACCGTTTGGGTCAATTTTTCGTTACCTGCCCGTTGCGTGCCGGAAATGACACATTCCCGCCCGAGTGTCGTTTTTACGCCATCAATGAGGTCTAATGGGTGAATTTCACCAGTGACCGGGTGAAATGGTCGGACCGCTATTGACAAATGAATCATCGCCACTTCGACCACAGGCTGACCGAGAATTGCCCGGGTCTTGACCGTGAACTGACCTTGTTGCCCTGACCTGCACGGACGACGGTTGTGGGCGGTCCACAACTAGTGGATCGCCGTCGCGCGCGCTCATCGATCGTCTCGAGCACGCCCGAGCATGGAGGCCCCATGTACCGTCGCAGAAGAATTGCAGGGAGGGCGACGACTGCCGTCACAACGGCACTCGCGCTCCTCGCAACCTCAGCGGTGACCGTTGCACCAGCAGCGTTCGCCCAGACCGTCCCAGCGACCACCCTCGCCGCCGCAGACGAGCCCGAGGAGAAGTTCAGCAGCAACGTCCTCGCCCAGCTCGAGGACAAGAAGACCGCGGACTTCTGGATCCAGTTCACCGACAAGGCGGACCTGGCACCGGCCGAGGACATCGCAGACTGGGACGAGCGTGGCCAGTTCGTCTACGACGCGCTGCACGCCACGGCCAAGAAGTCCCAGGCCTCCGTGGTCGAGCAGCTGAAGGCTTCCGGCGCGGACTACGAGACCTACTGGATCAACAACGCGATCTTCGTCGACGACGGGTCACTGGCGCTCGCGGAGCGCGTCGCGACGAGCAGTGCGGTCGCCGGCATCCACGAGCAGATCGCCATGCAGTACGAGGAGCCGGTCGAGAAGAAGCCGTCCGGCGAGAAGGTGGGCGCCGCCGTCGAGTGGGGTCTCGACGCGATCAACGCGCCCGAGGTGTGGGACCTCGGCTACACGGGTGCCGGAATCACCGTGGCGAACTTCGACACCGGCGTCGACGGCGCGCACCCTGCTCTGCAGAGCAAGTACCGCGGGTACAACCCGGACGGTACGTATGACAACGACTACAACTACTTCGACATCCCAGACACCTGCGGCGGCGGCGCACCGTGCGACTCCGACCAGCATGGCACCCACACGATGGGCACCATCGTCGGCGGTGACGGCGCGAACCAGATCGGTGTCGCTCCCGACGCCACCTGGATCGCGTCGAACTGCATCGACAACTCCGGCTGCGAGTTCGACGACTACCTCGCCAATGCGCAGTGGTTCCTCGCCCCGACCCGCACGGACGGCAGCGACCCGGACCCGGCGATGCGGCCGCACGTGGTGAGCAACTCCTGGGGCATCCCGGCGGGCCTGGACCTGCCAGAGGACTGGATGAGCGCCGAGACCGAGGCCTGGAACGCCGCGGGCATCTTCGGCGCCTGGGCGGGCGGCAACGAGGGCCCGACCTGTGAGTCCGGCCGCTTCCCCGGCGAGTTCGAGCACACCTACTCGGTCGGCGCGTTCGACGTCAACGGCGCCATCGCGTCGTTCTCGGCGCGTGGCCCGGGCCGCAACGGCACCCTCCTGCCGAACATCGCCGCTCCCGGTGTGAACGTGCGGTCCTCCATCCCCGGCGGCGGTTACGCGGCCTTCAGCGGCACGTCCATGGCGACCCCGCACCTCGCGGGCGCCATCGCGCTGCTGTGGAGCGCCGCCCCGGCACTGGTCGGTGACATCGAGGGCACCATCGCGCTGCTCGACGAGACCGCGATCGACACCTCGGACCTCTCCTGCGGTGGTACCGCCGAGCGCAACAACGTCTGGGGCGAGGGCAAGCTCGACGTCGCGGCCCTCATCGACGCCGCTCCCACCGCCGGCACGGGCACCGTCGCGGGCACTGTGACCGACGCGTCCGGCGCGCCCATCGTGGGTGCCTCCGTCGTGATCGACGGCGAGCGGGACCGCACCGTCGCGACGGGCGTGGACGGTACGTACTCCGCCACCGTCCTCAGCGGCGACTACACGGTGTCGGCCTCCGCCTTCGGCTATCTCGCCTCCGCCCCGGTGACGGTCGCGGTGGACGTGGACGTGACCGAGACGGTCGCCATCACCCTGGAAGCGGCTCCGACGCACGCCGTGTCCGGAACGGTGCTGTTCGAGGGGTCGGGCGACCCGGTCGTCGGTGCGCCGGTCGACCTGGGTGGCTCCCCGTTCGAGCCGGCCGCGACAGGCGCGGACGGCACGTTCGCGTTCGCCGACGTCCCCGAGGGCACCTACACGCTCTCGGTCGAGATGGGTGGTTGTGCCGCCTCGTACGACGGCGAGCTCGTGGTCGACGGCGCGAAGGACGTCGACGTCACGATCGTCCCGAACGTGGACGACGGCGGATACTCCTGCTCGGTCTCGACCGGCGACTACCGTCAGGGCGACACGCTCGTGGCGCTGACGGGCGACGACACCGCGACGTCCGTGAACCTGCCGTTCCAGTTCCCGTTCTACGGCGCGGGCTACTCGAGGGCCTTCGTGTCCAGCAACGGGCACATCAACTTCCTGGCCTCGAGCACTTCCCTGGGCAACGTGCCGATCCCCGCGGCGGGAGTGCCCAACGCGGCGCTCTACCCGTTCTGGGACGACCTGCTGCTCGACTCCGCGGCGGGGGTGTACTCCGCGAGCACGACTGTGGACGGTGTGCCCGCCTACGTGCTGGAGTGGCGGAACGTCCGCAAGTACAGCCCGAACACGGACCGGCTGAACTTCTCGGTGACGATGCTCGCCAACGGTGACGTGACCTTCGGGTACGGCGCCGCGACCGACACCGCCACCGCGAAGGGCGGCTCCGCCACCATCGGCGTGGAGAACGCGGCCGGGACGGTCGCCACGCAGTACTCGTTCAACGAGGCCGTCGTGTCCGAGGGCCTGTCGATCACGTTCGACGCTCCGGCGGTCGCCTCGGTGACGGGCGTGGTGAAGGACTACAACACCAAGGAGGTCATCGAGGACGCCAGCGTCACCCTGACGTCGGACGCCGGCAAGGTCGTCGAGGCGACCACCGGGGCGGACGGTACCTATTCGGCCCTGGTGGGGCTGGGTCAGTACGCGGTCGAGCTCGCCGCGGACGGCTTCCAGACGCTCAGCAAGAACGCCACCGTCGCCGAGGAAGGCACTCCCGTCACGGTGAGCGGTCAGCTCCGGGCCGGCAAGCTGGCGGTGACGCAGACCAGCATCGCGGCCAGCCTGGCGATGGGCGGGTCGGCCTCGCGCAACATCCGCGTCACCAACGAGGGCTCAGCGCCCGCTGAGGTGAACCTGGGGGCGAGCGGCGGCGGCTTCACGGTCCTGGGTGACACCACGGCCACCACGACCGGCGTCGTCAAGGGGGCCGAGGGCAAGACGACGGCAGCGAAGATGCCGTTCGGCTCTGGGGCAGCCAAGGCTGACGGTCTGCGCAGCAGTGCGAGCGGTGGCGCCGCCACCGACCGCGACGTGGCAGCGGCGTCCTACCCGGACGTCGCCGCGGACGAGGTGAGCATGTCGCACTCGACGTCGCACGAGATCGTGGCGTCCAGCTCGGTCGCCTGCCCGTCGGGTATCACCAAGCTGCTCCGTACCTACACGCCCGCGGACTTCGGGATCACCGGCGGCTTCGAGCCGACGAGCGTGACCTTCGGGATCCAGGAGGTCGCCACGCCGTCGACCACGGCGACGGTCACCCTCTACACGCTGTCGGGCGACTTCGTCTACGGCAACATGACGCCCATCGGGTCGGGTCAGGTCACCGTGACCAACGACTTCGGCTCGTGGTACGAGGTGCCGATCGACGCCGAGGCGACTATCGCTCCGGACGACATCCTGGTGGTCGAGGTCGCGGGAGCCGCGATCTACGTGGGCGGAAACCCGTCGGCGGAGACCAGCCCGACGTACATCGCGGCCGACGGTTGCGGAACCCCGCAGCCGGCGACCGCCGACAGCCTGGGCTTCCCGGACTCCAACCTGGTCATCGACGTGACCGGCGAGGTGGCGGGCAGTGGTGGGAGCGTCTCGTGGCTGGACGTCCAGCCGCCGTCGTTCACCCTGGCCCCGGGTAAGAGCGTGGTCGCGGTGGCGACCATGACCGCTGACGTGGACCAGCCGGGTGCCTACACCGCGTCGGTCAACGTCGGCAACGACACGCCGTACGAGGTCTCGCCGGTGGCGGCGACCATGACCGTGAAGGCGCCTGCGGGCTGGGGCAAGATCACAGGCACGGTATCGGGGGCGGGTGCGCCGCTCGAGGATGCGGTCGTGTCCCTCGACGGCGTCTCCTACGACGTCGTGCTGCGGACGGGCGCGGACGGGAAGTACTCGTACTGGATGCAGAAGTCCAACGCGCCGCTGCAGGTGACCGTCTCGGCCGACGGGTTCGTCCCGGCGACCAAGAAGGCCCAGATCGTCGCCGGCCAGACGACGGTCTACAACTTCACCCTGAACGCGCTCGGGTAGCCGTCCCGTCACGCCGAGATAGAACCCTGGCGAGATAGAACCAGGGCGAGATAGAACTGCAGCGCATCCCGTTACGGGATGCGCTGCAGTTCTATCTCGCCCTGGTTCTATCTCGCCCTACCTCGGCGAGGGTGTCAGCGCTCGATGTCGCCGCGGATGAAGGCCTCGAGCTGGGCGCGCCCCGCGGTGTCCTCCATCTGTACCGGCGGGGACTTCATGAAGTAGGTGGCCGCGGACAGGATCGGTCCGCCGATGCCGCGGTCCTTCGCGATCTTCGCGGCGCGCACCGCGTCGATGATGATGCCTGCCGAGTTAGGGGAGTCCCAGACCTCGAGCTTGTACTCCAGGCTGAGCGGCACCTCGCCGAACGCGCGGCCCTCGAGGCGCACGTACGCCCACTTGCGGTCATCGAGCCACGCCACGTAGTCTGACGGGCCGATGTGCACGTTGCGGTCTTCCTTCTTGCCGGCCAGGGCGCCCGTCAGGTTGGACGTCACGGCCTGCGTCTTGGAGAGCTTCTTCGACTCCAGACGGTCGCGCTGCAGCATGTTCTTGAAGTCCATGTTGCCGCCGACGTTGAGCTGGTACGTGCGGTCCAGGACGACGCCGCGGTCCTCGAACAGCTTGGCCAGCACGCGGTGCGTGATGGTGGCGCCGACCTGCGACTTGATGTCGTCGCCCACGATCGGCACGCCCGCGTCCTCGAACTTCTTGGCCCATTCCGGGTCCGACGCGATGAACACGGGGAGCGCGTTCACGAACGCGACGCCCGCCTCGATCGCGCACTGCGCGTAGAACTTGGCGGCCTCCTCGGAACCCACCGGCAGGTAGCACACGAGCACGTCGACCTGGGTCTCGCGCAACGTGGCCACGACGTCGACGGCGTCCTTCGTGGACTCGTCGATCGTCTCGCGGTAGTAGTCGCCCAGGCCGTCGAGGGTCGGGCCGCGCTGGACGGTCACGCCGGTGGGCGGCACGTCCGCGATCTTGATCGTGTTGTTCTCGGACGCGCTGATGGCCTCGGCCAGGTCGAAGCCGACCTTTTTCGCGTCGACATCGAACGCCGCGACGAACTCGAGGTCCGACACGTGGTAGTCGCCGAACTGCACGTGCATGAGGCCCGGGACGGTGCCCGCCGGGTCGGCGTCACGGTAAAAGTGCACGCCCTGGACCAGGGACGAGGCGCAGTTACCTACGCCGACGATGCCCACGCGGATGGAGGTCATCCTCGCTCCTTCGTTTGTTCTTGCTGCGATGGGCGGTTCGGCGCCGCGGCGCGTCCCCGCTCGGTGGAGATGAGGCTGTCGAGCCAGTGCACTTCGCGCTCGACCTTTTCGAGCCCGAACCGCCGGAGCTCGAGTGCGTATTCGTCGAGCCGCGAGCGCGGGTGCGTCGTCGACTCCCGAAACGCCTCCAGGCGCTCGGTCAGCCGTGCGCGCCGGCCTTCGAGAACGCGGAGGCGGGTGTCGGCGTCGGTCTGCCCGAAGAGCGCGAACCGCACGTCGAAGTTGTCGTCCTCCCAGGCTGCAGGGCCGGCGGTGGCCAGGACGGAGTGGAGGTGCTCCTTGCCCTCGGCGGTCAGCTCGTAGAGCACGCGATGGCGTCCGAGGGCCTTGGGCTTGGCCGTCCTGCCGGGAATCCCGGGCTTCGCCTTACGTGTTGCGGGGGGTGGCGGCTCGTGCTCCGTCGTCGCGATCAGGCCGCGGGCGACCAAGCCCTTCAGGGCCGGGTAGAGCGTGCCGTAGGAGAAGGCGCGGAACGAGCCGAGCACGAGATTGAGGCGCTTGCGGAGCTCGTACCCGTGCAGCGGCGACTCGTTCAGCAGGCCGAGGACGGCGGTCTCCAGCACGTCGGACCGACTTCGCACGGTGACCTCCCTCCGGCTCCGCCGTGGTTGCCCCGGCGGATCAATCTCTCTCGATGTATCGACTCGATACATCGAGAGAATATACACGCGGCTGCCGGGGTGCAATCCAGCGGGCCGACGGCGGGCCGTCCGCTGGTTCGGAAATGGAACCTGTCCGCCGGCCCGGACGTGAACAAAGTGTGGAGCAGGGGCAGATGGACTGGGTTGAGTCTGGGTGAAATGTCCGGCCGCGGGTTCTGGTGCGGATTGGGGCTACAGCGGCCTGCGGCCGATCCCCTATGGTTTCCGGTGGTCCGCCGTGGCGGGTGAAATCGACCCGCACGCGAGTGGCCTGCAAACGAAGCGAGGAAGAGGCTGACGTGTCGAACTGGAGTCCCCCTCCGATCTGGCCGCAAACTCCCCGACGGCGGCAGGGAATCTGGAACTACCCCCGTCCTTACCGCACGGGGATCCGTGCGTGGGTCCCGTCGTGGCGGTTCATCGTGGGTGCGCTGCTGACGGGTACCTCCCTCGTTGCCGGCGTCCTCCTGGCCGCTTGGGTAAGCGTGCCTGTGCCGGGTGAACTGGGCACCGTGCGTTCGGAGGCAACGACCGTCTACTACTCCGACGGGAAGCCGATCGGAAAGATCGCTGCGCAGGACCGCACCATCGTGTCGCTGGCCGAGCTGCCCCCGCAGGTGACGCAGGCGATCATCGCGTCGGAGGACCAGAGCTTCGAGACTCACATGGGTATCAATCCCCTGGGCATCGTCCGCGCGGCGCTCAACAACGTGACCGGAGGCGACCGGCAGGGTGCGTCGACGCTGACCCAGCAGTACGTCGAGAACTACTACGTCGGCGTGGAGTACGCGACGTATGCGACGAAGCTCAAGGAAGCGATCATCGCCCTCAAGGTGACGCAGCAGCAGTCCAAGGACCAGGTGCTCGAGGGGTACGTCAACACCATCTACCTGGGGCGCGGTGCGTACGGCGTCGAAGCGGCCGCGCAGGCGTACTTCGGGAAGTCGGCCAAGGAGATGACCATCTCCGAGTCGGCGTTCCTCGCGGGGATCATCCCGAACCCCACCTACTGGGACCCGCGACAGGGCGAGGCATCGGCGGCGCAGGCGAAGTCCCGCTGGGAGCGCACCCTGAATCTGATGGTGGAGCAGGGGTACATCACCGAGGACGACCGCAACGCCGCGAAGTACCCCAAGCTCATCGAGTACAAGCAGGGATCGGGTGACAACCGGACGGCCTACCTGCTGGAGCAGGTGGCCAAGGAGCTCAGCAAGCCGGGTCCGGAGGGCGCGGACATCTCCGAGGACCGCCTGACCACGGGCGGCTACGAGATCCACACGTCGATCGACCGCAAGATGCAGGCGGCCGCTGCCGAGACGATGAAGCTGCCGGACGACGCGGGCAAGTTCACCCGGGCGTCGCTCACGTCGATCGATCCGCGGACCGGGGAGATCAAGGCGATGTACGGCGGGCCGGACTACTCGAAGTACCCGACCAACGCCGCCACCTTCCGCGCGCAGGGCGCTTCCACCTTCAAACCGTTCACTCTGATCGGGGCGCTGAAGGAGGGCATCCCGCTCACCAAGGAGTACGACAGCACCGACGGGAAGATCATCGAGGGCTGGAAGCAGACCCCCGACGGACCGGATGTTCCGCTGAGCAACTTCGATCACGACTCGTTCGGGTGGATCGACCTCGCCTATGCGACGGCGCAGTCGGTCAACGTCGTGTACGGCCAGCTCAACAAGGAGATCGGCGCGGACAAGACCGCCCAGGTCGCCTACGACCTCGGCATCACGCAGCCGGACGACAACCCGGACACCAACGACTGCTGCCTCATCCAGAGCAACCTGGCGAACGTGCTGGGAACCGACTACGTGACCAACGTCGACCTGGCGCATGCCTACTCGACGATCGCCGCGCAGGGCTACCGCACCACGCCGCACATGGTGGTCGAGGTGACCAACGGCGAGGACCTGGTCCATGAGGGGCCAACCGACAGTACGCAGGTGTTCGGCGAAGACGTGATGGCCGCCGCGACGTATGCCCTGCAGCAGGTGGTGAACGAGGGGTCCGGCATAGCAGCGAAGGAGCTCGTGGGCCCCGACGGGTACACGCGCCGCCCGGTGGCGGGCAAGACGGGGTCGTCCCAGCAGACCGAGTCCGCGTGGTTCGCCGGTTTCGTCCCGCAGCTCACCACGGTCGTCGGCCTGTACCAGTACGACACCGACAAGAACCAGTACCAGCAGGTCCAGCCGTTCGGTGGCTACGAGTGGATGACCGGTGGTTCCTGGCCCGCCACGGCGTGGACCGACTACATGGCCAAGGCGACCGAGGGCATGGAGATCGAGGACTTCCCGGACTACGAGCTGCCCGAGCCGCCCGAGCCGACGAACTCGCCGTCGCCCACGACGAGTCCGTCACCGGAGACTGAAGAAGAGATGGTCGTGGTGCCCACCGGGCTGGTCGGCCAGCAGTACGTCGCCGCCGCATCCGCGCTCGCCGGCGTCCAGCTCATCCCCGAGCAGGTGGACGTGGACAGCGACCAGCCCGTCGGGACGGTGCTCTCCGTCGAGAACGAGGGCCAGGAGGTGGAGTCCGGTTCCACCATCGAGGTCGAGGTCTCGAACGGCTCCGAGGCAGACGAAGAGGCGGGAGAGACCACCACCGTGCCCTGGGGCCTGACCAACCAGGACCAGGGCTACGCCGAGGACCAGCTCGAGGCCGCCGAGCTGACGCCGGTCATCGAGGAGGCGCCGTCGGACACCGTGGCCGAGGGCACGGTGATTGAGGTCGACCCGGGTGAGGGCGAGGAGGTCCCGGTGGGCAGCGAGGTGACGCTCGTCGTCTCGACCGGTCCGGAAGAGGGCAGCGGTGATCCGTCCAGCGACCCGTCCGATGACGGGGGCGGGATCTTCGGGTAGTCGGTCTCGAAGGGCTCGACCAGCGACGGGACAGGCTCGACCAGCGCGGGTGAAAATATCCATCTGTGCTGGTCGAGCTCGTTCGAGACCTGGCTCACGAACACGGGGCGTACACAGAGAAACCGCGTTTGTGCTACTTGCCGCGAACATCGATCCTCTATCGTTTCCTCGGTTCAGTGCCCTCACTGAACCGATTCGAGGAACGAGGAAGACGTGGCGAACTGGAGTCCTTCTCCGATCTGGCCGCAGACGCCCCGGCGCCGGCAGGGCATCTGGAACTACCCCCGGCCGCACCGCACGGGGATTCGCGCATGGATACCGTCGTGGCGCGTTGTCGTCGGCACTGCACTGACCGGGGTGTCGCTCGCGGTCGGCGTGTTCACCGCCGGGTGGATCGGCACGCCGATCCCCGACGAGAACAAGGAGATCGGCTCGGAGAGCACGACGGTCTACTACGCGAACGGCAAGGTGCTGGGCAAGTTCGCGGCGGTCGACCGCACGATCCGGACCCTCGACGAGCTGCCGCCGCACATTCCCGCTGCCGTGCTGGCGTCCGAGGACCAGAACTTCGAGAACCACATGGGCGTCGACCCCGCGGGCATGGTCCGCGCCTTCGTCAGCAACGTGACCGGCGGTACCCGCCAGGGCGCTTCCACGCTGACGCAGCAGTACGTGGAGAACACGTACTACAAGCCGGGGCAGTCGTCCTACGCGGACAAGTTCCGCGAGGTCATCCTCGCCCTCAAGGTGGAGCAGGAGAAGTCGAAGGACGAGATCCTCGAGGGCTACGTCCACAGCATCTATCTCGGCCGTGGTGCCTATGGGTTCGAGGCCGCGGCGAAGGCGTACTTCAACA
>Ga0190272_10001077_pt1 | contig 13279 bp, 20 predicted proteins | sample Popmic504T_FD_133746 | JGI IMG/M metagenome (GOLD analysis project Ga0190272, IMG submission 133746) | Populus adjacent soil microbial communities from riparian zone of Shoshone River, Wyoming, USA - 504 T | ecosystem: Environmental > Terrestrial > Soil > Riparian zone | place: USA: Wyoming...
GGTACGTCAACGAGCCCGCGGACCTGACCGGCTACGTCAGTGACGACCAAGGCTCGATCACCGTCACTGTCACCGACAGCGAGGGGGAGGAGGTGGCCAGCACCGCGGTCGACGCCGACCGAGACCTCTGCGACTGACGCCCCCGCCGTGAAAGGCAAAGGAAGGGCTCCTGCCTGCGCGCCAAACCGGCGCGGAGGAAGGAGTCATTCCCATGTGGACCGATGAGAACGTCGCCACGCTGAAGAAGCTGTGGCTCGAGGGCCTGAGCGCCAGCCAAGTCGCCAAGCAGATCGGCGGCGTCACCCGCAACGCCGTGATCGGCAAAGTTCATCGATTGGGTCTGTCGGGGCGCGGCGCGACGGTGTCCCTGCCGCGCCGAGTGCGTCCCGAGCGACCGCCGCACCAAGCCGCGCGGCGTGGTGGCGGGCCGCGCCCAAGGCCACCGGCTCCCACGGCAGGCCGACCCGCGCCGCCCCCCGAAGGGCCCGGCCTGATCAGTTGCCTGACCCAGCTTCGCCTGCATGTCTGCAAATGGCCGATCGGCGATCCCCTCGCGCCCGGCTTCACCTTCTGCGGGGTCAAGGTGGAAGGCGACGGCCCTTACTGCGACGGCCACCACGGGATCGCGCACCAGCCCAAGGCGCTGAAGCCTCTCGCCCAGGACCCCTATGTCCGGCGCGTCCTCACCGGCCGGGCGGCGTGAGGCGGTGCGCGCTTACGACGAACTGCGCGCCGAGCTGGCGCGGATGGAGGCGGCGCTGTCCCTGACGCGCCGCCGCTACGCCCGTCTGCTGGCGCGGGTGACCTGCGAGGCCGAGGACGCAGTGATCGCAGCTCGTCCCAGGCAGCGGCAGTCCGGGCGCCACAAGAGCGCCTGGACCGCCGCCGACGAACGCGAATACGCCCGCCAGTTCCGAGCCTGCGAGGCCCGCCACGAGCGCGAACTGGCCGCGCTCGAACTGAGGGCCGCGCGCCAGGGCGCAGCCCTCATCGCGTTTCGGGCCCGCCACCGCTTCAACGACCCGCATCCGGGGTCACCGCACTCGGTGCGTGGAGGAGGGGTGAAGGGCGGGACCGGGTGAAGTCCGGTCCGGGGGAAAAGCTCCTGGCGGCTTCGAGATCACGGAGATCGTGCCATGCAGAACGTCGTCTTCACCGGCCACCTGGCGGCCGACCCCGAGCAGTCCAGCTTCGGGGACAACAAGTCCAAGGTCGTCTTCCGGCTCATCGAGAACCGCGGGACTGACAGTCAGGGCAAGGAGCGCACCGTCGGCGTCAGTTGCGTGTCCTGGAGCCACGGACTGAACACCAAGGTGATCATGCCGGGCCTCGCCAAAGGCTGCCAGGCCATCGTCATCGGCTACTTCGTCGAGACCCAATGGGAAGGCCAGGACGGCGCGGTGAGGTTCGCCAAGGAACTGGTGGTGGAGCGCCTGCGCGTCCTCGACTGGGCCGACCGCGACGACGACCAGCTCGCCGCCTGATCCCTCCACCCTCAGATCTAAGGAGATTGCACCATGCAAGTGATGACCCTCGAAGGCTATGTCGCCGCCGATCCGGCCTGCGCCACCGGCCCCAGCGGCAAGCGCCGCGCCAACTTCCGCGTGCTGGAAACTACCGCCTTCACCCGCGCCGACGGCGAACGGGTGGAACGCACCACCGGCTTCAACTGCGTCTGCTTTGCCGACGCCAAGGTCTGCAACTACATCGAGCCTTGGATGAAGAAGGGCAGCCGCGTCATCCTCGCAGGCCACGTCGAGAACGACACCTGGACCGACCGGGACGGGCGCAAGCACTACGACCTGCGCTTCGTCGTCGGCGACCTCAACATCAAGAACAAGCGCGACGCCGGCCACGATCCCGAAACCGGCGAGGTGATCGAGGGCGGCTTCGCCGCGCGCGGCCGCTTCAAGCCCGGCATCGACAGTCCGGCTCCCGACCTCGACGACGAGATCCCGTTCTGAGGCCGCGTTTTTTCGCGGTTGCTAGGGGCGGCCCGTCCGGCGGAAGCTGGGCGGGCCGCTCTTCTTGTGACGCTTCAGTCCACAAGGAGATAACGCATGTCCCGACATCAACTCGTCCAGCGGCCGGACCTCGCCGGTCCGGCCCGCCGCCTCGACATCGTCGTCGGATGGGATGGCCCCTTGCAGACCTTCTTCGCCCACGTCGTCGACCTGGACGCCGACGAAGCCTCCAAGGACCGCACCCTGCTGTGGCTGGGAACGCGCTGGAAGGGCGAGCCGTCCGCCCGGCGGGTTCTGGACGCCCTCGTCCCCTGGGCCGTGCGGCCCCATGACCTGTTTGGCACGCTGATGGCCGAGCGCGATCGTGACGTGCGAACGGACAAGCCCGTGGTGCTGAAATGGCTCGAAGCGCGTTTGGGCGGTGATGGACAAGCCGAGTGACCTTGAAACCCTGCTGACCGTCCAGCGGCAGGCCGACGAGATCGAGGCCGATTACGGCGGCGATCCCGACACGCTGGCCAATGGGCTGGAACGCTCCATCGGCAGCTACGACCTCGGGCCCGAGATCGGCGGGCTGGTGGCGGCCGAGTTGCGCAAGCGTGCGGCCGAGCGCCGCCGCTTTGGCGTCAGGCCGCGAGGGCGGCGGGTTCGTTCGCCGCTGAGGTCTAGCGGGCCTGGAACACCTTCAGCGTTCCGGGCGCAGAGGGCTGTATCAGATCGGCCGGCCAGTGCGGCTCGGTCAGGTAGCGCCACCAGTCCGACAGGCGGATGATGGCCGGCTGGCGGTCATGGATGCCGAACACCTCGCCGCCGGGATCGACCGTCAGGTGGGCCCAACGATCCTCCTTGACGTAGGTGGCCATGCCCAGCGGCTCGTTGATCGCCGGGCGAAACTCAAAGCGTTCCTTCGGCGACTTCTCCCCTCGGTGCTCCACGAACATCTCGATCGGTACGATGCCGCGCGCATTCGGCGGATCGCGGCGCTTCTCGCCCTGCATCCACAGCAACGGGCGCTTGCTGCCGGGCTTCGGCACGCCCCAGCGCATCAGCTCCATCGCCACGCCGCCGGGCGCGGCGCGGATGACCAGCGCCGGATCGGTCGGCCGCCGGTTTGCGGTGAAGGGTAGCTCGGGCAGCTCGGGCGTGACGACCTTGACGTCCTCGCGCGCCATCATCTCGCAGTAGGCCTTCCAGGCGCGTTCCTGGGCGAACTCGTTGCACATCTCAGCCCGGCTCCATGTGGTTGAAGCTGCGCTCGCCCAGCTGCTTCCAGCCCACCGTGTTCATGTTGGCCCACAGGATCTCGGCCAGCCAGTTGACCTTCTTGCAGAGCGGGCAGGCGGTGGTCATCATCTTCCCAAGGCCCTCGATTTCCGTCGCGCCGCTGCCGGCCTTCCGCTTCCTCAACGCCTCGATCATCTCCTCGACCAGCCAGACCCGGAAGAACTTGCAGCTGCCAGAGCGGCAGCGCAGGCGCAGCCGCACGTTCGGGCGGCCGGTGAACTCCTCGAGCCGGAGCTTGCGCTGAGCGGGCTCGTCGTGGAAGTCGAGCCCGCAGCCGTTCCAGCGTCTGCACTCGTAGAGCCGCTTGATCTTCTCCATGGGGAACGGCCCCAGCCGCTCGCCGCACAGCTCGGTGGGGTCCAGATCCAGGCGCCGGTAGCAGCCTTTGGTGCGGCACACGGCCTTCACCGGCTGCTGCCGGGCCGCATAGGCGGCCACGCTGACGCCGGGCGCGAGCACGCCCGTAATCGAAACCCAGCCGGCCGGGGGTCCGTCCGACGTCGCCTTCACGCTTGTTTACCTTTGTTCCGTTTTCGTTCTCATCTGCGACAACGCGCGGAGTCAAGAAACGGTCGGCCCGGAACGGGGAGATCAGTCGAGGAGGACCCAGGCCGGCGCATGGTCGCTGGAATCGGGCTCGTAGCCCGTCCAGTGGTCGACGCCGGCTTCGGCCAGGCGCGGCGCGATGGTCGGGCTGAGCAGGAGGTGGTCGATCCGCAGCCCCGCGTCCCGCGCCCAGGCGTTGCGAATCTTCGACCAGAAGGTGAAGGGCGGACGGCCCAGGTAGGCCCTCGACAACCCGTCCGTCCAGCCGTCGCGCAGCAGGCGCGCATAGGCTGCCCGCGGCTGCGGCTGGAGCAGGGCGTTCTTCTCCCAGCCCCGGGTCGAGTAGATGTCGGAGTCCGTCGGCACGACGTTGTAGTCGCCGGCCAGCACCGCCGGCACGCCGGCAACCAGCAGGTCCGACGCATGGGCGACCAGCCGCTGAAACCAGGCCAGCTTGTAGTCGAACTTGGGCCCCGGCTGGGGATTGCCGTTGGGCAGGTAGATGCAGCCGACCAGGACTCCGCTGACGGCGGCTTCAATGTAGCGGGCCTGCTTGTCGGCGGAATCGCCGGGCAGGGCCGAGCGGGTCAGGACCGGCTGGGCGCCGCGCGCCAGGATCGCCACGCCGTTCCAGCTCTTCTGGCCCTTCCAGACCGCGCCGTAGCCGGCGCTGCGGATCGCCTCGATGGGGAAGGCGTCGTCGGTCGCCTTCAGCTCCTGCAGGCAGACGACGTCCGGCTCGCTCTCGCCCAGCCAGGCGAGCAGGTTGGGCAGCCGCTTGACCACATTGTTGATGTTGAAGGTGGCGATCTTCACCGTGAGCTAACGCGGCGGGCGGCACGGCCGATGCAAGGCGGGCTCGGAACTGTCGAACTTCCGAATAGTACGGTCACGCCGCCAAAGCCCCACGGCGGGCCGCCGGCGTGCTCGGACGCCGAACTGATCGCGTCCGTGTCCGAAGCCCGGCCCGCGCGGGCCTTACAAGAAGCGGAACTAAGGTGGCGCCGCCGCCTCCGCCACGGTGTGCGCGGCAGCCCTTTGCTCTAGCAATATTTTAAGCCGTACCCGTTGGGACGGGACAGAGGGCCTTCAGATAAGCCAGGGGCGCTGGTGTCTCCCGGCGGCGCCGCGCCTTAGATAGGCGGCAGGGTCCGAAAATCAAACCGGGACACTACCGCCCCGTTGACGGCGGGAACATATGCGGAACATATGACCTATGCCCCGCAAGCCCGAGACCCGCACCGCCAGGCTGACCAAGGTCCGCGCCCTGCCGCAGGACGGGAGATACGTCCTCCACTACTGCACCGACGAGATCAAAACCTCGGGCAAGCGCTGCTCGACCACCTTCGTCTCCACCGAGCATGTGCCCGCGTTCGAGGGAGAGGCGGCCTGGTTCCTGATGGAGCGGGTGCCGGCGACGCCCTGGGCCTACTGGAAAGCCTTGCGCCAGGTGGAGCCGCCAGAGGGCAAGAGCTAGGGCGTGTCCGCGCCGGACGGCGCGGCCGGGCTCTACTCGGCGCGGTGCGCCTCACGAAGCCCCGCTGCGCGGGTCTTCGCCATTCGGTGACGATCCCATCACGCGAAAGGATGGAGCGAGGGCGGGTCGGGGCGGCTTGCGCGATAGGCGCGCAGGTCCCCTCAGGAGCCTGCCATGTCCGAATCCGATCCCACCCCCGTCAACCCCGAGTTCGCCAGCATCATGGCGACGATGGCGCGCTACGACAGCCGCCTGGCGGTCAGCAACGCCAAGACCAAGGCCAGCCTGTTCGCCGCCCTTGCCGCGGCCGGGGTCGCCAAGGTCACTGTCGTCTTCGACGGCCAGGGTGACTCCGGCGCGGTCGAAGACGTGCTGGCGTCGGCGGCGGGTGACGTGGCTGTCGACCTTCCCGATGTGTCGATCGACTACTTTGCCGCCGGCTTCAGCGACGATGAAGAGGAAGTCGTCACTCAGCGGCCGCTCAAGGAGGCGATCGAAAGCCTCGCCTTCGCCTTCCTCTCACAGACCCACGGCGGCTGGGAGAACAACGAGGGCGGGTTTGGCGACTTCTTCTTCGATGTCGCCGCCGGCTCGGTGCGGCTCGACTATCAGGAGCGCTACACCGAAACCACGTCCTACGAGCACGACTTCTGAGGAGGCCACGATGGCTCATTGCTATCATCATGCGCTGTCCTCAATGCGCCGCTGGGGCGGCGCGCCCGAGGACTTCCAGCCGCTGCACAACTGGTTCGACGAGAGCAAGAAGATCATCGCCGACTTCCGGCACCGCGCTCTGCGGCATCACGCCGAGGGCATCTTCATGCTGGAGGCGACGTTCGGCACCACGATCACCCTGTCGAACGGCCGCGTCGTGCCGGTTCGGATGATCGGCGAGCAGCATGTGCGCGAGGACCTGGGCTGGATCCCATCCTTCGCCGACTGGGCGCGGGTGATCCGGCCCGAGCCGTGGATGGCCCGGGCGGGACCGCTGGAGCTGCCGGAAGGGTTCGACCTGACGGCCCCGCAGGCGCGGCAAACGACCCCGACCGAGGCGGCCTGAAGAGGCGGGGAACGATGGGCCCCGGTTCGCGCGGGCGTGGATCTGCGGGCTCGTCTGACCTCGCCACCGGCCTTCGGCCCCGGCAAGGGACGCTGCGCTCAAAGCCCTGTGCCGGGGCCGCCCGCCGGCGGCTGGGAGCGGTCACGAGCCTCGGCTCCACACCGCAACTCCAACCAGGGACCATTCCCATGAACCGCTTTACTTCTACCCCTCTCGTCGGCGACGCCGACTCCTACGACGCCCAGGCGACCCTGCTTCGGGACACCCGCGAACACCCGACCGAGGACGCCCTTCGCCAGCTCGGCGCCGCCCTGATGAGCGACACCCTCAGCGAATGGCTGGGCACCGGCCTGGAGGACTTCCACACCATCGTGGCGGAATCTCTCATCGGCGCCTTCCACTCTGCCGCCGGCCGCATCGAGCGCGACGCCGACCGGGCCCGTGACGGCGTGCGCCGCCTGGAGCGGGACTTCGACGGTTCCGAGATCGCCGACACCGAGCTACAGGAGGCCCTGGCCAAGGTCCGCGCGGCCGACGTCGCCGTCATGGCGGCCGAGCTGGTCCGCGACGCCGCGGCCGAGTTCTACACCGTCGCCACCGGCGAGGTCTGGACCGCCTGGCGCGGCAATGTCCGCCGTTCGCTCACCACCGCCGCCCAGATCGAAGCGCGCGACGCCCTGCGCGTTTCCAAGGCCCGCAAGCAGGGTCTGGCCGATCCGGGTCAGACCATCGTCGCCTTCCGGGGCTCGCCCAAGGCCGACACCGCCGAGGACGCCGCGCGCATCTTCGACGCCCTCAACTGGGCCCACAGCCAATGGCCGACCATGGCCCTGGCCACCACCTGCGCCCCCGGCGCCGAGAAGCTCGCCGCCAAGTGGGCCGGCCAAAAGCACGTCACCCTGGTCAAGGCGCAGCCCAACTTCGACAAGCACGGCAAGGCCGCGCCCTTCCGGGCCAACGACGAGATGATCGAGCTCGATCCGGTCTGCTGCATCACCCTGGCCCACAGCCTCAACGCCGCGCGCGGCGAGGCCAGCCAGCCTTTCGGACCGGCCCTGAACCTCGGCCAGAAGGCGGCCGAGAAGGGCATCCGCCATATCCCGGTGAAGCTTCGGGCGGCCTGACCGCCATCACATCGTCGTCGGCTTTCCAGCCCCGTCCGGCTCGCCGGGCGGGGCATTTTTTCTGTCTCGAATTCGGAGGGCGTCAGCGCGTGTTGGTCAGCGGCGATGGTGCGGCGTCGGGGAGGTCAACGGCAAGCAATCGCCAGTTTCGCGCCAGGCGCCGGTACTCGGCCCGGTGCTCCGGCCGCTCGAACCGTTCGGCCACGGCGTCCAGCTCCTCGGCCTTCGCGATGAAGCGTTCGACGTCGTTCATGGGACGAACTCTGTCGTCCGCGGCGCTGAGTCGCCAAGGCCCAGGAGGGTCCTGCGACATCGACGACCAACCCTGCCATGAGGCTCCCCCCGTCGCGTCAAGGGACGCTGCGCTCTGACGCCCTTGACCCGCCAGGGCCTCATGTCCGGCCCGGCCCGTCGCCGCTCGCTGGGAGCGGCTCTGGACGGAGGCCGCGATGGTCAGGGTGCTCAACAGGAAGCTTCACGGCGTACCGGCCGGGGCGAAGTTCATCGGGCGGCCATCGCCGTGGGGCAATCCGTACGTCATGCGCGGCGAGGCCGACCGGGTGGACTGCGTCATGCAGTTCGAGACCTATGCGACGGCGCGGCTGGCGCGCGAGCCGCACTGGCTGGACCCGCTCATCGGCTGCGATCTGGTCTGCTTCTGCGCGCCGCGCTGGTGTCACGGGCACGTCCTGCGGCGCCTGGTCATGGAGCTGGTGCGGCAGCGTGAAGCGGCGTCGCGGCGCTTCGCCTGCACGGGCGGCTGAGGCGTCGCCTCTGGCGGCGGCGAGGGCGGTGGAGCCCCGCGCACGTCGTCGTCCCATCGTGTCACGCCACCCCGCAAGTCAACGGCTTCGCCGTTCCCCTCCGCGTCCGCTGGCGCTCCCGCTGCGGTGACTGGCGGGGACCCCGACGTGCCTCGACAGGCCGTCGCCGCTCGCGGGGAGCGGCCGTGAGGAGATGCGATCATGGCGATCACGACGGAGCGCTTTGCGGCCGAATGGGAGCAGCTGAAGGCCGAGTGGGATGGGCTGCCCGAGAACGAGCGGCGCCGGCAATGGGACGGCTACACAGATGCGATCGATCATGGAGAAGCCGGATGGCACGCATACCATCGGGTGCTGGAGCCGATGTGGGCGGCGGGCCTGGAGGTCTGAGGGAGCTTCGGCTCCCTATTTTTCGCGTTGCTAGATGGCGCGCGCCACGACCTGGCGGCTGCCGTCGCTGGGCGGGCGATTGCCGGTGCGGCGGCCAAGTTCGTCGCGGACGGCCTCGGCGAAGCGCCAGTCGCCCAGGGGCGAGCGGGCTGCGGTGGCGGCCATGACGTAGGCGGCATGGCCGTACTCAGCCTGCAGCCGCACGACCTCGGCGGACACCCTGTCGCGGTACACTCGTCGCTGCTTGAACCAGGTCGCCACCATGATCGGTCCCTCCGGCTATGGCGCAGCTTGCGCCGATTCGCGCGCCTTCGGAGGGGGGGCGCCCAAGCCCGGTTTCCGGTGGGGTTCGAGACGTCGGCGCGCGGCCCCCTGGCGGGGGACCTTCACCGGCGTCTCCGCGATGCGGAGGAAGGGCAGACACTACGCCCACCGGCGGTCCGGTAAGTCTTTGTAGTTGCTTAGGAAAAATCTGTGGTTTCGCAGGCATATCATAAGACGCTACGGCCTCGACAGCTAAGCTCTTGTTTGGCAAACTGTTTAGCGGGCTCGCAAATGATACGGAATGACCGCGATGCCCCGGCCCCGTGGCCCCCACAAGGCCCACCTCTCCGTCAGCTTGAGCCCCGCCGCCCGTGCCCGTCTTGAACAGATGGCCGCCCAGGATCGGCGCACCCTGTCCCAGGTCGTGGAGGACCTGGTGATGCAGGCCGACCGCGAGCTGGACGACTATTTCCGCAAGCAGTCGGCCTTCCACGGCTTCATGGCGGCGGCCGTGTCAGCGGCCTTGGCCAGCAAGGTGCTGGGGCCGGAGGTCACGCGCGATCTTCAGGAGCGTGCGTCCGCGACCGCGCGGCGGCTCTACGGCCGATCGCCGACCCGCAACTTCCAGGTCGATCTGGGCCTTCCCGAAGAGCAGGACGATCCGCGCGTCTGGGCGCTGTTCTCCGCCTATGGGGCTCCAGGCCCGATGGGTTGAGTTTGCGGGCGGCGGCTGTCCAAGCTAGGCTGGCCGCACCCCGCTGTTCCGCGCGTTCCGCCCGCCTTTCCTGACAGGAAGGAGCGGCGGCATGGCCCGTCCCCAAAAGACAGCGTTCTCGGCTTGGCTTCGCGGCGGCCAGACCCTCAGTCACACCTACGACATGGTGCTCGAAGTTCTCGGGCGCCTGGTCATCATCAGCGTCCTTTGGGGCGTCGCCTGCTTCTTCACGGTCAACCGCTTCGCCGGCGAGAAGGAGCAGGTCTATGGAGCGCTCGCCGTTCAGGCCGACCTGCTGGACTGGATCGGCCCGCCCGCGCCGCAGGCGCTCCGATTGAAGGATCTCGCTGGCCGGCAGGCCACCTATCCGGTCGAGGAGATCAAATCGCTGCGCTGGATGAGGCCCTATGCCGAGGCCTATCGCGCCCGCTTCCGGTATGGCGTCCTGTTCTTCCTGCTAGGTCTTCTCGTGCTGGGGATGGGAAGCGCCGCCTGGTTCCTCGAGTTCGGGCGCGAAAAGCTGAAGAGCCGGCACGTGCGGGGCCAGCGCGTCGCCCGCTTCACCCAGCTTATCGCCGAGGTCGAACGGTTCAATGTCGCCGAAGCGCGTCGGCGCGGGCGTCGATCGCATCAGCCCGCCAAGTTGATCGGGGCCCCATACCCATTCGAAACCGAAGTCGAACACACCCTGATCGTGGGCTCGCCCGGATCAGGAAAGAGCCGGGCCATCCACGACCTCATCCAATCCGTTCGCGGGCGCGGCGATCGGGCGATCATCTACGACGCGGAGCTGGATTTCATTCGCACCTGGTACGACGCTGCGAGCGACATCATCCTCAATCCCTTCGACGCCCGCTCGCCGAGCTGGAGCCCGTACCACGACGCCGTTGATCTCCCCGATTTCGAGAAGCTGGCGCACTCCCTCTACAAGTCGCCCAAAAGCGGCGACCCCTACTGGACGGACGTCGCGCGGCAACTCTTCACCTGGACGGCCTATGTGCTGCGCCAGAAGGACCCCGATGTCCGCCTCGAAGACCTGCTGAAGGTCCTCTTCGGTCCCACCGACAAGCTTGCGGCGGTCCTCATCGGCACGCCGGCCCACAAGCACGTCAAGGACGGGCCGGGTCCGCGCGTGGGATCGTTGGAGTCGGTGCTGGTGGAAGGCGTCACGCCGCTCGTTTACCTCCTCGGCGGGGAGGGGCGGTTCTCGATCAAGGAGTGGGTGAACGACCCCGGGGGCGCCGGAGGCTTCCTGTTCCTGTCGGCGCCGGAAAGCCATATCGACAGCCTTCGCCCGCTCATCGGCTTCTGGTCGGAGCTGGTGGTCGGCGCGCTTCTCTCGCGCCATGACACCAGCCGCCACCCCACCTGGCTGTTCCTCGACGAGTTCGCATCGCTCGGTCGCATCGACAAGCTGGCGGACGGGCCACAGCGGCTTCGCAAGTATGGCGGCGCCATCGTGCTTGGCCTGCAGCAGGTTTCCCAGATTCAGGAAATCTATGGCCGGGAGCGGGCGCGGACGATCATGGGCCAGTGCGCCACCAAGCTCATACTTCGCGCGCAGGATCCGGAGACGGCCCAGTTCCTATCAGAACAGCTCGGCCGGCGCCTGGTCCGGCGAATGGACGAGAGCACGAGCTACGGCGCCAACAGCATCCGTGACGGCGTCGGGCTCATGCCGAAGGAGGAATTTGAGCCTGTCGCCCTGCCGGAAGACATCCTCAACCTGCCCAAGTTCCAAGGTTACATCCGGCTCTCCAATGCGCGCGAGGACATCGCCTTCCCAATCGCGCCGGTGAAGTTCGGCTATGGTGATCGCCCGCAAGTCGCGCAGGGGTTTTTGCCGCTCGATGGTCCTGACCCTATCGAACGATTCCTCGACGCGGTTCGTGGATCGCCCACCCCGACGCCGCCAGTATCCGGGCGTCGGGAAGCACCCACCGAACCTTCCGCGATAGCAGGGGGCGGTTCGGAGAAGGGGGCGGTACATGCGGACAGAACACGGGTTGGGTCGTCGCCACCGGCGCTTTGGCCGGACGCAGATGCGCTGCCCAAGAAGCTACCGGCCAAACGCGGGCGTGCGGGGCGGTCTGCCAATGTTCAGAAGGTGAAGGTGGAATCCTCGCGCGCCCAGCCAACGCTTTTCGATGACGCAGGCGCGAGCAGCCTGGAGGCCCAGGACGCTGCGGAAGGCTCCCCACGGCCGTCCAATGCCGACCGGGTTCCTGGCTTCGACCTCGGCACGCCCGAGGGATAGTGGCCGGGGCGAATTTTTATTTGCGGGTGGGATATAGGGGTAGGGGCTTTTCGCGCATCATCCATAGTGAGGGGTGTGCTCATGCACCGGTACGGATGGGAGCCGATGGCGTCTGCGCCTAAGCCTCCGCGAACGGGCGCAACGTCTTCCGGGCGAGAGCTGGAAGGCGGCGACCTTCATGCCTGGGCCGTGGAGTATGGGCCCGCTCTGAGGCGTTTTTTCAGCCGCCGCGCCAGCGCAGCCGATGTGGACGACCTGGTTCAAGACGTATTCCTCAAGCTCCAGGTGCGCGGCGCGACCTCGGATATCGATAACATCGAAGGTTATCTCTTTAGAACCGCGGCCAGCGTGCTCAGCCAGCGACGCCGATACCCGACGTGGGCGTGGGGCAGTCAGGAGGATCTGGATCATGCTCCGGACCTGACCGACGACCTCTCGCCCGAGCGCATACTCATCGGCAAGCAGACGCTGGACACGATGATGAAGGCCCTGCGCGATCTGCCTCCGAGGTGCGCGCAAGCCTTCATTCTCTACCGGTTCGAGCACTTGCCGCAGGAAGCGGTTGCGCGGCGGATGGGAATCTCGGTCAAGGCCGTCGAGGCATTGTTGCAGAGGACCCTTCGGCGCCTCTTCGAGCAGGTGGGGTGGCGGCCGTGAGCGTGACGACCGAAACGAGCGCCTCCGAGCGGATCAGGGCGGAAGCCACTACCTGGTTCCTGCGCCGCGACGCATCCGGGCTGTCGAGGGCCGATGCCGAGGCCTTCGACGCATGGCTGGCGCAATCTCCCGAACACCAGGAGACCTATGAAGCCGTCGACGCCTTCTGGTCGGCGACGTCTGAGCTCGAACGGCATCCAGGATTTGAAGCGACGCGCCGGTGGGCCATCGCGTCGGCGGACAGGGGCCGCCGGGTCCGGCGGGCGTTCGTCGGTGGTCTCGGCGCGGTCGTCCTTGGGCTGGGGGGCGCGGCCCTCTACCTTGAGAGCGGGCCAAAGCCCTTGGCCGACCAGTCATTTCAGACCGCGGTCGGGCAGTCGGCGACGATAACCCTGCCTGATGGGTCGCAGCTGACGTTGAACACCGACACGGTCTTGCGAACCAAAGCCGATGAGGACCGCCGCCTTGTCTATCTAGACAAGGGCCAGGCCTTCTTCCGAGTGGCCAAAGACCCTCGACGGCCGTTCGTCGTGGCGGCCGCTGGGCGAACCGTCACCGCGATCGGCACGGCCTTCGACGTCCGCGTGGACCGGGGGGCGCTGAAGGTGGTGCTTGTCGAAGGCAAGGTTCGGGTGGAGTCCGCCAAGCCGGCCGAGGCTGTAAGCGAAGGCGAGAAATCGCCCCTGCCGACGCCTCGCCCGCCAGCGGCCCCGATGACCACAGACATGTCCGCTGGATCGCAACTCGTGGCGCCGGACGACGACGATTGGCGCCTGA
>Ga0190272_10001078_pt1 | contig 13271 bp, 15 predicted proteins | sample Popmic504T_FD_133746 | JGI IMG/M metagenome (GOLD analysis project Ga0190272, IMG submission 133746) | Populus adjacent soil microbial communities from riparian zone of Shoshone River, Wyoming, USA - 504 T | ecosystem: Environmental > Terrestrial > Soil > Riparian zone | place: USA: Wyoming...
GGCAAACCCGAACAACGCGCGGGCCTTCGCCGTGCGCGGGTTTGTTAACCTGATGCGGGCACGGAACGCGGAAGCGGAGAGAGATTTTAAGCGAAGTTTCGAACTCGACCCCGGCTTAAACAAAGAAATAAGCGAATTGGTCCAGTCGGTCAAGGAGAGGCCCTAAAATGATAGACCTTAGAAGCGATACAGTTACAAAACCGACGCCGGCGATGCGCGCGGCGATGGCCGAGGCCGAGGTGGGCGACGACGTTTACGGCGAAGACCCGACCGTCAACCGCCTGCAGGAGCGCGCGGCTGAGCTCTTCGGCAAAGAGGCGGCACTATTTGTCCCGTCCGGGACGATGGGCAACCAGATCGCCGTCAAACTTCACACCAAACCAGGCCAGGAGATATTAATCGAGGAGCGCGCCCATCTCTATAATTTCGAGCTCGGGATGGCCTCGGTGCTTTCGGGCGCGACGGTCAGGCCTTTAAAAAGTGCCGACCCCTCGGGCATGCTGACCTGGGAGGAGATCGCTCCTCATCTCCACCTCGAAGAATCCTTACACGACAATCAGACCGGCCTTATTTGTCTTGAAAACACTAATAACTTGGGAGGCGGAACCGTTATGACCGGCCCCGAATGCGAGGAGATCTGCCGTGAAGCGCACAATGCAGGACTTCCCGTGCACATGGACGGCGCGCGGATATTCAACGCCTCGGTTGCGGCCGGTGAGACGGTTGCCGAACTCACAAAAGACTCCAATTCGGTGCAGTTTTGTTTATCCAAGGGCCTCGGAGCGCCGGTCGGCTCCGTTTTGCTCGGCACAAAAGACTTTATCGATCAGGCGCGGATCTGGCGTAAACGGCTCGGCGGCGGGATGCGGCAGGTGGGCATACTGGCGGCGGCCGGGCTGATAGCCCTGGAAGAAACACCTAAAATACTGCATATCGACCATGAAAATGCGCGCCTGCTCGCAGGAGGTTTAGCGGGTCTGGATGGGATCGAGGTCGACGTCGAGCGGGTGGTGACCAATATCGTGATACTCGATGTCGCCGGGACCGGGAAATCCCAGCAGGAGATCTGCGACGAATTGGAACGCTCCGGCGTACTGGCGATCGGCTGGGACACAAAAATCCGGATGGTCACGCATTATGATATTTCGCGTTCCGATGTTGAAAATGCTGTGACAATAATGAGGGGCGTAGTAGGCTAAGAAAGAAAATTTACAGGGATTAGGGGATGGAAGGGATAGCCAGGTCGGTAGATAAAGGACGCAGTACGTCCCGCACTACGAACCACGAACCATAGAATGATTTACGAAACAAGCTGCGTAAAAATCAGGCTAAAGCCAAATTCGCTCGACAAGGTGCGCGAGTGGGCGGGGGTCATAAATGCCAGAAAGGACGAGGCCCTCGCCACTCTGCGCGATGAAGGTGTCGTGCTCGAGTGCGCGTTCCTGGACAGCACGGACGAAGGCGATTTCCTGATCTATGTGATGAAAGCCGAGAGCTTTGAGAAGGCAAAGCAGGCGGCCGAACGATCGGCCCATGCGATCGACGAATATCATATGAAGTTTAAGCAGGAGACGTGGGAAGACGGGAAGAAACTGGAAATTCTGGTCGATCTGGAGGATTTTTGAGCGCAGAGACGCAGAGTTGAGTTTATTGAGTTCATTGAGTTCGTTGAGCCGTGAAGAGGCCCACGCCGAGGCGCAAAGGGACGATCCAAAGAGCGGAGAAGGGCGAAAAATGCGAGCAGATTTGAGAGCAGCGAAGAGAAATTTCAAATTTGAAATTTAAGATCTCAGAGAGAGAGAGAGGGAAAATGAATATTGAAGAGCTTAGAGACTTTTGTCTCGGAATGCCCGGGGCGGTCGAGGACGTTAAATGGGGCGCCGATCTTACCTTTTGTGTGGGCAAAAAGATGTTCGCCGTCACCGCGCTGGAAGCTACGGCCGATAGCGGCGTTTCGTTCAAATGCACGCCCGAACAATTCGCCGAGCTTGTCGAACGGCCCGGCATCATGCCCGCTCACTATGTGGCCCGCTACCACTGGGTAACGCTCGAAAAACTCGATGCGTTAACTTCCGACGAGCTGAAAAATCTGTTAAAACATTCATATCAACTTGTCTTTGAAAAACTTCCGAAAAAGATAAAAGACAGCCTTAATTCATAATGATCATAGCCATCGATGGGCCTTCGGGCGCAGGCAAATCCACTCTCGGTAAAATGCTTGCGAAACAATTAAACCTGCTTTATCTCGACACCGGGGCCATGTACCGTGCCGTAGGGCTGGCCGTGCTGCGCAGCGGCCACTGGGCTGAATATAAACACGAGGCCGCGCCTATCGCTGAAAAAGCCGTGATCGACCTCACCGGCGACCCCGATAATATGCGCGTCTTTCTGGATGGCGAAGAGGTGTCGGCGGAGATACGCACTGCCGAGATCGGCCAGGCGGCGTCAGTTGTCTCGACCATATCGGAGGTCCGCCGGATACTTGTCGAGCACCAGCGGGAAATTGGGCTGCGCGCGCCGAATGGCTGTGTGCTCGACGGGCGCGACATCGGGACCGTCGTTTTCCCTGCGGCGGACGTTAAATTTTTTCTAACCGCAACTCCCGAGGCCCGCGCGCGAAGGCGCTACGAGGAAGACCTGCAGCGCGGGTATCCCGCAACCTACGAGCAAACGTTGGAAGAGATCACAAAAAGGGACGAGCGTGACGTGAGCCGCGAGGATTCGCCGCTGATGATCGCCGAAAACGCCGTCGTCATCGACACCAGCGAACTCGACCTGACAGAGGTATTCAACCAGATGCTGGCCGTCATCAATGCAAAACTTTGATCCTGGATCTTTGACCTTTGATCTTTGACCTTTGACCGGAGGACACCAACTACCAACCACGCACAACGAACCACGAACCACGAACCACCAACGAACAACCACCCGGTTAATATTTGACTAAACCCCGTTCAAAAGTTAAGATTTTCAATTGCTCTTTTATGTGCTCCCGTAGCTCAGTTGGATAGAGCAACAGCCTTCTAAGCTGTGGGTCGCACGTTCAAGTCGTGCCGGGGGTACCATCTCGATTTGGGATTTCGGATTGCGGATTGCGGATTGGCCGTAAGCACCAGATTTTCGAAATCCCTTACCTAAATCGTCGTTCAGGTTTATGGCGGCTATAGTTCAGGGGTTAGAACGCCAGATTGTGGTTCTGGATGTCGTGGGTTCGATTCCCACTAGCCGCCCCATTAAATTTCCCCCTAAAATTTGTGTTTCCCGGCCATGAAATCTATAATTTCTGTATCTTTTTGGCATTTGAACACACTGTATAATACAGGTGTGCTGCGCGCTTAAATCATATGAAGATAATTAAAGCCATAAGCCTGCTGATCCTGATTCTTTGCTCGGTAAATATTGCGTTTGGACAGGACTCGTCCAAAACCAGCGTTCCGGGGGAATTGCTTGTGAAATTCAGGGACGGGACGGCCTCGGAAGCGGCCCGGACAAGCCACGTTTCGACCGGCGCCAGCATACTCGAGGAATTCCCGACGCTCGGGTGGCAGCGGATCAAGCTGCCGGCTGGTTTGAGCATCGAGCGGGCGATTACCAAGTACAAGAGATTAGAAGGCGTGGAATACGTCCAGCCGAATTACTATTATCACCTGCTTGCAACGCCTAACGACCCGATGTACCCCCAGAGTGGAATGTACGGCCTCGGTAAAATTTCGGCCCCCTCGGCGTGGGACCTAAGCACGGGCAGTTCATCGGTTGTGGTGGCGGACATCGACACGGGGTTGAGATATACGCACCAGGACCTGGCGGCAAATACGTGGACAAACACAGGCGAGACAATCAATAACGGTATTGATGATGACGGAAATGGTTTTGTTGACGATTATTACGGCTACGATTTCCGCTTTAACGATCCCGACCCGTTCGATGAGTTAACAGGTTTTGGGGGACACGGAACCCACACGGCGGGAACTATCGGTGCGGTTGGAAATAATTCGATCGGCGTGACTGGGATAAACTGGAACGTTAAGATAATGGCCATCAAGATCTACAATGCGTCTGGTTCGGACACGACATCCGCAATGCTCATCAATGCGTATAACTACGTCACGATGATGAAGAATCGTGGTGTGAATATCCGCGCAACCAACAATTCTTATGGCGGGTGCCAGGAGGCGTGCGGATACGACCAGGCGACCAAGGACGCGATCGACGCGATGGGAAATGCGGGAATATTAAATATTTTCGCGGCTGGAAACTCGGGGACGAATAACGATGCTGCTCCCCATTACCCATCAAGCTACACATCACCAAGCCTCGTTGCCGTCGCGGGTTCAAACGCAAGCGATACGAATTCTTTTAACTTTGGTTTAAGCAGCGTCGATCTGGCGGCTCCCGGGGTAGGGATCTTGAGCACAATCAGTAGTTCTGATACTGCTTACGGGACCAAAAGCGGCACTTCGATGGCTACACCGCATGTAACAGGGGCGACAGCACTTCTAAGCGCATTCAACCCGAGCCTCTCCGCTGCCTCGCTTAAAGCGAGCATTTTGAATAATGTCGATGTCATTCCGAGTTTGAACGGGCTGGTAAAAACGGGCGGACGGCTGAATGTTTTCAAGGCGATGCAGAATCCGACCGTATGTGATTTTCAGTTTTCGCCGACCACGATCGAGTTTGGGAATCAGGGAGGCAACGGGGTTCAACCTGTAACGGCGGCGACAAATTGCGATTACGCCGTCAGGAGCAACGTTAACTGGATCACCATTTTGTCCGGCAATCCGGGCAGCGGGAACGGCCAATTTACTTATTCGGTAGCTCCGATGCCTATTCCTCTCGGAGCCGGCTTCGGACGCAGCGGAACGATATCCGTCGGAGACAAAACGCTTACGATAACCCAGCCGGGGGCTCCTCCTCCTCCATGGGGAAGGGCAGTTTTCGATTACGACGGTGACGGCCGGACCGATATTTCGGCTATCGAAAATGTCGGCGGGCAGATGGTATGGCACAACCTTAAGAGCGCAAACGGCTATACGGCCACGAACTTCGGCCTTTTCGCGGACGATATTCCGGTTACCGGTGATTTTGACGGCGACGCCCTAACAGATATCGCGGTTTGGCGTAATTCCAACGGTGACTTTTATTACCTGCATAGCAACGACGGCACATTTCACGCTGTTCACTTCGGCACTGCGGGCGACAATCCCAGGATCACACAGGATTTCGACGGCGACGGTAAGGCCGATCCGGCGGTGACCCGTAAGGAAAACGGGCAGCTGGTCTGGTATATACTCGGCAGCTCGATGGGTTTCGTAGGGTATCAATTCGGACTTGAAAACGATCTGCCGATCCGCGGCCAGTACGATTTCGACAATAAGGCCGATCTGGCGGTTTACCGTCCCGCGCCCTCGAATACTTTCTTTATCCTGAAGAGCGATACCGGTGCCGTCACGGCAACCACGTTCGGCATTTCAACGACCGATACGCCGGTCCCAGGTGATTATGACGGCGATGCGCTAACAGATATAGCTGTGTGGCGCTCGACCGACGGCGTCTGGTATTACCTGAAAAGCTCTCAAGGCGGTGCCTTTGGCGCCCTCCAGTTCGGTATGAACGGCGATCTGCCGGCGCCGGGCGATTACGACGGTGACGGCAAGACCGATTTCTGCGTCTGGCGGCCGGCTTCGGCCCCGAGCCAGGGAATATTTTATATTAACCGGAGCACTTCGGGCTTCCTGGCGTCGGGTTGGGGAACAACCGGTATGAAGATACCGGCGAATTCCATACTGACCCCCTAAGGCTGGGGGTAAAAAGTTAGACGTAATTCCAACTATTTCAGGTTTTGATGCGTCTAAAACTGCAGATCGAATTAACAGGCTGAACAAGGGGACCGGATAGGAAAAATCAATGTTTTTTCCTTAACGTATTTCTTGCAATCCAGCCCATATTAGTAGTATATTTATAGTTCTCGGCATTGCGATACTTACGTTTTGCCCAACCTTGGGAAAATTTAGAATTAAAGGAAATTAAAATGAGAAACTTTTTGACCTTAAGCGGCAAGTTCTTTGTTGTTTTTGCTTTCGCCTTACTTTTGGTGGTTTCGGCCTCTGCACAGATCAAACTGCGCAATGCAATGGATACGGATTTGGACCAGAAAGCCGATTTTATGGTTTTTCGCCCGGCCAACACTATCTGGTATGTAGCGAAGAGCGGCGGTGGATTCACCTTCCAGCAGTTCGGAATTGCCAATGACGATTTTATGGCGCCGGGCGATTTCGATGGCGACAACCGGGGCGACATCTCCGTTTGGCGTGACAGCACTGGATATTGGTACCGCCTGAACAGCTCGGACAGCACGTTTGTTGGAGTTCCTTTCGGAATCACGGGCGACGAACCGGTCGGCCGAGACTATGACGGCGACAACAAGACAGATCAGGCCGTTATCCGAAGGGCCAACGGTCAAATGACCTGGTACATCCTTCGAAGTACCGACGGCGGCTTTAGCGGCGGCGTTTTCGGCCTCAGTACCGATTACTCGGCCCCCGGCGATTATGACGGCGACGGCAAATTCGACCTCGCGGTCCAGCGTCCCGGCGCGTCTGCTTCGGCACAGGGAACATTTTATATTTTGAAAAGCACAGATGGCGGTTTGATCGCGCAGAACTGGGGCCTGAGCAACGACCTGGTTGTCCCCGGCGATTATGACGGCGACAACAAGACCGATATTGCGGTTGTACGCGAGGGCGCTACCGCGGGTTCGCAGCTCAACTGGTATGTTCTTAAGAGCACCGACGGCGGGATGCTTTCAGCCGGCTGGGGCACCACCGGGATCGACTATAACGTGCAGAACGACTATGACGGCGACGGTAAATGCGATTTCGCGGTCTGGCGCGACTCGAACGGAACTTTCTATGTGCTGAAGAGTTCGGACGGTAACTGGATCCCAATGCAGTGGGGTACCGCAAACGATCTCCCGATCGCCAGCTACGATACACACTAATTTTACCAACAGGTCAAAAAGCAAAAGGTTGGAGGCTAAAGCAGCCTTCAACCTTTTTGTTTATTAGGTAATTTTGTAGTAATTTTCTTTTATCCTGATGAGAAACCTTTCGGAGATAATCCAAAGCACATTCCCAAAAAAGAAGGTCGTTATCCTCGGCGACATGGTGGCCGATCAATTCTTACGCGGCTCGATCGCCAGGGTTTCGCGCGAGGCCCCTGTTTTTATTCTCCGCCACGAGGAGACCGAGACGCTGGCCGGCGGCGCAGCTAATGCGGCCGTTAATGTCGCTTCGCTCGGTGGAAAGCCGGTGCTGATCGGGCTGACCGGCAAGGACGAGAACGGCGCCCTGCTGCTTGAGGAGCTTCGCCGCGCCGGTGTGGATTGCGGATATACTATCAGCAGCGAAAAGGTGAGGACCACGACCAAAATACGCGTTTTGGCAGGCCAGCATTACGCGCCGCGGCAGCAGGTTATCAGGATCGATTACGAGAACGAGGGACAGGTCGATGCCGATCTCGGCACCCAGCTGCGGGACAATCTAGCCGCTGCCTGCCAGGACGCCGACGCTATCATTATCTCGGATTACAATTACGGTGTCGCGGACCCGGGCCTGGCCGATACCGCCCGGGAGATCGCCGCCAAAAATGGGATTCCGCTGCTGATCGATTCACGCTTCCGGCTCCGCGAGTTTCCCAACGCGACCTCGGCCACCCCAAACCAGGAAGAGGTAGAGCAGATTCTCGGCAAGGGCTTTACCGGCGAAAACTGCGACCGTCTGCGTGAGGAGCTCGGATACGAGTCAATGCTCGTGACCTGCGGCAATAAGGGCATGATCCTGGCCGAGAAAAATAAGCCGCCCGTTCATATCGATGCCGTCGGGTCGAAAGAGCCGGTCGACGTGACCGGGGCGGGCGATACGGTTATCGCGGTCTATGCTCTCGGCCTGGCATCGGGGCTCGATTTTGCGGAAGCCGCGAATTTGGCCAACCGGGCCGGCGGGATCGTGGTAATGAAAAAAGGCACCGCCTTTGTAACCCCGGCCGAATTGACGGCTTCGGTAAACTCCGACGCCAGGTTTCACGTCTCGGAAACCGGCAGTTAAAGAAAATGAGCGAAAAATTTGCGCCCATCCTTGATCGCGACCAGCTTGTTTCCGCCATCGATGCCGCCCGGAAAGACGGGCTTACGGTGGTCCTTGCGAACGGCTGTTTCGACCTTTTTCACGCCGGCCATATCCGCTACCTGGCGGGCGCCAAGGCGCTGGGGGATATCCTTGTGGTCGGGATCAATTCGGACGAACAGGTCGGCAAGCTCAAGGGGACAGGCCGCCCCTATATACCGGAGGAAGAGCGGGCTGAGATCGTTTCGGCCTTCAGACCGGTGGATCTCGTAACCATATTCCCGGAACCAACCGTCGAGGCGCTGATCCTGGCGATCCGCCCGGATTTCCACGCCAAGGGTACCGACTATACTACCGAAACCGTACCCGAGCGCGAGATCGTTCGCTCGTATGGCGGCCAGGTCGCGATCGTCGGCGACCCGAAAGACCATTCCTCGACCGACCTGATAAAAAAGGTCGCCGGATAACCCTGGAAAACGCTCCTCCTATGTGGGAATCACGCACAAAAACCGATCTGATCATCGAGGTTTGGGAAAAGCTCGATTGCGAGAATGTCGGGGCGGTCGAGATCGAAGCCATCGAAATAGCGGTGGAGGAAAGGTTCGGGCGCGGCGCGGTCGATTCGCCGATGGCAATTGCGCGCCTGCTGGCGGACGAAGGAGCTGAGCTCCGGCATTCGGAAATAATGGAGCTCTATGTAAAACGGCACGCGCGCTCGCCGTATGATGCGATGTTCTTCAATATTATGAAGCTGGCCGATCTCGGCCAGACCCACGGCACCATCCGCAACCTCGAGAACCTGCGAAAAAAACTCGCCGGGGAAAATGACAAGGAAGGGCTTCGCCTTCTGCGGGAGAAGGCGCTGAAAGGAAAAAGCCACGCTTTGGAAATGGCGGCGGACCAGCGTCTCGCGAATACGGCCCGCCTTGAGAACGCCGAGATCGCCGAGTGGCTGACGATCTGGCTTCAATTGCCTGAAATATTTGAAAATTGGGTCACGCTGCGTCAGAATTCGGCTGATTTTAGAGAAAAGTTCGGCTCACACGATACTGAGACTGAGGATTAAAAGGAAAAGTGCGCGTAGAAAAGATATGACAGTTTGTATTGCCGCTATATATAATAAAGGCATCGTAGCCATAACCGATATGCAGCGCACGGATATGGTGTCGGGGCAAATCCACGAAGCGCCAGTATCTAAGATTTACCAGTTTTCTCCCAAGATAATCGCGTTATTCGCAGGTGACTTGTCTTTGCAATCAGAGTTATGCGAAGACGCGACCCGAATACTACAAGAGCGGTTTCCAACGGATGATTTCACCGTTAAGACGGTATTAGAGTGTTTCATAGATGCTCATAAGGAGGCGAGACAGCAACGAATCTCAATAAACATTCTAGGGGATTACGGGCTTACGTGGGACGAATATAAAGAAGGCCAAAAGAGGCGGAGTGGAATAGTAAACGATGCGATCCTTCGACGTATTGAATCGTTTGTTATGCCTTGGGGAGAGGATCCGTTTGAAACTATAATTGCCGGAATAGATGAAGAGGGCTCACATATATGGTTGGTGACTCCCGGCGATAAGCGGCACTGTAGTGATGTGGCCTTTGCGGCTATTGGGAGCGGAGCGTTGGTGGCGGATTGGGAAATGAAAAAAGCCTTATACAGCAAGCATCTACCGTTACACGAAGCTACTTTTGTGGCTTTCACAGCAAAAGCCAGGGCCGAGATATTTGAAGGTGTCGGTTCTCCGACGGTGGTAAGTGCGATCAATCAAGAAACTGGCTTTGGAGTATTGTCGCCGTCTGATCTGCCGCTACTGTACCAACAATATAATGAAATGGACGATAAAATAAAGATTACGGAGATGCTTGCCCGTGCGGAGAGGCGGGTCTTGGATGTGATTGATAATGAGAAAACCAACCAACAAGACAGGGCAGACGAAGGGGTCGCTTGACGCCTAAAAAAAACGTTACCGAAACAGCCCGCTTACTGCTCTCAAGGGATAAGTACCATTAAAAATGAGACGTTTTTACGCTCCACCGGAAAATTTTGAAGGCCAAAGCGTCACGCTCGGCGAGGACGAGACCCGCCACCTGCATGACGTCCTGCGTCTTCAAATCGGAAGCGAGGTCCGTGTTTTCGATGGCCTGGGCCGGGAATTTTTATGCCTGGTTGAAAGCGTCGGCAAAAAAAGCTCTCTATTGAAGATCACCGCTGACGTTCCGCCCGCATCTCCCGAGTCCGGTCTCGATCTGACGCTGGCTGCCGCCGTTCTGAAGGGCGAAAAATTCGATCTTGTCGTACAAAAGGCCGTTGAGCTCGGCGTCACTACCTTTATCCCGCTGCAAACGAAACGGGGCGACGTAAAAATATCGAATGCCGAAAAGAAGCTCGACCGCTGGCGAAAGATCGCGCTCGAGGCCGCCAAGCAATCGGGGCGAGCCCGGCTGATGGAAATACCGGGTACGTTCGATCTTCAGACCCTTCTCGACGATTACAAAGAATCGGGAAATCTTGTTATGTTTTCGGAAAGAGGAGGCGATAACTTTGCCTCGGTAAAGCCCGCCAAAAAAATAACCGCCCTCATCGGTCCTGAAGGCGGTTGGGATGATTCTGAAATTGAGGCGGCCCGCGAGAGAGGCGGCAGTATCGTGACGCTTGGCGGAAGGATCCTGCGGGCAGAAACGGCAGCCATCTCGATCGCCGCAATCCTGCAGCACAGGTTCGGCGATATGCGCTGAGTGTCGGACTACTTGGTCCGGGGGCGATAATACGCATCGCCTCGCTGTACCATTTCAGCCTTATCGGCAAGCGCTTCGATCATGGCGTCAAGGACTTCCTTGGTATCGAGCTTGAAATTTATCACGCCTTTGGCATCCACATCGGGATCGTCGAAGTGGACGATCAGATAGCGCCTTTTTTCCTTGATCAGCCCGCCGAGCATCGCACCCGGCAGCGGCAGCGCTTTCACAATGCTCCCGGCAGTCGTGGTGACGGATTTCGACTGGGGGTAAATTATCAGCATCGAACCGTAAGGCATCGAAAACCTTTCCTTCCCGTCTTTGCCAAAAAATATAAGGCGCTCGTTTATATCGTCGAACTTGAGCGTCCCGACCTCTTTTTCACCGTAGCCGAAAAGACCGCCTTCGTATTTCGCGATAACTTCCGCGGGCGCTTCCATCTTTGGGCCTTTTTCTTCGACCGGTTTTTCCACCGGCCTTACCTGCGCGAAAGCGCCGGCCGCAAACAATAAGGCCGCGCTTAAAAGTAAAATTACTCTTTTCATACACTTCTCCTGAACTTTTGACGTTTGTAAGGATATTTTAGACTAAAATTCTTCAGTCGGAATCAGACGTTAAATTCAAAAATACCAATTTATAGACGCATTCCGCCCATTGTGCGTTGCCAGCCTAAAGTTTGTTTTAGCACCGTCAGGCGCTGCCGGTCCTGGTTAGTACAATCTTCCGCGAGCTGGCCGATTATCGATTCCAGCAAGGACACGGCAAACGGCCCCGCATGGCTTACAATCTGCGAGTAATAATGTATCTGCAAAGCATTGTTCTCATCCGTGTGAAATCGCTTTACCTCAGGTCCGCCCAGCCCGATCACCTCGTGACCGGCCGGGACCGTTCTACGGGGAACCCCGTGAACGAATTTCCCTTGCCTGCCAAGCGAGCCGAGCAGCAAAATACCGACCAGGACACCCTGCTCGTTGATAAAGTCCACGCTGAAATTAGCAAGCTCCGGCTTTGGCGTAAGGCGCGGCCCGAAACTCGCATATTCGGGATTTACCAGCATCGAATCATAGATCACACCGATGAGACTGTCCGGGCCGAACGAGAGGCTGACAAATTGGCCGAAGCCGTAATCGTCGGGTCCGGGCGGGTCATCCACATCCAGATCGTCGATCACGCGGGCGACGTAATCAATGTGAGAATTCGAGCTTACTATTTTAGCGATCTTCATAAAACGTTTGGAGCGTTTGGAGCGTTTATGGCGTTCGTAGCGTCTGGTGCGTTCATAGCGTCTGTAGCGTTTTAGCGTTCGTTGCGTTCAATTGTTCAAACGCCGTTGACGCAATAAACGCTATAACGCTATGAACGCAACGAGCTATAACCCTACTTCAGGAATAATATACAACAGCCACCAGAGGACGATCTGCACGGCGAGGACGAGAACGCTCAGGCCGATACAGGCCACCGCGAGCCTTCTCCCGCCGAGCTGAGGCCGCTTGTAAGACACTATGTACCCGAAACCGCCTACTAAAAAAGCAAACGGGATGAAAAGAATACCCAGATAGGGGACCATCGAGTAGACCACGCACGCCCAGGCCGTCTGCGAAACCGTGTTTTTATTTTCTTCGAACAAGTTTTCCGACTCCCTAAGCATCGGTTTATCGAATTCCAGATGTCTGCCCTGGAGTCCGTATGATGCGCGGATCGTGTCCAGCGGCTGGTATCCTTCTTTTACCAGCTTGCCGCAAACCGCGCAGAATTTCGCACCGATACGCCGTGCTTCGGCGCCGCAGGCGGAACAATACCCGTAGACCGCTTTTTTCTCGTATTGTTTTGCATTCCAGCGCGGCATTTTCTATCTACCTTCTCCTCGTCTTGCTTTCAGCCTTTCGCGCCACGTTAAAACCCAGTTTTTCACGAACCGCGAAGCCTTGTAAAGCCCGCAGAAATTTTTCGCGGTCCGGCGAGGAGATGACCGAGGCCTGATCGGCGGATTCGATCGCGTACGGGTAGCCGAGCCCGACGACGCATTCGGCCCTCACAACATCCAACACCTCTTCAAGCAGTCCTTCGGTATAGATCCACGAGGGTATGTCGAGCCGGGCCGGCCCACCCCCGGAAGTCGTTTGAATATAGGTAAATCCGGCACGCGAGCGCCCGGTCGATGGGTCGAGAAAGGCATCGAGGCCGCGCCGCCGTGAAAAACAAAAAACCGTTCGCTCGCCCCAACTTTTGAGTTTTTTTGGTATTCCATCGATACCGCTGCATAAAATGGACGCATCGTAGAGAGTTTGACCGCCGGGCCCGCGATCTTCGATACCATCCAGCATCGATACAATATCGCGCGCAAAGCTCCGGTCGATATACCCGACAAGCGGCACCCCGCACTCGCGCGACAGGTCAAGCAGCTCTAAA